>Ga0123353_10015859_pt1 | contig 10975 bp, 4 predicted proteins | sample TergutLab28metaG_3_FD_92763 | JGI IMG/M metagenome (GOLD analysis project Ga0123353, IMG submission 92763) | Labiotermes labralis P3 segment gut microbial communities from Petit-Saut dam, French Guiana - Lab288 P3 | ecosystem: Host-associated > Arthropoda: Insects > Digestive system > Gut ... | reverse complement strand
TTTAACAGTTTCATCTCTTTTCTCCTTGTGTTTTTGTTATATCCCAATATGATTTTCAAGCGCAATTGCTATATATCCACTATTTGTCAACCGGGAACTTATCGATCTTATCCACTAACTTTTGTAAAATCAACCGCGCGTCGGCAATTGTCAGCGTTAATCCGTTGTTGACCTTCGCCAATTCCGATTGCTCCGCATCCAATACGATTTTCCCGACCAGATGCTGCAGGACCAGCCGCGCATCGCCGATGTCGATATTGCCGTTCCGGTTGACGTCACCTTTTTGGTATAATGGCCCGTCCCACGGAACCTCCGGCGGTTCCCCGCCCGGGTTGAACTGGAACCAGTTGATGTTCACGCTGGTATCGAATACCATGTACAGATCCTGCTCGCCGGTCATATCCACCGTGATCGCGGACGAGGTGAAGGTGAAATAGGTGTCCCAGCCCGCCTGGCCGCCGGCGCCGGGGGAATAGGCGGGATGCTGCGGGTTGGTCAGGCCGGGTATCTGGCAGGTGGCGATCAGCGTGCCGCCCTCCGCCGCGTTCCGGCCGCCGATCCAGAAGCTCACATTGGCGATACCGGCGTCCTTCGACGCGCGGACCGTAATCGACTGCGGCGTGCCGAGGAAATACAGACCCTTATACACCACCCAGTCGCCGCCCTGGATATTGCCCAGATTCCAGCCGCTGCCGGTGGTGTCCGGGCAGCCATTGGTCTTGGGGGTATCCCGGTTGATTTTGTCGTCATACTGCTCTGCTTCGATATAGATATTGTTCATGGCTACCCGGTTATCGTTCACCGATTTGGTGTAAACAATCTTGATATACCGGTTCTCGCGCCAAACCTTTAAGGTTATTTCGCCCCCTATGGGAACGGCATCATAAAGCGCCGCCAGCGACGCCGTGTTCTCTACCCTGGCGCCGTTCAGCTCGGTGATGATATCCAGCGCCCGCATCCCCAGCGCCTTGGCCAGCCCTCCGGCGTCGACACCCTGCAGCTACGCCCCGGTACCGTTCAGTGACGCGGGGGCTTTGGTTTCTTCAAGGATGGCGCCGGTATACAGGTTGTTCACGATCGCCAGCAGGAAGCTGCGCGAATCCGGGAAGGTCTGGTTCTGCGGGACACCTGTGATGATATAGGTTTTTCCGGCTTCGGCGGGGAAGGAGATCCGATCGGCGTTGATCTTGGTAACCGTGACCGCGTTCCCGGCGCTGTCCTTTACCGTCCCGCTGGCCAGACCGGGATAGCTGACGCCGCAGGTCCCGCCGGATAGGGCTTTTATCGAAGCCGTCTGCAGGATACGCCCCGACCATTCCATCTCCACCTCAAAATTGCCGTGGGCCTTCAAACCACTCACCGCGCCGCCGGGCCACGCCGCCGGAACGGCCGGCAGCAGCTCAATATAGTCGCCCCGGCTCTGCAGCAGCATCTCGCCGATACCGGCGGCCGCGCCCAGATTGCCGTCCAACTGGAAGGATTTGTTTTTGTTCATCAGGTTATCCATCGTACCCGCCGAGAGCATCTGCCCCAGCAGCCGCAGCGCCTGATCCCCGTCGTGGAGGTGCGCCCACAAATTGAGTTTCCACGCCCTGTTCCAGCCCTCGCCGATATCGCCGCGGGCGGCCAGCGACTGCCGCATACCCGAGGCGATCCGGTTCTCGGTCTGGTTCCGGCCGTCGGCGATCTGCGTGCCCGGGAACAGCGCGTAGAGCAGTCCCGTATGGGGATCGTTGGAGCCGGTCACGCTTTTGGTGACCTCGTCCTTCCACTCCATGAACTGACCGCCCAGCCCGATCGCGGGTCCGGCCAGCTTTGCCTGCGCCGCCGCAATTTCTTTGACCGCCGGGTCGTTCTGCTTACCCAATACCTGCGCCGCCAGCTGTGCCGTCTCAAATATCTCCCAGATCACCGCCTGGTCGCGGGCCGCGCCCAGCGAATATTCGCCCTGATTGGGGGAATAGGAGGGGTTGGCCACCAATTTGCCGTCCCGCTCGTCCTCCCACAGGTTATCCACCCAGAACAGCGCCGCATCGAGGATGGTACTGTAGTTGCTGCTTAGAAAAGCGGTATCCCGGCCGTAGGCGTAGCGGTTCCATACGCTCTGCACTAAGGAGGCGCCGGCCGCCGGGTTGTAATAGCCCTTTTCAAACCTGCCGGGCGCGGTATAACCCCATATATTCAAATTGTTATACGCTGTCCACCCCCGCACATCGCCGCCGTTCTCCCTGGCGTGGTAATGCGCGGCGGTTTTGGCGCCGCTGGCTTTGATGTCGCCCAGATACGCGGCCATAGGGGTCGCGCATTCGCCCAGATTTCCGGGCTCGGCCAGCCAATACATCATTTGAGTGCGCATATCCGCGCTGTAGCCCGGGTTGCCCCCGGATTTGGTCCCCCACGCCCATATGCCTTGTAAATTCGCCGGCAGCGTACCGGCGCGGGAGGATGCCAGCAGCAGATACCGGCCGTATTGATAGTACAGCGTCTCTGCATAGCGATCCTCGGCGGCGGTGTTGGTCTTTCCGTAGCCTTTCAACAGGGTATCGGTAGTCTTGGCGGGCATGGATACGCCGCCGATATTCAACTTCACCCGGTCGAACAGCGGCTGATAATCGTTCAGGTGCGCAGTTTTCAGACTGTTGTATCCTTTAGCGGCCGCGGCGTTCAGCCGGGTTTCCACCTTCTGGAACGACGCGGTTTTGTCCGCGAAGTAGTTGTTCGATCCGTCGGCGCAGGTTTGGTAATTCGTGCCCGCCGCCAGAATCAGCACGACCGCGTCGGCGTTTTGGACCCGCAGCGAATCATTGACCTGCGTCATGCTCCCGCCCTGGGGGATGACTTTTAGCTTTTGGATATAATACAGCCCGTTCTCACGCTGATCGTTTGGCTGTCCGGTCATGGTAATGGTATCGCCGCTGACGGATACCGCGTCCTTCCCGCGCCGGCCGTCAAGACCGATATATTGCGAAACCGCTCCGGGCTTATCCGCGGAGATACGCATGACAAAGACGTTATCCGGATAGTTAGTGAAGTATTCCTTGGTAAAATTGACCCCATCCTGACGGTAGGTTACCGTGGCGGTACCGGTTTTCAGGTCAAGGCTGCGTTTGTAATCGGTGAAGGGCGCCGTCTCCTGACCGGCGCTGAAGTCGCCTATTGGCATGAATTCGGCCAGCTGGCAGCCCCATCCGCTCTCGGGCGCGTTTTTCACGGCGGTGATCTCTAACCGGTAATACCGGTAGGCGGCCGGATCATCCACCGCAAATACCGTCGGTGTCTGGCGCGCGTCGGGCAGGGCGTAATTCGTCTGCTCATCGATGACGGTATAGGACCCCGCCGTGCCGGTGGCCGACCCCATGAATTTCCAGTTTTTCGGGTCGCGCCCCACCACATCGTTGGCCGTGGTCATCCGGTAGGCGTTGATAGTGACCGGTCCGCCGTATTCCCAATCTACCCGGACCGGGTTTCCGGCAGTGGGGTTTTTGCCGGTGCAGAACTTGGTGCTCACCTTCCCGTCAAAGAGCTTATCGGCCCCCTCCGTCGAGCCGGGATTGCCTTCGGAGCTGGTGAGGCCCCGCAGGGTATACTCGAAGTCGCCCAGCTCCTCCCGGCTTACCCGGAGGAAACCCAGCTCCTCATAGGCGCCGATATCGGCGGTATCGCCGGTGGTATAGGCTTTCAGCCCCGACTCGACCTCCCAGGGGGTGGCCGGATAGTTTTGCGTACGCAGCCGCCCCGAATCGTCGATATAAGCCGCTCCGGTCGCGCTGAAATCGTTCATGGCGTCCTGCAGCTTCTGGCGCAGCAGGTTCAGCTGCATCTTATTGGTTGCCGCTGCATTTTTGAACCCGTTGTTATAGGCTTTAGCCCCGTTATTCGGCAGCCCGAACCCGGCTCCGGGTCCGCCCGACCAGACGGTTTTTTCATTGATGAGAACCGTGTCGTAGCTGACGCCGCCGAAGACCATGGCGCCCATATGCCCGTTGCCGACAGGCAGGGCGCCGGTTTCGCTCAGGCTGTCCGGGGAGGTACCCGACGGGACGGCTGCGGGTTTGTCGTACCAGAGGCTCAAACCGATGTCATTGAGGGCCGCGGCGGCCGCCGGCGAGATGGCCGGCATCGCGGGCGAACCCGTTACCTGCGCCGTCATAACAACTACAAGGCAGAAAGACAGGCAGAGCAAACACATTTTCCGTTTATTCATGTCAATCTCCTCCCTATTGCCATATGGCGGTAAGCGTGACGTCGTCCAGGATATATTTGAGTTTTTCTCCGTCCTTGTAAGTACCGCCCACCCCGCCGCTGGCCTGCCAGCCGGCAAAGGTGTAGCCGGTTCGGGTAAATTTGTTGTCGGGGAGTTTGCAACTTGAACCGATGGCCACATCAACGGCGGACATCGACCCTCCGGTGCTGCCGTTTCCGTTGAAGGTGATTTTGCCGGTGACCGGGAATTTCGGGTCATACGGGGCGTCGTTGATCTTCATCACCACGCTGTTGGTGGCGTTGTATCCGCTGAGGTTCAGCGGCACTGCCGCGTAGAAATAAGTGGGCTTTCCTCCCTGCATCAGCACGGCGGGCCGCTCGAACTTCTGCGCCGCGCCGTAGGCGGCATGGGAGAAGCCGGGGCCATTGCCCATCGGCGGGACCGCCATGTAGTCATGCAGCAGCCCGAACCCGATCTTGGCGTCGGCCAGCTTGAAGGTGTTGCCCCGGTCCTGGGATTCCCAGAGGATGCCGGCTTCAAAAATATTGCTGTTGGTCCCGAAATTGTCGGTGGTGAGCAGATAGATCTTGCCGTTCCACTCAAAAACGTTGGCGTCCTCAATATAGTGGATGTTGTCGGTGCTGGGTACGTTGCTTTTGACATACCCTTTGGTCAGCTCGGTGGATTCGGCGTAGCCGTAGTGCATCGAGCCGTCCATGCCGGGGCCGGCTTTGAAATATACGCGGTATTTACCGTCGATCTTGATGATGTCGCCGTTGTCGGTCCCTAAGCAGGAGCCCGCGGTCCAGTGGCCCGAGCCGGCGGGAGCGGGCTCGACGACGATGCCGTCTCCCTTGTCGCCCCCGAAGGTCCAGGGGCCGTTCGGAGTCGGAGCTGTGGCGAGGCACTCCCGCTGCTGGTCCTGCCCGGCGTTGGCGCCGTTCAGGTTGGTGACATACTTGCCGCTCTCCGCGTGCCAGACCCAATTGCCCTTCTGGGTGATGTAAAGCAGGCAATACAGGCCGTCGATCCGCTTTACCCGTATGTTATGGGGCGCCACCTGCCCGGTAATGCCGTTATCCCGCAGCACGTCGTTGCTGATGGGGGTATCCACATAAGTAAAAGGGCCTTCGGGGTGATCCCCCACGAAATGGGCGATCTCGCAGATGTTTTTCCAGCCCCCCATATCGCCGTTCCACCAATCGGGACCCATATACCGGCTCCACTCATAATTGTTCGGCACCGGCCAGCGGCAGGTGTACAGATGGATCCTGCCGTCCTCCGCCTCGATGGGCGAGATGCACCAGTAATAATAGTTGGGGTCGGTCAGGCAGATGCCCTTGTACTCCATATTCAGCGCCATATCGCTGAACGGCATGTTGAGCTGCTTGTCCACACCCGAGGGCAGCATGCCGTTCGCCACGGCGCCGCGTTTGGTGGCTACGCGCAGCGCGTCGCTTTTGCCGCTCTCGCGGCCGTCTGTCACAGCCGCGACGTAGAAGGTATGGTAAGTATTCTGGGTCAGCCCGGTCACCGGATAATAATTGTTAGTCACCGGCTCGGCGTTCAATTTGGTGTTTTCGCGGTACACATTGTAACCGGCTGCCCCGGGGATCACATTCCAGGTCAGCCCGATGACGCTGTCCCTCACTACGGTTGTCTGTACGGTCACTTTACCATCTCCTTCTGCAGTAAGTTTTTCATTAGACTTTGCGCCACATCCCGCCGTCATGGTAATCAACATGAATAGGCCAATGATGAAAGCGGCGTATTGTCGCGCGGTGATTTTTGGACCGGAACGAATCATTGGAAAACACTCCTTTTGGTTTTTAAAAATTGATATAATCGTCATGTGTTATTATGAATAGTATATCATAGTTTAAGCGGTTTTCAAGTGTTTCGCCCCAATTCTTCTATCGAGGATGGGATTGCAATACCCCGTCGGCAAAATAAAAAGATAAAGTTTTACCCATCCGGCACAAAAAACTGTCTATTTTTATCCGGGCGGTTCCGTGATATAATAGCAGTATCATGAGAAAGGATGTGTTTGTATATGGAAAGGTCTTTCCGCAAGCCGCTGAGTGTAATCGTGAGCGCCGTGATGGTGCTGGCCATGTTCGGCATACTCAATCTGGCCGCGCCGGCGCCGGCCATCAAAACGGCGGCGCTGCCGTATCAGGATACCGCTTACACCTTTGAGGAGCGGGCGGCGGATCTGGTATCCCGGATGACGCTGGAGGAAAAGATCAAGCAGATCGCCACCCATACCCCCGCCATCCCCCGACTGGGGGTGCCGGGCTACGGATATTGGAACGAGGCGCTGCACGGCGTCACCACCGATAACGGGGAGACCGCCACGTCCTTCCTGTATTCGTTAAGTATGGCGGCCACCTGGGACCGGGAGCTCATCAAGGAAGTATCCACCGCCATCTCGGATGAGGCGCGGTCGCAGAACTACTACCGGAACCGGCCGATGACCTATTTTTCCCCGACCATCAATCTGTCCCGGGATCCGCGCTGGGGCCGCAACCATGAGGGCTACGGCGAGGACCCCTATCTGACCGCCCAGATCGGCCAGAGCTTTATCGAGGGCTTTCAGGGCGACGATCCGAAATATACCAAAATCGTGGCCACCCCGAAGCATTACGCCCTCAACAACAGCGAATACAACCGCCACTGGGGCAGTTCAAACGCGGATGAGCGGGATATACGGGAATATTACACCCGCACCTTCAAGGAGATCATCCTGAATACCGACGTGGGCTCGGTGATGAGTGCCTACAACCGGGTGAATGAGGTGCCGGCGTCGGCCAGCAGGTATCTGATGGACACCCTGCTGCGCAAGACCTTCGGGTTTTCCGGCTATACCGTAACCGACTGCGGCGCCATCGAGAATATGTACACCAACGCGCCGAACAACCACTACTGGAAGCCCAGCGCGGACAACAACCAATACACCGCGGTCCCGGTGGACAGCCGCTTTCTGAACGCCGACGGCCATATCTCGCCCCAGGGCGCGGCCGCCCTCTCCATCATGGCCGGCACCGACATGGACTGCGTCGGATGGGGCTACGCCTACGCGCTCCCGGCGGTCCAGAACGGTCTTTTGAGCGAGGACACCGTGGATATCGCCTTGGTCAGGATATTTACCCAGCGCATGAAATTGGGCGAATTCGACCCCAAGGATGACGTCCCCTACCGCTCGGATTATTACGCTAAAGCGAATATCATGGAAAGCCCGAAGCATGTACAGCTGGCGGAGGACTCTTCCGACCAGAGTATCGTGCTGTTGAAAAACGAAAAGGCGAAACCGGCCGACACCAAGCCCATTCTGCCGTTAGATCCGGCTAAAAAGAACGTGGTGCTGATCGGGCCGAAGCGGATCGCGGACGGGTATGAGATCGGCGGGTATACCGGCGATTCCAAGCCTGAAAATATCTCGACCTGCAAACAGGGCATCGAAAAGATACTGGGACAGACCATCACCCACATCACCGGTGGCGGCCAGATGTATATCGCCAGCCAGGTGCGGAATATCTTCCTGATGAAGGGCGACGAGGTGGTCAGGACCCTCACGCCGAATGACGCCTCCTCCTCAAAAGGGGTGGTCAAGGAGGGCGACGACGGCGGCGGCGGCGGCCGGTGGGGCTGGGTTGCGGCAGGCTGCGAGATCACCTATCCCGGCGTGGATCTGACCGATATCACCGCCATCGCGGTCGAGATCAACGGCAACGGCCAGACCGCCGGCTGTACCCTGAGCTATTCGCTGAAATCCACCGATGGCAGCATGACGGTGGCGTCTATGATATTGACGTCCAAAAGCGGCTCCTATCCGAAATATGACGCCGCCATCGGCAGTCTCGGCGGCCGGGTCGTCGGCGAGCTGAAGCTGAACATCGAATCGCCGGTATCTATCGTCGCTTTTACGACATCCGAGCAGAACACCATCCGCAATGCCGACGCGGTCATTGTTGCCATCGGATCGGAGTATCATGACGCCACCGAGGGCGGCGACCGCACCTCCTTTGATATCCGCCGCGGGCAGGACCGGCTGGCGCTGGAAGCCTGTAAGCTCAACCCCAATACTGTGGTGTATCTCCAAACCGTAGGCGTGGTGGATATCAACAACACCATCGACTATGCGCCCGCCATCCTCTGGACCTGCTATAACGGCCAGTCACAGGGCAACGCGATGGCGCGGATCATCTTCGGCGCGGCCAATCCCACGGCCAAGCTGCCGTTCACCTGGTACGCCGACGAAACGCAGGTCCCGACGATAGACGATTACCACATCCGGCAGGACGCGTTCGAGGGCAAAACCCACGGCGGCTGGACATACCAATATTTCACCGGCGACGTCACCTACCCCTTCGGCCACGGCCTGTCTTATACGGATTTTGAGTATTCCAATATGACCATCAGCAAAACCAGCGTGACCCCGAACGATACCGTGACCGTCACCGTCGATGTAAAGAACACCGGCAGCCGGGACAGCGCCGAGGTGGTGCAGGTGTACGTGGTACCGCCAGTACATGACGGCGTGACCAGACCGACGCAGCAGCTGCGGGCTTTTGACAAGGTGAAACTAACGCCCGGGGAGACGAAGACGGTGACGCTGAGCGTCGATATGGCGGAGTTGTACTTCTGGGACGAGACGCTGCAGAAGAATATCTATGATCCGGGCGGGTACACCGTTCAAATCGGCGCCTCCTGCGGCGATATCCGGTTTGAGCGGACTGTCAATCTATCGGGAACGCTGGCCGAAAAATTACAGGTGGTCACCGCCGACCCGAACGGGGTCATATTGAATGTCAGCAAACCCGAATTGAGCATCAACGCCAACATCACCGCCTGCCTGCGGGACGATTCCTTCTTAGATTTGAACCGCAGCGGCGTCAGTGTGGTGTATACGAGCAGCAATAATGCGATAGCTTCGGTGGACGCGAAAGGGACTGTTAAGGCGGTGAATATCGGCGTCACAACGATTACCGCGACGGTCACCGTCAACGGCAGTACCATGTCGGCCTCCTTCCCGGTGGTCGTGAAGGACATCGTATATGCCGAGGGGATCACCATCAACGGGATCGACGTCGAAAACTTCCTGCCCAACAAATATATGTATGAGCTGACCATCCCGGCCGGCTCCGCCATACCGCCGGCGGTGACCGTCGCCGCGTCGGAGGGGACGGATGTCACGATAACCAAACCGAACACCCTGCCCGGTCAGGTCGTGGTCACCGTAAAGAGCAAGGCGAACGCCGACGTCTCCGCGACCTATTACGTGCGGTTGCTGTATCCGCCGAACAACGAGACGTATATCGTCGCCACCTTCCCCGACCGGGCGATCACCCGGGTCAACGACAACCTCTGGGCCGACTGGATACGGTTTGACTATACCGGCAGCTTCACGCCGCTGGATCTGCGGACCCATGACCCGGATAAGCTGTTTTTGCGGATCAACGTCAACTTCGCGGCCAGCGCCACTACGGTCAACTTAGATAACGCCTTCGCCTCCGGCACCACCAAGCTGCGTTCCACCGATATGGTGAAAAAACCGGGGGATCCCCATCCCGAGCCGGACAACAACGAGCACAACTTCGGCTGGAACATCCGCGGCGACTGGAATCTGCGGCTGGGTGACAACTACATCGAGATCCCGCTGGGGCCGGCTATCAGGGGCGCCGAATACGAGACGCTCTCCACCAACAGCCGGGGGCTGATGGACTGGCAGGCGGTGGAACGGATGATCTTTATCATCGACTACCGCAGCGAATACGCCGGCATCTCCTTTACCATGTCGCTTACCGACGTAAAGATCGTGGATATCACGCTGGAGGAGGAGCTGGCCGCGCTGGGTGCGCTGGCCGGCACGGAGCCGATAGCCAAAGGGGAATACACCGACGATTCGTATAGCGCCTACCTCACGGCATACAACGCGGCGAAGGCGGTGCTGGAAAAAGGCACTGTGAATAACACGGCAGCAGCGGTGCGCGGCGCCAAAACGATTTTGCAGACCGCTATCGACGGGCTGTCGGTCACACCGGGCACGGTGAATAAAACCACGCTGCAGACATTGGTGACCGGTATTGCCGCGGAGTATCCGAACGGCGCCAAACAGTATTCCGGGATGTCCTGGGGCGCGCTCACTCAGGCGATACAGGCGGCGCAGGCGGTCTTGGATAAGGCCGACGCGGAACAACCCGAGGTTGACGCCGCCGCGGAGGCGCTGACCGCCGCGAAAAACGCGCTGCGGCGGTGGGGGTTTGTGGAAACGGCAGCGGCCAAAGACAAGGTCACCATCACCGACGCGAGGTTGGTCCTGCAGCATCTGGTCCAAAAAATCACTTTGACGCCGGAAGCCTTATCCGCAGCGGCCGTCAACGGTTCGATTGATGAGGATAGTTCCCCGAAAATCACAATAACTGACGCACGGTTAATCCTGCAAAAACTCGTTGGCAAAATCGATAAGTTCCCGGTTGAAAAATAAAACCGCCGCGCTGGCCGACCTCTTGTCCACCACGCTGTTCATCCTGCCCTATGAGCAGGGCGCCGGTATTGCGGAACGCTATAACGCGGAGGTGCTTTGGGTGGATCTGGATGATGTATGGCGCGCCACGGCAGGATACAGCGCCATCTCTCAGGTGATGTGGGGACAATGATGACCGAGCGGAAGCTGTTCAACAAACGGGATATCTGGCTGTTTGCCGGGCTGGCTGCGGTGGCGCTGGCGGTATTTGCCGTCAATGCCCTGCGACCCCCGGCGGACGGACC
>Ga0123353_10015856_pt1 | contig 10976 bp, 10 predicted proteins | sample TergutLab28metaG_3_FD_92763 | JGI IMG/M metagenome (GOLD analysis project Ga0123353, IMG submission 92763) | Labiotermes labralis P3 segment gut microbial communities from Petit-Saut dam, French Guiana - Lab288 P3 | ecosystem: Host-associated > Arthropoda: Insects > Digestive system > Gut ... | reverse complement strand
ATAGATTATAATATAAATTATTAACTTTTTTAATATTTGAATTATTTGATAAATTGCTATTTACATTATAAAATAGACCACCGCTTGTTGAAGGTAGTATATTACTGTTTAAATCAATAGCGCTAATTACAGGTACAAAGCAAGAATTGTTATCTTCAACATTTGCCTCATTAGTAAAACCTGAAAACAAACCAATAATATCTGGGATTATTTCACCAAGGTTAAAATTATGCCAACCTGCACTACCACCTGGAGAGTTATCGTAAGGTAGTGCATTATTTACTGTAATAGATTTTGAATTCGTAATCCAATTGGTATGTAAAATACATGGAATTAATGGAAAACGAGTCCCAATACTTGCGCTCATGATAGAACCTGATATATTTTTATCAGGTAAAGATTTTGCTGATATTGAGATTTTATTTATTGCACAATTTGGTAAATCATTATACTGATCAAACTGTAACAAATTTTTATTAAACCCAAAACCTTGATTAGTCCCATTTTTACTACCAGAGGATATGGCTACTTTCATTAATTTTTTAGGATAACCTCCATTTAGGTTATTCAAGTTTGAAAAAAAATCATTTTTTAAAGAAGGATAGGCATTATTAGAAGATGCAGAATGATGGTAATATAAAATTTGTTTGGAATATATAGAATTGATTGATGATTGTAATAAATATGTATCAAATAATAATGCTATAGTACCCAAAATTGCATTTACGACTAGATCGTTGGTTGCAAAATTTAAAAAATGTTGAAAACCCAATGGTATATTTGCGCCCTGATGAGGCGAATCAATTGTGAGTAATAAACGAGTTTGATGGTTGATTCCTATGTTTTCAAGGTAGGCTAATGCATATCGTGCAAGTATTCCTCCTCCGCTACGTCCCATTACAATTAATTCATTGTTTCCAACTTTTTGGTTATTAATGGTTTTTATCAATTCTGCAACAAGCCTTCCATTTAAAGACAAATCAATAGGATTGTCATTAAAGTCAAGAATAATAATATCATACCCAACTTCTCTCAACTTTTTAAGAATGTGTTGTTCAGTATCATTTATTGCATAAAGATTTTTCTTTTTATTATTAGGATTAAAAGTTTTATTGTTTAGAGGGTCAAAACCTTCAATAACAATTACAGGTTTGTCTATTATATGTTCACCACAACCATAGTATACTCCCCATTTTCCCTTAACAGTTTTACCAATAGTTACTTGAATATCTTCAGTTTTATCTGGAAATTCCTCATCTCCTAAATCATTTCCTCCACTTCTTAAATTTTCATCTTCTCCAATTTGTATGTTTGATTTTAAAAAATATACCTTTTTCCCTTTTTGTATATTTATTTTAATGGTCTTTAAACCACTGCTTTTATAAACAATACTCACTATTTCATTAATATATATTTCTCTAAAACCATAACCATCACTAAAATCAACAGATATTGCTGTTATTTTTGTATCAGTGTTGTCAAAAATAAAATCACTACTTAGCAAAAAAGTAACTTCTCCTGTTTCACTACTTCTCCATGTAAGTGGAGTAAAAGCAATACATTCCTTTATTTCGTATGGAGATTCATTTGATGCTTTTTCCCATAATACTTCATTTTCATCTAAATATAATAAACCTTTTTCAAAAGCATCTATTCTAATTGAAGAGTATTTAAAATGACTGATACCTAATGGTACTATTCCTTCATAATTAAAATAGTTTTCTGCATTGGTGAAAATTTCTTTGGCAGTTGGGACTTTTGGCCTTTCCAAATGGGCAAAATATATTTTGTTATATATCTTTATCCAAGTATCATAATTAGCTTCTGTTTGGTTTTCATCTCCTTTGTATGATTCCAAATCTACCGGAACTAAGGAGGAATTTATTAGAATACCATTATAGATTTTTTTCTTATCAAGTTGTCCAAATGTTTTTTGCTTCAACTCTTCATAAGTTGAAGTTTCTTGTCCTTTTACAAAAAAACATAAATAAGAGAATACTATTATAAAAAAATATTTCATAACTTGATTTTTAAATTGTTAGTTTATATTCACTTTGATTTTTGAATAAGTTCAATCATTTCATTTATTACTTTATTTTCTTTTTTCAAAACATCAATATTTTTCTTCTGTTCAATCAAATACAACGTCAACTCCTCAATCTTCTGCAACAGCAATTTGTTCATCTCAGAAAGACCAATTCCCTCTTCTTCCATCTCTTTTGCGCTTGGTATTTCGGGCAGATGTTTGTTTGCTTTTATAAATTGTTCTACTTCTTGCAAAGAACGCAGGTCGTAATCAGGTTCAAAAACAAAGTCTGCGCCAAGGGCTGTTACTCTTACTTCATTTGCACGGATTGTGCCTGTTGCGCGGATATTACCTGCAACATGCAATATTTCTGTTGGGTCGGCTGTACCTATACCAACTCTGCCATTATTAAGTATCGAAACTCTTTTAGCGTTTGAAGTATAAAAATTCAAAGATGGAGTATTTGCATAAGTATTTGACGATTCCAACAAAATCTGAGCTGATTTTTTACTATCAGTATCACTTGATTCGCCTGCCACAGAAAAATGAATTCCACTTTGGCGTAATGCATTTGAAGTTGAGCCATTTTGTAAATTGCGTAATGCAATAATATTTCTTAGTTTTGTTGCGTCATCAAAGGTAGCGTTATACACAATATTTGCTCCCGCAACAGGACTTGTACTGTAGAATGTATTGTTTGATTCTGTGCCTTGTATCCTGTCGCCATCAACACAATCAATTTTAGTACCAACAGCATTCAATTGAGTCTGAGTCAGAAATGGTTGAAGGCTAAAAGTAGTAAGTGGCGCTGATACTGCCTTGAGCGTTTGTCGGAAATGAACTTGTGTGTGATTAATGGGTATCTTAATATATAACTCCACCTTGTTAGTACCGCTTTTTTTTACTCCTTTTACATTTTCTGCACCGAAATTAGAGTCCATCAAGATTAAACTACAAAAATTTGGAGGTGCAATTAAATCGCTTTGGTTCTTAAAACGGGCAATAATAGTTCCATAATAAAACTGTGAAGTACCACTCCCAGTTCCCATAAATTCAATTATTCCTCCATAATCTCCCCAAGCTGCTGTAACTTCACATTCAGCAATTTTTGTCCAATTATTGGAATTAATTGTACCTGGATGACTTGTTACTTTGAGTTCATTCAAAAGTTGCTGCTCAAGCGTTTGAGCATTAACATACACGAAATAAAAACTTAATATTGCAAAAAATGCAATTCGTTTAAAAAATGTTTTTTTCATACTTAAAATAAATAATAGTTAATAAAAAAATTGTTTTTCATTTCAACGAAAACTTGAAAAAAAGGTTTCATTAAATTTTTCGCTTTATATATAAGATGCTTTTTAACAAAAAAACAGCACCTCGTTTATAGATAAAAAATATAATGGTTTTCATTGTTTTACAACCTTTTCCAATTCAATAAAAAACAATTTTTCCCGATTACCTATTTCTTTAAGAATATTGCCAACCACCTGATAATCAGAATTTATCGAAGAACGATTTTTATAAATTCGTCCGGCTTCATTTGCAAAGATACGCCAATGGTCTCCGATATCAGTCATTTGTTTAGAAAAGTCGTTTAACTCTTCAATACCTGTAATTTCGGCGGCTTCTTTCAGGAAATCTGCATAAAGAAAACGAAAAGCCGTACCTCCGGTTCCAATTTGTTCTATCATTTGTAATAAGTTGACCAAGTTCAATGCTGCTTTCTTTTCGCCATATATTTTGGGATATTTTGGGATTCTGTTTCCAAGATACTGAAAACCATTAACTCCGATAAAAGGCATAGACCCCGGTTGACGAACCATTCGGAAACAGTTTTTAAGAATTGCTTTGCGTACCATTATATTCAAATCCGGGGCTTTTTGGGGCAAAGATTTTACCCAGTACATTTTTCCTAACGGAGGAAAAGAACCTTTTGCAAATCTTGCACGCAATAAATCTTCAGATGATATTGTTACTTTTTCATTAAGAAGAGTTTCGCTAATCAGGTAATTATTACCTTCTTTTCCGATTACGCAAACATTATGAGCATTGAAATGAATCCTCCAATTCGGAGGCAGGTATGGCAAATAATAATTACAAGTCAGACATCCGGTTGGAATACCTTTTTCAATCAATCTATCCAACTGTTTTTCGCCATTTTTTTTAAATAAAAATCTCTTTTTATTAACACTAATTCCGATTAATCTCATCACACGAGCGAAAATAGCGCCGGGAAAAGGTCTAAAAACAGTAACGGGATAACCTGCAATATTAAGGAATGGCAAATGAACAAAGTAAAGAGAAGCTGAAAGTCCGAAAACCAATGCTTCTGAATAGTCGTATCCGTAATACCGTAACAGATTGGAAGTTACTCCACTTTCACAATGGGCTGCAAGACGATGTTCAAAATTTATTTCCATTTCTTAATAACTTTTTCTAAATCAATAAAAAATTGTCTTTCCATTTTTCCAATTTCTTTTAACAGGTCGCCAAGTGTTTGGTAATTAACATTTTCAGAAGTACGATTTTTAAAAATTCTTCCTGCATCTGTGGCAAAAACTCTCCATTGGTCGCCAATATCTGTCAATCGTTTTGAAAAGTCGTTCAACTCGCTGATACCTGTTACTTCGGCTGCTTCCTGCAAGAAAGCGGCATAAAGAAACCTGAATCCTGCCCCGCCTGTTCCCATCTCTTCCATTGTTCGGAATAAATATACTAAGTGCTGAGCAGCTCTCTTTTCGCCATAAACTTTAGGAAAATCAGGTAATTTATTTCCGAGATATTTAAAAGCGTTCACTCCGATAAAAGGCATTGGTCCAGGTTGATGCACCATGCGAAAGCAGTTTTTAAGAATTGCTTTACGCAACAATTTATTCATATCGGGTTCTTTTTTAGGGACTGACTTTACCCAGTATATTTTACCGGACTGAGGGAAAGGACCTTTTGCAAAACGGGCGCGCAACAAATCTTTAGACGAGATTGTAACTTTTTCAGTAGCAATAGGATCGCTAATCAGGTAATTATCATCTTCTTTTCCAATTACGCAAACGTTATGCACATTAAAATGATACCTGTATTCAGCCGGCAGATATGGCAAGTGATACATACTTGTTACACATCCTGTCGGGATACCCTTTTCCATCAAGTCGTCTAATTTTTTAGCTCCACGTTTTTTACTTAAAAACATTCTTTTTTTAATTTTAAATCCCAACTTTTGGGTTACACGAGCGAAAATGACGCCCGGAAAAGGGCGAAAAGCGGTCATCGGAAAGCCTAAAGATTTCATAAACGGCAAATGCACAAAATAAAGTGATGCGGATAATCCGAAAACCATCGGTTCGGAATAATTATATCCATAATATCTTAGCAGACTGGTTGTTACTACATTTTCGCAGTGTGCGCCAAATCCATGTTCAAATTCTATTTCCATTCTTTTACCTGTTTTAATTCTTCAACTGTAATACGCATTGCATCTGCATATTTCTGTAATGTCTTCTCATCTAATTTCATAAATTCTTCATATTTTAAGTGTTTTCTGATTTTTCTTTTAGGAATTCCTGAATAAGCGGATAATATAACAACATCCTGTAATGATTTTTTTATATGGTAAGCCAACGGACTGATTTTCTTTTCAATAAATTGCTGACGTATTTCATCACATTCTTCCTGAATTTCGTCCCAAACTGCTTTAATTGCGTCGTTTTTTACGCTCCATCCATCGCTTACAACAGATACATAACGTCCGTTTTCATCAATGACATATAATAAATCTCGGTGCGAATGACTTTCATAATAAGGCAGGTCTTGCGGTACTTCTTCTTTTTTCATATTATGAATAGTTTTTAATAATTTTTTCCAAATCAGTAAAAAACGACTTTTCCTGTCTCCCTATTTCCTTTAGAAGGTCTCCAAGAGTTTGATAATTAACATTTTCAGATGAGCGTTTTTTTAGTATGCGTCCTGCGTTTGAAGTGAAGATTCTCCATTGGTCGCCAATATCTGTTAGTTTTTGTGAAAACTTGTTTAATTCGCTGATACCTGTTATTTCGGCTGCTTCCTGCAAAAAAGCGGCATAAAGGAAACGAAATCCTGCCCCGCCTGTTCCTACTTGTTCCATCATATTTATTATACGAACCAGAAACTGAGCCGCTTTCTTTTCACCATATTTTTTAGGATACTCAGGAATCCTGCTTCCGAGTAGATTAAAGGCATTCACGCCAACATAAGGAACAGGTCCCGGCTGATGAATCATACGATAACAATTTTTAAGAATTGCTTTTCGCACTAATTTATTCAAATCGGGAGTTTCTTTGGGCAAAGATTTTATCCAATATAGTTTTCCTAACGGAGGAAAAGTACCTTTTGCAAAGCGGGCGCGTAATAAATCTTTTGAAGATATTGTAACTTTTTCCATGACAGCAGGGTCGCTAATCAGGTAATTATCACCATCTTTTCCGATTACGCAAACATTATGTCCGTTAAAATGAAACTTCCATTCCTCAGGCAAATAAGGTAAGTGATATAAACCTGTTACACATCCGGTTGGGATACCCTTTTCCACTAAGTCATCCAATTGTTTAGCCGCTTTTTTTGGATTAAAAAACTTCTTTTTATTAATTTTAAACCCAAGCAATTGCGTTACACGTTTGAACATTACGCCCGGTAACGGACGAAAAACTGTAATAGGAATTCCTCTAAGTTTAATAAATGGCAAGTGAGCAAAAAAAAGTGAACCTGATAAACCGAAGATTAAAGGTTCAGAATAATTGTATCCGTAATAATTTAATAGATTGGATGTTACTCCACTTTCGCAATGAGCGCCAAGGTGATGTTCATAATTTATTTCCATTCATCTATACGTTTTAGTTCTTCTATCGTAATTCGCATTGAATCTGCATATTTCTGTAACGTAGAGTCGTCTAATTTCATAAATTCATCATATTTTAAGTGATTCCTGATTTTTCGTTTTGGAATTCCCGAATATGCAGATAACATTCCGACATCCTGTAACGTTTTTTTTAGATGAAAAGCTAATGGACTAACTTGTTTAGCAATAACTTGCTGACGAACTTCTTCGCATTGTTCGCGTATTTCGTCCCAAACTGCTTTTACAGCGTCATTTTTAAGACTCCAGCCATCGCTGACAACAGGAGTGTAACGACCATTTTCATCAACGGCATAAGTACAATCACGAACTACTGAACCTTTAAAATATTCCAAGTCCTGAGGAACGTCTTCTTTCTTCATTTATATAAATTTACACTTTATTTCTTTATAAAAAAGCGCCGCAAAGTTACGAATATTTTTCATGTATCAAATTTTCCAACAAAAATCAGGATAGTTATTTCATTAAAAAAGGCTGTCCTAAAAATTTATTTTAAAAACTTTTAAGACAGCCTCTCTGCGACATATAGATTAAATATCATTGAGAAAAAACCTCGTCGCTAATTGCAATATTCACTTGAATATTTTTTAAAGTAATTGTAGTTTTATCATTGCTTTTATCAATCAATTCTACCGAACTGACATGATTATCAGACTTGTTGATGTATAAATTAATTGCAGAGAATAAATCTTTCACCTCTTTTTTCTTAGGAATAAGAACAATCTTAAAATCAGCGCTTCCCACAAAAAAATCTGTATCAAAATCGGGTGAATTAACTAAATCAGTACCTGTTACTCCGCTAATTATCACTTTATTAATCCCGTCTAACAGTTTTCTTTGGTCTGTGGCAACGCCAGTTGTTTTGCCGCCAACCGTTGACATCATGTTGTTTCCGTCCGTTGAGAAGGCGTATTGGACAGGTTTTGTATATTCCCAACGCATCTTGTTTGATTTTTTGTAAAACATTTTCCCTTCGGAAGTTGCTTTATCACCAATAAAAGTTAATTCTTTCACTTGTGTGAAATCACATTGCATCGTATTCATACTACCTGAAGTACGAATAACCTTGCTTACTATTTCTTTCTTCTGCTCTTCGGTAGCGCTTTGATACTGAGCATATACTGCAAAAGAACAGAATAGAAAAAATGTTAATAAAATTTTGGATTTATTCATAATTTTAAAATATATAGTAAATAAACGTTATCATAACGATAATAGTATAAACGAATTAGATTTATTCCTATAATGATTGTAAACAAGAATACGTTTTACATTGTTGATATTCATATCTTTGTCTGTTGATAAAATTGCTGGTATATAACCTTTTCGGAGGCAGGTAGCAGCTACATAAACGCCAATAGCAGACGAAGATAACGACTCGCCAAACAGATGTTTATACTGTAAAATCGGTATGTCATTGAAAAAGTGGTTAGCAACGTTGCGATAAATCGTATCGTTTTCTGTATGAGTATTTAAACCTGTTATAACGGCGTCAATATCAGAAATTTTACATCCTGCTTTTGCAAGGAGTGTGTTGAGCGCTTCTTGTAATTGCTTATCCGTAGGTTTATGAAGCAGTTTTATGTCGCTTATTTCACAAATGGTGTGTTCGTTTCTGGTTTTACTAAGTAACATACTTACCGCTACTTCGCTTGCAAAACATCTCTTTTTAGGGGTATCTCCACTCTCAAAATTCCATATCCCTATTTTGTCAAAGAATTTATAATAATCGTTAGTAAGTTCGTCAAACCCTCCTGTCAGCACGTTTTGAGCGCGTCCCAGTTCAAATTGCATAAATGCGTCTAACAGAGCGTTTTCAAAGGATGAACCGCGGTGCATATATGTACAGTTATATCCGTTACATTTCATTTCAATGGCAATTGTCGAACTTATGATATTGTGTGAAGATTGCATAAAACAAGTTGGTTGAAGGAATTTTTCGTCATTTTCTGTTATCGAATGTAAAAATTTCTCTATGTTATCAGCGCTTCCAAGTCCTGTTCCACTGATAATTGCGTCCGGCATTTCGACTGCCGCTTCTTTAAGTGTGAGACGCGACAGCACAAGCGCCCGTTTCACAAGCGCACACATGCGGCGTGCATTTAAAGGTGAAAAATAGGGCGTAAAATCAGGATTGATGGTCGGTACATACTTTTCATCATAATAAATTGGATTATCAAACCACTCGTCTGATAAAGGTTTTTGAACCGAAATTTGTTTTGCAGACTGTATATATATTGCCATAACTGATTATATTTCAGATAAAATAATTGCAGAGTCGTTTCCACCGAAACCGAAAGAGTTTGATAACACATTTTTTAATGGTCGTGTAGGAGTAGGGTCGGTTATAGGGACAAAATTATGTTCTTCAATCTGGTTTTTAAAGTTCAGATTGACAGGCAGAAAGTTATTTTTTAAAGCGAGAATGGATATGATTGCTTCTATAGACCCTGCTGCGCTGGTTGTATGTCCCAAAAATGCTTTGACAGAGGAAACAGGTGGAATATTATCTCCAAAGAGTTTCATAATCGCCAGTCCTTCAGTTAGATCATTGTTAGGCGTTCCTGTGCCGTGAGCATTAATATAATCAATATCAGCGGGGGACAATCCGGCATCTTCAAGCGCCCCTTTCATCGCAAGATAGGGTCCTAATCCGTCAGGAGAAGTTGCCGTAGGATGATGTGCATCACATACATTACGATAGCCTGAAAGTTTGGCTATGGGTTTCACTCCTCGTTTGTTAGCCGATTCGGCAGATTCCAGAACTAAATATCCTGCTCCCTCACCGAGATTGATGCCGGAACGGTTACGATCAAACGGACGGCATACATCTTTGTCAAGTAACATCAACGTATTGAAACCGTTCAAATGGAAACGGGACAGACATTCAGTACCTCCTGCCACAACAATATCTGCTCGTCCGGTTTTTATCAAATCTGCTCCCATCATAATGGTATTAGCAGATGAGGAACAGGCAGTTACAATTGTTGAAGTCATCCGAAAACCGCCGAAAAAATCTGCAATCTGTTCGGTACATGCTCCGCAATCGCTGAGTTCAATGTAACTGTTTTTAGAGTCATTATTCAGAAAATCAGAGTAAAACCGCTCAACATGATCCATACCACCAACATTAACACCGGTAAGGAAAGCCACGCGCAACGAAGAAATGTCATCAAGCTTGGCTTGCTGTAACGCCTCTTTAACGGCAGATATTCCAATTAACGATGAGCGAATAAATGCTTCCGAAGAAGGAATATTAAGCATTTCACGAAGTTCGTCATTAGTGAACTTTACCTCGCCAACAAAGGTATCAGTGTGAGAGGTTTGAAGGTACTCAATCTTCTTAACTCCGGTTGTTTGATTTAGCAACGCGTTAAGGGTCTCGGTTTTATTAGTTCCGATTGATGAGAAAATGCCTGCGGCGGTGATTTGGATGTTATTCATAGATTTATACCATTTTATCCGTCAAAACCAACTTCATTCTGCAGCAGGCAATTATTTCATCGCCTATTTTAACTTCCGACAATACAGAGGTAGTCGAAAAATACTCTTCTTCAATTGTCATTAAAGTTTCTAAAACTTCTCCCACTGAAGGGTTTCTGTTTATTTCCAAAGAATTAATTATGGCTATGACTCCAATTCTAACTTTATCAGACTTTTGACCTGAAGTATTATCCTCTTTTTTTTCAAAAATCTCTGAATCATAATTATTTATAATATTTCTAAAACCCATACATGCAGCGCAAGTTTGAGCAATATTCTCTATTAAACCAGTTTCTTCCATTATGCCATTTTTACAAAACAGATTATCATCACGCACTTCAAAAATCGTTTTTGCTGAAAGCGGCTCAAAATCTATCAGTTTATCAACCATAATAAATGGCGGTCGCTGCGGCAACAGGTCAAGGATATTTATGTTTGCTAAATGCATTGTTGGTAGTTAGTAGTTAGACTGTTAGTAGTTAGACTGTTAGTAGTTAGACTGTTAGTAGTTAGACTGTTAGTAGTTAGACTGTTAGTAGTTAGACTGTTAGTAGTTAGACTGTTAGTAGTTAGACTGTT
>Ga0123353_10015855_pt1 | contig 10976 bp, 4 predicted proteins | sample TergutLab28metaG_3_FD_92763 | JGI IMG/M metagenome (GOLD analysis project Ga0123353, IMG submission 92763) | Labiotermes labralis P3 segment gut microbial communities from Petit-Saut dam, French Guiana - Lab288 P3 | ecosystem: Host-associated > Arthropoda: Insects > Digestive system > Gut ... | reverse complement strand
TTATGCCCCTACCCTACTCCGGCTCTCACAAAACTCACAAGTGCTCAACAGCCGTAAGTGAAGATATCTAATAACAAATTTCATCGAAATCGGATTAAAAATGTGGAATGTAAGGAAAGAAACTCGTTTGAGCCCCTAAGTAAAGTATAGCTTTCACTATACCGATTTTCACATCGGCATTACGTGAAGACACCCTTTAGCGAATTTTACCCAAGTCGGTTGTGACTACGAAGATAACTGTCTTCTGTGACAGGGTACCGTGCAGTTTGGTGGATAGGTACTACTATTTCGCCGGAAGGCACTGCCTAATTCTTTATGACAGAACTCTCAAATCCTGAAAATGGAGCTAATAAATTTCTCCGAAACGTTGATACGTGTCTATAAAATTACATTGTGTCACATCTCATAACACAACATCCTTCATCAAACATGTTGTTACTTCCCAATTTCTTTAATATATATAATTCTGTGGCTGCAGGTTAGTATGGCCCAGGATCTCCCGTTTTCTGGTACATAAATTATCTCACGAGTGCTCTGTGGAGTTCGTTAATGCTAAATGACAAACCACTCTTTTTCTTTAAATACATACCTTCATGCACGTTATACACAAGCCATCAGTTCCTATCTTAACAGAAAGCAAAGTCTGTCTCAAATAGATAGATCAATCAGGTTGTGTTATTTTGGGAGATATCGGTCATTAGCGTGATAATCATGCTATAAATATTAAAAAACCTACCCTGTGGCAAAATGAGAAATCTTCTAATGTTACAGCAGGTGGAACATGTAGATACTACTGGACTTTAAAAGGTTAATATATTAACCACTCAGGCCAGCCGGCATTAACATGTAGTAGTGAACAAAATATCTTTATATCAAGTAAGAATTCCTGAACCTAGGCACATGAAGCAAACAGATACCTAGTATTCAGAAGAGTCCAGGATTAATTGGTAAACAATATCCGATCCATGCCTTCTTCAGGTTCCGGTTCTCCTCCGCGGACAAGAAGCTCAACCGGAAAAACTAGAAAAGATTATTGAAGCACTCGGTTTCCTGAATCAGTTCCTACAGGACCAAGACTGGGTCGCAGGAGACAGCATGAACATCGCTGATATTTCTCTTGTCGTAACTGTGTCAAACTCAGAGGTACGTGATTTCGTATCACCGTTAATTTATTTCAAATAATTGCAAATCCACTCTCTAACCAAGCACAATACACACAGCACTGCACTACTGTTATGGCTGTAAGAGAACTTTTTTCCACACTCTGTAATTCTCTATACATAAATCAATATGATAACACGAAGAGAATTCGTGATTTCTTTGCCCAAAGTTATAAATGAACGCAAAAATTACCGATCGCATTCGGCTACACGTTTCGACTCTGAAATTATGAATCACGGCCTGTAAAATTTTGTAGAACAGATATGCTGAAATATCTGGGAATTTAATTTTAGTTCGTCTCGTGTTACATAAACCTACTGTGCATATGCTCAAATTTAACTTTGTTTTCTTAGAAACAGTGTGCACATAAAACACACATACACACACACACACACACACTATCAGTATCGACCTCATTCAAGACTACATATTCTAACTGTATCAATTCTCAATGCGATAAATTATTCACGAAAGACAAGAATACAGCTTAAAATCTCTTTTGTGTCTAGGCAATGTGAACAGCTCTGCAACAGTATGTGGATCAGCAACTTGACAGACCTGACTGCGGGCATAGAACAGTGACAGCAGCGAACCACGGAACTGTTAAAGACACAAACTGCGGAAAACTGGAACACAACCACATTGCCTGTACCAGAACATGGGGTCTTCTAAATTAAAAATTGTGTGAATTTTCAACATAGTACACTCAGCAAAGCAGGCTAGGGTGTAGTTATTTTAATCAGACTTTTATAAAGTGAAGTAGTAATGTACTGTATGTCTCCCTAAACAAACAGCCCTTAAGTTTTCAAAATTGTTTGGGCTTTCTATCTCGGCTGCGTTGCCAAGGAAAGATTAGAAGGCAGCTGTACCCGCGAGTAACATGACACTGTGTCGTGGGCTTTGCCCTCTAGCTACCGGTTGAACGGCCCAAATTTATGGTCTGAACACTCTTGAGGCTTTTTGATCCAGCACCTAAATTCTTTTTCTTTAACGTAACGTTTATCACAGAATTGCTGAAAGTATTCATTAGGAAAGAAAAACTAAAGTATTTCGCACGTTATCGCCCCCCAGAAACCAATACACACAAATGTGTATACTTCAGGTCTTGCTTTGTGTAAATTAAGAATTCAAAAATATAGCGTGCTTGAACTGTATGCTGTTGTTTAATCGAATTTGGTAATGAACGTTGTTAAAATGAATGTCAAGATTTGTGCTGGAAGAATCACACACTTGACGCGTTTATTCCAAAGATGCTGCTTATTTTTATGCGCACTACTAATATTCTATAAAGTTTCACATTATGTGTTATAATTATTAACAAATCCAAAGGTCAGTCAGGATTTTACGGAATTTCAGACTGTAGTGGAGATTTATTATTTTTTTTTTTTGTACTGAGTGATTGGATTTACTCTTCAGAGGGCCTTCTTTGACAATCTGAGTGTACTATGTTGAAAATCCACACAATATTTACTTTAGAAGACCCCGTTTTCTGGTACAGGCAATGTGATTATGTTCAGTTTTCCACAGTTTGTGTCTTTAACAATTCCGTCCTTCGCTGCTGTCACTGTTCTGTGCCCGCAGTCAGGTCTGTCAAGTTGCTGATCCACATACTGTTGCAGAGCTGTTCACATTGCCTAGACACAGAATTTTTCCTATTACTGTCAGTATTTTTATGGCGCAAGATGTCTAGACAATAAACAGTTAAAACTATACATACGTATACACATTATACACATATATACACATAATTGTAAGTGCGCATTAATTCTTCATTCTCCGTACTGAATTTCATGTTGCATGCACGCACAGGGAATTTCTCCGAAGTTTGCCGAACCGCATAAAATGTTCATCAGTTCTGTTGTGGATGAATGTTTTACGAAATGGACGTCATGGCTTTCTATGCGGCACAACAAGAATATCCGATTTTCTTACGTCATCTTTCGAACAACAACAACTAGCAAAAAAAGTACAATTTCACACTACATATTATAAATTGGGTAGGTTTTTAACAATAACACAAAAAAACGATAAAATTCCATCCAAATGAACTTTTATATATTCCATATCCGTTCATTAAGAGATATTTACATTTATGTGTCAGCGAATATTAATATTTTTTTTTTGGCGCAACAGCCCCCAGGACTCCTCTGGGTGAGTGATCAGCTCGTCGCAGAGACCTCTACCTGACAACACATAACACTTACCTGACAACACATAACACTTACCTGACGACATATAACACTTACAACAGACAGACATTCATGCCCCCGGTGGGATTCGAACCCACAATCGCAACAGGCGAGCGGCCGCAGACCTACGCCTCAGACCGCACGGCCAGTGGGACCGGCGATTATTATATATGACAGAGTATATTGTATCAGTGTGTATCTGTTTGTTTGCTGCAGTAAATGTAAATATTCTACTCAAATATTTATTCGTTCCCGCATATTGCGCTAAGAATGTCGTACTCGATGTCAGTGGTTACACACTGCGATCCAGCTCACTGCCATTCCCGCAGCAGCAGTTTCTGAAGCACTGTATCACAATGTCGAAATATAGTAATGCTTTACCCTATCATATCACAGGCTTTTGGAGCAGATATCTCGGCGTTCCCTAACGTGGCCGCCTGGTATGACAAGATGAAGACGCACCTCGAAGGCTACGACGATATCAACCAGAAAGGAGCCAACGTATTCAGAGAAATGTTTCGCAGCAAACTGTCTTGAGCACTTTACTTTGTCAGTCACATGCAAAATTTTATGTAGTAAGACTCGTGTATTTTTGATTACATGCAATAAACTCAACAAATGTAACTGATCACTATCCAAGCACATTTGTTCGGCCAGTAATTATCGCACCTGAAATACGTCAATTAATTGTAATTAAAGTTTAATGGCATTCAAAGTTGTGCATCTGTTTCAAGGAGCGTCATCCCCATTGTGTTTCTTAGAACCTAAGGTAATAATTCTATAAGGATATAGCAGTCATAACACAACTATATTATCATGTTATATAACTTATCAAAATCAACTACATATTTCGGCCAATGCTGTTGTGGCCGTCATCAGGTTGGATAAAATTTTATCAAAGAAGCTATATAGATATGATATAACACAGAGCAATTATTAGTATTAGTGTAGGTATGGGGGAACGAGATCTCGTTTTACACAAAGTCGGTGGGCGTGTGTGCAGATGGTAAAGAACCAAGCATATGACTGTGTTATCCTGTTTGTCTATGACAATGTAGTGAACGTGCCGGAGTCGGTTCACGCCCCGTGGGGTGCGGTAGGCCTGGGCCGGTGTTTGGTCCTGTGGTGCAGTATTTTCTTGCCTGTGTTGGGGGCTGAGTGTCACACCGGTCTACTGCTGTGGCTGTGTAGACATCCTAAGTTGTCTACGGTATAGTTGGCAGCTGCAGGTGTATTGTAGTGGGGGAAGGGATTTCTTAGTGCCGTGCTGGAATAATAAATAAGCTAAGATGGGTGATCATTCAGAGTTGGGAAGCTGTGAGAAGTTGCGAGAAATATAGCGGCGGGTAGTATACTACTTGCAATTATTATGGTTCCTTGGTTTTGTGCTTGCAAACATTTGATGCGTTGCGAAGAATTTGCAGTTAGACTGGAGTCCTTCAAGATGGTGTCTGTAGACACCGAAAGGCGTCGAAATGGAAACTGATATGTGATTTTATGTACACAGTGTTGTGCAAAAATTTTGGTTAATAAATGGTGATATACACAAAAGAATTGTGCGGTTTCAAAAGTTAACAATTTTCCACAAACAGTTTCCACAAACTGTCGGTACTACCTAGTTATGTTATTCCTGCATGGTGCATCTTTTCTAAACCGTGCACGAAACTCACGCTGCACTGTAATCACAGATCTGGACACCTCAAAACGGAGCACACAGAAAGCCTTTTCCTGCTGTGACGCCATCTGGGAAACTGGCCCTGCAGTAAGCATGAGAAGCGAACTGCTAGTTGCGCATGAGAAACTTGGACAGCTACTGCTGCTGCTGACGGTGTACATTGTGCCCGTGGTGTAAGGTGAGAAATAAATTTCTTGTTAACTTTTGAAACCGCACCATTCTTTTGTGTATACCCTGTAGAACATGACGCGCTTCTCTACTATACTTAGAAAGTGATCACAGCGTTTGCACTGTCCAAGAGCGTATGCGCCTTGAAATTCTGTGGCCAGTACGTGAGATGAACACAATTCTGTACATCTGCAGGTTAGGTAGGCAGACCAACGAAGCCGGAATTTTAAAGCACAAACAATTAGTGGATATAAAATCGTGGTGGAGAGGCAAGGTCTTCCCAGCAGAGCTGCAGGAGGAATTTTCCACATAACTGTTAGGTGACAAAAGGGTTACATGACCCTTCTGAGGCGAATTTGCTTTGTCACTGTCGCGTGACTAGGCGGGTACTCAATCTGCTTTGTCACTGTCACGTGACTAGGCGGGTACTCTGTTGCCTAACACGACGCACCAGACAACAAACGAACTGGGCCGGGAGTGGCATAGGACATCACATTTGGTGAAGTTAGCGCCGCTTGCACAACGCTGGTGAGTGTTGGCTGTTGCGACTCAGTGTGACGATGTTAAATAATATTAATAATTCAATAAGTAATTCATATAACAAAACTAACAAATGCGCTAATGTTAAAATTGTATCTTTACACACAATCAATCAGAACTCCGACATGTTTTGATCTGTCTTGATCTATTACATCAATAAAGCAAAGAATGTTCATTAACTCCCTGAAGATGATCACGACAGATCGAAACATTTCGGGGTTCTGATGGATTCTGTGTAAAAAATATCATTTTAACACCAGTTCATTTTTTGGTTCTGTTACATTACTTGTTTATTAATGTACGGACGTGAATAACTTTAAAAATTCAATGGGTACTTGTTATGTGCTAACTTAACAGCACGAGTTCCGATTATAAATTCAGCACAATTACATAAATACAACACCAGAACATTACAAACATACTAAAATAAGATTTTAGCATAAAGAACAAAAATAATCTTATCAGTAGTCAGAAAAAGGTAGTACAAACGAAGTATTGGATACAAAACCCTTAAACACTGAAAAAGACAGTTAAGTTGATTTTAAAAAATACCGCAGATTAGCGCAGAATTTGTTTTAATAAAGTAACGTGTTACCTAAAGATAACGCCGTCTTTGCACATGGCTAGGAGCCGAAGCACATCGACGGAGTGTTTTTACAAGTGACAGGAGGTGGGGAGTAGTTTCCGAAATTACGAGGAATGATAGCCATAATAAGTCACGTGTCAGCTGCAGCAAAGTAGCGGATAAGTTAAATTACATTCATATCGACAATCGGAAAACTTACTGAAACCCAGTTCTAGGGTTCCGAAGGACCTGTAGGTCTATTGTGCTTCTTTCTTACTCACAATCCTATTAAGCAGCTGGACGTGTCCATCGATTACCACATTACGTCTAGGTAGTGTGTTAGCCATAATTTCCCGATTTTCGTGAGACAGCACATGCCATAGAACTAAACGTTTTGGCTCTCCAATCAATGTTATGGTAGGCACTTTAGACATTCATTGTTTCTGTAGCAAATACTCATATTTATGCAGTGACACTTCTTTATATTGCTGATATTTTTACAAAAAGATATACTTCCATAATCATTATAAAGCTAATACAAGCATAACATGTTCCTGCCTCTGTTGTTGTGAAGAATTCCCGTGACGAACATCAGCTTCACGGTCACCAACACAATAATGTGACAAGAAGACAACGGTTCTCGGAATACGTTGCTAAACCACAACCGTTGAGCTGACAATGTTAAAAGCAACCTTAATAATCTTAAAGGAGAAGAGAAAAATTCTGTGGATTTCACGAAGGATAGTTTTTTTTTAGAGTTTTCCGTCTACTGTTATACGCTGTGAACAGGCATTTGCGGCAATAGGTTAAATTTAGTTTTTCATGTTACTGACACACGCAAATGGAGATCAGCCCTTACGCTGGAAAGTAACTAACGCCTTTCTTCCGAACGACACGTACGAAACCGCAATTCTAAAGCATAAAACTTCCTAGATACCCACCCATCTTCGTTATTCATGCTGCTAACCACTGTTTGCAACGCGGATTGCACGCCATTCAAAATAATGGGCGTAAATTCTTACGACACGTACATGCGCGTCGTAAATTTTGTTTGTCTTGCAAGCAATACTGTGTTCTGAAAAGCACTACAATAGTAATCAGTTTCGGGCAACAAACGAATGTCGCCTCTCGGCTACTTTCATTATGCTGTCGGCCAAAATAATAATGAATCAAACTAGCTGCCTTGTGAATTTCAACGGTGGGAAAAATACGAGCATCATTCACAGTAATTTCCGAGTTATTCTTCCAGTTTTATAACCTTTTACTTCATCGCTTCGGGTTTCGAAAGAATGACTGTACTACGAAAGTTTGAGAGCGATGTATTGTGTTCGTAACTTTCGTCGCAGTCGTTCCGTTTCTACGTTCACATTTCCTAGAGGACGATGTTTTGACCTTGATGTTATTGATCCATACTGAAACCCTGTCAGTAGGGAATGTTGATAATGACCTTTATTTCCACTAGTATAAGCCAGTATGACGGTGTAGCCTTCTAACACATGGCCGGCCACAACAAATTCAATTAGGCTTTGAAGAGTCTGACTTCATACTAGGTAAGTACTTAGTTCGAGCCTTAACCGGGCTAACACTTATCATGGATTACGTTTCCGTAGGTTTTCGCAAACGATATCTTAACCCTTTAAATCGTAGTGGTTAGTATAATTACAGCACGGTTTAACACCAAAATTATTCATATTCCCTACACAGTGCTTAGGCGTTACATATCTCACAGTAAAAGGTAAAGCATTCCCGTTACAAGCCTGGAGTGGCCCAGAGGGTTGCAGGAAGTTAAGGTTCCTAGATGACATGACAACGGCACAGGATGGTGGTAAGATTGTCAGCCTTACGCAACGGCCGCCTTTACCCCCAGTAAATGATCCTGGTACTCATTTCTGTTAGAGGCTGAGTCGACCCCAGGGCCATTTTGCGATCGGAAGGATTATGTCAATGAAAAATTCCAATGACACCATCTGGAATCGAACCAGCGACCTTCCGATTTGTAGCACAGCACCTTAAACACTGTGCCACCGCGGTCCACACATATCTCACAGTATAGAACGATAATTCCCCCAATGGCATTTACCGATTTGTCTTCGTAATAGAATTGCAGTGTTCTCTGTGAGGTACGAACTGAATATTTTATTGTATGATGTGTATTCATAAGGCGCGTTCGCAAAATTGAGAAAAACGACTTGTACTTTCGTCATGTCTATGCCTGTCCGTCCGTCAGCCCCCCTCCCGTCCCCGTCCGCCCGCAAGAAACAACTTGGGTCCCACTGGACGGATCTTCATGAAATGACACTCGATTATTTTTCTAAAACCTTTCGAAAAAAAATTGTAATGTTTTGCGGACCGTGCATCTCAGTATAATCCTACCAATTAACCAATTTTATGCACAAAACCTTGTTTTATAATAAGTTTATTACATGCCTCTACATATTTCGAGCATCATGTGTTCATCATCAGGAGGTCAAAATTGTATTATACAGCATCTGGTATCATCACACCTGGAAGTGGTCGTCCCGTGTACAGGTTGAGAGAAGAAGAAGAAGAAGAAGAAGAAGAATCTTCTCTCAACCTGTGCACGGGACGACCACTTCCAGGTGTGATGATACCAGATGCTGTATAATACAATTTTGACCTCCTGATGATAAGCACATGGTGCTCGAAACATGTAGAGGCATATGATAAACTTATCATAAAATAAGATTTTGTGCATCAAGTTGGTTAATTACTAGGACTGTCGAAAAAAAATTCTACTTTCGTTAAAATCTGACAAGAATAGCGGTACTTTACATGAAGACCTACGTACATTTATAGTAATATTTCACTCAATTCTTCTAATAATGAGAAATGTTTCTGGAAAAAAAAAACAAATGTTGCAGAGAAACTCAGAACACATATTTTATGTTCAATAACGTTTTTCCTAAAGTCATGCCGTTAATGAGATAATGTGGAACAATAAGGTAGCGCAAGACAGGCCATGACAATGTAACACAGGGCATGCGCCTGCATGCCGTATAACTTAAACTACAACACACACACTCATATTATGTAATACTTGATTTCCACTAACCAATGTTGCACTAACGCGCCTCAATGTTACGCTAGTACGTATACAGCCTGTCTTGCTGTAGTCTCCAAAGCATTACACGCATCCTCCCCTTATACACTTCAAATCACTCTACCAACTCATTCTCTCACTGCACTTGATAATGATGACATCATCATTTCTGACATCGCCGTTCACTCTACAAACAAGTCAACATAAGAGTTGTACCTGCTTGATAAGAATTCTCTCACCTAACGATGAGTTGTGATTTATATGGGTTTTTCATTCCTTCTAGTTTATTCTAGTCTATACTGCCTAACTCCCATCAGTGCAATACACAGTTTGCGGTTCACATTCATAGTAGTGAGTATTACGATCCATGTCACAGGAGGAAGGAATGAAATTCCTAACTCCCAAGGAAATTATATGCATAGTTTCATCGTGTGTTATCATTGGTCATACGGGCTACTGACTTCTTATTTCCACATAAATGTATATAATTTTTATATTACTGCAGGTACATTAAGAAGATACGTACACGATGTCCCTCGATCTCTACTACGTGCCCTCCAGTTCCCCTTGCCGAGCAGTTCTGCTCGCAGCCAATGCGGTTGGAGTGCGGTTGAAATTGAAGTACGTGAATATGATGAAAGGGAAACATCTGACGCCGGAGTTCATTAAGGTATGCAACCCCACAATAACACACAACCTACAGTAAGACTAAAGATGGGCTCGAGTTACCACACCTCGTCCAACATTCCAGTTATCGGTGTTACGTTTTACACTGAATGTCGTAACCAGCCACTATGACGTGTAACTTGATCCACCCCTTCCCTGCTGCTTTGGTATACCGCCTAATAAAAATCTCGACTCTTTACATATTATATCCACGAAATTGTTCATGAGCTTTGCAACAGAAGTTTAATCAAAATAACCAAGGGGAACTATTCTTTTGGTCAGGAAGAGAAACCGTTCAAAACAGTTCAGAAACAGACACCACCATACCCAAATTCAGGGACTAGCCTGATTATTGGTTTTGACATTACCTACATGGTCTTCGAGTTTTTGTTTTCTTTTTTTTTGTACCCCACGTATCCGAAAAGTACTTTAATGTGAGAAAAAAGAGGGGAGAGAAAGGATCCTAGGATCCTTAGAGAAAGAGCTAAGTTACTATCAGTTGATTAAAAAAACAATCTAAGTCGAATATATATATAATATGTATCCGTAAAGTCATGTGTCAAATGCGACAGACAAATTAATCTAGGAAAACTGAATAAATAATTTATAGGAGATTAAGAAATTTAAAGACTTGGACCCTCAATGGCAGCCACACCAACAGCCATCAAACGGCTCTTATAATTCAAGAACCCATTAAATCTGGCCCCAAATATTACAGTAAATTTAGGTTTTGGTGAAGGACAAAAGGGAGGGAGGGAGAAAGTAAGGAAGGAAGGAAACAGGGGAGAGAGATGGCAGAAATAAGACTATACATGTCATTCTCCGCACTGGGACAAACAGCCTGTTTAGCTTAGTTCAACGTTTAGAGCCCAAGCTTTATGGTATGTACGTTCGGCCTAACAGTGCCGCTCAGTGTCTTCGTGTTCCTCATGTTGCTGACAGCAAACAAGG
>Ga0123353_10015851_pt1 | contig 10977 bp, 6 predicted proteins | sample TergutLab28metaG_3_FD_92763 | JGI IMG/M metagenome (GOLD analysis project Ga0123353, IMG submission 92763) | Labiotermes labralis P3 segment gut microbial communities from Petit-Saut dam, French Guiana - Lab288 P3 | ecosystem: Host-associated > Arthropoda: Insects > Digestive system > Gut ... | reverse complement strand
GTCGCGCACATGGGTGGTCTGGTGGGCGGGCCGGCGGTTCGCCTGCTCCTGGCGCCGGAGCGCCTCCAGGTCGCGGCCGTGGTCGTAGAAGGCGATGCCGGTGCTGCGGGTGCCGGTGCGCAGCGGCCAGGTCCAGTGCAGCACGCCGTCGTGGCGGAAGCGGATCTGCAGGGTGGCCGCGGACGTCCAGGTGGCGTAGGCGCGGTCGTCCCACCGGGCGTGGTCGCGGACGAACACGCCCATGGCGTCGCCGCCCGCGGCGTCCCAGAACGTGGCGTGCGGGCGGATGCCCCAGGCGTAACTGGGCGCGTAGGGGCCGACGGTGAAGGCCATCGCCGTCGCCGGGTGCTCCCGGCCGCCGGGTCCGGAGAACGGCGGGTCCTCGCCGCTGTCGCCGACCACGACCGGCTCGTCGATGCCGAGCCAGCGGTAGCGTTCGGGCGATCCCGGCTCCGCGTGGTCCTCGGCGTTCTGCGAGAACGGCCAGGCGGACGAGAAGCGGTGGGTGGGCGCGCAGCCGTCCCAGGTGAGTTCCCACGAGGCGTCGTGGGTGTCCAGCGCGTCGATGTCCTCGGCGAGTTCGAGGAAGTCGCAGTCGAGCAGCACCCGGACGGCGGCGGTGTAGCGGGCGCCGCCGGAGAAGCGGTAGTCCAGTGCGTGGGTGGCGAACAGCGGCCCGGCCTCGACCAGCCGCACGTCGAGGCGCTCGGCCTGCCCGGCGGCGCAGTGCAGCACCGAGGTGCCGACCCACCCGTGCCCGCGGTCGAACCGGAGCACGGGGCCGGGCACGTCGTCGCCGGCGCAGAAGCGGCGGGACGCGGGCAGGCGGACCCGCAGGGACCCGCCGTCCACGACGATGCCGTCGCCGTCCTCGCGGACCTCGACCGCCCGGCCGGGCCGGGCCGGCGGCAGCGCCGCGTCGGCCCGCAGGGTGAACTCGTGGCGCCCGCCGGACGGGAGGCCGGCGAAGAAGCAGACCGTCGCGGACGCCAGCGGCGCGCTGCCGGCCGGGCCGGCCGCGGACTCGACGTCGACGAGCTGGAACGGCACGGCCGTTCCGTTCTCGTCGAGCAGCCGCAGGTCCGCGGCCCGCACGGCGGGCGCCGGCCACCGCACCCGATAGTGCAGCAGGGTGCGGGGCCAGGCGAACTCCGGTCGGGCGAGCGGGTCTTCGAGGCGGAACCGCACCTCGTCCGCGCCCTCGGGCCACTGGGTGGTGGCCGTCACGATCCCCCTCCGACTTCGGCGCCCCCGGCGCCGGCGCCGGGCGAGACGCCCTGGGTGCCGAACGCCGCGCCGCCCGCGACGCCTTCGACGAGGTAGCGCTGGAGCAGCACGAACAGCAGCATGATGGGCGCGGCCACGATGAACGTGCCGGCCGCGATGAGCGGCCAGTTCTGGGAGTACTCGCCGAAGAACGAGTACAGCCCGCGGGTGACCGGCCACAGGGCCGAGTCGGAGAGCATGACCAGCGGCAGGATGAGGTTGTTCCAGGCGGCCACGAAGCCGAAGATCCCGAAGGTCGCCAGGGCCGGTTTCATCTGCGGGATGATGATGGTGAAGATGAACCGGATGTACCCGCAGCCGTCCAGCGCCGCCGCCTCGTCGATCTCGCGCGGGATGCCCTTGATGTAGCCGACGAAGAAGAAGAACCCCGCGCCGGACAGGCTGGTCAGGATCAGGTACCCGATCATGCTGTTGTACAGGTGCAGCGTGCGCGCCTCGATGAACAGCGGGATCAGGCCGCCGGGCAGGAACCCGGAGAAGATGAAGAAGGTGTACAGCCCGTTGGAGAACCTGAAGTACCCGCGGGAGATCGGGAACGCCAGGAAGACGCCGAGGATCAGGGTGATGGTGCCCGGAACCACCGCGTAGACCAGGCTGTTGATCATCTCCCGGCCGAAGTTCCCCTGGTGCCAGGCCGCCGAGAAGCTCTCGGTGGTCCACGGGTGGGGTGTGCCGGTGGGGTTCTGCAGGAAGCCGGTGTACGTCTTGAACGCCTGGAGCAGCACGTACACCAGCGGCAGCGCGAACAGGCCCGCCGCGATGGCGAAGCACACCAGGTTGGTGCCCACCGCCTTGGTGGTGCGCATCGACAGCAGCCGCCGCACCGCCCCCGGCGGCGTCGAGGGCGCCTGGTACTTGCTCGCCTTCGCGGCCCTGGCCGCCTTCGCGGTCCCGAGTGTGGTCACAGCGCGACCTCCCGCCGGCGCAGCGTGTAGAGCAGGCCGCCGCCGATCACGACGGTCAGCACGAACTGCAGCATGGCCAGCATGGAGCCGTAGCCGAGCTGGCTGTCGGCCCCGAACGCGGACTGGAACATGTACAGGCCCAGGGTCTTGGTGCCGAAGTTGCCGCCGGTCAGGACCAGGATGAGCGCGTACTCGCCCAGTGTGCCCATGGCGGTCAGGAAGACGTTGACCGTGGTGGCCGAGGCCAGCAGCGGCCAGGTGACGTGGCGGAACGTCCGGAACCGCCCGGCGCCGTCCATCGCCGCGGCCTCGTACACCGACGCCGGGATGTTCCGCAGCCCGGCGATGTAGATGAGCATGGAGTAGCCGGAGAACATCCACACGTTCACCAGCATCACCAGGGGCAGCGCCAGCGAACTGGAGCCGAGGAACGCCGAGTCGGTGCCGAACAGGCCGTGCACCACCTTCTCCGCCGGGCCGGAGTACGGGTCGAGCATGAGCGCGAAGACCGCGCCGACCACGGTGACGGAGAAGATCTGCGGCATGAAGATCAGCGCGCGGTAGAAGGTGTAGGAGCGCCCGCTGCGGTTCAGCAGCAGGGCCAGTCCCAGGCCGATGGCGTTCTGCAGCACGGTCACGCCGACCACGTAGATCAGCGTGACCCGTACCGCGCTCCAGAGCTGGTCCGACAGGGAGGTGAAGGCCGCGTGGTAGTTGCACATGCCGCAGAAGTTGAGCGGCGTGCCCGGGAGCCCGGAGTACCGGGTGAACGAGTATCCGATGGTGGCCAGTGACGGGTAGAGCCCGAACAGCAGCCAGCCGGCTCCCGGTATCGCGATGCTGGCCCAGGGAATGAACCGCCGCGTCCGTTGCGTTCCGAAGGGACAGCGTGCCACGCCGTGCCTCCTTTCTAGGGTGTTTCCTCGTGCGCCGGTGAGGCGGCCGTCAGCCGGCGACCGACTTGCGGTAGGCGCTGGCCGAGCGGTTCAGGATGGTGTCGACGCTGTCCTTGCCGATGGGCGTCAACTTGTAGAAGTCGGGGCCGCCGGCGTCCAGCGGCGCTCCGGCCGGCACCCACGGGCTGCTCAACTGCGGGAAGGCGTCGGTCATGTGGGCGTTCTGCCAGTCCATCCACGACAGCCCGGTGTTCTGCAGCGCGGGCTGGGTGGAGACCGAACCGGTCTGCTTCAGCCACTCCTTGTAGTTCTCCGGCTCGGAGAACATCGTCAGCCACTGCATGGCCAGCGTCTTGTTCTTCGCGCTGGTCGGCACCACCCACGTCAGGTCGGGCTTGAGGGTGAGGCGGTTGGCCGCCGCGTCATCGGTGCCCGGCATGGTGAAGAAGCCCATGTTCAGCTTGGGGTTGGCCTGCTGGATGACCGCGCCGTCCCACGACCCGTCGAGCAGGAACGGGTAGTCGTCGGACTTGGACGCCCACACTCCGGGCGCGGTCAGCTGGGCGACACCGGCCGCGTTGGGCTCGATGTACTTCATGACCTTCTCGTAGCGGGCGGACGCCTCGCGGTAGACCGGGTCGGTCCAGGACTGGGTGCCCTTCCAGAACGCGTCGGCCCGGTCGCTGCCCACCTTCACCGAGTCGGCGGGCGCCTTGCCCTGCATCAGCATCTGGTTCATGACGCCCTGCCACACGCCGCCCTGCATGCCGTCCTTGCCGGACACGAAGATCGGGGTGACACCGGCCTTCTTCAGCGTCTCGCACTCGTCGAGGAACTGCTGGAAGGTGGTGGGGACGTCCAGGTGGTACTTGGCCAGGAGGTCCTTCTTGTACCACATCGCCCCGGCGGCGGAGTACTCCGCGGCCATGACGCCGTAGATGTGCCCGTTGCGGCCGGCCATGGCGGCCTGCATCGTCGGGTCGTAGTTCTTCATGAACGGCTGGTCCTTGAGGTCCACCAGCTGCCCGGCCTCGATGAGCGCGGCGGCGCCCTGCGCCTTGAGGCTGGTGTAGCCCGGGGCGAAGCCCGCCTGCGTCGGCGCCTGCAGGGCCAGCAGGTCCACCGACTTGGACTGCAGCAGGCTGTTCCACAGCGTGCCCCAGGCGCCGTTGGCGGTCGGGGCCTGCTGCAGCTTGATCTTCACGCCCGGGTGGGCCTTCTCGAACTTGGCGCTCAGCCACTGGGTGAACTGGATGGCGCCGGGGTTGGTCCACTCGGCGATGTTCAGCGTGGTCGTCGAACCGCCGCCGCTGTTGTCGGACGAGCTGGAGCTGCAGCCGGTCAGCGCACCGGCCAGGCATACGGTCGCGGCCGTCAGGGTCACGGTGATGCGGGGTCTCATGAGGGTGGGCTCCTTGGTGGTGAGACGGGGCCTGGACGTCGGAGGGACGGGACTCGGGCCGGGTGTCGGGTGGGGTCGGGATGTGCGGTTGTGGGGCTGGTGGGTCCGGTCGGGGCCGGACGGGGCCGCGGGGGTCAGGGCCGCTGGACGGCGCCGTCGGCGCGCCGCGGCGGCCGCCACGCCTGGCCGGGGACCGCGGGCCGCGGCGGGTACTTCAGGGCCAGGCGCTCGTCGAAGTCGACGCCGAGGCCCGGCGCTTCGCTCGGCCACAGGTGGCCGTCGCGGATCTCGGGGCAGCCGGGGAACACCTCCTGCGCGGCGGGGCCGAACAGGTGCTGCTCCTGGATGCCGAAGTTCGGGGAGGCCAGGTCGAGGGCGAGGTTGGCGGCGTGGCCGATCGGCGAGACGTCGCCGGGGCCGTGCCAGGCGGTGCGCACCCCGAACAGCTCGCACGCGGTGGCCAGCCGCCACGCGGGCGTGATGCCGCCGATGGCGGAGATGTGGACGCGGATGAAGTCGCACAGCCGCTCCTGCACCACCGGCCGGTACTCCGCCGGGTTGGTGAACAGCTCGCCGATCGCGATCGGCGTCACCGTGCCGGCGCGCAGGATCCGCAGCCACTCCAGGTCCTCCGGCGCGACCGGGTCCTCCAGGTAGAACAGGTCGTACGGCTCCAGGTCCTTGGCGATCCTGACCGCGTCGGTGGGATGCACCCGCTCGTGCACGTCGTGGATCAACTCGACCTCTGGGCCGAGCTGTTCGCGCAGATGGGCGAACAGCTCGCGGACCGCGCGCCGGTAGGCCGCCGGATCCCAGGCATCGGGGGTGAGCACCGGGCGGGCGCCGGCCGCGGCCGCTGCGGCCGGCGCCCCGTACGTGCCGGCGCCCGGGACGGCGACCTGGCAGCGCACGTGCTGGTACCCCTGCTCCATGAAGGCCTGCACCTCGTCGGCGACCTCCTGCGGGTCCCGTCCCGCGGCGTGCGTGTACACCGGCACCGCGGTACGGCAGCGGCCGCCGAGCAGTTGCCACACCGGCAGTCCCGCCTGCTTGCCCTTGATGTCCCACAGCGCCATGTCCACGCCGGACAGGGCGTTGTTGAGCACCGGGCCCGACCGCCAGTAGCCGCTCACGTGCAGCGTCGAGGCGATGTCGGTGATGTCCGCCGGATCGCGCCCGATCAGCTGCGGCGCCAGGTACTCGTCGACAACCGTGGCCACCGCCGCCGCCCGCTGGGTGAAGGTGGCGCAGCCGAGCCCGTACAGCCCGGGCTCGCTGGTGTCGACACGGACGACGACGAGGGTGGTGCCGGCCGGCGCGGTGAGGATCGCCCGGACCGCGGTGATGCGCACGCCGGACGGCGGCGCCCACGGCGGTTCGGCCGGCCGGGGCGCCGGCGCGGCGGAGGTGGCGGCTTGGTCGCTCACGGGAGGAACTCCAGGATCTTCTTGGTGCGGGAGAGGGGGCGGGCCGGGCCTCGCGGACCGGCCCGCCCGGACGGGGCCTAGCGGCCGATGCCCCAGCGGGTGTCGACCACGCCGCCGCTGAACTGGGCTCCGGTGCCCCAGAACGGCGCGAAGTTGTAGCAGCCGGAGGTGGGCGGCTCGGCGGTCGCGGTCCAGTAGGTGGCGCCGTGGCCGCCGGTGCCCGCGTCGGTCACCTGGACCGCGAAGGTCGCCGGCGTGACGGTGACGGGCGCCGCGTTCCGCACCGCGGCGGCCAGCTCCGGCAGCTGGCTCCAGGCGAGGGCGATCTCGTACCTGGTCTGCTTGCCGACGTCGTCCCTGGCCACCAGCACCCGGCCCTCGGTGCCGCTGTCCGGACCGGCGTCCATCGGGCCCAGCGGCGTCGGCAGGACCGCGTTCTTCGGGTAGTACGTCTGGTAGTTGGTGCCCGGCGCGAGCTGGCGGTGCAGCTCGGACACCCCGCCGCTGGCCAGCGTCGCCACGTACAGGTGGGAGATCGACCGCAGCGCCTTGGCGTAGTGCGCGTCGCCGGCCAGCAGGTCCTCGGGGTTGTCGGCCACGGCGTCGAAGGCCAGCTGGATGCTGTCCGCCTGGAACGGGAACAGGTACTCGTTGTCCGCGAACGGCACGTGGGACAGCTGCACGTCGTCCCCGACGAGCGCCCTGACGTACAGGAAGCTGTCGTCCCAGGCGGCCTGGAAGCTGTAGGTCTTGGTGTCGCCGGCCGCGGCGGTATTGGTCATCGTCACCGGGATGACGTCGTTCCACTGGCTGGGGCTGCCGCCCACGGTGATCTGGCGGAACGGCAGGTAGGCGACCTGGACGTCCTGGCTCCCGGTCTGGTGCAGGTCCGGGCGCTGCGGCAGCGTGACGTCGTAGCCGATCGTGTACCGGTTCTGGTCGCTCGCCTGGAACGCCTTGACCGGGAACGACAGGGTCCGCACCTCGCCGGGCTTGATCCCGACCACCGGCGACACCCCGGGCGCCAGCCGCCAGCCGGACGGCGGGGTGATCCGCACCTGCGCGTCCACGTTCTGCGGCGAGACGTTCTCCACCCGCACGTCGATGGTGCTGGTGGCGTCCAGCGGCTTGAGGAAGGACAGCAGGCTGACCTTCAGCGGGGTGCCGTAGTCGAAGCGGGCCCGGCGGGTCAGCAGCGTCTTCAGCGCCTCGGGGGTCAGGTCGCTGTCGAAGTACAGCACCTCCCACGGGTTCACGGTGAGGGTGAGCTGCGACGCGCTGCCGTCGGCGAGCCGGCGCCCGAGGTAGTCGTAGACGCGGACGCCCCGCGCGCCGTCCAGGGTGAGGGTGCCGGTGTAGCCCGCGCTCTGGTGCTCCTCGGTACCGTCGAAGAGCTGGTCGGAGTAGACGGCGGCCCGGCCCTTGCCGTCGGTGCCGCGGAACAGGAAGCCCCAGGTGGACTTGGCGTCCGGGTAGATCTCGCACTCCAGGCGGGCGTCCTCGAGCAGGGACGTCATGGCGGCGTAGGCCACCACCGCGGGCTGCGGGGTCTTGGTGGTGATGTCGTAGATGTTGAACTCCTGGCCGGAGTACCCCTTGTCGTAGGACAGGGAGAACCAGAAGATCCGGATCGGCGAGTCCTCCTCGGCGCCGGCCAGCATGTGCAGCAGGTACGTCGGCGCCACGGTCCTGGCCACCCCGTACGGGGCCTGCGCGGCGGGCACGTGCGTGAAGCTCGTGCTGACCGCGGTGCCCAGCTCGGTCTGCCACTGCCCACCGCGGCCCTTGGTGCGCGACCACAGCCGGTCCATCTTGACCTGGGTCTTGGTCATCGCGTACTGCGTCGGGTCCGGGTAGCCGTAGGCGTGGTTCACCGAACCGTCGATGTAGCCGGTGTCCTTCGAGCCCTCGGCGTACACGATGTCGCGGTTGTACGACACCGATCCGCCGCCGATCAGGTTGACGTGCGGGAACTGCGGCTTCACCCGGTCCCAGATCAGCTTGGTCATGTCGCGGTAGTCCTGGCCGTCGCCGGTCTTCCAGGTCCAGCCGTGCACCCACGGCTCGTTCCACAACTCCCAGTTCTGCACCAGGTCCTGCATCGGCGCGATGGACTGGTAGACCATGTCGGCGTGCGCGACCATGTCCTTGGGGCGGTTCTGGTACAGCAGCATGGGCTTGCCGTCAGGACCCGGCGCGACGTTCCAGGACATGTTGTAGTTGATGCCGCCGAGCGTCTCGATGCCGTAGCTGTTCCACTCGGCGACCTCGGCCCGCGCCTTGTCGATCGCGGCCTGCTGCCAGAACACCCCCGGCGCGGGGGCGACGATGTCCGGCGTGATGGACGCGATGCCGCGGGTCCACTTCACGCCCATCCGCTGGGCGATCTGCTTGGTGATGACCGGCGACGACTCCGGCCGGATGCCCAGGCCGAACACCGACCCCGGCCGGCGCTCCGCGACGGTGGGCCGGATCACGCCGAACCCGAGGGTCTGGCCCAGGAGTTTGGCACCGTCGTCGCCGGTGACCGTGGCGGTGACCGCGTAGTAGTCGGACGCGAACGAGCCCAGCGCGATGGTGGTGGTGCTCTGCGCTCCGGCCGCGGCGGTGAACGCCATGGTGCCGCTGTTGATCGGGTCGCCGCCGCGGGCGGACACCGACCAGGCGACCGAACCGCTCAGCGCGGTGGTCGGGTTGAACACGACGAGCAGCGCGGCATCGGCCCGGGCGTCGTCCCCGGCCACCGGGTAGAGCCCGGTCGGGTCGGAGAGGCCGAGGGCGACCACGGGCGGCGCGGCGGCCGGCGCCGCCGTGCCCGCCGGCGTGGCGGCGCTCGCGGCCGGCGCGCCGGCCCAGTCCAGGGCGCCGGCGGCCGCGGCGCCCACCACGGCCGCGGCGCCGAAGCCCACGACCTTGCGGCGGGTGACCTCCGCGGGGCCCTGGGGTTCCGGGGTGGTGCGGTCGGATCTGGCGTGATTGTCGGTCACGTTCGGTTCTCTCCAGTCTTCAGCACGGGAGTTCTTCGGGTGACACCGGTCTGACGACGCACAGGCCGGAGGGCGGAACGGCTATCGCGTCGGGTCCCGGCCCGAGGGCGCGCGTCTGCGAACCCGCGGGGCGGCCGCAAGCGTCGAAGGCGTCGAACCGGACGGTGGTGCCCGGCCCTTCGACGTCCAGGACCACGTGTGAGGCGGCGGTGGAGTTGACGAGGGCGATCTCGGCGAGGCCCGCCGCGTGGACGCGGGCGACGGCCTGCTCGGCGTGGAAGGTCACGACGGCCCGCTCCCCCAGCCGGGCGGTGACCGCCGGGTGCAGCTGGTCCGGGCGCCCGGCGACGATCTCCCCCCGGGTGAGGACGTCGCGGTGGTCGCGCCAGAAGCCGAGCCAGAACCCGGTCATCGCCTGCTGGTCCTCGGTCAGCGAGGCCAGCGTGACGGAGATCTGCGGGATGGCGAACAGCGCGGAGTGCAGCTGCCGGGCGGCGGTCTGCGGGGAGGCGGCCGGATCCCACATCAGCATGTCGGAGTGGACGGCACCCGAGGTGGCGAGCAGGCCGAGGTCCAGGGTGCGCACCCGGTTGGCGGTGGCGTCCGCCGGGCAGTCCGCGGCCCGCAGCAGGTTGCCGAAGGCCAGCATGCCGGGGCCGGCGTAGGGCTGCCGCAACTCCACCAGAAGCTCGTCGCCGCGCAGTTCGCGCAGCCGGTCGCGCACCTCGGTCATCAGCAGCCGCAGCCCGATCCCGACGTCGTCGACATCGGCGGCGTCGTCGATACCGCTGGCGGCGTCGACGTCGGCCCCGGCCCCGGCCGTCGCGGTGCCGCCGGCCGCGGTGGCGGCACCGGTGCCGCTCTCGGCGGAGGCACCACCTCCGGCACCGGTGCCGTCATCGCGGCCGGCGGCACCCGCGTCCACCTCGGCGTACGCCATCGCGAGGTCGAGGAAGTCGATCTTGAGCCCGTCCAGGCCGTAACGGCGGACCAGGTCGACGCAGGCGTCGGCGGCGATCCGCCGGGCCGCCGCGAGGCGCGGGTCCAGCACCCGGCAGCGCAGCCGGGGAATGGCGTGCGGCGCGAGGTGCGCCGACTCCCGGTGGGCCGCGGTGCGTTCACCGATCAGGAGAGGCGCGATCCAGGCCATGTAGCGCAGCCCCGCGCCCTGCACCGCGGCGACGTGCGCCGCGAAGTCCGGGAACTTCGCCGGGTCCGGCGTCCAGTCGCCGCTGCCCGAGTAGCCGGTGCCGTCGGCGTGCAGCTGCCAGCCGTCGTCCAGCAGCAGCAGGCCGCAGCCGGCCGCCGCGGCGAGCTTCGCCTCGGCCTCCACGTCCGCGGCGTTGACGTCCCGGTGCATGGAGTACCAGGTGGAGTACGCCGGTACCCGGCCCGCCTCCGGGACGGGCAGGGCGTCCGGGCCGGCGAGCGCCCCGGCCAGTGCGCGTGCCGCCGCCGCGAAGGGGAGTCCGGACGGCTGGAGCAGCACCCGCAAGGACTCGCCGGCCCGGAGGTCGACCGCCAGCCAGACACCGAAACGGGCGGTGTCCTCGGCGAGGCCGAAGCGGACCCATGTGGTGGCCGCGAGCCGGTCCGCGGCGAAGGCCAGCAGCGAGCGGCCGGCCGCGTCGTACAGGCAGCCCAGCGGCGCCGACCCGGCGAGCCCGGCGGTGCGCCAGCGGCTCGCCCAGTCCGCGGTCAGATGGCGCTCCCAGCCGGCCGACGGGTGCCAGTACCCGACCGCGTCGCCGAGCGGAACGTCCAGCCGCAGCACGGCCGTCGTCGCCGTGCCGGCCTCCAGCCGCAGGGCCGCGGCACCGGCGTCCTGCCCGGCACCGCCCGCGGCGCCGTCGCCGGCACCGGTCGTGCCGGCGGTCTCGGTCCGCAGCCGCACGTCCCCGGCCAGCACGCTGACCCGGACGCCCCCCACCTGCAGCACCTCGCCGCGCTCGGCCCACAACTGGGCCGGCTGGGCGAAGCCCTCCGGGCCGGTCCCCTCGGCCATCACCACTCCCCTCCGCATCGGATCCAGAGCCCGGTGAACCGGTCGGACCAGGCTGAGACAACGTTGGC
>Ga0123353_10015850_pt1 | contig 10978 bp, 12 predicted proteins | sample TergutLab28metaG_3_FD_92763 | JGI IMG/M metagenome (GOLD analysis project Ga0123353, IMG submission 92763) | Labiotermes labralis P3 segment gut microbial communities from Petit-Saut dam, French Guiana - Lab288 P3 | ecosystem: Host-associated > Arthropoda: Insects > Digestive system > Gut ... | reverse complement strand
GGCAGCACTGTTTCCAGCGCTGCCCCAGCCTGTGGTGGTTCATTATTCTATTGTTCCATATCCGTGCTGGAGGGCATAAAAAAAGCCCCGCCCTGGTTTAGTAGGGCGAGGCTTGTACCTTCTAACGAAAGGCCGCACGGCTCTCAGTATAACTATTGTACCATACTATAGCTCGTCTGACAATACCGTCTTTGTAGGTCGGAAACTTGGCGTAGAGTGCGAATGCTGTCGGAAAAAAGTAGGAAGGAAGTAGGCGATTAGTAGGGAACGTCATGCTGTCTTTTTCCTTGCAGTTCGGCCATTCTTGCCCGTAGCGGCAACCAACCCGCAGGCTTTTATCTGAAGCCCGAACAAGAGAGTAGCTTCGCGCTTACGTTGATAATAACCTGTGCGTTCGAGATGCAATTTTGTGAAAATGGCTTCGTCAGAGCATTTCGGCTCAGTGACATAGTAGTTTTGCAAAATAGTGTGATAGAGCTCTCCATTGTCTGGGTAGCTGCGTATCACCTCTATCGTTTTCTCAATTACGCTTAGGATCGACTGGTTTTCAAACATCCGCATAATACGCTGTTCATAATCCTGCCGCTCTTTCAGGGGAGCCAAATCGCTTAAATAAAGCAAGGCAGCACCGATGCCGACACTCATTTCTCCAGATGCTTCCATCTGCATAATTTCCGCAGCGGTAATCGTGCGCCAATACATACTGCGCACGGCACGTAAGACAATTTTCGATTGTTTGACAATTTCTCCCGCCTGCTCAATTGGAATACCAAACGTAAACATCATATTACGGATGGCCGCCGATTCCACTTTCATAAATTCCCTCCAGCATCATTGGCTTCATAATGCCGTCAAGCAATTCGGGTTATTTTTACCTCCATGCTTACTCGGCGTCTTCTGCCATTACTTTTTCGGATGCGCGCTTGAAAAGCGAAGCGCTTTCTGCTTTAAGGCCGATATTAGCAACTGCTGTGGCTATATGACTAAGTTTCTCAATGGAAATATCAAACCAGGGGGATATGCAGATTTGACTGAAACGACTTGCAATATCAAGCGCGTTTTTTCTGCGGCAGTTTTCCAGGAACTTCGTGATCACCTCATCGTCCATTTCGTTCAACTGCTCGGCCTTAATTGTTAGGAATGAAACCACATCATCTTCAAAATCGCCTGAGTTAAATTTTTTTCGTTTGAGAAACCCGGCGAGGGCATCCGCAAATTCCTTTGCCGCTTCCCCGGCGACAGAGTTATCTTCGCTGGCGAACTGTCGGGCTTTCTCTAACACCGCCGAGCCGTTAGCTGTTTTCAATCGCCCCACCGCCTTTCTCAGTTTCAGCAGCTGCTTTTATAGCGTCCGAGGCTATACGGAAAACCTCCGCTCCTTCATCTTTGTAACCAACCTTGCTGATGGATAGACCGATTTGGGCGAGTATTTCGGCGATGTCCACGGTGGTGTCTATTTTACCTTTTCCGATAACAAGGCTAAATATCTCACGCAACACGGCTTCGGCATTGTCCTTGCGTTTTTTCTGCTCCACGGATTCTTCAAAGGACATATCCTCCGGGATAAAGGCCTCGTCGAGCGATATGCCTAGTTTTTGACAAATCAGCCAGGCCGTCTCAATGTTCCCGGAACCTTTGCGGATGAAATTATCTGCTGTGGAGTATGCTGGGTATTCGGGGGGGTTTTCAGCTTGTTCGCCGAACAAGCCTCGCACCGTTTCGTTTCTTGCGGCCACTTGTTCTCGCAGAACACATTTCATGGGCTTTGCAGTTGGCTGTCCATCTTTCGCCATCGCCCTCGAACCTCCTTGAAAAATAGATTTTGGCAGCGGTAACAATTGTGAATTTTTTCTCTGCCTATAAATTTGTCCTTTACTTTTGCCGTGTAATGCTGTATAATAGGATGTGAAAAATGCGGGTGTCGCCTAACACCGACACTGCTCCCTTGGTGGGGTAACTAGCTTGCTCGCTCCGCATTTTTCGACATCTATGCGCTCACGATTTCCTTGGCCGGGGTCGTGAGCTTTTGCATTTCATCTGAAAATATCCGTTGCCGAAGAAACGCCGAAACCCTCAGAGGGTTTGACTTAGTACAAGTATAGCACGTTCTTGTAGCACTGTCAAGAAAAATTTTTCTTGTGCCCTCGTTCTGTTTTTTATATCGCACGGGATATAATGGCAATCGCTTGAATTGCCATAATAATTAGTAGCGCATGACATAATATTAAAAAGGCAGGAGCCGTTTTAGCTCCTGCCTGCTCTATAAATATGCGCCTCTAGGTGCTTGTCCGCTTATTCGTCGTCCTCATATTTCAAATCAGCCAGCAGTACACCGTCCTCTACGCGGCGCAGGCCCTCCGGCGAAAACTCCACTTCGTCGCCGCAAACATAGCCGCCCTTATGATATGTCGTGGGGTCAAGCCCGAGGGCGTCCATTACTCGGCAGGCGATGTTGAAAGAGGAGGATGATAGGTTGGCCTCGTCCCCCTCGAATCGCTGGTATTGCCGCAGTTGAATCCGTGCCTTGTCTGCGACCTCTTGCTGCGTCAAGCCTAGCTTCTTGCGATAATCCCGGAGAATCCACTTTTCTTCCACGCGACAGACTTGCAGTGCCATATTCAAAGCCTCCTAAATTAAGATGCTTCTAGTATACGCTAAATCTAGCGTAATGTCAAGAACTATTTGTGCTAAATTTAGCGTAAACGTGGCCTGACCTTTCTGGTGCGCCCATGCCTATACATAAATTTGACGCCGTGTTACGATAAAGCGAAGCCCCCACCGTCCAGGACGGCGGAGGCTTTATTATGCTTTGGTAGCCTTTTTAGATCGGCGCGAGCGTTGCGTCTATGCCGAAGCCTAGCCGACCCACTGCAAGTACAGTGGTTTCAAATTTTAGTTGCTCCACATTCTTAACGTCAATCGAAAAGGTTATTGGACGTACCCCGGATGTGAGGAGGGGGCTGGTATAGACTAGTTTGTTGTCACAATATATCTTTAGCTTTAATTGTCCCTGAGTGTTGCGGTCATTATAATACAGGAACAACGTCCCCTCCAGCTTTGTATATTTGCAGTCAAGGAGCCAGACAATGTTGTCGTCATAATAGCAGTCAGGCATACCCCAACCGCGATGCGTCTGCCCTTCATTATCCTGTACCCCTGAGATTTTTCCCCACTGGTATCTAGCGCCGTTCTTTTTGTTGAAGTAGTCCAAGTCGGCTATATGAACAGCTTCTTTCGCAATCCAGTGTGCGTAAACGGTAACATCCCCCACGGCATCCAGGATAGTTTCCGGCGTTATTTTGTCACCGCCCTCTTTGGCGGTATACCATCCGGCGAGTTCCTGGGAGGGCTTTTCGGCTTCTGGCAATTCGCCGTAAAGCTCGCCGGTGATAAGCGTCCGCTCCGTTTCCGTCGCGGTGCCACCCACTGCATCAAAGGTGATTTTGATTTCGATGGGTGTTGTTAACGGCGGCGCTTCTGTTGTTTCCTCAGCAGCGAAGAACTCAAAGCCGGAAGCGTTGGAACCACCCTCGTTGGCACTCGCCACCTGCGCGGGTTCGGCGGCGGCAAGGCCCTCAGCATAGCCTGCGGAATAGCCCGCCGCACGGCCTGCGGCAAAGCCGCTGTTTTTCATCGTTACGCCGGTGACTGTGGTCGCGACGATTGCCACGACCAATACCGCCGCCGTAACAATCCAGGGCAGAAATTTGGACTTGCTGTTCATGCGTTGCTTTCCTCCTTTTTAGGTGCGCCCCATTCGGGCCGGAATTTCTGGCCGCCAGGGGCGAGATAAGCTCTGGAAAATTCGACCGATGAAATCTGCTTTTTCGGTTCAAACTTCGGCGTGATCTTCCTGCCTGTGCTGTATTGTGTATAAAAAGCGACTTCTTTGTCCGGCTTTTCGTCTGTCATAGTCAAGCGATAGAGGCAAGCCCTGCGCAGGATGTCGTTCGCCAGCGCTGCGACATCTGCTTTGCTTTTGAGTACGATTTGCACGAGATACCTTGCGCTGTTTTGATCTTCGTAGACCAGCACGATGCAGTTATGGTTACTCCAGGATTTTTCCCGGTAGCCCACCATACCCAGCCATTCGTAGCGGACGTGCCCAACAGTTGCAGAACCGTCAGGCTCCGCCGCGTTTGCCAGCACGACCACCCGCGCATCGGTGACAATCAACTGCCCGGCGAATTCATCGAAAAATTTACAGTCCGACGCACCGTCTTTACTTTCTACAATGACCTGCCCCACCATGTTATAGGAGGCGGCCTGCGCATTGCGATCCCATGGGTCTTTCACGAAAGACCCGATGCGCTCAACACAGGGGACGGTAAACGTGTTTTCTGTGTCACCGACTTTTACTCTGCCAAACGGTAAGAAGGCCATATGTTTCACTCGCTTTCCTGTTTTTGTGTGCCGGGCCGGAATGTCTTGCCGCCAGGGGCGAGATAGCAGTAGGGCAGACGGACGATAGAGTATTTCGTCTTGGGATCGTCACTCGGATCAATCCTGCCGCCGTTGGCGTATTTTTTGAAAGCCTCTACAGCTTTTTCATTTTGACTATCTGTGTCTGTCATTGTAAGGCGATAATTACAGGCCCGGCGGAGAATATCGTGCGCTAGAGCTTCCGCGTCCGTTGTCTTTGTGAAAATGAGTTCCAGCTTATATGTCGTCTGGTCGTTGTCCTGATATATCAGCAGGATTTGTTCGTCAGTGCCGAAAGAAACCTTCTTTTTGTAGCCTACGTGTAGGAGCCACTCGTAACGGATGTGCCCCGCAAAGGCTTTGCCCGCCGCGCGCTTTTTCCCCTTGCGGTGTTCCAGCGCATTAAGGATCAAGGAGCCGTTGCCGGAATACTGGGAATCCCCCTTATCGTAGTCTTGACAGAACAAGATCACCCTGGAATCTGTGACGAACAGCGACGGCTTAATATTGCCAACATTGAACAGAACCCGGTCGCTTTTATCGTGGACAGTACGCTTGAAAAAGTTCAACATTTTCAGCTCGGCGGGCAATTGCCGCAAGCCGTGATCCCAAACTTCCTCAATGATGTTGCCCTCCGGGTCAGTGATCGGATAGGTGAACGGCATTTCCATATTGCCGAGTTCAATGATTGTCATTGCTTGAAATTCTGCCATAATATAATATCTCCTTTACCTGAATTCCTGCTCATAAATCATGCTGCCGTCACGGTTAAGGTATTGCACCCGTACCGTGGCGTTGGGGATGCCCTCGTTCTTGAGTGTATTCAACGAACCCTGGAGCATCGCGTTTTGTAGGTTCACCGTGGACTGTAGGTTGCGCTTTTCGGTTTCCACGTCCACCACGTTATAGGTGTACTGGTATTTATAAATCAGACCGTATTTTTGGCGGCTTTCCCCGAAGGCGCACACCTGCATTTCGAGAGTACCAAACGAGAATAATGATCCCCATGCGGCGCTTGCGTTGGCATCCTCTGCTAATTTAGTCAGCTTGGCCTTGATTTCATCATCGGCGCGCTGGGCGGCGGCTTCCTCTACTTGCCGTCTGGATTCCGCTTCAGCGCGGCTCACTTCTTCCGCTGCTCGGCGGGATTCGCCTTCTCGCGCCAGCCGATCTGCTTCTTGGGCCGCCGCAACGGAGGATTCGAGGGCTCTAACCCGATCATCACCACTGCGCATGTTTTGTATATTTCTCACATACAACTGCTGCGCATGATACTGGAAGCCAAACACATCAAGCACATTTAAGTTTTGCAGGCTCTTATCGCCGTCCGTAAATTTCTTCTCATGTCCGAAGCGCTTTCCATTGCTCCAGCCCTCATTGTCAAACCATGCAAATAGAGAACTCCCTTTGTTATCAGGCCAATTCGGAGCATAATCCGCTTCATTAACAATATTAAAGATGTTATCAAAATTTCCTTCCGGCTTGCCTCGATAAGCTCTTGGCGCGGCCACGGTATATGCATAGACATTTTCCCTGCGCAGTTTCCCGTTCCAGCGTTGAATGAAACTCGTATCATTGAAAGCCGCCGCGAACAGGTTTGCTGATACACCTCCGAGGCTATGTCCTGTTACCAAAACCTTGGTGTTTTCTTTCAGCAGGCCGGTGTGTCGCCCCAAGTATTCTTCCAGGCCCAAAGCAACTTCCTCATAGAACTCGTTGAACCCCGCAGGGGCCTCTACATTTAGGAAAGGCACAGGGTTTATATTTATGTCGGAGGCACCATCACGCCCACCGGCTGTGCCGCGAAGCACAATTGCTATTAGGCTCCATCCCCCCATGTCTTTTGAGGCAATTGAAAAAGCAAATCCCTTGTCGCGGAAACGGTTGTCGGCAAACGCCGGGCCGTCTAAAGTTTTTCCATCATCGTAATATTTGTTATCTTTGCGGCTGCTACCAATTTTCGTTACGCTCAAAGCATGATCCGGGTAGCTGTACAACGTAATATTTTTTTGATCAAATAGCAGCTTTTTGTAGGCGTCGGCGATATACTCCCCGTTGGCTTTATTCCCATCATACGCCGCTGCGCTCAATGCCCCGGCAAGCAGGGCAAGGTCATGGTTGTAAATATTGGACGACTGCGCAAACAACGCGCTTCCCCAGCGCACCTGCACAGAGCCGCCATACGTGTTGTCCGGCGCGTACTCGAGCGTGACATTTTGGAAGTTGCTTACTACCGCCGTCGTTTCAAATTTGTCCGCGTTGTTCGACAGCAGTACCGCCGCCGTTGCACCGCCGCCCAATACGGCCACCCCCGCGAGGATTGCTAGAAACTTCTTCAAGAAAATCCTTCCATCACTTGATTTGTTCAGCCGAACAACCCCTGCAAAACAGCGGAGACAAGAGCAGCGTCGCATTTATCAGAATTTGTATTCCATACGCACACACCGGCTTTATTCCGCAGCATACAGTTTTTAAAAGAACCATAATCTTCACCGGCAAGAAATTGGGGCTTAAAAACCACCTTATATTGTATTCCTTTGGAATTGATCTCAAGCCCGGCTAGTGAGATTGTTTCCCCGCTTTGGACATACGCAATCAAATCGCCCGCCGAGGTTGGTTGTGCTTGTATGCCTTGGGCCTTCTTTTTGTCGATTGCGCCCTTGATTGCGGCAGCACCTGCATCAACGCCTTTGTTGACGAGCTTTTCGATCCCAAGAATAACGAGGATGCCAACCACACTAAGTCCAATCCCCGCCAAAATCCCAAGCGCTACGCTCTCCGTGGCTACATAGATCACAAATCCTAGAGCCGATCCCAGGAAAACGCCGGTAGGCCAAAATGATCTTTTCATTCCTGTGCTCCCTCCTTAGCCAATCTTGATGTACTCAGCGCCGTCGATGTAGATGCTGCTGCCGGATTTTTTGAAGGTGTGGGTGGTCGTGGTTGCGCCGAGAAAACCACCGTCCAGCGTCATGGTGAGCCGGTTGCCGCTGATGCTGTACGTGCCGGATGTTCCGATCAGGCCAGCCGTTTTGGTTGTGACATTGCCGTTGCGGTCGAAGCTGTAGGACTGCGACAGCAGACCGCCGCCCATCTGATAGGTGCCGTTGAGGGTGGTGCCGCCGCCGCAGGCCGCCAGCGTAGTAAGCAACAGGCAAGCGATGGCGAGAATCGCAAGAACGCGCTTTGTGGTTTTCATGAGGACATCTCCTTATTATGTTAATTTTAATTGCAATCAACCAAGAATCAGCCGCGATATTATTATGAGAGCCACTTGCTCCGCAAGGCATCCAGTTGGCCGGAATCCTCCAATTGTCCAATAGCGCGGTTGATTTCATCCAGCAATGCCAGGTTTTCTTTTACCGTGAAAGCTACAAGCATGTCGGTGCCGCCATCGGGGAGATTGCCCTCAAAATAGGGCGTTGAAAGACCGAAGCGCTTTTCTCTTTCAGCGGTGTATGATAGCCCGGAGATAGCACAGTCATATTTTTGGCCCAGGTTGTCAAATATGTAGTCAAACTCAATATCGACAAACCGCACTGGAACCCCTATTATCTTTCCGATTTCTTCTGCGAGCTCAACATCAAACCCTTTTCGGGTTTTGTTATCCTCGGCGTAGAATCCGAAAGGTTCAAAATCCATCGTATTCCCGACGAGAAGCACATTCCCCTCCAACAAAAACTCATGCAAAGCGTTGGCAGTCGATTCGGGTTTTGGAGGCGTCGCTGCAACGGGCATATCCAGTTTCAGCCAGAGGGCCGGGCGGACACCGTAGCTTCCCGCCTTCAAATAATTTCCGAATCCTTGCCATGCCCCAGCGCTTATGTTGAAATATACATTCGCGCTGAAGCCCCATTCGTCGCTGTCTTTGTCATAGCCTATAACGCCGTTCTTGCTCACAAAACCGTCTCGCAAATACCAGCCCTTATAGCCTACCTTCCGCTGATCGTTGGTAGTAAAATATGTCCTGGCCTCGCTTTCCGATAAGAGCCAAACGCGCTTATTGGCTTTCTCACCGCCAATCTCGACCTCAGTGGTGATAATTTTGGCTTTTTCCTCTGCGCGGAACAGATTATAGAAATCACCGTTCAGCCATGCTTCGACTTCTTCCTCCGGCTTGCTGGCGACATATTCCGTTGCTATGACAAGCGCTTTTTCGCCCTCCACCTTCAGCACCTTCCATTCGCATGTTCCGAATTGGATGGTGCTGATTTGCCGGTTCTTCACCAATGTGAATTGTAGCGGAAATTTCAACTGCGCGGAATCCTTGTACGTCCCCAATGCGTCGAACGCGGTATAGGCCCCCATGTAGTCTTTCGCGTTCAGTAGGTTTTTAGCTTGCCGATATTTGGCTTCTTTCGCAAGGTCGTTTGCGTCTTTATAGCCTTTGATTTTCTCAAGCGTCGCAATCGCGCTGACATAGTCCTCCGCAGCAATCAGGCTGCCCGCTTTCTGGTACTGCGCCTCTTTCAGGTGTGAGGGCGCGTCTTTGTATGAGCCCAATTCGGTGTAAGCATCGACAGCAAGATTATAATACTGATCGGCCAGCAGCTTGCCCGCCCGCTGATATTTAGCGTCCTTTTCGCGCTCTGCCGCGTCTTTGTAATCCGTCAATGCTGCAAAAGCCGCGATTGCCTCGTCGTACTGCCCGCCGCTGAGAAGGGTTTCTGCCTTGCTGTATTTGAAGGCAGGCACCGCCACATTGAACACCACGACAAGAGCAATGATGCAAACGAGCGCAAGCGCAGCAATCCCGCCTATCATCGTGACCTTCTTTTTATTGTTGGCGTAATACTCCCGAGCCATCTTCAAATAATCTGGCTTGGGAGGCGGGGGTGGCTCAGGTTCCTTGGGCACCGCTGGTGCTTGCTCCTGCTCAGGCTCTTTCTTTACAGGCGCTGGCGCAGGCTCTTTGGGGATTGCCGCGACTGTCGCCTGCACAGGGTCTTTCCGCACGGGTGTGGGAGCGGGAGCGGCCTTTTGCGCTCTCATGCCGCAATGCGGGCAGAATTCATCCTCGGCGGTGATCTCTTTGCCACATACTTTACAGTGAACCATTCGTGTTTGCCTCCTCTTGGGGAATGCCGTGTTATTCAAAAGTAGTTACGTAACCAGACCAAAAATCCTTGTCGCCTGCTCGCTATTTCACCCATGGCGACAAACCTTAAAGCATTATAACATATATTCTTAGACCTCGCAATAGGAACGACAAATATTTCTTGAGCAATTTGCCCCTTCCATCCGCTATCATTAAATGGATAGGAGGAAAGCGCTATGTACGACAAATATGTCCGCGACCGAATCACGCAACTCCGCTTGCAAAAAGGTGTGTCCGAGTACCAGATGAGCTATGACCTGGGGCACAGCCGGGGCTACATCTACAACATTTCATCCGGCAAGAGCCTGCCGCCTATGATGGAGTTTTTCGCTATCTGCGACTACTTCGGAATCACGCCGCAGGAGTTTTTCGACGACCGCCTGCGTAACCCGGAGTTGATTCAAAAGGCAGTGGACGGCCTGAAAACCCTGGACGACAGCGACATGCTGCTGATTCTCAATCATATCAACCGCTTGCAAAAGACGCCGTAAATGCGAATAGGGCTTCTATCAAATACTGTACCATTTGATAGAAGCCCTTTTTCACGCCCGCGTGGAAGAAATTTTAGAAGAATTGCGAAAATTTCAGGAAGCCCAACCCATAAGCATTTGAGCAGTATCACCAAGGGCAGGGCATAAAAAAACAGCTATCAAATGGTACACTTTCTGATAGCTCACAAGGGGAAACCTTCAACGCGCCTTAGATAATTATAGCTTTCCAGAACCTCCCTGTCAAGCCCTTAATCGGCAATTTTTTTAGCCGGTTGAATTGGCCTGCTTCTGGTTGACAAGCCGATATTCCCGCAGACGCCGATAGAACGTGGCCTCCTTCAGGCCGCTTTGCCGCAACGCCTCGTCCAGGTCAATTTGCTTGCGCTCCCACTTGCGCACCAGCACGGCGAAATCGGCGGGCGCTTCGGTGATTGGCCGCCCGAATTGCACCCCCTTGGCCTGCGCAGCACGGATGCCTTCCCGTTGCCGCTGTAAAATGTACCCGCGCTCTAACTCAGCTACTGCCGCAAATACCGTGAGCATAAACTTCCCGGTCGGCGTCGTGGTGTCAATGTGCTCCTTTTGGCTAACGAAGTCCACACCCCTCGCGGTCAGCTTTTCCACGAGCTCCAGCAAATCTCTTGTATTGCGGGCGAACCGGCTAACCGATTCCACGATAATCGTGTCGCCCTGCTCGACGTTTGCCATCAGCTTTTGCAAGCCAGGCCGTGCCGTATTCTTGCCGCTCTGTTTATCCAAAAAGATGTTTTCTCTCGGGATGCCCAGCTCGTCCATGGCGATCATCTGCCTGTCCTCGTGCTGATCCTGGGCGCTCACCCGAACGTAACCATAGGTATTCATAATGCCCTCCATAAAATAGAATGGCCCCGCACTGGCGGGGCGGTGCTCTTTAATTGTAAAGCCTATTTCATGGTCGCGGTGATCTTTGCTCTTTGTGCTTTGAAAT
>Ga0123353_10015848_pt1 | contig 10978 bp, 12 predicted proteins | sample TergutLab28metaG_3_FD_92763 | JGI IMG/M metagenome (GOLD analysis project Ga0123353, IMG submission 92763) | Labiotermes labralis P3 segment gut microbial communities from Petit-Saut dam, French Guiana - Lab288 P3 | ecosystem: Host-associated > Arthropoda: Insects > Digestive system > Gut ... | reverse complement strand
TTTTCCTATCTGCCACCAAATCTCTCCATCTTCTCACTCCCAGCACTTGAAGAAGATCTCTTTCCACTTCCTCCTTACATCTTTTCCTGGGTCTTCCCCTTCTTCTCGTCCCTTCCAGTTCTTAGGTGAAGATCATTTGGGGCATCCTATCCTCCTCTATTCTTTCTAGGTGACCTAACCAGCTTATCCTTGGCTTTTTTATCCATTTTACTACATTTTATCCTTTGCTCATCTCTTCTAGTTCTCGATTCGTCCGACTTTTCCATTCCCCGTTTTCATATTTAGGAAAATATATTCTTCTAAATAATTTCCTTTCAAAAATTAGCAGATCTTGTTCTTCTTCCTTGAAAGCTGCACACAGAGGAGTTTAATGATGTGTACTCTTCATGAAATATTATGAAGCGGAAAAATAAAAGCGGGAAGTATTGTTTGAGGCACGAAAAATACACGAGATGGATACATGTTAGTCGGAAAACATGAACAGGAAATGCACATGGGAAGTCTAGGAAGCGGTGGCAAGATAATATTAAAAACCGATTTTCAAAAAGACATTATGCAAAGGACGTAGAAAGAATATGAGCGAGAAAGGAGCCTATTGTGGGCTTTGCTGAATACGACAACGAAGGCAACTTTTCACTGTCCACACACATCCTTCGCAACATTCGTACCAAACTGTATTCCTCTGTTAACTAAGCTTTCTCCGAAAATAGCCGTTCACGGGCCGAAAACACGTAGCGGAAGTATTACGAAATTACAAATAGTCACTTATAAATATCTGCGCAGTTGGTTGGTATTAATACTGTATGATGTGCCTGTTACTTTCTCAAATAGCGGTCACAGAAATCCGTTCAAGCAAGAAACTGTGAGATTAGTCTTACACAACTGCGGCGGGGAGGAGAACATACTACACGACATTGTACGGTTTATGCGGTCTCTTAAAGCAACGACCTCCGGTGTGTGTGTGTGTGGAGATCGATCGGGCGATGATGCTACGCCAACTACTCTGAAACTGGCCACAATCTCCATAATCCCATCATCAGTTTCATTATCACCCAACTCAGGGTGCAATGAACGACAACCTTCTTTCACCGCTATGCGTAACGGCTGACACAGGTGAATTGTCATTAACTCCGAACCAGGAACGGCCTTCATGACTGAATGAGAGTAAAGAAGCATTTAAATACGCCAAATCAAGCACAAATGTAAATAAAGCGACGAACTGGTCTGCAGAATGCGACCTGACTCACATTTGGAAGGCACCGCGCTCGAATCCCGGGGACAGGTCAGCTTTCCTGAGGTTTCCCGCGTCTTTTCTTTACGTTTGCAAGACGGTGTCATGGTGGCTAACATAACATGCAGGGGCATTACTTTACCTAACCGATAGCGTTCGTCACTTCCTGTCGGCTCGCTTGTTTAAAACTAATCTGACCCACCATTCGCCCACACGCGCGAAAGAGTAGCGGAACAAAGTGAGAGGTGATGTCGGTTAGCTAAAATAACGATCCTACGACACTACCCTCCCATCCCGACCACAGCCATCTTCCCTACGCGTAATCCGCAAGCGAACGAAGGACGACACAAGTAGCACCACAGGCACGGCGTACCATTTAACACTTTAAATGCCAAGTTAAATTCCATCTGCCATTTGCTGGCATTATTATGAGCTCACCATATTCTCCACGTTAGCAGGATAGGGTTAAACACACGACCTACGACGCAGCACCGTCCCGTCCTATTCAGGAAGAATGTGAGTTTCATATTAGACGTCGACCGTCTACAATAATGTGAGGGTTTGTAATTCTTCTCCGTCCTTTCAGGAAAATGCACAAACAGCAGACATCACATCACATCACATACCCACTTCAACAAAAATACAAGGAAATCTCAGCAGAAATCAAAGCCCACTTTCCTGCTGCACACACTCCAGTACTACACACGTATCTGCTTGTACTTATACGGCGGTTCGGGTTCACTTTTAAGAGAAACATGTGAATCGAAAGGTAAAGTTCACCCTAGAACAGGCCACGAAGGCCCAGAGGGGTATTAGATGCACAACACTTTTTCTTTAACCTCGGCGCTAACTTGGGGGTAGGTGGTCAACACCACGTCACGGCCGCTTTACCCCCAGGAAAGAGAGCCGGTACCCACTGCATTGGAGGCTGGGTAGGCCCCAGGGTTGGTCTGGACAGGTGCGGAAAACCTCACCCACACCGGGATTCGATCTCCTGACCGTCCAGCCCGTAGCGAGTCGCTATACCGGCCCTCGAACATATGAATTAGGTACACGTTAAGTCAACGGACACAACCTCAAAACTTCGCAGCGTCGCTATGTTCCTAACTGCTGACTTACAAACTCCACACTTCATGTACAGATTTCATTACGTGAGGGCGTATAAGACCATCGTAGTCGCTGAAGAAGATTACAGTTACTTGATTTTAGAAGCATGGTCGCCGAGTCACAATGAAAAAACCCCCACGTCACATGTATAAACGTTAATGACCCATCCCCACAACCCGCAGTAGTTACAATGCCTCACACCCAAAATTACAGAACATTTTCACATGGCGGCCACAACGTTATTCTAAATTTAGCATAAATATGTACTGCATGAACAAAAGCCGAGTGTTTCTCTGCCGTCTATTCCCACAGATCATTTTCAAGACCTTACACAGCATGCGGCGCTTTCGCTGCTTATGCCACACACGTACGAGTGTCCGCCATGTTGTTACTACTGATCGCATGACGACGGCGTCTCCTCACATGGCACCTGTTCATACAAAGATTCGTGATCATCCGGAAAATTTCAAAAGTGAGAAATTTACACACACACACCCACACAGGATGGTTATCTCTAAAAGTCTGCTTCTTTCCTTTACGGGAAGGATAAAGGTAAAGCAATCTCTGCATAAGCCTGAGGGTTCCAGGAGGTTCAGGCTCCCAGATTTCAAAACAATCGGTACATGAAGGTGGTAAGGATGCAGCCCTACGCACCAGCCACCTTAACCTCCCAGGAAATAATCCTGGTACTCATTTCTGTTTCAGGGTGAGTCAACCCCAGGGACACAGAGCGGTCGGAAGGATTAAGTCAATGACAGATTCCAATGGCACCATCGGGAATCGAACCCGCGAACTTCCGGCTTGAAGCGCACTTCAACCAACTGCACTATCGAATTCCCCCTTCCAGGAAGAGTAGTAGCTTAAATATTGCACTGCGCATAAACAGTGTATTTACGAGTATCGTATGATTCTTAATACAAACAGCCGTTACTGTCTTAAACGACATCACCTGATTGTTCTGTGCTGTGAAGGTGTGTGTGTGTGTGTGTGTGTGTTCTGTGCTGTACTATTTACAACAACTTCACTCTTTTCACCAGGTTAAAATGCACTACCGATCCTTCCTTCCACACACATTCCAGCTCTGGATGCACAATCATTAGCCCTCGTGACACTCAATAACAGCAGCAGCTGAAAACTCATCACTAAACCAGCTCTCGGCCATAAAATTCACGGAACCTATTCCTTTAAAGACCAGCAGTTTCCTCGTGGCCTGCCACGTTAACAACCAAAACTCCTACAGCCCACCTACCACGGTACATCCAAATTTCATGGAAGAGCTCGCCGATTTGTGCAGTACCCATCAGTAAGTATTATTCGGCTAATCAAATCGTGGATAATACGGGCGGGAAAAGCGGCAGTGTTTTGGTTCACCAAACGAAAATACATTTTTTTAAATTTTTGTTACACCGTGCATGTTGTCGAGTTACTCAATTATTACACCAACCACCGCAGATATATAAAATTTATAAAATTTACACATTAAAACATTAAAAACGCTCCGACATGTTTCGGTCCTAAGACCATCATCAGGGAGCTATATATTCCTTGCTAAAGTCGCACTAGAAATAGTTACAGATTAATTTCGCTGTACCAGTTGGGTTTTGTGGCAGCATGCCGTGTTGTGTAATGTTATGTTGCGAAGAGTGCTCTGCTACAGATGTGCAGAATGCACATCCGTAGCAGGGCACTCTTCACAACATTACACAACACGACATGCTGCCACAACACCCAACTTGTACAACGAAATTAATATGTGACTATTTGCAGTGTGACTTTAGCAAGGAAGATATAGCTCCCTAATGATGGTCTTAGGACCGACACATGTCGGAGCGTTTTTAATGTTTTAACGTGTAAATTTTATAAATTTTATATATGTGCTGTGGTTGGTGTAATAATTGAGTAACGAATACACAATATCAAATACAAGTAAATATTAACACGTAGGAGTAGCGTCTTTACTATATTTGTATGTGCATTCGGTTGGTATAATAAACTAGTACATTTATCCGAAATGAGGGAAACGGCATTTTTTTTTCAAAAAAGGACGCGTTTTGGTTGTAAAACCTTGAGGTAAGAGAGAACTTGGAAGAGCTAGACGAGGGACGAGAGAATAATATTAAAATGGGTCCTTTAGAAAAGAGAATTGATGGCGAGGAATGGGTTCTCTTGGCTCAATACGGAGAACTGGTGAGCTCTTGTAAGCACGGTAATGAACCATCGGATTCCATAACATAGAAAGAATTTCTTGGCGAGTTGGGAAACTAGTGGCTTTTTAAGGATTCTGTTCTATGGAGTCAGTTGGTCAGTCAGTCATTGTTACAAATTTCCCAACGAACTGCAACACTTACAAAACGTACAAACATCATCTTAGGAGGGAGAGAGGGGAAAAAAAAAAAAAAAAAAAAGAAATCCGGATGTCAAACGAATAGGAAAACAAGGGAATACAAAGGCAAGCCCGTGTTGCCTTCTCAAGGCAGCCTGAAGCTTCTCGATATTACATAAGTAATGTAACTTCACAGTATAAGCATACATAAATTCCATGCGGGTCAACGACCATATACTGGCCTTGGATGAACAATATTTGATGGGTTATGCGAACGTCTCCGTGACGCATTGGAGCATACGATATCAATTTCTGTTGACATGCCAGTAAAACAATCAACACAAAACAAGATTACTCCACATTTAATACGCATAAGAATACCCTTCCCTCAACTGTGTTCTGGCTTGGCACGCCTCATTCTGTGGTGTAACCCAAAAAGAATGGTCCTGTCAAAAACTGGTGACAATAACGATAAACACACCGCAAGACATGCAACGCCGAGTTAAACTTCTGTACGAATTTCTGAACGCATTTTTCTCCTCGTGATAACCGCTGGACAGAGCAGTCGGCAATGTGACAATTCCCCGGCCCTCCAGTCCGGGGAATTACGGTTAGATTCCCGGCCAAGGGCAGGAGTTTTAGATCACCTACTGAATGGTTACCGGGGGATACTTCCCCTGGGATAAAAGACCGGATCACCAAATATCAAGCTTAAGAACAAGTGGAGCTACACCTCCGCTCTACCGGTGAACTGCATGGAGTGCACAGTAGCAATTCTGACATCGCTACTTGACTTTGGTGACAACCATCCTTTCCGCAACGCCACGGTACTAATATCCATGCTCATTTGCCTTAGACACAATGCTAATTCGAACACAAACCACAGTCGAACAGCCAATTGCAGGTCTACTGTTTACACGTCATCACGTGCCAAACGTCATTTGCCCTAATATTCGTATCACGAACATTCAAATGCAAGTTTAGACCTCACACACGTGGCACGCGAAGTTTCGGTACCGCGGAATGCTCTGATTTCGAAAAACAAAATGCTGTTTTGACATTCATGCGGGGTACAGAGTGGCCCAAACGTCAGTTACCCGGTTAGTAGAATGTACATTAGATTTCGCTGTAAATTTCTTTATTACCTACAGATTTCACAAAAACTGCTTGAAATGAGAACCCCAATGTTCACTGCACAACTCAGAGCGCTGTTACGCTGTTTCAGACTGACTGCTGCAACTCTATGAATATTCCCGCAAATACGGGAAAATGGTTTGAGTTAGCTCACTTTTGGACCGCCCTGCATGTTACGCTATACTGGGCCTGTGAGAACAAACATTCTTACACCCTTTCGGCCCCCCCCCCCCGGGTCCAAATTCAGATTTCATCAAGACCTGTAAAGTCACTTCTACGACAAAGCATGTCGAAGGCCAGTCTCCCCATTACGTGTTGATTTATGCCCTTTGACGTATTTAACGCGGACATTAAATATACTACATACACAACTTGAGGGTTACAAAACCTCCTCACCTTCTCCCCAAAAACGCGCACATGTATTTAATGAGAATTGCGGAATGTATTTTTTATTAATGTGTCGCTGAAATTACAACGACGCCGTGAGCGTGATAACGTAATAACAAAAACAAACAATATGCATACTTCATAATCCGAGCTTTTGGGGTGACACCGTACTTCGCGGTGGCTGCCGACGTTTCGACGGAACCCGTTCCCTTCATCTTCAGGATTTCCCTGACTATTCGCTGTACCGCTCCGTCCCCTGCTGGACTTCGTAGACAGGTGAGAGAGTAATTTCACTTATATCACTGGCGCCATCGCGTAATTTCAAATTAAAAGAGCCGGGCTCCATTTGCAATAGTGCAGGGAGTGTACACTGTTAAAGGCTCCACTGCGGTTTAGCCTTCAGCATTCCTGAGCGAGCGGTGGTGACGGCAACATCGCAATAGCAGCGCATTCCCGAGCGAGTTCCTCTCCCTCCGACGTACGCCTCTCGCGGCTCTACCGTCTCACTCGCGGCCCGGTCCAGCAGCCCAAGTATGACCGAGCGACACCTCTGGCTGCATTCACTGACCAACGCAGCATCCGCATGGCAGAAATCTGCCTCGTTCCTTTCCAGATGCATGTCTAAAATATCTCGTGGCGTAAGTTAGGCTCAAGTAATGTCTCCACAGTACTGGTCGGTGTGTGAAATCATTTACTGCCAAGCAGCAGTGAACTTATGAATGCTTGGAGCTAAACCTCCATATCCACGCGCCGCGGTCGAGTGATTGTCACTCCGTACTTGAAATATCCGGGGTTCAAATCTCGACCGACGGACCAACCAAATACTCTCACCGAAGCTATTTGTGGGTGACCATGACCTCCACCCCACACCAGGGCTAAATTCCGTGAGGGCATTTCAAACCAGAGCTCAAGACATTCCTTCCACATACAGTTCAGTTCATTATTACTTCACTCAACTCTTATTATACCTCGGAGAGCGGATGAAAAAAATAATGGAAAGTTTTGAAATGTGGCGCTGGAGAAGGATGAAGAAGATTGGTTGGAACGATAGTGTGAGAAATTATTACAGACAGTCCATGGAGGAAAGGTACATCCTACATACAAAAAAATAATAAGGCTAACTGCATTCGTCACATCTTGTGTAACTTGCCTTCTAAAACACGCTGCTGCAGGGAAGGTGGCAAGATAGAAGTAACGTGAAGGCAAGGAAGAAGATGTAAGCAGGCACTGGGTAAACTTAAGTAAACGCCTGGACACTGGAAATTTAAACAGGAAGCACCAGATCGAACTCCGTTGTGAACGGGCTTTGGAATAGGACCTGTCGTAAGACTATGGATTGAATGCAATGCCCACGTATGACACTGTACGTAGAATTAAAAGATAAAACTTCTTTTATATAAAACGCAACCGCCAAGCGCAAACATTACTTTCTGTATTGCGAAAAGTACTTTCATTAGCAACCAGAGCTAACGTCACATTTGTTAAAGATTTAAACATGGTTTTTTAATAGCACGAATATGGGGCTTTCTGTTAGCGAGAGTAAGGAACCAAAAATTCAACGGTAATTCTACCTCTTAAAATAATACAAAATAATTTATATGGTTTACCAATGTACTGTTAACAAAACCGAACTGTAACGTAAGACAAGTTTAGCTAAGAATGCAAATCCTTACGACGACCCGATACAGCAACATTATTTGTCACTGAAACAGACACTGATATTCTGATCTGTGGAAAGATACGAGCAGAATAAATGACCAAAAACGCCATACCGTACGCGATCCTGTCACTCCATACACCGGCTAATACAGACAAGATACGCCAAACACTTGTTTATCACAAAACCTACGCGCTGCTACATGTTTCGGCCCGTCGTACGCCATCCTCAAACTGTATACAGAAAAAAAATGTATTTGTATAATACTAATGAAAATTTACAGCGTACAAATTGCTTCGTATAAGCCGCAACATGCAGCTGCATTTAGGTGTTTACTGAAAAGATGTACACGTAAAGCGACGGCTCTAATCACACACATCTATAATGGTCAGGCTGTCATTCCGCGGGAAAGTATTATGATCGCTTAATCCACATTCCGGCTTTAAAACAACAAGGGCTTCCTAGAAAAACTCATGAAACATACTTCCCTAGTTCACAGATTTCTGGTCACACTATGTTTCCGTCGCACTTCATTTTTGTGACGGAAATTATTTGGGTACAAATTGTGCACACCCTAAATGTGTCGAACATAATCTTAAAGTTTAAAATCGCTGTCATGCTGGTAACAACTAACTTACAAGCAATATTTCACACAACGTACAGCTGTCGTTATGACCTCTCCCCGTACCAAATTTCACACGCATAGCTGCAATGTGATGTTACCGTTACGAAACCGAAAGCAAAAGGAAACTTTCACATCTCATTTCGCTTCTTATTTTACAAAAATTTCACCGTAATGGAAGTCTCATAGTCTTCCACGTCCGATTGCAATACGTCATTTTTGGAACCCGCGGTATATACTGCCAGTGTCATTCCAACCTCACGAGCCCGCAATAATGTCACTGTTAATTGTACCAAATTCAAAGTATGAAGCAGAGGGTACCCTCCAGGGCAGTGTTTCCCAAACTCTTTTGCTCGCGGACCCCTACTGGCTTCGAAAAATAACTACGGAACTCATATCCTTATTAACGGGAATATACTTTGTCCGGATGATAGGTATCCAAAATCGAAAATTTAAACTGAAAACGTATTTTAGGTAGCTACAAATACATGCCGGTAACATAGTCTTGCTGGGGAAACCGGAGGGAAGAAGACCACTGGAGAGACCTAGGCGTAGATGGGTGGATAATATTAGGATGGATCTCCAGGAAGTGGGATGTGGGCATATGGACTGGATTGGGTTGGCCCAGGATACAGACAGGTAGCGGACGCTTGTGAGTGCGGTAATGAACCTTCGGGGTCCGTGAAATGAGGGGAATTTCTTGACTAGCTGCAAACCAGTTAGCTTCTCAAGAAGGACTCTGCACCATGGAGTAAATGGAGTAAGTAAGCAAGCATAAGTAATATTGCATCGCATGGTCGGTCCTTAATTACTGTCTCCCCCCCTCCTCCCCCTTCGTTGGTGGGCCGGGTAGCCCAGTCGGTATAGCGACTGACTACGGGCTGAACGGTCCGGGATCGAATCCCGGTGGGGACTAGATTTTCCGTCCGTCCAGACCGGGCCTGAGGCCCACCAAGACTCCTGTAAAATGGGTACCGGGTCTTTACCGGGGGTAAAGTGCGGCCGGGGCGTGCTGCTGACCACTCACCCCCTTCTAGTGCCGCGGTCATGGAAGAGTAGAGCTATACCTCTACCCATCCTCTGGGCCACACCGAGCCTGTAACGGGAACACTTTACCTTTACCTCTCTTCGTTGGTACAAGGGGTTTCTTAATTAGAATTCCTTAACCACAAACATGGCAATATGCGAATGTCCGAAATTTAATGGAAAGTCTCAGTCTGTAATTGGGCAAATTATGCAGCTATGTCCCAGCTATTCAAAGAAACTGGTCACTGTGTAATTATTAATACAGTTTGTGCTAGCTATGGTCACAAATTGTGTAACTGATAACAGAGTTTGTGTCATTCTGTAAAAAGAAACTGGTCACAAACTGTGTTAAGTCTTAGTGGGCAATTGCTGCCAGCCTCGCTATATATACGGAAGCATCTGCAGGAAGGCGCGCATCACATTCTTTCCAAACCTTCTTCCTCTCTGCAGGACCAAATAAACGCCATACAAATATATGTCAACGTTACGTATTTCAGCCAGATAAATACTGGACCCTCAAAATAAACCACGACGAAAACGATCTACAGTTCAACGCCTTACGGAGCAGGACACGAGAAGCACACATAACACTGCAACACGGGAGGCTCTTGTTCTGTTTCAATGATGCTTTCTCAGTTCCACGCGTTATGTTCACTTTAACTAAGCTACTGGCTTGGACAGCCGAGGTTCCGTGGCTCGACTCCCGGCAGCACAAAGAGACTGTTCGCTTCTCTACAGCTTCCAAATCAGTTCAGTAGCCAATTCGTCTCCCATTCAGTGAGTACTCGGGGCTCTACCGCCTGGGGAACAAAACGGACGGGGCGTGAAGGTGACCACTCACTTCAACCGGTGCCCCATCTATGCAATCACACAGCTACTTCTCCACTTGTCCCTACGTCTTGCTAATGCGATGCTTCATTACGAACAACACCTTTAACATTACCTTCGTAGGGAAACCAATCCGTAGTTGGAGGTTCCGGGTTCAGTTCTCGGCCCCAAAACCGCCCGCTCTGAGTTCTTGGCGTGGTTTTCCTGTCCTTTCAGGCAAATTCCGGGATATTAAATCAGATCAAACCAAGACCACTTATTCCAATCTTAGGCGCATTCGCAAAACTGCGAAATGCGAATTTGGCTTCGTTATGTCTGTCTTGTTTGCCGTCCGCCGGTCCGCATGTAACTCGGATCCCACTGACAGAATTTTCATGAAATTTGAGGATTTTTCGGAAAATTTGTCGAAAAAATTCAAGTTTCATTTACATCTGACAAGGTTAACGGTACTCCTCACCCAATATTGTGCGGGTGATAAAATCGAGAAGAATGAGATGGGCTGGGCATGTGGCGCGTATGGGTGAGGAGAGGGGTGTGTACAGGGTCTTGGTGGGGAAACCGGAGGGAAAGAGACCACTGGGAAGACCTAGGCGTAGATGGGTGGATAATATTAGGATGGATCTCCAGGAGGTGGGATGTGGGTATATGGACTGGATTGGGCTG
>Ga0123353_10015846_pt1 | contig 10978 bp, 5 predicted proteins | sample TergutLab28metaG_3_FD_92763 | JGI IMG/M metagenome (GOLD analysis project Ga0123353, IMG submission 92763) | Labiotermes labralis P3 segment gut microbial communities from Petit-Saut dam, French Guiana - Lab288 P3 | ecosystem: Host-associated > Arthropoda: Insects > Digestive system > Gut ... | reverse complement strand
TCGCGGTACAAGCATAACCCCTGCTTTCAACGGTCTTACGGCCGACATGACGGCATACGAAGACACAAGTGAAACAGATGTTAACACGTACACAATATATGTGTATTTGCACAACGAAAGCATGGATTGGGCAACCAGTGTCACAACCATTGTTCATGATTCAAAAAGGGTGGTTGTCTTTACTTGGAAAATTACTCCCGCGACGATAACAATCACGGTGGATAACAAGGCGGATGTCAAATACCGCCATGCAACACCAACGTTGACCTATACTGTCAATGGGCTTGTACAAGGTGACGAGGCACTTGAAACCGGGCTTGTTAATATATCCACCACCAGGAATCAAGAAAGTTTTGTCGGCAATTACCCAATTACTGTTTCCAGTAATCGTCTGCTGGATAATTATATCTTTGTTTTTGTGCATGCCACGTTGACTGTCACAAGGGCCCCTGCTTCTGACCATTCCGGCTTTGCGACACCTCCAACCCCTGCCTCACGACCATATACACCTACGCTGACGTTATATGATTTTCCGCTTCTTCCGGCGACTTGGAGGTGGGAACACCCATCGACCGGAGTATGCAATGCCGGAATCAACAAACCATTCAGGGCGGTGTTTAATCCGGACGAAAATAATTATACTGATTCGGCACGTGATTTGTTGATAACTGTTACAAAGGTTAATTTAACAATATCCGCCTTTGACCAAAACGAAATATATACCAACGACCTTATCAATCTCATCAATGCAGAATTGTTGGAATATCCAGACACTGAAATAGCGCACACAGGATTGCTTGGCAATGATACACTGGCAAGCGTACTGGAATTAGGTGACGGGAAGTTTAAACTTGTTGTCATTCCCACCATATTGCTCCACGAACCAGACTGTGAAGGATGTGAAGACGAAGGCATCAACCCATGTGACGAGTATTTGTTGTACGAAATACGTATTGTATACACAGGCGTTGCACCAACGAATTATCAAATAATACCCAACTCAGGAACCTTGACGGTAAGTCCTGACGACTCACTTATCAAACCATCACTGCAGACAGGTCAATCGTCTTTCGTTTACAGAGGAACAAACATCGAGCCATTAATAATAAATTTTGTTAATGACCTGTCAATTATGGGGATTACAGTTGAAAGTGTTACAATTGCAAAAAATGTCGGCACATATCAAATTCGCATTGAACTTGCAAGTACGTTACTTCGCTGGAATGACAGGACAACCGGTCCGGTAATACTTACTTGGCACATCACGCCTGCGCCGCTCATAGTAACTGCACATAGTCATACACGTATTTTCGGAACCGCCAACCCGGTACTTACAAATGCTTACACCGTTACAGGCTTTGTTGGCGGCGAAACCGCATCCGTTATAACCGGGGCATTTGATATTGATACTGCTGCAACGCCCGCAACAGATGTCGGCAGGTACGAAATAGAAATTTCCGGCACCGCCGCCGCGCCTAATTACGAATTCCACAGCAGCAGGTTCGTATCAGGATGGCTTACTGTAATAAAAGCCAATGCCGCAAATCATTCTGGGTTTACAGCCACTCTCTCTATTGCAGACCAAACATACTCCCCTACGTTTAGGCTTAGTGATATCTCGGCTTTGCTCCCATCACACTGGAGATGGGCAAACCCGTCAACACACCTTGGCGCAGGAACTCACACTGTCAGGGTTTTCTTTAATCCTGACCCATTCAACTACGATGACACAACCGCGCACAAAGATATCCAAATCAAAGTTAATCCCGCCAACGTAATTGCTCCGACTATCACCGGAAATACTTTTGAATATAACGGTGGCGTAAGAGGACCTGCAATAAATCACAGCACCGACAGCGACTTGTACAATGTGCTTGGTATAACAAGCGCAATTACTGCCAATGGATACACGATAACTTTCCAAATAAAAGACAAGCTTAATTATGAATGGGTCGGCGGCAGCACCAATGATATTGTTGCACAATGGTCAATCACAAAAGCAACGTTGACTGTAACGGTAGATTCAAGTACCGTTCGATACTGTCATGCAACGCCAACATTAACGTTCGATGTTTCCGGCTTCCAGGGCGGTGACGGAATGGCACTTATCGCAGGGCTTTTGGAAGCAACAACAACAAGATTGTTGGACAGCCCTGTAGGCAACTATCCAATCACTGTCTCACCAAAAGGCACATTGACAAACTATGTTTTCAGTCCTATCCCAGCCACAGCCACACTGACCGTCATTAAGGCCGAAGCCTCCGACCATGGTGGGTGGAACAGCACGCCTGTCGTTCCGCCACGCGGATATTCCCCTACAATGACGCTTGCCAACATCAACCTTGGCAACCCGCATTGGAGATGGGAAACACCAACGATGTCGGTTGCAAGAGTAGACGAATATACTGTGAAGATCTTCTTCAATCCGGACAGCACGAATTACAATGATTCTTACAAAGATATATCGGTTGTGATTGTTCGAGCCGCAGCTTCGGAAAACCCCGGGTATAGTGTCCCTCTTCCTATCGCGGACCAAACGTACTCCCCTACATTTACGCTTGATGACATTTCTTTGTTGCTTCCCGCAAACTGGTGGTGGGAAACCCCATCGGCGCACCTTGTGGCAGGTACTCACAACGTCAGGGTTTTCTTTAATCCTGACAGCGATAATTATTATGACTCACCAAGAATTATACCGGTCGTAATCAAACGCGTCCAAATTACAATGCCAAGCATCTCAGGCACTTCGCGTGAATACATCGGTGCCACACAAGGCCCTGCGTTGAACCACAGTGCCGGAATCGCCTTTTATGAATGGTCCGGGCACACCGCAAGGAACGTGAATGCGTATAATGTAACTTTTGTACTTAAGGACAAAAACAATTATGCATGGGATTCCGGTAGAATTGATGACATTGATGATATTATTTTGCCGTGGGCAATAACACAGGCAACATTAACTGTAACGGCGCACGCTGTAACAGTCAATTACCGCCACGCAACGCCCGAGCTAACATTTACTGTTACTGGATTCAAGGGCAACGACGGGATGGCCCTTGTTGACGGACTTTTCGAAGTTGGCACAAATAGACTTGTGCAAAGCAATGTCGGCGGCTACACAATCACTGTCACACCCAAAGGTACGTTGCAAAATTATACTATCAGTCCTATTCCAGCCACCGCTACACTGACTGTTGCCAAAGCCAGCGCATCGGATCACGAGTACTTTGACACGCTGCCGGTTGTCGCACCGCAGACATATTCCCCAGGCATGACACTTGGTGCCAGCGGTATTTCACTTGGTGCATTTTGGCATTGGGAAACTGCGTCTGACTTGGTTGGCAATGTAGGTGTCCGCCCTGTAGGCGTGTACTTCAATCCGGACAGCGATAACTATGAAAATGCATACACTTATGTTGACATCAGAATCAACCGTATCATAGTTGCTGTACCAACACTTTCCGAATATACATTTGTGTTCGACGGCGATACCAAAGTTCCACAGATACTACATGGCATTGCAGGCTTTGGCGATTACGACTTCTATGGAGATTTCGGCAGAAGAGACGTCGGAAGGTACACTATTTTATTTCAACTGTACGACAGGATAAACTATCAATGGGATAACGATTCCAACAGCGAGTTTGTTATTCTAACTTGGAACATAACTCACAAGTTTATCGAAATGCCCGTTTTCAGCATGGCGTTTGGATATACGGGGTACGAACACAAAATAACCGTACAGCAAGTGATAGGCGATTGCACAGATATCCAAATCGTGAATACTACAAGTACAATGGCCGCCACTGATGTTGAAACGTATACTATTACAGTTGCACTAGTCGATGCCATGAATACAAGATGGCTTAATAACGACGTGCCGGAAGGAACACATAATGACCTTGAATTCTTTTGGACGATTGAGCGGGCACTTTTAACAATTGTCATCAATGACCAAACCCGTCAATACGGCACGATATACGGAGCATCAAACCACATGTTTACAAGTTTCATGGTTATCGGGTTACGAGGCACAGACACAATCGAAGACCACGATTTTGACCTTGATTTTGTTCTTAAAACAACTGCAGATGGAAACGACCCTGCAATCGTTGGGGTGTACTCGATATTCAAAGACGGCGATGCAACTGCAATGAATTACGACATCTTGTTTATGAGTGGTATCCTCAGGGTTATCCATGCCCCGGGTTTGATAACAGGCGACGATATACCTACAGCCACAGGCACGCACACATACGGCACGAGACTTTCACAATGGACTCTTTCGCCCGGCTGGTCTTGGATCAATGCGCAAGAGATTCCGGACAGGGTAAACACCGGCTACAGGGCAGCGATTAATGTAAACAGCCTTAACCCGAACTACGATTGGTCGGTTGTAAGCGGATACAACGGGAACCAAATAATCATGCGTGTATGGGTTGACGTCGAGCGTGCGGATTATCGTGTCCGAGATATCGACGTTGTCGGCAATGCACAGGACGGCAATCGATTGCTTACCATCGGTCTTACAGGCGATTGGAGATGGGTTGACAACAACACTACTCTTGTTGTTGGAGAAAACATTGTATCTATTTACCTTGACGTTTCCGGTTTGGTTGATAACTATGATTTTACCGGGGTCGAAGGTTTTGACGAGGAAACCTTAAGAATAATCCGCACAATTGTTGTCACCGTAGAGCCAAAGAAATCAGGCACCACTGGCGGTAGCAAAGGCAACAATAATTTGATTTTATGGATTGCAATCGGCGCTATTCTTTTGTCGGCTACCGGCTATACCCTGTACGACAGGATGAAAAAACTGGGTTCAAAGAAATAAAAGTTGATTCGATGGCTTGACATCTTTGCATGGCGGATGTATCTTGTGTGCATACATCTAAGGAGTTAATTTCGTATGAAGTTAAGCATTTTGAAAAAGGTTAACATCGGAGGGGGTACGTAGTACACTTGTGCAATATTTACGGCACAGGTGTTTAAACTATGTGCCGTTAGAATAACTTTTAGGAACATCTAACGGAAACAACTCGTTAGATGTTTTTAATTGCTAAATTAAAAGGAGAAAGGAAATGTATTCTTTCAAGGATGATTATTCGGAACTGGGTCATGAAAAAATTTTGACTGACCTTATAAAAATTTCAAAGGAGCAATTGCATGGCTATGGGAAAGACAGCATTTCCGTGCAAGCAAGCGAACTTATAGTAAACCGCTTTGGGTTGACAAATGCGGATGTTCATTTTTTGGCTGGTGGCACGCAAACAAACTTGGTTTTTATTGATGCGGCGCTTCAAAAACTCGACGCCGTTATTGCACCGGACACCGGACATATTTGCGTCATGGAAGCGGGCGCGATTGAACGTAACGGAAACAAAATAATTACGGTGTCGAACAGTGACGGAAAAATCCGCGTGCAAGATATTGAAAAAGTATGCAAACCAAATGCTTTGCATGAACATATGTCACACATAAAGCTTGTATATATAAGCCAGCCGACAGAAAAGGGAACGCTTTATTCAAAGCAAGAATTAACGATGATTTACCAAACTTGCAAAAAACTCGGGCTTTATCTATATATCGACGGTGCAAGGCTTGGAACAGCATTAACTGCTAAAGATGTCGATATAAAACCAGAAGATTTGGTAAACCTTTGCGATGCATTTTATATTGGCGGTACAAAAAACGGAAGTCCAATTGGTGAAGCGCTTTGTATTATAAATGACGAACTAAAGCCAAACTTTCGTAAATACATGAAACAACATGGTGCGTTGCTTGCCAAGGGCTACTTAATTGCAAGTTGCTTCAAGTCACTGTTTGAAGACGATTTATTTTTTTATCTTGCCACACATGCGAATATGATGGCGCGTAAGCTTCGCAATGCCTTTACCGCGAATGGTTACAAAATGGCGGCGGATTCCCCTACCAATCAAATATTCCCTATCCTGCCCAAATGTAAAATCGCCGAGTTGCAAAAGCACTTCGAGTTTTATGTGTGGGAGGAAGTCGATGGAAGCAATTCGATAGCGCGCTTTATCTGCAGTTGGGCAACGGACGAAAAGCAAGTCGACAAGTTCATCGCAATGCTAGGCAATATTAAAAAGCCGCAAAGCATAGCGGTATAGTTTATTTTGTTTGCGACATAATAGAATCTGCTATATTATGTAAACAAGTATGAAAGCACTAAAGAAAATTTGTTTAGCAATAATGATTCTTTGCATAGGTATTCTTGCAGTAGGGTGCACCGATAATAATCGTCACAGTGTCTTTGATGGTTACAAAACAGAGTCAAGTTCTGACCCTACCACCAACCCCGATCCAAACCCTGATACTGACCCGGAACCGGATCCAGTCATAATAGATTACGATGTAACCAAGATGAGTCGCGTGCTGGCGGGCCAGTTTGCAATCGTATTAACGTCACCAAACACACGCGACGTATATGTTGGGAAGAGCGTAAAGATTGCCGGTATATACTTCCTTTCCGGCTCTGTTCATAATATCAATGTGTGGGACAACTGTTGCGGACTTAATATCAGGATGGTTTACAACAGGACCTATCCACCAAATCTTTCAAATATAGTTATTGAAGGGGTCTGGACAAAACAAAACAGTCCTTTAATATATTACTTCGCGGTTGACTCGCTGACACAAGCGTAAACCTTGTTATCAAAGGCTACTCGTTTTTTCTTTCTTAAGTACATGAAATAAACCATCAATACTTCAACAATAATAAGCGGTATCAGAAATCCGCAGTACATAAGCCCTTGCACGGTAAACCCTTGGCTTCTTGTTGTGCCGCCGTTTGGCAAAACGAATTGAGGTTGTCTGTTCAGCAATACAAAGCATCCTATCGTTCCCCATGCAAAGCAAAATATTGCGACTGCCACAATGCAAACGCATGCAAATTTCAAATAATTTATCATTCTATTTCGGGGTGACATAAATGAACTCCCCCCCTTTGACATAACTTGGCTTTCTGCCGTTTGTTATTTTGCGTTCAGTTTCATATGTTTTAAATCGTTTAATCTGCTTGTATAATTTTTTTGGGGTGCTCCTGCCTTTCATCGTGATTGCGTCTTCGCCCGCGACCGTATTCCAAGCCTTGTGGGCAAACGCCGAACAGTTATATGAAAAAGTCCATTTGCCGGCATTCTTTACGTAATTGCTCAGAATCTCGATTTCATCCAAACTTTTTATCCCGCGCTTTACTGAAACAGCATTCTTGTACATGTCTTTTTCGAAATAATGAATTTCCAAATTGAACCACACGGACCAAATCACTTTTTGACCCCATAAACCTATGGTAATTTCCTCCCCCGCCTCAACTTCGTGTCCGCCTATATCAAAAGCACTGTCGGTCAAGTTCTTTACCGAAATAAACCCATGCCCCATATTAGGAACAAGCGGCAACCCCCCGCCATCACCTGCGTATGCGTATATGTGAAGTTCGGCAACAGAAGAGGCGCCCGCCTCGCCCACGATATCTCTTGTCTTTTGCTTAGGTGACGTGCATGATACCATTACCAAACATGATAACAGCAAAACAATACACACCACTTTTTTCATCTTTTGGCGGAGAGCGTGGGATTTGAACCCACGCGCCAGTTTCCCGACCTACTCCCTTAGCAGGGGAGCCCCTTAACCACTTGGGTAGCTCTCCGAGTGTAGCGAGGTGAGCCTACCTTGTGAAAGGTAACTCTCCAAATCAACAACGACCGTATTATCCCACAAATCAACTTGATTGTCAATTAAGTATGTGATATATTCGCTAGTATGTGGAGAAGTGTCAGAGTGGTCGAATGTGTCTGTCTCGAAAACAGGTGTACGGCAACGTACCGGCGGTTCGAATCCGCCCTTCTCCGCCAAATGAACAAACTATCGTAAGGGTTCGGTGACTGCGTCGCTACGATTTCCATGAAATCGCTACGCTCGACTCGTCGGAACGAATCCGCCCTTCTCCGCCAAAAAAGCCAGCTTCTTTGCTGGCTTTTTGCTTAATATTCTTTAAGATGGTTTTTCAATCGTGCCGGTGCCTGTAATTCTTCCGACTACTATACCGTCTTTGTCCACGAATGCTCCGTCCTGCAATCGTGCTGTTGCAAATACTTTGCCTGCCCTGTCCATTACAGTACGCTCTCTTGTCATGGTTGCGATTACTGTACCGTTTTTGACAATTGACATGTCTGGTTTCAGGCTGCTGCCGTGCAAGTATTCTGCAATTTGCTGGGACCCCATGCCAAACGTAGATGTTGGAGTCTGTGGTTGTGGCGATGCGGAAGGTTGCGGGGACGGTGGCGGAGTATATGATGACTGTGCCGGTGCGGCGGGTTGCGCAGGCGGTGGCGGCGGCGGTGTGGCATGAGAAGTCGGCGGTGGTGTCGACGACTGGACGACTCCCCCGTGTTTCTTTGCATCCTTTTCATCCCTTATGGCCTGTTTGACGTCTGCTTTTGTAATTTCGCCTTTGTCCGTGCCGTCACGCAAGTTGCTTATGTATCCGCCAACGTCGCGCTTGATTCCTTCGCGCCTCTTGTCGGTCAATTGCGCCGCAATGAATTTCTTGCGCTTCATGTCCTTTAAGAACAAATACGCCGCAAGACCAACCAACCCAGGAACCAGAACAGCGGCACAGAATATCAAGAACATTATTGGACCCTTAAGCGTGTCTTTTACTTTGTTATTAAGTACAAGCTCACCGTCCTTCCAAAGGTTGGAATGTGAAAGCAACTCGGGCGACAGAGTTATTATAAGAGTACTGCCCGAACGCTTGATGTCTCCCGAATTGCCATAGGCAGAGTATTTTTTGCCACCAATTTTCCATTCTTTTATTCTTCGACTGGATGACAAATCATACGCCACGTCGATGGTTTGGCCAACAGTTGCCGTGGTGTGGCTGTGGCTGTATTTTTTACTGCTGCTTGCTTTAATTCTGATGATATCGGCGCGGAAGTCAAGCCCGACGGTCACATTTGATGTAATCTTGATGTCTCGTGCCATAACCGAGCTGGAAAGCCCTGGATGCCCTGTAAAACTGTAGAATGAACCGGGAACATTCTTTGCGGTCAATACTAGTTCTTCGTCGAATGCAAAATACCTGTCATTCGTAGGTTGGCTTTCATTTTTGCGCCGAACCTCGTAATCCCCTACTCCGTTTACATTAACATTTAATTCAAACAAATCTGTAAAGAACAGAACGACCGAAATGCTGTTTGGATTTCGAGAGTGGTGCCCACGCAAGAACGGTACATCAAGTATTTTTTCAAATATAGTGTGTGTAGCTGTCTCGGTGACTTCCGGGCTGTTCATACCAAAATCTGTATAACTTTCATTTGGATTCTTGATTAAATCGTCTCGCTTCCTGATTGAAAAGGATTTTAAGTTAGCATCCGACCTGTTTTCAAATGCTATACGCAAAGTGCCATCCGCTACTATCTGCCCCGCGCCAACTGTTACTCCTGCAGGATTAGTAACAGTCGTTGTAATGTTACCCAAGGAAACTGACCCGTAGTTATCTTGATTCAAACCTTGAATCGGAACGCTGAATGGGACAGGTGTGAAGTTAACCGTCACAGCCCTTGGTGTATCTTGTATCACAAGAATAAGTCTGTCGCCGTTTACGATTACTTCGCTACCCGGTATTGTTGTTGCCGGCAACCCGCCTACAAGAAAGTTTTGGAATGTAAACAAAGCATTGGAAGCGGCTGCTACTACCACTGTTGTTCCCTTTTCGACCAGCCTTCCGGTGAAATAAGAATTAAAAGTCGCACAATTTTCGCATTCTATACCACCATCGCAAATGGTACAATCCTCTTCGTATCTTGATACAATCGGATCGGCACCTGAAGGTGTCGAAGTTACCGTAATTGCCGGGTAGTTCTCCGGTTGATTTAACGTGATTCTTACTTGGACCGATGGTGTTGAAGCGCTTGACGTATGATTTGCAAGTTGTAAAAAGGATGGACCGGTCAGCAAGAATATACCACTAAGCAACATAACAAGTGGCAGGCATATCGATAAACTTACTTTTCTTAATGTTTTCATGTCCACCCCCTTACTGGCCATTCAGCAAGTCGCTGACACGGTTTACATTCAACCTTGCCATACCTGCCTTGTGGCTTTCTTGTGCCTCTTCGTAATCCTTCTTCTTTTTCTGGATTGAAAGAAGTGAAAGAACTATTAGCACGCCCGCGCCGATTAAAAGGATAACACCGCCGCCCGTGGCAACCCAAATCGTTGTACTGATTTTCGTATGAGCCTGGACAGTGGTAGCAAATCGATATGTACCGGTTGCCTCATCAAGCACAAGCCAACCCTCCTTGATTGCTTGGTTCAACCATTCGGTGGTTACTTGTATGGTAAGTGTACCATTTTTGTAAACCATTGAATCCGACGTATGATTTTTGACGTTGGACCCGCCTATAGTCATTCTGCTTAATTCATTTGCGGTGTTCGCGCTGAACGAGAACCTTAATGTATCGCCGATTTTGAAGGTTTCAGGGTTGTCGTTTGTAAGTGTTCCTTTTGCTCCTTTGTCTTTTGCTTCAACTGCAAACGCAAAAGTTTTAGATTCAAAAATCAGCGAAAGATTAATATCGTCGTTCATCGTAATTGTTACTTCTGTGCGCGCCGAATTAAACACAACTCCTGGACTGCTTGTGGTATGTCTTACACCGTTTATGCTACATCCGACGAAATCAACAAATTGCGGGAATTGCCTGCTTGTTACGACTCTTATCGTATCGTCAAATTCGAAATTCATGCCGCGTTCTTCCGCGTCGTACCTTGTTTGTTCATCCCCGAAATAAAGAGTGTATCCGTTGTTTCCCAAACCAGGATTGCTTGGGATTGAAACGTCCAACTTAAGACTTCTCATGAATTGCGCAACGATAACAAGCTGGTTGGAATACAGTGGGTGCGCACTTCGATACTTCTGGTCTTCCAAAAATGCCTGTGGAAGCGTGATACT
>Ga0123353_10015845_pt1 | contig 10978 bp, 15 predicted proteins | sample TergutLab28metaG_3_FD_92763 | JGI IMG/M metagenome (GOLD analysis project Ga0123353, IMG submission 92763) | Labiotermes labralis P3 segment gut microbial communities from Petit-Saut dam, French Guiana - Lab288 P3 | ecosystem: Host-associated > Arthropoda: Insects > Digestive system > Gut ... | reverse complement strand
GAGTCCACGTATGAATATTTGCCATTAACCAGTTTTTCCAAGGTGAACGTTACCGATATCCTTGTCGTTCCGGCTTTGCCGAGGATCTGGCCTTCCGAGGTTATCGTGCCATTATTCATGCTCATCGCTAATGCGATCGTCGCCGTGTTAGTCCACCTCGTTGGACCTGCCGCATTGTTTGCATCAGCCCAGTCCGCTTGAGCTATGGGGATGCCAACGATGCCCATCATTACACAGAGACATAGGGTTGTTGCCAGAATCCGCTTTTTCATTCACACACGCCCTTTCAAAATTATATTGACCCTGATAATTATCGGATCAATATAATAACGTTTGAAAAAGCAAAATCCCTACAAGGTATGCCAGATTTTTCTATATTTTTTATTTTACAGAAACCGCTATTTTTACCAGTTCATCCATGGATATCGTTGATGTTATTACGTAACGTTGTTCGTCCATGTCCCATACAATAGTGTTCTCCCCGGTATCGTCATCCGCAGATAGCAAATGGTATTCCACCCCGTCTATCTGCTGGATTGAGAAAGCCGCGTTTTCATTATCGACCGCTATGGCGTCTGATGCCCTGAATGACTGAAAAGTGATCATACTCCCTTCGGCATCGTTAGCATAAACGATTATTGTCATCATCGTGAGGTCATCCCGGATGATTTCAATAAAGCCTTCGGGTACATATTCTGGTTCCATATTTGTCTTTGATGCTTCAGGCGAACCGGATGTAAAGCTTACGAATCTCTCGTACCATTCGACAAAGGTCTGGATTACTGACGCTCGCACCTGCGGGACAGACATTAGCGCTCCTAACAGTATCGCCGCGGTTATCACAAAAGCGGCTGCAATCCTCCGGCACAATTTTGAGGTGGCACGAAGCCGTTCTTTCCTCGCCTCCGATGCAAATAACCTTTTCATCCGCGCCTTGTGCGCATCAGAGGGTATATACTGCTTTGCCAGTTCATCTCTGGGGGGGAGCGAGTCAAGTTCATCATAAAAGTTTTCAATTACAGCCTGCCTGAACAACGCCTCAAAAACGCTGTCGCTCATCTGCCTAACGCTCAACTGGTTCACCACCTTCAGCGAGTTTGCGTACCTTTTCTTTCGATCTCATTATTCTTGTGTCGACATGTTTTGGCGTCATATTAAGCGCTTCACCGATCTCTTTATATGACATACCGAGAAGATACTTCATCTCAAGTACAAGCCTGCTTGTCTCATCGAGCGACCTCATATGTCGACGTATGGACTCAAACTCGTCGTTCATTATTATTTGATCTTCTATGGGGATATCGTTTGATTCCAGGATGTCACCCGTTTCATGAATCGGGTTATCGACGAGTGGTTTGTCTTTCCGTATCATATCGATGCATTTATTCTTTGTAAAAATAACGACTTGCGTCTTCAACTCCCTCTCCGAAAGAGAAAATAGTTTTTCCTTATGTTTGATAATGGCCAGAAACGCGTTATGTACTGCGTCCTCGGCCATTTCCTTGTTTCTTGCAAGTAAAAGTGCATGCCTAAGCATCACCGGTTCATATTCATAATAAATATCCGATATCCTTGCTTGCTCTGCAGGCGTTTCAAGCATCGAAAGATAGAATAGTAACAGGTTGACCACCTCTTTACTTTGCCAGATTATGTAGTGTATTATACCACATCGTCTAACAAGTGGGAAAATATTAGATGTTACAGCACTAGGACGGTGACTAAAGACAACTTCACCTAACTCATCGAAGACTGGCTGACAAAATTTTCTAGTTCATTAGAAATCTTGTAGGGATTTTCCTTTTTCAAACGTTATTATGGCAAAACTACGAAATGAGGTGATTCCAATGGGCTAAGTTAGAGCAATCTCAAGTTCCATGATGTCATGCAACAAATAAAACCGCATTTAGTTCATCATACCGCAATATGAAAATTATGTGATAACTGAGTAACTTGGAGGGAGGGCACATGAGCGTAACTAGTGTTTTGTCTGCTGTTTTATTACTTTATTTAAGTTCAATAGCGTTATACTCGCATTTTAAGCGCATTAAAACAGCCTTACCCAAAAAGCGTAAAATCCTAACCAGTTTATTTATAGTTTCTTTAGTAACTTCCTGTTCGTTGATTATCGTTTGTATACTGCACCTTGTCCTTAGGTTTCCAATGAAAATTACTATCTCTGTGGCAGCTCTGCTCTTCATCATTTTTCTTTTTTCTGATATCACATCTTTAGTAATCTCAAAAACCCAAAATCCATTTACTATAATAACGCACTGCGTGCAGAAATTTCGTCGAAAAGACTGATCTTGTATAATCATAAACCAAAACCTAATTGATCCATCAAAAAATTCACAACTTGGATGAAGGATACCCTTCCAATAGAAATACAGCCCATATCAGGTAATCTTTGCTTGTCATAAGAGCGCTTACAATCACTCGTCTGTGAAGGGTAAAAAAGTATTGACATTCGTGTAGCTTTAGCGTTTATCCTAACAAGTGTTGATTGTATAACACGTTAACCGCACTGAGACTTTCTGAGTATGTTTCTACTGTTTGATGAGGGAAGGATGTGATTCAAATGTGGGTGGTTTAGAGCAGCGTCTATGTGCTGTAAGTGTTGAAAATACAAATATAAACGCAAGGAGGAATAGGAAAATGAAAAGGAAATCAGGAATTCTACTTTCAATGATACTCATACTCGCAATGCTGCTTACTTCGATAACACCAATCTCGGCGGTAAATACCGAAGAGAGTATGGGTTCTCTTGATGTCATGTTGGCGGCATTCCGATTCTTATCAATTAGTGACGAGGATGAAGATATCTGGGGTCAGACCACTGGGGTAAAGGAGTATAAAGAATTATATGATCTTTACGGCAATATCCGGGCATACTACATCTCATTTGAGCCAACGGGTTTTGTTGTAATTAATAACAATGCTGAGAACCCGATCGCGATTGAGTATTCTATGGGCTATTGCCAATACTTTACTGGCGAGGATGCACAGAGTCGGATTACTGATAGCACTGTTTATGTAAGCCCAATGGGATTTGTATCAAGCCTTGACGCGAATGATTTGATATCAAGAAATAGCAATTCAGAAATGTTAGCGAATATTAACGACTTTTACACCTGGTTAGATACAGCTAACTATGAGGAGATGAGTCACCAGGCTATACTAATGAGTCAACTCGTGGCAAGCCAAAGTCGGACAAGATCATCGAGAAGCGTACATGATGATTATAACATGATTCTAACTGCAAACTTAACTGGAACCGGGGGAACAACCACTCAAAAGCTAAGAGACATTACTTATATTACTAGCTGGGGCATAATGAACGAGTTTGGTAGTTCAACCGTTAATAACCACTGTGTCACTACTGCTGCATTTAACCTAATCATCTATTATCGCTTCTTGTGCTTAGGTTTAAGTACCACAGGGTCAGCCAGGGCAACCATCTTCAACTCGATTCATGGCTATATCGGCAATGGGCCTAAGTTGCTTGGTGATATGGCAAACGGCTTAACAAGTTACTACTCGAGCTTAGCTGCAATTCGTTTTTATGATTCGTATGGAGGAATAAGCTACAACACTTTTAAAACAGGAATCGGTCAAGACAAGATGGGTGCTTATACTCTATTTGGAGGCATTACGACTGGATTCCACACGGTACTAGGTGTAGGCTGGAGAGAGTATTCTGCATCCAGTCACAAGTATATTAATATTGTGACCGGTTGGGACAATAACTTAAATTACTGGATTGTTGCTGGTAGCGACTGGGGCAGCTATCAGATGTGGTGTACAAAATAAGTCAATATATTGGAGGACGCCGGACTATAGGTTTCGCGTCCTCTTTCTTTTGACTATTCTTTTTGTTACTGCAAATGCAATAGAAAACACAATAATAATGAAGTAACCAAAACCCCAAATCCTGTAGTCATTATAAAGGCCCCCTGTGGCTGGTCGATTAGTCCAGTATATTAATCCACAAATAAACCCGACGATATATCCGATTACCGTTCCTCCCACCACAATTCTCGATTTCACAAAAGCAGCGAAAACCATGATTACTGCTCCGAACGTGGCAAGCCAGCCACAGTAGTTATCGATATAGTGATAAGAATACAAATCGTATCTGATTAAAAAATAGGCACAAAGCATAATAGCAAAACATATGACGTTATATAAGGCATTTGACTTTAATATTTTAATTAACAAAGCTTACCACCTCTTACTGCAGGATATTACTAATAGCCTGCTGAACATTATGTTATTTCCGTGAATATACGCAATCTGAAAGGAATCTCACATCACACAGGTGCGGTGATTCGTGTCAGGAAACAAGGCAATCTATATATAAACATGAACGGGCGGATTGTACTCTAATCAATCTGCATTCTTAACCGCTGGGCGGGCAACGCTAAAACCAGTTCTCGTCTTTTTCTATACTGGTTAAGCATTCTATATATGTTCCTGTATAAATCGTTACCCATTGATTGTTGTGTCTTTGCCAATCAGCTGTACTGCTGTTCCCCTGTTTGTCAAGCAGTGTTATCCGCGCGTACGGAAACTCTAAATATTTGCCGTCGATTAGCGGTTTTATGAATTTCGCGCCATCTGGATTGAGTTGTTCCACTAACTCATACAAGTATATCCGGTTGCCGCGCATATCCACTCTCGATACTTTTTGCGACAACTTTGGCATGGTCCTGATCATCGTTTTTGCTTTTGAAATTATCTTCTCTTTATCACTGGCTGTAAATTTCGGTGCTTGTGGCTTATATCTCCAGATTTTTCGAGATTGGTTCTTATTCAACTGCGTTCACCCCTGTTTTTCATTTTTCCCGCCTTGTATACACAGTGCCGCTGGTTGTTCATGGCTGATGTTGAGAAAAGAAACACGCAAATACTCTGTCGCCTGGTTGATTATAACCTAAAAGCATGGCGGTGTCATGTGCTTTTCCAGAGTGCTTTTCCAGAGTGCTCTTTCTAAGGGAACACAATAAAAAATCAAGCAGTAGTATTTCATAGGCATCTTCAAGGTTCAGTTTATTAGCGTACTTCTTCAATAATGGTGTAAATTGCTCTATTAGCAGTAATTGACTGCTCTCATTCTTGTTTTGTGCATTTCTAACCAACTCATAAAGCGACATTTTGTTGCTCCTTCTGCACCACCAAGATTCGTGTGATGTACAGAAAGGAGAAATAAAGACTAAAAAGTAAACCTCAGAGTTTTTCTATTTTGTGTTTTTCAGGTGCGTGGCTGATCCAGCGAATCTAACCAGCTTTTTAGCGGAATCCGATCACCGGTTTCTTGCCACTTGGTTAGTTCCGTTAACCGTAAGGTTTCAACAAAAATACAACAGTTGGTATCAATATGTCAAACATGTTATCTTCGCCAACGTTCACAGAATATCCTACACTATTTTCGCCGCGACTGTTGCACAGGCAGCGTGCCCACACTACATACTGGTGCCACATAAAAGCCGAGTAGGATTGCAACGTGGTAATGACGAAAGTAAGCTGCCTTCGTTTTTCATAAAGTCATCAAAACTGCCCATTAGCATGATCATAAAAGCCGTAACGGCTTCGCTTTCACCGGCAAGCCACCACACCGGGTCAGGTAGCGGTTTGCTCATATAGTCATATAGTATCGACATCAGCAGGAACATATTTTGATGCTCTTCTTTTAACGATAAAGCTTTGAACGTCTCATAGGTCGTCAACATGTGGTTCGTTTCATAGAAATCGCGAAGGTCATCGAAAAATAATCCAGCAAAGATCTTCGTAAACTCGGTCATTGCCCTAATGCTTACGCGGCCTTCACTATCAAGTACTCCCATGCGCTTGAGCCGTTTTCTGGCCGAATCGTTGAAGGGGCTGGGCACGTTTATCGTCAGGTGGTCTTCATTACAATTCATATGAGCATTCCTTTCTGAATATGGAAAATCCGCCCATTTGAGCGGATCTTTATTGTGTAGGCTCTATGTGCGGATATATGCCTCAATGTAGGAAGGGTTCATAGGGTTGGCTATTGTAAGCATATCCCCATCCACCATGTACCATGAGCGATAGATGATCGTTCCATAATCTGTGAAAAGATCATAGCTGCCTATTGTTCCCCACTCAAATGGCTCAACTTCCTGACCCGGGATCCGGCGCTCACCTTGCCCATTTGGATCAAAGACGATGCTGTATCCGCGCGCTTCATTCACCCATGTACCGACAAGCTCATTAGGTTGTTGCACAGGTGGTGTCCGGACAGGTTCGGAGAGATTGCTGAACATTGCCATAATATCGTCAATCGAGTCGGCGCCGTTTGTGTAAGTGATCATTATGATTCTAATGAATCCATCTTGGATATTGATAAAGTGGAGCTGCATTATGGTAGTGTCATTTCCTTTGGTTTCTGTACAAAAAGAATGCCAATCATGCTGTCCGATCCTAATAGTTCCGGGTACACTAAATGCTAGCCCACCCATATGCTCGATCCCCCGCGAAGCCTTTTCGATCACTTCCTGTACAGTGGGCTGGTGTTCGCTATCATGCCTTTCAAAAAAAATCGCGATACTGGAGTTTACAGCGCGGGTGAATGCCAGTACATCAAGGTTAATGTCGGCACTGGTGGACTCCGACATTTCGTACGGTACTGGGATCCCCATCGAGGAACCCCAGACATCCAATGAGTCCTGGCTGTTGAACGGCACCCAACTGGGGTTGAATGTGATGCGAAGCCCTAAGTATTCACTTTCGTATGTACTAAAAACATCGCCGGCAACATCGTTTTTCACGACTCCCTGCGTTGGTTCGATAACCATTCTATCAACGGCCGGGCTTGCATCGCCGGACACCGGGGATTTGCTGTCAACAGCAGGGCTTCCACTGCCGGTAAAAGAGACCCCTCCATTGTTAGGTTTTCTTCCACAAGCCAAGAAAACAGTAAGCAGTGTTACCAAAGCTATGATTAATAATAGACCTCTTTTTTTCATTATGACCACTCTTTCTTTATTTTTGATGCAGCATAGACCTAATGCCGCATATGATAAGGCCGACGCAGTTTTATGCGCCAGCCTTAGTTTGCCGTAATGGTTGTATTTCAGAAGCATGTTACAAAGCAGCGTCCAGCATACGATGGCAGGATTCCAACCCATGTTCGTCGACTAAGGCCTTGATCAGAAAATTATGATCACAAGCGACCATTTCCCTAATATCCTCCCGTTGGCTTTTGCGCCGTTCCATGTCGGTTATACCGTAATCCTCCTGCAGTGTCGCTATGTTGTAGAACTTATATACACCTGCTAGTGAGAAAACTGCGAAACCGGGGTACTTGTTTGCGCTCGATATGGTTGCGGTATAACTTCCAAACCTTATCTCGTAGCGTTTATAGTAGGCGCTGTTGTTTTCGTGCGGAATAAGCCCGGTCGACTTACCCAACTCTTGCATAATAATGGCTTTCGCAGCCTTCAGCGTAAGCTTCTTAACTCTATGTTTGCTCTTGCTCATTTTTCATTCTCCTCTGATCATCATGATGCCCGCTCGAAGTACAACTCAAGGGCTTTTTCTACAACATCCTGTATCTCTTTCGCGGACTGGCTTGATTTGAAATATTTAGCGTAAACAGATTTGCTTACTTTGATTGTTGGCGTCCGGTTCGGTTTTGGTTTCTGGCCGACCTTACTTGACAGGATCAGGTAGATGTTGTCCTCGGTCAGTTTTCCTTTTTCTGAATACTGCCGCAGAATGTCAGCCTTTTTCATATCGACTGCAAACTTATTGAGGTCGATGCATTTATCCAGAAGCTGTTGCTCGCTTTCTTTCAGGAAAGAAAGCGTTACGGCTGATGTAACACCTAAACTGCCATTGTCAAGACGTGTTTTCAGAACTGTAATGAGTTTACTAATACGAAGGTAGTTAGCGACTTGATCTTTAGATAGGCTATATTCTCTTGCTACAGTACTACGCGAATCCAACTTCTGCGCGATTCCCGCACAAGTTCCGTTAGCCCTGTATTCATGCGGGTTTTCGAGCATCTGAAGCTCTTCTAAAACGTCGTTTCGCTTACCTTGAGAGAAAAGTTTTGAATGCTGTAAGACAATGACTGCTGCCTTTTCCGAATGGCTCATGTCAGCAAATGACCGCTGCATCAAGTTTGTCTCGACGATATAAACCATCGCCTCGTCGTCTGTAAGCCCACGCTTTATGACCGCCGGACATTCTTTGAAGCCTGCCTCAATACCCGCATATTTTCTGTTATGCCCGGAAAGAATCTGAAACCGACCATTATCCATGGCATGAAGGATCAATGGCACCAACATACCGTTAGCGCGGATGCTCTCCACCATGTCTGATCTACGCTCGCCTTCATAGAGCTGGAAAGGGTGATCGGGAAAATCATCCATCAACTCGAATGGAACACGTGCATATTCAGCATTGGCGGCTACTTTTTTTTTAGGCGCCTGTTCTGGTGGGGGAAGTGCAACTTCACTATCATTCAGCCTAAACAGGTCATCAAGGTTTTTAAGCCGAGGCGGCGATTTTGACATTGCCGGCATGTCCAACGACCTCCTTTGCAAATTCTGTATAGGCAACCGCCGCTCTGTTTTTCGAGTCAAGCTCCATTACGCTTACGCTTGAGTAATTAGCTTCGCCGACTTTTACCGTGCTGGGGATGCGCGTTTCAAAAATCCTGATTTTACCCTCGCAATAGCCGTCGAGCAGCGCTTTGGCATCCCGGAAGAGCCTGGTCCGCTCGTCGCACATTGTCAGTAGTATCCCTTCGATTTCTATACGCGGGTTGATTTTGCGCTTGATCTTTGAAACCGTCTGCAAAAGGTCGGTCAGTCCGGTTGCAGACCAAAGCTGTGGGCTGACCGGTATTATCACGCTGTCAGCAGCAGCGAGCGCATTGATAGTGAGCATCCCGATCGAGGGCGATGTGTCAAGAATCATATAGTCGTAGTCGGCGCGGAGCGGTTCCAGCAGTTCCGATAGTGCCCGCTCTCCGCCCAGCTCATTGCGGAGATTGATTTCCGTGACGGACAGGTTGATGTTTGATGGTATGACGTCCAGGTTCCCGCTTTGAAGGACGTATTCGCTTTTATCGGGAAGATCTCTGCCTTCTGTGACGAGGGCTAGTACATCATTCATCGTCACCATAAGCTCATCAGGGCGCTCTATGCCGAGGCCCATAGATAGGTTTGCCTGAGGGTCCATGTCTGCGCAAAGCACACGGTAGCCTGATGCTGCAAGGGCTTTGCTTAAGTTTATTGCTGCAGTACTTTTGCCTGTACCACCTTTTTGGTTCGCTATGGCCATTATTTTTGCATCTTCCATAATGAAAAGCCTCCTGTCACTCTATAAAAGTCTGTTGAGTCGCTCCTGGTATTTAGGTATCTTGGGCTGGTCACAAAGTCCAGCATATATGCCTTCGGGATCAAAGGGCGCCTGTCCACCCTAATGGAGTTGATCGCCCCGGCTTTCACGAGCCTATTGATCGTCGACAGTGCCAGCCCGGTCATTTCAGCGGCGTCGTACATGTTAAGGACGTCCGGGAAGTCATCAAATATATACTCAAAATACCGACGTACCTCATCTTCTCGCCCATGGATGATCGCTTTAGGGAATAGGGCTTTTATTTTCTTGCGCCCGCTGCCAGCCCCGCCATAAGGGATCTGCGTGTCCCCGGTCTCGTCCCGCCTTTTCAAATATGTAATGATGTCTTCCAAAGCGACTTTATAGCGCCACGTTTTCTTTCCTGTATCTTCGCAAGGGATAATGCCATTGTCCAGCAGGTACTTTGCTGAACGTTTCGATATCCTGCAGATAATGAACAACTGTTCTTTGCTGACATACTGCGGGTATCGCTTCCTCAGCGCCTCATATTCTTTGTCTTCCATATCGCCATCCTAAGTCTTTATAATTTCGTCAATGGCAGGTGGCGGATTATAGAAGGGTTTTGTTGCTTATTTGTTTTTTAGTGTTGCACCCCGATTTTTTTCAAAATGTCTGCTCAAATCCTTTGCTGATACCGCTAGTGCCGCACCGTTGCTTTGGGTGATGTCTGCTCAATGTCTGCTCAACGTGCAAAAAATACGTCAAGAACGCCGGTTTTCGAGATGCCCTTGAGTTCGAATGGTTTGCTGTGCGATAAAAGATAATACCTCCAAAAAACCCTGCTTTTTTGAGGGTTTTTCAGGGGCAGCATTTACTTTCAACTTCCGCTATGTTATACTATTTTACCGCAACGGGTTTTTAACGCACCGGTCTTGAAAACCGTTTTGGAGCAATCCAACAAGAGTTCGAATCTCTTACCCTCCGCCAACGAAGCCAGTAATTGCAACGGATTGCTGGCTTTCATTTGCTCAATCACGATGCCTGGGATTTCAGGTTTTCGCTGTTTTGACGCCCATGACGCCCAGTCTCGTGACGCCCAACGAAAAATCTGTATACAGAGCAAACATCGAATTTGCATACTCTGACGCTTTTTTGCCGCCCACATTCATTTAAATGACATTCCACCTACCATTGACTTATCCATGATAGCAGGTGAAATCCATGCTTGTCTATAAGTGCTGCACTATTATTTTATCAAGACTTTGGCGATATTCTCTACTCCTCTACTGTTTTAAAGTAGCGGAGTATATTCTATACCTCTCACAAATCTAGTTCATCAATAAAAAGCGCTGTAATGCAGCCTCTCGTTTGTTGATATTGCATGTCATGACATACAGAACATCTTTATGTAGTTTCATATCACAGGCTTCTTCAGGAAGACTCATTGACCATTTTTCTGTCCAGTCTGCTGACATACATAACAACGATGATGAAGAATTACAGGATATAACATCTCCGAGAAGGGTTTAACAGGAGTGCAGTGATTTGACTTACTCATTGTCACTCCACCTCCCGTAAATGTATACTGAGGTTTTAAGCCATTTTTTTGGGAAATGAATGATAATCTACCTTTTCGTTAGTAAAGTTG
>Ga0123353_10015844_pt1 | contig 10978 bp, 5 predicted proteins | sample TergutLab28metaG_3_FD_92763 | JGI IMG/M metagenome (GOLD analysis project Ga0123353, IMG submission 92763) | Labiotermes labralis P3 segment gut microbial communities from Petit-Saut dam, French Guiana - Lab288 P3 | ecosystem: Host-associated > Arthropoda: Insects > Digestive system > Gut ... | reverse complement strand
AGAAACAGTGAAGGCAAAACCCTTTGGGCCGATCTCTGCAGGGGACCGCATGTTGTTAATACAAGGGAAATCAATTCCGCGGCATTCAGGCTGCAAAGCATAGCCGGCGCATACTGGCGCGGTGATGAAAATAAACCCATGCTGACCCGGATATACGGAACAGCCTGGGAGAATCCCAAGGATCTGAAAGCATACCTTGCCTTTCTCGATGAAATAGAAAAAAGGGATCACCGCCGTCTTGGCAAGGAACTTGACCTCTATTCGGTCCATGAAGAAGCCGGCGCCGGCCTTATTTACTGGCATCCCAACGGCGGGCGTATACGTGTCGCCATAGAAGATTTTTGGCGGCGTGAACATTACCGCAACGGTTATGAGATTCTCTATACGCCGCATCTGGGCAAGAGCTGGCTTTGGGAGACATCCGGCCATTTGGGTTTTTATAAAGACAATATCTACAGTCCGATGCAGATCGATAACCAGGACTATATTATCAAACCGATGAACTGCCCTTTCCATATTATGATTTACAAAACCAAAGGCCGCAGTTACCGTGACCTGCCACTGCGGTGGGCGGAACTCGGCACCGTGTATCGTTACGAGCGCAGCGGAGTCCTCCACGGCCTGCTGAGGGTTCGGGGTTTCACCCAGGATGATGCCCACCTTTTCTGTACACCTGATCAGATGGAAGCGGAGATTCTTGAAGTGCTTCGGTTCAGCCTTTCCCTTTGGAAGGTATTCGGGTTTACCGATATCAAAGCCTACCTAGCCACCAAACCAAAGGAAAGTGTCGGTGAGCAGAGCCGCTGGAACGCCGCTCTGGAAAGCCTCCGCAAGGCGGTGGAAGCCGAGGGGCTTGAGTATCAGATTGACGAAGGCGGCGGCGCTTTTTACGGCCCCAAAATCGATTTGAAAATATGCGACGCCCTGGGTCGTGAATGGCAGATGACGACAATTCAGTTTGACTTCAACGAACCGGAACGTTTCGATATGACTTTTGTTGATGCCGACGGCCAGCATAAAAGGCCCTATATGATCCACCGCGCCCTGCTTGGCAGCCTTGAACGTTTCTTCGGAGTGCTGATCGAACATTTCGGCGGCGCATTTCCCCCGTGGATCGCACCGGAACAAATTGCAGTTATTCCCGTTTCGGAGAATTTCAACGATTACGCTCAGAAAGTTTTTTCACAGCTTAAGGCTCACGAACTGCGGGTTACGGCTGAACTGACAGATGACCGGCTTAACGCAAAGATACGCGAATGTCAGAACCGGAAGATCCCCTATATGCTCGTTGCGGGCCAGCGCGAGGCCGATGAAGGTACGGTTTCCATCCGGCTGCGCGACGGCAGACAGCTTCCTGCGATGCCGGTCGATGATTTTGTCAAATATATTTGCCAAAAAATAGAAAGTCGTTCGCTTGAACTTTAATTGCAGAAATTTGTTTAGAAATTTTTCATTTCTCATTGTCTTTCTTTTATCCGCCTGTGCTTCAAACAGTATGATTAACACTGATAATCCGGTTGGGATTGCCCCTGATTTTTCCGGACTGGTGCATGCGGGTCAAACCAATACGGCTGAAGAATATGCCCTGCTTGACAGAATGGGGGTAAGCTGGCTGCTTGCGACTTTTTACTGGAGCAGAATAGAACCGGCCGATGATCAATGGGATTTTGACTGGTATGACCGGTATGTCGATACCGCGAAAGCGGCGGGTAAAAAAATTATCGGTGTTCTGGGGTACGATGTCCCATGGATCCATGAAAACGAAAAATTTTCAAGATATATACCACCCGATAAAATGCATTATTTTACTGATTTTGTCCGGCAGACCGCAGAACATTTCCGGGGGAGGGTAGACGCATGGTGTATCTGGAATGAACCGAATTTCAATAACTGGAACGGCAGTAAAAAAGATTTTTTTACACTGACCGGTCTGGCCGCCGAAGCAATACGTGAAGCTGATCCTGATGTAATTCTTCTGGGCGGTGCCTTTAACCGGAACATTACCGGTCTTCCGAAAGCGTATATCCGGGGCTTGTATGAATCGGGGGCAATGGAAAAAACCGATGCTGTCGCGTTTCATCCCTACGAATTAAGTCCAAAGCGGACATTAAAACTGTACAATGCTTTCAGAAAAATTTCCGATGTTTACGGTTTTGGTAGCCGCATCTGGATAACCGAAGTAGGCTACCCCACGGGGGGCTGGTATCCCACTGCGACAACAGAAAAAAAATTCCCCGCGTTTGTTGTTAAAACGATTGTCAAACTTGCCTCAGAAGGCGCGCAGAAGGTGATGTGGTATCAGCTTGCCGATCCTAATGTCCGCGAAAAGCGCAATTCGGAAGATTATTTCGGCCTGGTACGCAGTGACAACGATTACACTTCCAAAGGCGCCGAGGCTTTCCGCCTGTGCGCCCTATATCTGAGCGGAACCGTATACCGTCCCGGTTTGCCGCAGCGCAGGAATATGCCGAAAACGCTTAAAGCGTTTTATTTTGAAAATCCAGGCAGCGGAGGGACACTTGTACTTTGGAAAGAAGGTAAGCCTGTGCAATTGAATCCCCTGCAGCTGGAATTGAACGATCCCGACATTGTTTATAACCTGCATGATCCCGTTTCCGGAAATACAGTATGGCTTGGCTGTGAAACAGATTTTACCGTCTGTTCAATGCCGGTTTTTATCACATGGGGAAAATAATCCGCAAAATAATTTCTGACTTACAATTTAATGTATTGTGGTATATTGTAATGGTATGGGAGATATTTTCCGCCGGGAAATCGCAGCCTACAAACAAACGATGAATCCGCAGGCGGAATCCCTTCCGCCGCGAAAAAGTAATGTCGCTTCACAGAAACGTTTACTTCCGGATAACGGACTCCTTAAAACAACCGTTGAACCGGAAGAACCAAAAGCCCGGCGGGTAGCGAAATTTTTAATCCTCATTGGCAGCGAACAGGCGGCGAAGATACTCGGAGAACTTGACGCCGGGCAGGTTGAGGAAATATCACGGGAAATCGCACTGATAAAGGGAATCGGCGGCGAAGATGCCGGTGCGGTTCTTTCAGAATTTAAATCGCTGCTGACCGGTTCGGGGGATCAACCCGGTATTTACTCCGGAGTATCCTCCGGCGGAACGGAAGCAGCCCGGCGTATACTTTACGCGGCTTACGGTGCCGAAAAAGGGGAAGCGCTGCTCAACAAAGCCGTTCCCGGATCAAAAGAAAATATTTTTGGCTTTTTGGAAGAGTTCAGTCCGGAACAAAAAGTTTTCCTTCTCAAGGATGAAAGCCCGTCGGCTGCTGCACTGGTGCTTGCCCGCCTGCCGCCCAAAGAATCGGCTCAAACACTCGCAAAATTTCCGGCGGCGCTTAAACCGGAAATTCTCAGGCGTATAGCACGTCAGAATGACATTTCCCCGGAGGTTTTGCAGAATGTGGCGGAAGCGATACGGGAGAAAGCGCGCCACCTGGGCGCCGGCGGTTCAAAAGATATTCCTATTGACGGAATGCAGACACTTGCCGCCATACTCAGGCAGGGGGACTTTTCTTTCGGCGATCGCATCATCGGCGATCTGGAAAATGAAAATCCCGATATAGGCAGGGGCCTGAAAGAAAAATGGTATACCCTGGATGATGTGCTTTCCGTTTATGACCGCCAGCTGGCGGAAAAATTAAAATCCATGACGGACAGACAGATTGCGCTTCTGCTGAAGGGGAGAAACGCCGCATTCTGTGATAAAATATTTTCCAATGTTTCCGCGGGACGCAGGGATATGATACGCGAAGAAAGCGGGATACTTGGTGCCGTTTCCAAGAGGGAATGTGATGAAGCGGCCGATGATTTTCTTGCATGGTTCAGGCTGGCGCGTGAAAAGGGAAATCTTATACTTTCAACCGATGAGGATTGGGTGCAATGAAATTAACAAAAGGACAGAAGCTTGACTCCGGTTTCACCGTTATCGATGTTGTTGAACTTGCCGAATTACGGGCAACGGGAATTTGGGTAAAACATGATAAATGCGGCACTGAAGTTTTTCATATTCTGAACGATGACAGCGAAAATCTTTTCGCATTTACCTTTACCACGATACCGGAAGACAATACCGGTTTGGCCCATATACTTGAACATTCTGTGCTGTGCGGTTCAAAGAATTATCCGCTTAAGGACGCGTTTCTGGTTCTTGCACAGGGGAGTCTCCAGACTTTCCTGAACGCCTGGACTTTTCCCGATAAAACTGTTTACCCCGCCAGTTCCGTGAATGAACATGATTATTTTAACCTTATGTCCGTTTACGGCGATGCGGTTTTCCGCCCGCTGCTTTCCGAATGGACTTTTATGCAGGAAGGCTGCCGCTACGAGTTTACCCCCGAGGGGAAACTGTCAATTACCGGCGTGGTGTACAATGAAATGAAGGGTGCGTATTCTTCCCTGGAAACTTTTGCAAACCACTGGTCTGTCAAAGCGGTACTGCCCGATACACCGTACAGTTTTGAATCGGGAGGGGATCCCGAATATATTCCCGATTTAAACCGGGAAAAGCTGGAAGAATTCCACCGCCGCCGTTATTCACCGGCAAACTGCCGCGTTTTTCTCGCAGGCAATATTCCGACCGAAAAACAGCTTTCTTTTCTTAACGATCGTTTCCTTTCATTGATGGATGGAGGAAATGCATCGCCTCCGGTTACCAAACAAAAAAAATGGGCAGAGCCGAAAGAAATCAATGTTCCCTGTCCCGCCGGTACCGAAACCAAAGCAACAGCTTTTCTTTCATGGCTTTGCTCCGGCTGCGGTACAGCAGGAAATTCCGCTTCGAATGAAAACATTGCCCTTGCCGCGCTGACAGAAATTCTCCTGGGACACGATGGTTCCCCCCTGACACGGACCCTTATTGAATCCGGAATTGGCGAAGATATCACGCCTGTTTCCGGCGTTGAATACGAAATAGGTGAAACACTATTTGTGGCGGGTCTGCGGGGCCTGAAGGATTCCCCTGCGGAGAACGCGGGAAAACAGCTTGAAACGCTTATTCTGGAAGAATTGCAGCGGCTGGTTAACGAAGGGATCCCCAGGGGAGAAATTGATGCGGCTTTATCGTACATGGAATTTTCCCAGCGGGAAGTGAAACGATCCGGCGGGCCGTTTTCGCTGGTGTGGATGCGCCGTTCACTGCAGGCATGGCTGCACGGAGGCAAGCCCTGGGACAGTCTGCTGATGATACCCGCGTTAAATGCAATTAAACAAAACCTCACGGAAAACGAACACTATTTTGAATCGTTAATAAAGAAGTATCTGCTGGATAACCCGCACCGGGCACTGGTGATTGTTGAACCAAAAGATGATTTCCTTCCGCGCCAGCAGGCAAAACTTGCCCAGACCCTTTCAAAAACCGAACAGGCAATGAGCGAAACGGAAAAACAGGCAGTAAAAAATAAATCCGAAGCTCTTGAAAAAATTCAAAGTGAGGATGACAGTGCTGACGCACTGGCGGCCATTCCCCATCTTTCACGCAGCGACCTTTCCCCCGAGCCGGAAATAATTTCCCGCAATCTGGAAGACCTGAAAGGGATACCCGCATTATGCCATGAACTGTATACCAACGGTATCAGTTATACGGATTTTGCTTTTCCCCTGGATATACTGCCGCCGGAAGATTACCCCTGGATTCCGTTTTTCGCCAGGGCAATTGTTTCTGTCGGGCTTCCCGGCATGGATTACGGTGAAGTTTCCAGTTTGCTGGCACGCACCGTCGGGGGTTTCAGTGCAATTCTCCATACCGGTTCGGCGGCTGTCCCTGCAGGCAGCGAAGATACCGGTTTTATAATACAGACGCCTTCGGGCAAACTGGAACTGGCCGGACGTGACTGGATTATCTACCGCCTGAAATGCCTCGATGAAAAAACGGAGCCATCGCTGGATATCGCCCTGCGTTTGATTGGTGAAGCGGATTTCTCCGATACAAGGCGGATTAAAGATCTGGTTTTGGAAATGAAAAACGATATTAATTCCAGTCTGGCGCCCGGCGGCCATAATTTTGCTTCCTGCAGGGCAAGCCGTTTTTCATCTGTTGCAAATCAGACCGGGGAAATCTGGAACGGAATAACCCAGCTTGAGTTTGTCAATCGTCTTGCAGAAATGGACATAAACGAAACGGCCGCCAAACTGCGTTATCTCAGGGACGCAATTGCGGCAGGAGGCGTTATCGCAAACTTTGCCGGTTCTTCACAAGCGATTAAAACTACCGGAAGTTTGTTTACCGATCGGTTCGGACGTTTCGGTCATCCGAAACCGTCACTGTCTCCCTGTTCAATACTCCAGTCTCAGCCGTCCTCTGCAGAAGTATTTGCTTCCCCTTCGCTGCAGATCGGTTTTGCCGCTATGTCAATGCGTGCTGCCCCTTATGATACCATTGAACAGGCCGCCGAATCGGTACTGGCACATCAGCTTTCCACGGGGGCGTTATGGGAAACCATCCGGATGAAAGGCGGAGCTTACGGCGCCTTTGCCTCGGGCGACAGTCTTGAACAGTGTTTTTCGCTTGCCACTTACCGGGATCCCGGTCCGCTGCGTTCACTTGAGGCTTTTTCTTCAATACTGAAAATAAAAGCGGATACGGAAGAAGATGATCTGGTGAAAACAATTATCGGATGTTATGCCAGGGAAACACGTCCGCGCAGCCCTACGGAAAAAACCCTGTTTGATTTTCTCCGATTCCTTTCCCGTATCGACGACGGTTTCCGCAGACGGAAACTGGAAAGGCTTATCACCTTAACACCGGGAGATCTTGATGCCGCTCTGGATAGTCTTTCAAAACAGGAAATCCGCTGCAGGGTAATTATTGCCGGAATGAAAGAAGCCGATTCGGCTGCAAAAGCCCTGGGTGCACAATTGCGGGTACTGCCCGTTTAGCATCAGCCGATGATTTTGTAATTTTCTCCCGAATCGTAGACATCAATTCCCTCATGTTTTTTTAGCAATCGTACCGCGGTATAGGTTGCCGGTAATACCAGCGCTTCAATGAGGCATTTTAAAAGGTAATTGGTCAGTACCAGACTGGGGAAGAGCTGCCAGCCAAAAACTCCGAAAAGACAAGCGACTGTTACAAAGAGCAGGCTGTCCAGAAGTTCGCCGACAAGGCTTGAAACGATGGCCCTGAACCAGAGCATGCGCCCCTTCATTAATACTTTTATTTTTGAAAGCAGTACGGAATTTGAGAATTCCCCCGCAAGATATCCTGACAGGCTTGCCAGAACTATACCGCCTGTGCTCATTCCGCCGAGAATGGCATTAAAGGCAGCACTGCCTGTTTCGGTTTCCCATGAAATTTCACCCGGCAAAATACGCAGTATAAAAAAAATCAGCGAAGAAAAAGCCAACAGTATAAAGCCTGTCCAGATTGCCCTTCTGGCTGCCCTGAAACCGTAAACTTCGGTAATAATGTCACCCAATACATAGGCCAGCGGAAAGAGCAGGGTACCTCCGTCAAAAGCCATGGGAATCCTGAAAACCGAAAAACCCAGCTCGACAATTTTTGCCGACGAGGCGATATTGCTTACCACAAGTATAACAGCGGAAAAAGCAACCAAAAAATCGAAATACCTGAATGATCGGGGGTTTGTCTGAAGGGGGGACATTTTCACTCCTTGTTTTGTTAAGGCAGGTGGTCTGGGATACTGCCGTTTGAAATAATTGAGCAGTTTAACTTCGGTAATTCAAACCGAAGTTAAACTGCATTGAAAAACCTGCAGGGTTAACCCTGCGGGTTTTTCAAGCCCACTTAATAAAGCCTGTCCTGAACGGGTGGATTAACGCTTCATGTTTCGGCATTATCCTTACCGTGTGGCCCTGGAAACCGGTATCGGTGCATTCAACCTTGACATGGTACTGATTCAAATTGTCCTTGCTGCTTATCCATTTCATTTCGGTTTTACGGGCATTGGTAATTTCATTGCTCTGGTTTGAAACCGTACCGTGGTACAGTTCTACCATAAGTTCTTCCGGCAGCATATGGCCAAGATCAAGATGCGCCGTTACATTGAGTATATCTCCCCGCTGCATTACCGGTTTTGTATTTGCTTCAACTTTAACAATTTTCAGATTGTCCCAGGATTCCCGCAGTTTGGTAAAATAAGCGGCCAGCGATTTCGCATCGGCACATTCGTCCTTGATCAGTTTACGGTAATTCTTGAGTGCGGGGAAGTAAAAGTTATTGGAATAATCCATGAGCATACGGTGGCTTGACATTGAATGCCCAATCTGGCGCATGCAGTCCTTCATTCTCTTTATCCACTCACGCGGCAGACCGTCCCTGCCTCTCTGATAGAAGAGGGGAACTATATCCCGCTCAAGCAGATCATAAAGGGCTTTGCTTTCCACATCGTCCTGGAGTTTTTCATCCTGATACTGCTCTCCGTGGCCAATTGCCCAGCCCACTTCCGGGTTATACGCTTCGTCCCACCAACCGTCCATAATGGAACAGTTAAGAACGCCGTTCATTGCCGCTTTCATTCCGCTGGTACCTGACGCTTCCATGGGCCGTCTTGGTGTATTGAGCCAGACATCGCCGCCCGAGGTCAGGTATTTTGCGACGGTCATGTCGTAATTTTCAACAAACACTATGCGGCTGGTGACATCGTATTTTTCGGCGAAATGGATGAGTTCACGGATTAGTTCCTTGCCGGGCATATCATGGGGATGGGCCTTGCCGGCAAAAATCAGCTGTATCGGGTGATCCACATCTTTTACCAGACGGAGCAGTCTTTCCGGATCCCGCAGCAAGAGGTTTCCCCTTTTGTAGGTGGCAAAGCGGCGGGCGAAACAAAGGGTAAGGGCGTACGGCGACAGGGCATCTTCCGCCTGCCTGATCCGTCTTTCGTCCGCTCCGGTCCGCTGGTATTGTTCGCGGATACGTTCACGGACAAAAGCCACCAGCCGCTCGCGCCGGCGTTCATGGGTTCTCCAGAGTTCCTCATCGCTGATCCTGTCCATGCGATCCCAGATGTTCAATTCTGTCGGTTTGTCTTCAAAATGGGGGCCGAAGTAACGATCAAGCAGTTCTATCATTCCGCTGGAAACCCAGGTACGGGGATGTACGCCATTGGTAACATGGCTTATGGGGATTTCGTCAATCGGCAGTCCCGGCCACAAACCCTGCCACATGTCACGGGAAACCACTCCGTGAAGTTTTGCTACGCCGTTTGCATAGGCCGCCAGTTTAAGTGCCAGTACGGTAAGGCAGTAGGTTTCCTTGTCATCGTTGACATTGATGCGCCCGAGGCCCAGGAAATCTTTCCATGATATGCCGAGTATCTGCGGCCAGGCACGGAAATATTTTTCAATCATGTTGATATCAAAACGTTCATTTCCGGCAGGAACCGGTGTATGTGTGGTAAAAATATTGGTGGGCCAAACCGCTTCCTTTGCTTCCGCAAAGGTGAAATTCCTTTCGGTCATTACTTCGCGTATACGTTCAAGACCGAGGAAAGCCGCATGGCCTTCATTCATGTGGGTAGCCGCGGGATTGATGCCGAGGGCGCGCAGGGCACGTATGCCTCCGATACCCAGGAGTATCTCCTGCTGTATACGGGTTTCCTTGTCGCCGCCGTAAAGGGCCGCGGTTATATTGCGTATATCGGGGGCGTTTTCTTCAATGTTGGTATCAAGCAGATACAGAGAAGAGCGGCCTACCTTAACTTCCCATATCTGCGCTACCGCGTGCCTTCCCGCCAGATCAACGGAAATCTTTAACGGTTTTCCTTCCTTGTCATTTTTGCGTTCAACCGGCATATTGTACCAGTCGTTTTCAGGATAACTTTCCTGCTGGAAACCGTCAGCATTGAGTTTCTGGGTAAAATACCCCTGCCGGTACAGCAGACCCACACCGACAAGGGGAAGACCCATATCGGAAGAAGTTTTCATGTGGTCGCCCGACAGTATCCCCAGGCCTCCTGAATAAATGGGGAGGGAGGTATCCATACCGTATTCCATCGAAAAATAGGCTACAACTTCCTTGTGGCTTCCCTTATACCAGGTTTCTCCTTTTTTATAGCGGAGGAACCTGTCATACACTTCTTTGAGGGCGGCCAGATAGGAATCATCCTTTGCCGCCTGGGCAAGCCGTTCCTGACTGACCATACCCAAAGTCCGTACCGGACTCTGCTGGGATTGCATCCAAACGTCATAATCCAGTCTTATAAAGAGTTGAATCGCATCATAATTCCATGAAAGCCAGAGATTACGGGCAATTTCATCAAGAGGCTTCAGGGATGAGGGGAGTTTCGGCTTAACCGTGTATGTAGATATATTCATACGAAAATTGTATGCCTTCAGAATGGAACTGTCAATGCCGAAAAAGGCAACAATGCGAATTTTTTGTACTTTAAATGCCGGTACTGTAGATTTTTAAGCTGCTTTTCAGGGCTTCATCAGGTTATTTTTCAATTCTTCAAGTGTTTTAGCTGCCTCTTTAAAATAAAAGTCTTCCATTTGCTGTATTAATTCACCGCTTCCCGGTATTAATCTGATTTCACCGATCATTTCCAGGCATTCAGGGTTGCCGCTTTTCAGAAACGGTTCCAGATTTTCCAGTAATTTATATGATTTTTCTGCATCATACCCTGCGGAACCGGTTTCCTGCTGAATATTTTCCGGTTCTTTCTGCCTGTATTGTTCCAGATCTTTCAGAACAGCTGATAATTCAGTATGGAGATCGGCCAATTGTGTTTCTGTTACCAGATTTTCTCCGCCTGTGAGGGATGTTTCCACTCCGGCGGAGATCTTCTGCAGTTCTGTTTTGCCGATAAGTGCCGCATTACTCTTCAGGGTATGCGCCAACCTGTGCGCTGTTTTCAGATCACCGGTTTTCAGTGCGTTAATGGTATCTTCATATTTGGATTGGTTGCCCTTAATAAAATCGATCATCAGCTCAATCTGGAATTTTTGTTCGCTCTCTTCATCGTTATCTGTTCCATGGTTTTTTGATTT
>Ga0123353_10015843_pt1 | contig 10979 bp, 1 predicted proteins | sample TergutLab28metaG_3_FD_92763 | JGI IMG/M metagenome (GOLD analysis project Ga0123353, IMG submission 92763) | Labiotermes labralis P3 segment gut microbial communities from Petit-Saut dam, French Guiana - Lab288 P3 | ecosystem: Host-associated > Arthropoda: Insects > Digestive system > Gut ... | reverse complement strand
CTCATACCAGAAGTGTACCATGTTTTTGGCATGAAATTGCGGGCATGAACGATTATTAACGTTATATTTGTTATTTTTCGTGGTTTTTGGGCGTATTTGGTGAATGATGGTAGAATAATTCGTTCATACCCGCAATTTCATGCCATAATTTCGTGTTTCATCTGGTATGTTCACTTATTCAAACAGAATTGGCAGGTTACATTTCAAATGGCAGTGTTGCGTTTAACCTGACGATCAACTGCTGACAATCAACCGCTGGGATAGGCTCATTCCACCCCACATTATAAAAGGTTGTCTCAAATTTTATTTTGAGACAACCCTTCTACTATCCTGCCGCTATCAGACCCCTATCCTGCCGCTATCAGCCTTCTATTGTTTTTTGAATTTTACGACTTCAGTTTCTGGGTCAATAAGCTTGTGTTTGTCAAGCAGTAGCCTCTGGAGTGCCCAACCGTCAGCTGTCATTATCAGATAACCGTCTTTGTATTTATAGAAAAACTCAACCGTTCCTATATAGGGGCCGGTTAAGACGCAAACACCGTTTTCGAGTATTTCCAGAGTTTCTTTTTCCGTGATGTTGACAGATTCGGAGTGCACATTGTCGTTATTATAATCCAGTGATTCCTGCGTCTGAATCCAAGTGCCTACAAGTCTTTCTTCAGGGCTCATATTCCTGTTTTCATTAATGAGCAGGAATACAGGAATCGATATCAAAATAAAAACAGTCATTATAATTACTATTAGTATTGATTTTTTTAGCGGTTTTTTCTTTTTCATTAAAAGGGCTATCCGTTTGTTCGGGCGGGAAAACTACCTACATTCGACCCGGTAAAACTACCGGTGTCCGGCCAGGCTCGGCAAAAACTACCTCTTACTCCTGCGATTAGCCGGCCGGCCATACACGAGAACCGGCATTAATATCAGAAGCGCAATCATCGTGATCAATACGCATAGTATCATGATATACATATCAGCACCGTCCCCTGTGTTGGGTTCAGTAGCATCCTTATTTGTAAGGTCATTGTTGTCATTTGGCCGGTCTGATTTATTACCATCGTTATTGTCATCGATTATTTTCTTGGGCTCTACTGTTGTGAATTCCACATCCACCTGAAGTGGAACAGGTATCGTATCAAATTCCATTTTCATTATTATCGGGTGACCTTCGTCATGATTCTCAATTTCTATAAAGCCTGAAACCGGGACTTGTACTTCTGTACCGTTGATTGATGTTGTAAGTAGCTCGTTAAACTGACCTACCGGTTTTGTGGCCAGAGGTTTCGGCCCGAACTCTGATGAAGAAGCGATCAATCTATCTGTACCAAACTGTTTGATATTGATTTTACTTGAGGGTTCATCGGGCATTGTATTCATATTTCGTACAAGAATATCTTCTACACATACCTGATAAAATTTATCTGCATTTGCATATACCGTATTAACATCTTTATATGGTGTCCCACCGTGGAATGGCACGCCGTCTGCTACGTTGCTTGCTGTTCCCGATTCAACCATGACCATTCCGCCTTTATAACCTTCGGTAATATTATGAATCGCGATAGTCGGAACAAATTCAACATGTATTCGGGTATACATCGGCATATCATTTGGATCATTCGCCAATTTCAGTTTTATGATGCCGTCGGGAAGTAGCTCAAGATATGCACCGCAATCCAGAAAACGTTGAAGCAGTGCAGGATCCGAACTATCACATGACCCGAGATCTTTAAGATTTCCGTTTTCGTCTATGTAGTCATACACCGTAACCTGCAATTCCTCATCTGAGCCGAATTCCGTGAAATATATGGTGAATTGATTGCCGAGAACCCAGAACTCATCTGCCTGCCATGCAACTGCAAGTCCATTTTGCATATTGTTATCCGAGCTGCCATTATTCGGCAAATCATTATCATCATCCATTGCCACGACTTTTCCGCCGGCATCGGTCAGGTGCCCCTTGTTAACGCCGGGGTTCACAGTTGTATTTGATATTGAGATTCCTGAGACTGCATTGTTCCAAACCTCTTCGTAGGAAATTCCACCTTTACTGCCACTTAACTGCCCATTCATATCAGAAGACTTGTTTTCATCGAGATCATAGCCGTTTTGGGCGATTTCCGTAACGTTGTAGTAAAAACCGGGTGGAAGGTCTTCCAGAACAAATTTCTGCCCTGCTCTGATCGCTATATCGCCATTCGTAGTATCTAGTGTTTGCAAAGGTGAAGCCACTGTGATGTCGTCACTGTCATTAAATATCTTGTATCCTCCGATATATTTGACTCCCCTGTTAGTGCTGTTGATCTGCTCCGCGGATATGTTGACATTGAAGGTAAATTCTATGTTGCCCGGTCCGCGGTCTTTCTGTTTTTCAACACAGAGCAGCACACCCTCGATCAGTGTATTGGTAACAGCTGCGTTATGAGTTGTTCCGGACTGATCTGCAATGCTTCCTCTGACCGATCCTGAAGCTGTTATAGAGCCGTTGCTCCCCTGTGCGGCAGTATAGGCATATACAGGTGATTCATAACCATATAAAGGAGCAGCAGTGCCGTCAGATTTGAGCTCTACAACCGAATAATAGATCGGCACGCTGATTCCGGCCTTCGTACTCGTACCTGTATCATTTTGCAGGATCGGTAAACCGGACCATGTATATGACCAGCTGTCTGTCAATGTCACGTCCCTGATTTCCGAAACACTTGCCCTTCCCGTTATGCCATCGGGGTTGGTCGTTGCATAGAGCTGTAATTTGATCGATGCCGGTCGTGAATCAAATTTATTACTATAGTCATCCCACTGTTTTGTCGCCTTTAAGTTCATCACCTTCGGTGTGTATTCATTCTTGACATTTACAACGATATCATCTATGTCAGGTATAGACTCACTGGTTGCATTGTTCTTAACTGTGAAAGAGCCATTTCCCACCTGATACTTGACAGAATAGCCTTCCAGTGTTGAATCCTGAATTTCCTGAATATTGTATTCACACTTCCTGCCGTCAGGTCTGTTTTCAGCCAACTCTGTAAATACATAGGTCCATTCATTACCCGCATTCAGTTTTGCTTCTGTGGTTATTTCATAGGATGTACCAATATCTTTTATGAGATTTACCGTAACTTCATCGGGTCTGACGCCATCCCTGTTATCACTGTCATCCCAGATCTTCTTTACAGTTATGTCACTGTAGTAATTCCTGTCGGTAAAGATTATATCGACCTGCAATGGTACCGGCAGTGAATCAAATTCAATGTTCACCTCAGTAGGATGTCCGTGCTCATGGTATCGTATCTCCACATATCCGGATACAGGAACCTGTACAACCTCACCGTTGATAGTTGTTGTAAGCAGCTCATTAAACACAAAGACCGGGTGAATACCGAAAGCCTTTAACCCAAGTTTCGGGGATATCCCGCCGCTGCCGTTTGTTGCTATACTTTCAAGAGAAAGTATGGAAAAAGTTCCGTTTGATGTGTTCATATCCCGTATAACTATGTTATCTACATCAATAAAATATCCGTTATCAGCAATAGCATGGACTACAGTTTCACCTTTGTACGGAACCCCGCCATGGAATGGTACGCCGTCAGCAACATTACTGGATATTCCCGACTCAACCATGACAGTCCCGCCTAAATCACCATCTGTGATGTTATGTATAGCCAGGGAAGTTACGAATCCGACAAATACCTGTGTATAACGTGGCATATCCTGGAAATCTTCAGCTAACTGAAGTTTTATGATACCATTGGGAAGTTGCTCAAGATATGCACCACTATCCAGAAAACGCTTAAGCAATGTCTCATCAGAGCTACTGCAGGCGTTCAGACTCTTCAGAACACCGTTACTGCCGATATAGTCACTGATTATGACTTGTTGCTCTTGCGTCGATCCGAGCTCTGTAAATTTGATTATTATATTGTCGCCTGATGACCAGAAATCGTCTGGTTGCCATGCGACAGCCGGCGCATTGATTTTGTAGCCGTCAGAATCGATTTTATTCGGCACATCACTGTCGTCTTCCATTACCACTACTTTTCCGCCGGCATTCTTTAAGTGTCCCAGACCAATGCCGGGATTCACAGTTGTATTTGTTATCGAAAGTTCGGAGACGGAGTTGTTATATGCTGTTTCATAACTCACTATACCGTTTGACGCCCCCAACCGGCCTTTAAGGTCTGTTGACTTGACACTGTCCAGAATGTAATCATCGTATTGCGCTTCAGTGATGCTGTAATAAAAGTTGAGAGGAAGTTCACTCAGAACGAATTTTTGCCCGGATTTTATAACGATATTACCATTAATGGCATCAGCCGTTTCCAAAGGAGTCGCAATACTGATATCATCATTATAGTTATATACTTTGTACTCATCGGTGTATTTTACCCCGGTATTTGTGCTATCTATTTGCTGTGGTGATATATGAACATTGAAAGTGAATTCTTCGTCAGCCGGTCCGCGATTTTTTTGTTTCTCTACGGAAAGTGGTGCGTTGCCTGCAAGTCTGTTTGTGAAGTCAACACCAGTGATGTCACCACTTACAGAATCCACATCTCCCTCCATATATCCTTCGGGATTGGCTGCATTTATAATAGGTGCCGCCTGCATATAGGAAGACGGTAAAATTTCCTTCACTGCGTATAATACCTGATTCGTTGTTCCGCTCACATACTTTGGAAGTGAGTCAACGGTATAATGCCATTTGTTGTTTGCATCATCCTTGATCCAGCTTATATCTTCAGCAGAAGTCGGTATTTCCGTCCATGATGTGTCTGACACGGCATTTTTGTAATACACTTTCAGTTCAAGAGTTTCTGGTCTGAGATCGAAAATATTATCCTGATCATTCCATGTCTTCGTTCCCGAAAGGCTGATGTTCTCCTGGTCAAGAGCATTCGTGATCGTAGTCTCATAACCACCGGAAACTGTTGTTTTGAATGTATACTTTATCATGTGTGAATCTATTTCATACTCAAAACTACCCCTTGTCGGGTCTGTTGTAATATCAAGAGTAACGGGGATATCTCCCTCTCCCGAACCTATATCATATGAAATTTCGATCGCACGATATTCAAATGGATCGCCATCAGCATTGTATTTCGGTAAATCACTAAAGGATATTTCCTGAGATGTTCCTGATGCATTGGAAGTCATATCTTTGATAAACGCAGCAACTAAGGTGTTTGATGTGTTCTCATAGGGATCACCGCTCCCTGCTATCCTGCTCTGCAGCTGGAATTTGATCGACTTAGGACGTGTCTCGTAAATATTTCTGGAATCATCCCATACTTTTATAACTTTAATGTCTGCCGTATCCAGATTATTTGTGATGATGGCATCATGATTCGTATTTGTAGTATCTGAAATGTCCCCGTTAACAGAATCACTCGAAGCACCATCATAGGAGTATACCGCCTGCTGATACCCGTATACCGGCCCGGGTCCGTTATCGGAATTGAGCTCTACAATAGAGTAATATAGTTTCATACTGGTGCCTGATGTCAGTTCGTCGCCTGCATCATTTTGCATTACAGGTAAATCGGGCCAATAGCATTCCCATGGAGTCGAATCATCCTGTGATACCGTTATTTCACTGCCTGGAACCGCTGTTCTGCCTGTCATACCGTTAGGATCGGTAGTTACGAACAACTGCATCTTGATAGTCGATGGCCTGATCTCAAATACATCGTCCTGATCGTTCCATTTTTTCAATGCTGTAATATCCATAAGTTTAGGCGTATATGAATTCTTAATATTGACAATGGCTCCATTTGTGTCTGGTATTAAAGCACTGGTTGTCCCGCTTGAGAATGCATCACTGCCTACCTGATACTGTGTAGAATATGCTGTCAGAGTCTCCTCCTGAACGCTATATGTACACTCCGTTACTCCATCCGGTCTGAATTTAGGCAGGTCGTTGATAGTTTCAGTCCAGGCATTCTCTTCATTTAGGACTACCTCTTTTGAGATAGAATATGTCTGGTCTATATCTTTTATTAGTGTAACTTTTACTTCATCAGGACGTATACCATCTCTGTTACCGTCGTCATCCCAGATTTTTTGAATCTTGATTGCTCCCCGGGTTATCAGTGTGTTTGTGACGCTTGCACTTGTTGTGCTCTCCTCAACCGGTGATACAGAAGCCTCATAGCTGTATGGATGGGTGCTGCCGTTGATCGGAAGGTCATCGATTGCAGCCTCTGTAACGGTATATTCAAAATCAACTCCTGCTCCGTTCTTCTTTGGCAGATTGCTGAATGTCCCTTTGAAATCTGTACCGGAATCAAGAACCAGGCTGCTTGATACCGCCGTCATCTCTATCCATGGGTTCGGCGCTTCCGGATTCGATGCTTTTAATCTGTAAAGCAATTTTACTTCAACCTTCTTTTCTTCTGCAAAATCGCTATTATTATGTTCCCATGCTTTTTCCACACTGAAATCCATGGTATCAAGTGTGTTGGATACTGATATGTTTTGGACGGTGCCTGACGGATCGGTAATATCGCCGTTGACAGCATCCTCTGAGGAATCTCCGGCATAGGTATATACCGGTGGCTTATATCCATGGATGGGAGCCGTTGTTTCGTCTTCGTTGATTTCTACTATAGAATAGTAGATCTTTTTACTCACTCCCGGTAAAAGTCCATTCCCCGAGTCATTTTGCATTATCGGTAAATCAGTCCATGTACATGTCCACGGGATAGTATCCGAGGATGTTACAGCCTTCGGACTTCCTACGGCGACTCTATCCGTCACACCGTCAGGATCTGTCGTTTTGTATAGCTGTAAAAGTATCGTCTGTGGCTGGATACCGAATATATTTCCCTGATCGCTCCAGCTCTTGGAAGCAGTCAATCCCATGACTTTCGGAACATATGAGTTCCTTATTTCGACTGCCGTCGCTGCTGTGTCATTTTCTTCCGAGGATGGGATATCTGAACTCATAGAGCCACCTGTATATACATCTTCTTCTACACTGTATTCGGTCGAATATTTTTCGACGGGCAGTTCTATAATATTATATGTACACTCAGTTTTTCCGTCAGGTCTGTACATCGGCAAATCTGTAAAGGTATATGTCCACAGGTTGGTTGCATCCAGTACTACTGTCACAGATTCTTTTTTAAATTCTGTCCCGAAGTCTTTAACTAGTATTATGGCGACATCTGTGGGTCTTAAACCATCCCGGTTGTTATCATCATTCCATATTTTTTTGACTGTGATGTTGTTGCGTGTCACAAGAGTGTTTGTTACCACCGCCTTTATTGCACTTTCAGTTACAGAATCTTTATAACTGTACGGTGCAACTGCTATACTGCTTATGGTTATTCCTCCTATTGTGACCTCTTTTACACTGTATTCATACGGTTTTCCGGTTTTGTTCTTTATCGGGAGATTATTGAATACTCCCTGATAGTCACCTACTGAATCAAGTGTCAAAACACTTGAGGATCCTGTTAAGGTCTCGATATCTTTCCATGGGTCTTCCCCATCTGTTCGATACTGCAACCTGACTTCAACAGGAACTTTTTCAGCAAAATTGCTGACGTTATTTTTCCATTTCTTTTCAACGGCAAAATCCATGGTATCAAGATCATTGGCAACAAATGCACTGTGGGTCGTGTTTGCAGGGTCTGCAATGCTTCCGTTTATCGAATCATCTGTAGCAACTCCTCCGCTTCCGGTAGCCTTACTATATGAATACAAAGGAGAGTGATAACCATGTATCGGTGCAGCTTCAGTATCTTCATTGATCTCAACTATCGAGTAGTATAGCAGCTTGCTCTCTCCCGGTACTGCAATTGTTCCCGAGAGATTTTCCCTGACCGGCAGATCAGACCAGAAACATGACCATTCTGAAGATGGCGACACATCTTTTGCACTGCCCAGAGCTACTCTTCCTGTTATTCCATCCGGGTTTGTGGTTACATATAGTTGCATCTTTATTGTATCAGGCTGTGATTTAAAGAGATTCGATTGGTCGCTCCACATCTTTGTCGCCGTCAAGTCCATAACCTTCGGAGTATATGAGTTTTTGACATTTACTTCTATACCGGCTGTGGTAGGAATAATGGCACTCGCCGTGGTGTTATCAAATGAATCTCCACCCTGTTGACCGTCGCTGATTTGGTATCCGGTCGTATATTTTGACACGTCCGCTTCCTGAATGATATATGTACATTCTGTCACTCCATCCGGCCTGAGTTTCGGGAGGTCACTAAATGTATGCTCCCAGGAATTCTCTTCATTTAAAGTTATTTCCTCTGAATCGGAGAAGGACTGCCCGATGTCTTTTATTAATGTTACTTTTACTTCTCCCGGCCGTACACCATCCTGATTGTTTTTATCATCCCAGATTTTCTTGACTGTTATATCTTCACGGGTTATCAGTGAATTGGTTACCGTTGCATTTTCCTTGCTCTCAGTTACTGAATTCTCATAACTGTAGGGTGATGCAGAGCTGCTTATGGTATGGCCTCCGATGGACAACTCTTTTACACTGTACTGATAGGTATCTCCTTCACGATTATTTTTCGGTAGATCCTTAAATGTATTCTGAAAGCTGTTCCCTGTATTAAGAGTCAGAGTTTCGGGACTGTATGTTATATCTTCCATGGGTTTCCAGGTTGTATCATCAGATTCTTCCAGCCTGTATTGTAGTTCAACAACTATAGGCGCTTTTTGCGCAAAATAACTATCATAGTCATTCCATACCTTCGATACATCAAAGTCCATTGTATCTAAATTATTATCGACATCTGCGATGTGAGTCGTGTTTGCAGGATCTTCGATACTTCCCAAGACATATTCATCAGTAGCCGTCCCCTTGCTGCTTGCGGCTAAACTATATGAGTATACTGGCTCTTCGTAGCCAAATAACGGAGCTTTTGAATAATTGCTTTTCTGTTCTTCAAAAGAGTAATAGAGTTCCTGACTCACTCCTGCTTCGGATTCCGTCCCCGTAGTATTTTGCATAATATGTAAGCCGGGCCATGTATATGACCATTCAGGTATCGATGACGAATCTATCTCAATTGCACCACCGGTAGCGATCCTATCGGTAACCCCATCCGGATTTGTCGTTACATACAGTTGGAAAACTATTGAGTCAGGTCTGGAGAAATAATGATCATTCTGATCTTTCCATGTCTTTGTAGCTGTTAAATTCATTAGTTTCGGAGTATATGAATTTTTCACATTGACTTCTATATTCGCTGTGTCGGGAATAACCGCACTTATGGTCGTACTTTCATATACACCGCCGCCAACTTTGTACGCAGTTGTGTAATTATCTGATCTGTCTGTTTTGACTTCCTCTTCTTCAATATAGTATTTACATTCCTCTCCGTCAGGAGTGAACATGGGTAGATCTTCAAATGTATGAGACCAGGAGTTGCTTTCGCTTAAGACCTTTTCTTCAACATCGACATATGATTCACCGATATCTTTATGAAGTTTAATTTTCACTGAAGATGGTCTTACACCATCCCGGTTATTATCATCATCCCAGACTTTATTAACAGTGATCGCCTGTCTGGTTATTAGTGTATTCGTGATACTTGATTTTGTTGTTGTATCTGATAAAGAAACAGGTGAAACAGTAGGCTCATAACTGTAAAGCGGTTTAGAATCGACTACATCATAACCGCCAACAGTTATCTCTTTTACAGTATATTGATATTCTTTGCTGAAGCTGCCCTCTTTTGGCAGGTTAATGAATGTATTCTTGTAGTTATTACCTGAATTCAAAGTTAACGTATTGTTTGTCCCCGTTGCTTCAAGCCATTCACTCTCATATCCGGTGGGTCTGTATAATAGTTTAACAACGACAGGCACTTCTTTGGCAAAATAGCTGTCACCATGATCCCATTTTTTCTCTACGGTCAATGATGTTACATCCAGTTTATTCTGTATATTGATGGTACCGGCAACTACACCTCCGACGATGGGGAAAGTTTCATCAGTAACTGTGGCCGGTTCGGTACTATAAATCCCTGCGCTACTTAATTTGTACGTTGCTATATAGCCCGTATTACTTTCCTCCACTACCCTGAACATGTAATTTATCATGTCATCGTTGGTAGAACCGGGATTGTAACGTGCAGTGAGTTTTGTCCAGGTAAACGGTGTTGACTCATCTATTGTGACACTCTGTTGCTGCCCGGTATCAAGATCCTCCGTAGCCATATCCTGCCATGTTTCGCCGTTGTCATCGCTTCTCTGGATCTTTACGGTTACTTCATGATCTTCCGGGCGGATGTCATTCAAGTTATCCTTAGAAGCGTTGTCTCCGATCGATGAGTTAATAATGGTTTCATCATTCCAGTTCTTTGTTACTGTCAAATCGACAGTTATCTCATCGTGGGAATTACTGAATAAAAATGTTTTTATTCCGGAGACAGTGCCGGGATCATCAAGGGTATATGAACCGGGAACATTTTCTCCCTGCAGCTTATAATAGTCTCTCTCGTCATCTGTCAACAGTTCTTCGACTGTGTATGTGCTTGGAGTCTCCCCGTCGAATTTATATTTCGGTAAATAGATTATCTTGCCCGTATCCAGTTCTTCCGTCGTGGCGGTAACCGTAATTACCTGATCTTCATTGCCGTCTCTTATGATCTTGAACGTAATGGATGCAGGTCTTACTCCATCCTGGTTATTGTTATCGTGCCAGTTTTTTTTCAGCATAAGCGGAACGGTTTCCAGCTCATTAAGTATTATTTCAGGATTTGAGGGATCAAAAGAGATATTAAATCCTGCCGCATAATCTGCTTTGACACCACCGACTTCTACATCTTCACCTGCGCCTTTTATTCCTGTCTCAACCATTCGATATTGGACAGCTGTATCCGAATCCATATCATATTTAGGTAAGTCTTTAATGGTCAGCTCTCTGCTGTTTCCGGATTGAGGTTCGAAATCAGAATCGGAAAATTCCTGTGCAACCAGGTCTCCGGCCCCATCCCTATAGTCGTTCCATG
>Ga0123353_10015842_pt1 | contig 10979 bp, 5 predicted proteins | sample TergutLab28metaG_3_FD_92763 | JGI IMG/M metagenome (GOLD analysis project Ga0123353, IMG submission 92763) | Labiotermes labralis P3 segment gut microbial communities from Petit-Saut dam, French Guiana - Lab288 P3 | ecosystem: Host-associated > Arthropoda: Insects > Digestive system > Gut ... | reverse complement strand
GGGGACCCGTTGCGCTGACCACGTGACACCCCTCTATCCGCAAAAGTTGGCACTAACTTCGCCGACCGGCGGCGGCCGCTCTGTTGGTATAGTTCGCGTGCGGACTAAGGCCACGGAGTTTAGCTTAGTTTAGTTCATCACCGTTATCAAATAACGCACTAGTGACATGAGCTAGCACTCATATACTGTACCTTGTTCCAGTTCCTGCTTGTACACTGTCTAGGCTAGCAGCTGGGGCTGTGTTATAGTACAGTGGGGTAATCAAAACGCTGAACACATTTACAAATGAAGAATATGCTGATATGTATTTTGTATACAGTTTCTGCAATGGAAATAGCAGGTCTGCTGTTTTGGAATACCAGCACTGTTACCCACATCACAGTATTCCACACCGTAAAACATTTGACATGATGCACAGATTTCTGAAGCAGACTGCTTTGTTCCCACGAGCAACTGCAGAACACAAATAATGGCATGGAGAAGATAATAATCTAGACACAGTGCAACGAACCCTATGTACAAGGATACATAGAATTTCCAGAATGACTGGTACAGCACAGAAACACGTGTGCAGAATTTTCCACCATGATGGTTTCAACCCCTACCACCTGCAAAAAAGTGCAACACATTCTATTGGGAGTCATACAAAAACCGTGTACGATTCTGTGCATGGTTACAACCACAGCTACAAATTCTGCCTGACATTCTCTTCACAGGAAACCCAGTTTACCAAGGATGGTATTAAAAACACAAGAATTTACACTTCAGGCACAGGAAAATCCACACCAAGTAATACAGCGCCATTTTCAACAGTGATTTTCAGTCCAGTGTGGAGTGGAGTATTAGGCAACACCCTCATTGCAGTTCAAGTTATCGAGAGAAGGTTAACAGCTCTTTCTTATAGAAATTTTCTGGAAATTAAATTACTTCTGTATATAGAGGATGTGCCTCTTGCATCAGGCGGACAAATGTGGCTATGACACGACAGAGCACCTCCATATTTTGGCAGAAAGGTAACAGAATTTTTAAATGAACACTTTGAAGAAAGATAGACCAGAAGAAACAGACCAGTGATGTGGCCTGCTTAGTCACCCAACTTGAACCCATTAGATTTCTTTCTGTTGGGTTATATGAAGTCAAGAGTGTATGACAGTGGAAAACCAGAAGGAAGGCATCAGCTCATACAGGCCATAAATGAAGCCGCCGATGGTATAAAAAAAAATGGGATGCATGCAGTGGCAACATTCCGTGGCACAACCACTGGCAGCATGCATTCAGTGTGATGGAGGGCATTTCAAACATGTGATGTAATAACCCTGAAACTTTTGTGTTGCTGTGAACATTTAAAATGGTGATAAAAATGTAAAGTTGAAGAGAAAATTATTACTTAGTGCTACATTCAGCTAGGGTCAACAGATAATGGTATGAAACAGAATGTAGTTTTTTAGAACGTTTTTGATCCAAATGGTGTCTAGAACATGCTCCTGAAGTTTGGCCATTTCATCACAGAACACCCTATAGATTTTTTTTTTTAAATTTGGCACAACAGCCCCCAGTGGGCCAGGGCCTCCTCATTCATGAGGTTTTCTAGATCACACTCAGACACACCACACTCGATAGGACTCCTATGGATGAATGATCAGCTCATCGCAGAGATATATTTCATTACAGAATATAAAATAACTATACAACTAACACCTTTCAACATGCACTTTTTCTTGAGATATCAATGGTCGCTGACCTCATCAAGAAATGCCCCACATGTTCATATCAACATAGCACACTTCCCTCTTATCAGTCAAAAACACAGTCCACACCTTCCATCCATGTATTTAAAATTCCTATTAATGTTATCCTCCCATCTTCACATAGGCCAAATGGCCTCTTTTCATCAGGTTTTCCACTCCAAACTCTCCTCTAGATTCTCTTCTCTCCCACGCATGCTGTATTCCCCACACATCTTGCCATCTGTCATTGATCATCCTCATACTTGACAAGCAGTACAAATCATAAGGCTGTCCATTATGCACCCTTCCACTACCTACTGCCACTTATTCTGCCTTGAGTTTAGATATTCTTATGATCCCACTGATTTCAAATGCCCTCAGTCCAAAAATAGCAGAAAGCACTCCCCAGTCTCAGCCTACATCTAAATACTTCAAGAACAAAATAATGATTTGTCTGTGTCAACCTGAAATATCTGAACATTTTGTCTCCCAGTTGTGGAACATGAAGCTTCTATATAATGCTCACAAAAAAACCACCTTCGATATGATCATGAGCCAGATGAATCTAGTCCATACATTCACAACCTATTTCCTTATGAATCACTCCAACCAACTCATCTTATCATAATGGAACACAGTGAATTCTCATTTGGAACTTAAAAACCTGGATAGATGTGGGTTGGCAGCACCGTGTACTTTGGCATCAAACAGAAACTTGTCTATGCATATGGCTGCTCCCTGTAACTGAAGTGATATTTATATGTGAACATGAAAATGCAATCATAATACAGGTTTTTAAAAGCATGGCACTAAGAACATGCTTGTAAAAAGGGCGTCAGTCCTAGACTATTTCAGCATGTAAACCACTCATATGCCACGTCACATAATGAAAACCCTGTACATAACTTCCTTCCATCTTGAATCTTACTGAATTGTCACCACATTATATCACACTCACAGACATTTGCATCAAATTTGCAACCCCCCCCCCCTCCCAATCCCAACATAAACACACCAAATCACATTTGAAGTAATATCACAATATGCAATTATACTGACCCTACTCCTATGATACTTACTTACTTACTTACTCCATGGAGCAGAGCCCTTCTTGATAAGCTAACAGGTTTTTAGCTAGTCAATAAATTTCTTGCATTTTATGGAACGCGAAGGTTCATTACTGCATTCACAAGTGCCAGCCAGCACCTGTCCCTATTGTGAGCCAACTCAATCCAGTGCATACCCCACATCCCACTTCCCGAAGATCCATTTTAATGTTATCCTCCTATCTATGCCTGGGTCTCCCAAGTTGTCCCTTACCCTCAGGTTTCCCCACCAAAACCCTGTATACGCCTCTCCTCTCCTCGCTACATGCCCGGCCAATCTCATTTTTCTCAATTTTATCACCCAAACAATATTTGGTAAGGAGCACAGATCATTAAGCTTCTCATTATGTAGTTTTCTCCATTCACTTGTTACCTTGTCCCTCTTAGGCCCAAATAATCTCAACACACTATTCTCAAACGCCCTAACCCTACGTCCCTCCCTCAATGTGAGTGACCAAGTTTCACACCCATTCAAAACAACAGGCAAAATCATAGTTCTGTACACCTTAACCTTTAAATTTTTGGATAGCAAACTCCCATCATAAAGCCAGCATATGCATTTTTCTACATAAAAGACACATACTACATAAAATTTAAACCATTTAAGTGGGGTTTGCAATCATATTAGTTCTTATACAAATGACACCCAGGGTGTGGATGTGTGTGTGTATACCAAGTTTCGCATTCCACTGTGTACAGACCAAAGCACAGTCAGTACAATGATTTCACTACTGGGTAGACATCTCAGGAAACATGGCTCGTTTCTCAGCAATGGTGAGGAATGTTTCTACTGGAAAACGCCCACAGCAGGTCCTGGCCCAACCCATCCTTCTATTCAACTGAGATCAAGGGCTCTTTCTACGGGTATAAAGCGGTAGGTTTGCGATGCGGACCACTCGTTACCATCTTATGCCGAGGGCAGAAATGAGCCGAGCTTTGCCTTGACTCTTTATATGCCCTCGCGGAGTGCACAGGGACTTTTAACTCTACATTTATTTACTAAGATCGGCTTTGGGTTATTGCGTACGTGATAACGAGCCTTACCCGCGCGCTCGATGTAACGGCACACATCCTGTTGTTGCCATTACATGCCATCGGAGAACAAAGCACACAGGTAAATACAAATTATGATTACATTGGCATGTTCACTCACTATTGTTGTTTATCTTATACATATTAATGGTCTTTCTAGGTGATGGTGAGTGAATAAATACACGCGAAGAACTCCGTACTAGCAAAATAATCTATCCCGCCATTACAATGCTCTGCAGAAATATGTGAATAAAAAGAAAAAGACAAACTTTCAACGCGTGCTTACCAGTAATTTATCTCTCTCATCCATGATAAAAAGTATCTACTAACTACCGCAAAAGCAGGACACCTGAAAACATGCACCAAACCAAAACTGCACAATAGATTATCTGTGATTCCAATAATTGCTCTAGCATGGATTAGTGCCCTAGCTGCTTGGGTTACACGTGACCAAAGAGTATACATGCTGATGTCATTTATTACCCGTGGCAAGGCCGAAACGTTATAAAAAATTGCGCTCATCCGTTCCGAGTACACACTTCAGCTAGGTATATGTCGACACAGCACAGTGAAAAACGTGTAACGTTATAGGGATTGCACGTTTTGTGAGTGTTTGTACCTGACGCCATCCCCGCTACATATTTCACTTTAATTTATCAGGTCTACAGAGTTACCAATATCCGAACAAAAATTAGTTATAATTAACAGTGGGCCGGGGTTGAGTAGAAGATATAGATTCGCTTTCGACCGGACGGTCAGGTTATCGAATCCGGGTAGGAGCCACATTTTCCACGCCCACGACCCACCCAGGCTCCTATACAACGGGTTAGGCCCACTCTTGGGGTACAGCAGCCCAAATGTGGCGTTAACGATAAACCCCATGGAGCACCGACATAAAAAAACTAGTTTTTTTTTTCTATTCCTCTTCCGTGCCTTCAAGGCTGGCTATAAGGTAAAATTTACCTTTGCCTCTCCTTAAACATTCAGTGCCGGTTTGGGTGGCGCTCCATTTGTCAATGAATGCATCTGATGTGAGCAACATCACACATCTGCCTACAATTTAATGCACCCAGAAATTGATACACAGTGTAGCCAACAACTACACACATTGCTGCTGGACCATTCACTGTAACAACAGTTTCATGCAGGCCATTTCCAGGTCACTTGTTCCTATAAAGCCTCACAGCCCATGTAATTTGACATATGGAAGTACTCATGACATTCCTTAATATGTAATTTTATCCATTCTTTAGTTACTGGTCCTCTTGATAATATTTACTGGAATCATTATATTATACAGGTGGAAACAAAGTCAAACTATCTCTTTCACACAGACACACATAATGTCCCAATACACAATAAGCCTCCCATTTCTGAAACCAAATTTTTTAGAATAATGTTCAGTATCTTTACAGCAAAGGAAGCTGGCAAAGCAATGGCCACATCATCCAGTTACAGTTAATGCAGATAATTTGAACAGCATAAGATATGAAACAAACACAGGAATATTTGAATGGTAGGATTAATGGAGCTACAAACATTCCACACATGAGATTCCCAAAATACTTTATTATGTGGAACAGCCACTTGTCAGTTATTGAATGTGCATGGAATTAATGACGTTTGGCAGACTGAAATATATACAGCTGAGGCACTGGTACTGAAGGCCAGTATATTTGGTTTTGAGATTGGTATTCAGAATTTCTGAAGATACAACTCTCGGCTATTTACCAAATTCTCACAGAAATGTTTCAAGAAGTTAGAAAAGTACCTTGCAAGATCCATACACTTATCAATTACATACAGAATAACATTAAATTGCCTAAACAGAGAAGGGCCTTCTTCTTCTCTTGGCACTACAACTCTGCAAGTTTTGGCCTGATCAACAATTCCCTTCTATGCTTATCTATCTATAGCCATCTTAGTCCAATTCTGAAACTTCACTTTTCCAGGATCTGTTCTGACATCAGCCTCCCATATTAACCTCAGTCTACCATTTCTTCTTACTGTATATGGTCTCCACTCGCTATTCTCTTCACTGCCCTTTCTTTATCCATCCTTACAACACACTCAACTCATCTTATTCTCTGTGCTTTTATATATCTGCATGTTTGATTAGCAAACATATTTCTTAATTAGTTTTTATTCTCCAACTACCATCTTGACTTTTTATTGGACCAAATATTCTCCTCATTGCTCTCCTTTCAGACACTCTTAATTGTTGTTCATGTAAATAGTGAACAGAGTCAGTCAATGTACACATGGGGGGGGGGGAGAAAATTGCACACATCTTGCACAGCAGGTTGCCATTGCAAAATATGGACAGTATGTGGTCTATTACCAACATACAAATGAAACTTCAGGTTGCACAACATGCAGGGAATTTGTTTGAATAGAACTAGCAGCTTCTCAAGGCCTCTGTCTTTAAACAGCTCATTAATCACAGCATTAAACCTTGACTGGAAACTAAACAGACATTTCTTTGCCTTAGTAAATGGCACTGTCAATATCACACATATGCTGCATTAGATGACAGGATATGTAGAGAATAAAATGCAAAGCTTGTTGCAGGAAGCAGTCACAAAGCCTGGAGGGCCTGAGAACAACCATGAATGGTCAGTTTATAAGATAAAGTTTTGGGATTAATATATTCTAGTTAATATTTCTCTGGTTGTTATCGGTTAAAGAGTAATGACTATTTCGTGATCATATTACATACTTGTAAACATGCAACCACCAACTGTTCTTTAGGTTGACATTTCAGGTCATCACAACAGTGCTGCTCAGGATTCAAGTCTTCTGAAATGTTATGCCGAAATGACTTGCCAGTCAACAAAGCACAGCATCACAGAAGACTTGACACTTCTCTTCTCTAGTTATCACCATCAAAGTAATACCTAAACAAAATATTTACAAAGCTGCCATTCTACATTAATCTCTTGGTTACCTCAAAAAAAAGCAGAAGCCTAATGTAAATGGCACTGATCACACCACATCTTCACACATTTGTCCATTCCTAACATCACAGTATAACAAAAATATGCATGGCAAATCCAGAATGGATAGCAGAAGGTACCAGTTTCAGGATTTACATTAAAGGAACAACATGGTGGTGACCCATAGTTACTTGGCTTCTGATATATCTGCAATACAAAGATAATGCTGAGGAAAACTGGATCAGACATGTCACAGACCTAATCATATGAAGCACTCAACAGGAAACAGCAGGGTCACAGGGACATGAGATACAATGGAAGACATTACCTGCTTGCAATGATGTCCTGAAAATCTGAAGTACTGAACTTGGCACCAGGTAGAGTAGAGTGGTCAGCATCACACTCTGGTCCCCCAGGTACCACTGGATAGAAGACTTGGCATGCCCTCGGTACAGTCTGGATGCAGTGGCAAAGAGAATCCCTGACCTTGCTGGGATCTCGATCACAGCTACTATCTACAGCAAGTCATGTACTGAATGCACTCAAACTACACACAGTTTTACAAAGTAAAAATGTCATAATGCCAAAGGAATAAAGTGGACTGTTAGCACTATATTCCAGTACACAAGCTGGCAAGTATCTACCATATTTACTTGAATGCAAGACGAGGTTTTCCCTTACTTTGGGTGCTTAAATATGTGAGGCCATCTTAAACTCACCTATGAAGCGCCAAACTAGACTGTGCCAAACTGGACTGCTCTGAACCAGACCATGTGGAGCCAAACCAAGGCCAGCATGCCGAATCATCACGTGAGGTCTGCACTCTTCTGGGATATTACGCAGCAGAGAGTGGTATTTCCTTACTGAAGTTTTGGGACAACCCATCAGCCCCATCTTCAAAGGCCACAAAATCCAAAAGAACACAGCATGACTAAAGTTCACACTGATAAACTCTTAAGCACCTAACCTGGTGTACCCTCAGATTAAAATATTCTCAATCATTGCACACCATGGCAACAGTAACTTGTTCAGATATGCAACTGAGAACAAATCTAGTACAAGGTTAGTTAACAGGAAAACACTCCATGGAGCACAGTCCTTCTTGAAAAGATAACTAGTTCTCAGCTAGTCAAGAAATTCCCCACATTTTATGGGATCCAAAAAATCATTACCATGTTTACAAGAACCAGCCACCTGTCCCTATCCTGAGTCAGATCAATCCAGTCCATGCATCCCCCATCCCACCTTCTGAAGATCCATCTTAATATTATCCTCCCATCTATGCCTGGGTCTTCCAAGTGGTCTTCTTCCCTCTGGTTTCCCCATCATAACCCTGTACACACCTCTTGTCTCCTCCGTATGTGCTACATGCCCTGCTCATCTCATTCTTCTTGATAGTAACAGGAAAATGACTATCGAAAAATTAAAAATTAACTACAAAGCTCAAAAATAAAACCTCAGCCAAACCACAAATTAAAACCCACAATAAAAAGCCAAGAACTCATACCGATCAGACCAAAGATACAATACCAAAACCAGGATACACGTATTTAAAATTCTTAACACCATCTGTGGAGAAAACTGAATCTTCATAGTTTCAAGTATATAAACCAAGAAATATAAATGTATTATTTAGTGAGTGTGGATCATAAGTGCATGGCAGCACATCTCACCAGAGTGATTGTGAAGGGTTTTGAGAAGTGCTGTACATCCAATGCTGATGATGATACATTGTGGAATGGCAGTGAAGAGGATGGGAATGTTTGGAGTGTGATAGAGATAAAGGCACTGACCATGAAGATGAAGACAGTGACATTGATTGGTAAAGGTAGTTAGAATATGGCACACTTTGTGTATTAAGCGTATGCAATTCATAGAAAATATTTTTCTTTGCAGATATATTATTACTGGGGAGGGGGATCATCCTAGATTAGAATTGTCTTGCACTTAGGTAAATACGGTACATGCTATACACTCATTTATACGTGGAAAATCAATAACAAATGAAGCGTGTCACAAGCTGGTAACATAATTCTGATCAATGCACTAAAATGTGAAAACATTCAATTCTGATATACAAATATGAAATACAAAAACTTACATTTTATACTTCACAGAATGCCATAGGATCCATAAACAGAAAAATATCACACTGACTGCTCCAAACACTCCACTGTATTTAAAATATTCCAAACCTAAATAACAGAAGAGACTCAATTTGGAAACACTCATAACATAATATGGTACTTTGAATATGTGAATTCAAAGATCTAAACAATAAGGCATTACATTTCAATTCACTGAACAAAATAACTATTGACTAATAAAAACACAGTCACAACTTAATTTGCTATAAAACAATATCTTATTTACAACATTCTACTTTTTTTTTGACATTTTGCTGACCATGCATCTCAGTAATTAACCACCTTGATGCACAAAATTTTTGTTTTACAATCAAATACATTTATTGTAAAACAAAAATTTTGTGCATCAAGTTGGTTAATTACTGAGATAAACATTCTACATGTTTCAGCCCAAGAGGGCCATCATCAGGCTTCCTACATAGATCCTGAAAATAGCTATTTGGGCCTAAACATGTAGCAAGTTGTAAACAACACAATGTTATACAGTAAATTACAGTTGTGTTTGACAATGTTTTTACTCATCCATGGTTATTTATAAAACACAGTGCGATGTTATACAACAAATCACATAAAATAAGGCATTACACGTGTGTCTCTCTTAATGAGATTTGGGCAGCCAGAAATTAATGTAAAAAATAATAGACCCTTTAACACAGCAGTGCACAACCTCCTACTGTCAGCAGCCTAATACACAAAATATCAATTTTCTTGCTGCAGCTGTTGCAACAGCAACAGTCGGCGTTTCTCCAGTTCTCCTTCACTCAATTCTCCATCCTCAGACTTGCTTACACCCTTCATGCTGGAAGACAATGCTGCTCCCATGCCGACAGACGGAGGCGACATGTTCTCATCAGAACGACTTCCTCTGGCCGAACGCTGTTTATGCGACTGTTTGTGACCAGAGTCAGACCCACTAGAGTGATGAATGGGTGGGGGGGAGAGAGGCTGAAAATTAACATACAACCACACCTGTTAATATTCACAGCACTGACAAAGAGTAAGTAGGTACACATGCACTGGACTGGATGAGGCAGGGGTGCCAGGCATGCAGGTGCACAGTGCAACAGATTTCCTGTAGTGGTGAAAGCTGATCTGCAAAATAATTTTAGCTACTCACCCACCAAAAATATTATATCCTGGTACTTGAACTGATTGTTTATTAATTTATTTCATCTGATTACTACAAGTAAAAGGCCATTTCAGTTGTTCCATATGGACTAAACATTTGGAATCTGTCAACACTTCTAGAAAATCCACTTGGTACACTGACAAATGAAGAACAGAATGAATTTAATAACTTACTATGCATATTTCAAGAACTGCCTAAAACATTTTCTCTCCACCAAGGCAAAAGTATGTCTAATAGACTAAGTCTTGGAGAAATCTACAGAAGTTACTTCCAGACACAGCAAATATACAGAAACAATTTTAGTGCATCTACTCAGAATGATAACGAATACAGTTCATGCCAAAATTTCCATAACATGTATACAAGGCCCTCATTTGAAAGTATACTGACTGTTGGTCTTTCCCTAAATAACGTGTACTCACAGATCTTGATCGTGCCTTCTTCCGCTTGCTCTTCTTATGCCTTGTTCTCCTAGCAGATGAATACTGACTGTCAGAGCTATCCACTGAGCCAGCCCTGCTGGTGTTGCTGGGTGATCTTGAAGCACGGTGACGTCGCTTCCTGCTACGAGAGTGGCCACCACGGTCATCATCTGATTCTGAGCCCGCAGGCTGCAGAACAAATTCTACAGTCAATTTTCTACATGTAATCATGATTACTTACTTACTTACTCCATGGTGCAGAGTCCTTCTTGAGAAGCTAACTGGTTTGCAGCTAGTCAAGAAACTCCCCGCATTTCACGGAACCCGAAAGTTCATTACCGCACCCACAAGCGTCCGCCACCTGTCTCTATCCTGGGTAGCCCAATCCAGTCCATATACCCACATCCCACCTCCTGGAGATCCATCCTAATATTATCCACCAATCTACGCCTAGGTCTCCCCAGTGGTCTCCTTCCCTCC
>Ga0123353_10015841_pt1 | contig 10979 bp, 9 predicted proteins | sample TergutLab28metaG_3_FD_92763 | JGI IMG/M metagenome (GOLD analysis project Ga0123353, IMG submission 92763) | Labiotermes labralis P3 segment gut microbial communities from Petit-Saut dam, French Guiana - Lab288 P3 | ecosystem: Host-associated > Arthropoda: Insects > Digestive system > Gut ... | reverse complement strand
ACTTCGAACACCTACATTGAATCCAAAATTCAAGGACATCTCTCATATCAATTTTGCTTTTGTATAAAAAGAGTAGTTATGATTTTAGAGTAATATTTTTCATGTCAAAGTATGTATATATTTTTTTGGGCCACCCTGTATATGCGGTGTGATTGATTGTAATGAATGGAAGACAGAGAAATGCCATGAATGCGCAAATATGGGGAAAGAAAAACGGCTCAAATTATGATGGCAACTGTGCGTCACGTGACTTGCATTTCGGGACTTAGAAAATTTCAGGCTGATGGATTTTTGTTCGACTGAGTGTACATAAAAAAATTATATGTAAAATGAACTTTCCATTATTGACCATATTTGTTGCCTGGGACTTCTACCATGAATGTATCAGATTTTTATGAGACTTGTTGTATGGCAGTTTTACTGTATGCAAGTTTTATTTTATATTTAATTTATATTAAGACTGGCCAAAACACATGTTTGGTTGCCTGTTGCAAGACAGTTGGATTTACCTTGTCAGCAGATGAAACTGTTGCATAATAAGGTACAATTTTTAATGGTGAAAGAATGTGTTCTCTTTCTTACTGTGATGTATTGTGTAATTTCAGCCCTTTCCTCTTCCCATTTGAAACACGTCAACTGCTGTTCTATGCAACATCATTTGACCGTGATCGTGCTCTCCAACGCTTACTGGAGTCAACACCAGAGCTGAGCAGTTCAGATTCAACAGAACGGGTAACACCTAGGTTGGACAAAAGGAAGCGTGTCATTTCTCGAGAAGATATTCTTAAACAAGCTGAACATTTGATGCAAGAATTAGCTACATCAAGGGCCTTGTTAGAAGTCCAGTACCATGATGAGGTAGAGTAACATGTGATTAAAGATTGTAATTTGTTTAGTTTTGCTAGCTTATTAAAATAGAAACAGAATGTGATGAAATAAAATTGTAACAGGGCAACATATTTTGACAGTGTCATTTTCAGATTGGCCGTTTTATTTAACTGTTAGATATTAGGCGCATTCACATAGTCTTGTAATATAGCCTTTGTCATATCCATCTGCCTGTCCGTTTGTCCCCATGTACCATTGCACCTGCCAGTGGATGGATTTCTGTGAAATTAATCATGAGGACTTACATGAAAATTTGTCAAAAAAAAAACCCAAATTTGGTTAAAAATCAGACAGAATTTTTGGTCATTTTACATGAAGGTATTTTTGTTGTTGCCAGCAACATTAAATCACCACAAAAGTGCTTTCTTGGGTGAATTGTTATCAGACTTTTAGTTCATCTGTCTGTCTGTCTGTCCACATATATCAGCACTGTTCCCACTTGATGGATTTATGTGAAATTTGATATTGGGCACTTTGCGTGAAGACTTCAGTATGCTTGTTGTTCCGTGTGACATAAAACTACCGTAAAAGCACCCTCTTCAAATGGAATGATATCAGGCTTTTTAGTTTAGCTAAGGAAGTAAATAGTACACCAATATGCCGCAACGGTATGTTACACATAATGTACTGTTGTGATGTATACATTGTGTTGCTTGTTTACACTGCTTTCAAATTGCATGCTACACACTAAGCCAAAAATTATGCATCTCATTAATCCCAAGGATTTGGATAAACCTTTCGTAATGCCATGTCCACTGAAGTTAAATGCATCCATTGTTTTCTTTCATGAATTACGTGCAAAGTTATTCCAAGATACAGTTCAGAAGGGAATATGCAACTGCATGAAGTCTTAAGTTACCAAGAGCCAGTACTTAGCTGCTTGTGTTATATGCTGTTGAATGAGACATTGAAACACCAGTTTATGTTTTATCTTGGGAATGCTGAGATTTTAAGATAATTCATCATATATGATGGAGATGTTTCCATAGAAGCATAAATAAAAAAACACAAAGTGATGATTCTGCTCCTGTGATTATTACGTCCACCTAACATGAAAGGTAGGATATGTTGTAGCAGCTTCTTGTATGTTCCATTATGATATACTATAATACTCTTGTTTCTGATAACCAGTTGCTGCAGTATTCTGAGAATGGCACTGTACATGTGGTTCTTATGTGTCTTGCGTGCAGAGTGTGAAAATTCCAGTGACCAATTTCTGTGATTTTGTAAACAGTTGTATTTCAGATTCATTTTCTTTGTTTCTGGAGACTTGTTTGTGATGTAGTTATAGTGTATACACATTTAACATTTAGAATATAGAAGTTACAAGAATGTGGACTTGTTAGTGATCTTTGATTTTTTCATGTAATTCACAACTGTTCATAGATGTAACTTGTTTCTGCGTCGTTTTCATGCATCTTATCTCACTTGACTAACCTCAGTAACTTGGGAGGCAAATGAAATGTTGGATTGCTTGTAATTCTGAATCCACTGTTTGGTGTCAGGTTGGAACTGGCTTGGGTCCAACATTGGAGTTCTATGCGCTAGTGTCAAGGGAGATGCAGCGTGCAGACTTGGACCTGTGGCATGGTGAGCGGTCCACTTCACAGAACATTGGTGCATCAGGAGTAGCCACTAGCTACATTCATTCTGCAGTTGGCCTTTTCCCTTCCCCACTTGGACGTACAGCCAAGTCTAATCATGTTGCCAAAGTTAAGAGTAAATTCCGCTTTCTTGGCAAGTTTATGGCTAAAGCTGTAATGGACTCTCGAATGGTAAGTACAGTGTGATGTCAGCTAGATGAACTGTTTATTTACTGCGAATGATGCCCGCTGTGTTGTACTACAAAAACTTTTTCTGAAAGGGGAATTTGCATACTTTTTAGACATGGCATCCCCATTTGTGTATATACACATATTTTTCATTCTTCTTCATTTATATGGGAATTTGCATAAATTTGTTAAGCTCTGGAAATGGCACGGTTTTAAGAGCCTTGTGTTGTATTTTGGAAATTGATATTTGTTACTTGAAGTGCCTGTACAAATGCAAACATGCACTCTTGTTTACACAAGGATATAGTTGACACAGCGAAGTTTTAATTGTTCAATAAAGCCATCGGCCTTTCAGGTCATCATCAGGTTAACACATGCAATTTAAGACGTAAAAGAGTTATACAAAAATGCATTGCTATTTGGAAATTGAGATTGCAGGTTTTACGAATCGCTATCCACGTTTACATTTTAAGTGTAGTTAAAAATGTTAGCAAGGAATTTTTTTTTGATTTCTGTTTTATGTCTTAAATTGCATGTATTAGCCTGATGTTGACCTGCAAGGTCGAAACATGTCACTTTATTTTAAACACGTAGTTGAGTCAGCTATGTTCTTACATAACCATTGGTCTGGAATGCACAACAGGGATGTCCAGCCTTAAAATAAACATGTACTGCCACACATTTTTCTCATACATACCAGATGAAATGTAGAAGATACTAGGCTTTCACAGTGCTAATATGAATTTTGTTGCTTCACTTTGAAGTTGAAGACAAGGATCTTTGAAGTAGTATGCTTTCTTCTGGGTAATTCCTCGGTGTCTGAATTTCATATAAAATTCAGACACCGGGGAATTACCCAGAAGAAAGCATACAACATTCAGAACACGGCGAAAGTTTGAAATCAAAAGTCTTTGAAGTAGTCTACATTGGCATATCTGGGATAGCAGTCCAGAATTACTGTATTGAATGATCAGTATATTTGGCCAAATAAATGTGTAGTTTACACATGCCTTGTTTTGGAAGAGTACTTAATTGTGTAGGAATAATAGGCACTTAACTTTGTTAACAACTTAATACGGTGTGCTGGTGTCTGTGACAGAGTTATGTAAATGAGGCTCAGGCAAAGAGATTTACACTTTTTGTATAGTAAGGCAAGTTTTTTTTACAGCTTGACCTGCCATTCAGTGTGGTGTTCTACCGGTGGCTGCTGGGCCAGGAGTCCACACTGTCTCTTCCAGATTTGGCACATGTTTGCCCAGAAGTGCACCGCACATTGTGTCGCCTTCAGAGTGTTCAGCGCCTCAAAGATCAGATTGACAGAGATCCTGATTTGACTGCTAGTCAGCGTAAGAAGTGGGCAGAGAAATTAGAATTGGATGGTTGTCCCATACAGGACCTGGGCCTTGACTTTACTTTGCCTGGTCATGGGGGCATTGAGCTTCGTAAGGGAGGGAAGGATATCTCCCTTACTGTGCATAACATAGATCAGTATACAAAGGTTAGTGCGCTAAGTACACACTGGAAAGTTATATTTTACAACATATTTGTATGTGCTGTGTACACATAATTTTCAGGTAGTCTTGACAGTCTTCATTTTGATCTGTGTGGAACCGCAGAGAGAAAGGAGGATATGAGTATTCAGTAATTAAAAACGTCAAAATTAAAAAAAATATGTAGTTTTCCATCACATTGATTGGCTGTCTGCAGGTGATTAGATCTAGAAATGTAGTCTGATAGGGCACACCTAATTCTTGCACTTGGAAGAAATTTACCAGTATCAGCATCACACAATTTTGGGTACTCAAACAGCAAGACAGGTTATTTTGATAGTGTTTATTCTTTGCAGTGTAATGGGATTCTTATTATTAGAGCCAACAGTTCACACATGCAAAGTATGTATAAGAAAAATGCAGTCTTTGCTTCGGCAGTTGACTGCCATCTTCAAGGTGCAACATCTCAAACATTATGAAGCCATTTTACACATGCGCGCGCATTTTAAATTATACATATTTTAGGTGTTGCTCCTTGCAGATGATGGTGACGGCTGAAACATGTAGGAGGCAAGATTTGATATTTCTTATATATATATATTTTGTATGTGTAAATTGTTAGTTTTAATAACAAGAAGCTAAACGGGGTTTACATTTCTTTGTTATTGAAGGCACTGTTGCAGAGGAATTGTCACTGTATTTTGCTTATATTGCAAACACAGTGCAATCTTATGATTATGTGGTATGTGGATTAAACCCATCACCCCTTCATATGGGTATTGAAATCTGTAAATTCTAGATATCATAATCAGTTTTGATAATGTTTGTCTTTTCATTAATATACCAGTTGACGAAGTAATCAGGAATCAGCTCCACAGTGATCACACACTAGCAGAATAATACTTCTTGTAGGGCAAAGCCATTGTGGAGTGTTTGGAAGTTTTAGAACTGCCTGCCCTTAAGTGGATGTTCAGCAGAAATATGGCACCACCATGGTGCTCTTTCTGTTTCCAGTACTTTAGTATAATCTTTATGGAGCATTTTGAGAACTTAACTCCAGACATTGCAAATCACAAACCATGACTGCTTTGATGCATAGATGATATACTTTTCAACTGGCCACATGGTGCAGATAGGTTACAGGAATTTTTGAATCACATAAGTAGTTAAAGATCTCCATCCAGTTCACCATGGTAATTGAATCAGAGTACAGTTGCTTGCCTGAATGTACTTGTCCTTGGAAACAGACTGGCTTTAAGCACCAAGGCTTACAGAAAACCCAGTCTGGCCACCACCTTAACTGTCAATGTGGTAAGCCAACTCATGTCTGAAGAGGGGTTGTATATATCCTCTTACAATTGCTGCTGCCATGCACTAAGTCCATGCAAGATCTGTTCAGTGAAATTTAAAGTCTGACATGAACTGCAGCTTAAGGGATATTCCCAGTGGCATTTCATGGGAGGAAGTAATGCAGAATATGAAGTACAGCTCAAGGTTTTGTACTTACTATGTATGTGAGGGACATTTCTGAGGTTAGACATACAAGGAATTCTGAAATATTTACCATGTACAAGTCGACAGTGGTAATACAACACCATCTCTTTACACTAGAACATTCTCTGAAACCTTCCTTTAGTTGTGTATGGTGTTATTTCCAACATGTTTGTGCCTTTTCTCAGCCATCTTCAGGGAGATTGTTCATGTAAATCATTGGGAAATACTGTTGGTTTTAGACATGTGATGTGTTAACATGAGATGTTCTACAAATTTCCATGAATTATAGTTACAATAGGTCAGTAAAAGGAAAAATTGTTGGCAGAACTTGGTTTGTAGAGGGGTTATCATGCATGCCTTGGACAGAACAACAGGATACAAGGACTACCTGGTAAAGAAGCAGCTGAGAAAGCTGAAAATGGAAAACTTTAACAGAGTCAATGGCATCACATTAAGCTGAGCCTGGTATGCTATGACCAGTATGTTAACCAACTAGGAAGCAGGACCAGGCAGAAGGAGCACTTTACTCCACCCACCAGTGCCAAGTGGCCTGTGACCAACTATGAGCCAAGTTTTTGGGCAGGTATATGTATATGACATGGAGTGACATCTGAGTTATTCATTTCCATGATGATGAGAACAGAGATGGTTCTTGAAATGCTGGTTCACTTACTGTTCAACCACCTGGTGTGTCTGCCAGCCTGGGAAAGTTTTAAAAGAATTCAGTCACTGAAAGCTTCAGATTATATACCCTCTTCAGAGTTAGCTTATGAGAACCAGACCAAAAATGATCTACAGCAGAAGTACAGTGCATCCATAGCCCATAGCATCCTCTGTCAACATGGCAGCAGCTGTGTTGATGAAGTGAGCTGACAGCTAAGCATGTAACCATGGGAACATGTGTACATTTTCAAAGAGGGTCTTACAGATAAATGTAGTGGCCTAGCATGCTGGTGTAGGTCATCAGGGAGGTTGGAATGAAGCTAGGATTTTGTCAGATTTTAAACCAACACCAGGTGTTGTAGATACATGGAAATGAGTTATGTGACATGTTCTGTAAATCCAGTTAGCCAGATTAAAGTGGAAATTTTACCCATTTGAATTATCATAATCATCAAATTATATGGAAGGTCAGTATGATTTTGCAGGTTCTACAAGTTTGCTTTAGTTTCATTTGTTGGTTTCATTTTTCTTCCATGAAGATGCTAGCACCAGGCATGTAGAACATGAGCCAGGTGAAGTTGCTGTGATGTGTATGTAGGAGAAAGTTGAAGTGAGAGTCATGGAGTGGGAAGAAAAGAACCGTCAAGCAGTTGTAAAAGCGGCTTAAGTTTCCCTGTTCAATAAGTTCATTTTGTTCAGAGTTATACTTGTGTTCTGTACTCCTTCCAATCTCTTAAATTTTCACATTTTGGTCCTACTAGTTTTTATGTTGGGAGTGACTAGTCAGTTTTAGAGGCATTCCCATCTTAGACATATATTCCTCTGCTGAGTTAGATGTGCAGAAACCAGAACACCCAGTAATAAAACTTTGAGACTTACCATCACACACATGCACACACACTTCAATCTTTCCCGTGTACAGCGATTTTTATTATTATAGTTTTATTTATATTTTAAAAGACGGCAGTATCTGTTAATATATCAGCATCATGTGATTGAAGAAAACAAAGGAGTTTTCTAAGAAATGTCTGAATTTTTCATTTTATTTTGAAAATTAGTTGGTGTGCTATTGGTTCCTGATGGAAGGTGTATCACGTCAGATGGAAGCTTTCCGGGAAGGTTTTGAGACAGTATTTCCACTGTCACACCTGCAGATGTTCTACCCAGAAGAACTGGAGGCTGTTTTTTGTGGTGGTGGATTGGCAGCAGGTGGCAGTTCAGGTGGCTGGGATGTTAAAACATTAATGGAATGTTGTCGTACTGATCATGGCTACACACCTGATTCACGTGCCATTCGCTTCCTCTTTGAAATCCTCAGTCTGTATGACCATGAAGAACAGAGGCTGTTCGTCCAGTTTGTTACTGGTTCTCCTAGACTGCCTGTTGGAGGTTAGTAAAATATAGTTGTCTGTGTAATATGATACAGATTCTTCCAAGTTACCTGAATATTTGTACAGGAAAATCTTATTAATTAAGTGTCAGTTTGGTCTCTATAATACACCAAAGTGGGTTCAATGCCCCAGCTACTTCAAGTTGCATGTAATATTGTGAACTGCAGTTTATTTTACAGTAAATGTTATATCATGCTTTCTGCATGTTGTTGAGGCAGGGCAAATAGCAGCATTGATTAGTAGTATTAGATATCAAAGATACTGGAGAATCTGTGATAGAAAACAAAGGGAAACATAAACCTCAGTCAGAAGGACATCAGAGTTACTTGGTTAGAAATAGGAGTTGAAATGTTCATGTGATAATCTGTGTGTTAGTGTTCATCTCCAGTTTTGGTCATGAAACGGAAGTGCCAAGACTTGAATGTGTAGATTGAAGTAATATGTATTGTGTAACGGAAACATAGGAAGGAAATAAGCACGAACATCAACATTGTTAACCATTGCATGAACAGAGGCAGATGACAGTCACCTATTTTGTATGATAAAAGATCAGTGCACAGAAACGCATCTGCATTTGAAGTAAAAAATTTGACTTTGTACGCTTTGAGTGGTTTTGTCACGAATCATCAGTTACAAGACCAATGATCAAGGCAAAGTCAATCAGTATATAGTATGCCTGAAGACTGAGAAGTTTCAGTGTCCTGAAAAGGCTTTATCATTTTAAAAGGAGAAGAGGTATTAGTATATACAAAGTGTTCATTGGCTCACCTGTGTTCGGAAGTAGCCTATAACAGCATACATTTGTGTGGACATGTCACTGTACAACCTCGTGCATTGCAGTCACACACCATATGGTGGACAGGACTTGTGCTTGTAAAGGACAGTCCCAAGTAAGTGTTTGGCTATGAGTAGAAGTTGTGTGAAGTGTGAGAACACCTTTAAATAATGGTAAAGATGTTGAGAATGTTGAATTCATAGTGTTACGTGGTCGGACAATAAAGTTTGCGAACTCATCGCTGTAAAAGTGCTACATACCTCATTGCTGAATACCACCATGGTCACCTTCAAAGTACTCCCCTTGGGAAGCTATGCACCAATACCAGTGCCTAGTCCACCCTTCAAAACAATTTTGGAACTGGTTTTGTGGAATGGCCTTCAGAGCTACCGTTGTGTTACTCCTGATGTCTTCAGTGTCATCAAAATTCCTTTCTTTCAATATTTCCTTCATCTTTGGGAACAGAAAAAAGTCACTGGGGGCTAGATCCAGTGAATAGGTAGGGTGTTCCAACACAGTTATTTGTTTAGTAGCTAACAACTTGCTCACAGACAGTGGCATGTGAGCATGGGCATTGTCATGATGCAAGATCCAGGTCGTTTCCATCTAACTTTTTCACACAGCCTTTCCAGTACTTCCAAATAGTAAACTTGGTTGACTGTCCGGTTGGTACAAATTCATAATGAACAATCCCTCTAATATCAAAAAAAGTCAGGAACATTGTTTTGAATCTTGATTTGGACTGACAGAATTTTTTTGGTTGTGGGGAATTGGCAGTCTTCCATCGTGCAATTTGCCGCTTTGTTTCAGGGTCATATTGGTAGACCCACGTTTCATCACCTCTGATGACATGGCCCAAAATGTCATCTTGCCTCTCCAAAAGGTCTTGGCAAATTGTGACTCTACTTTGCTTTTGTTCTTTGGTGAGCTCCTTTGAGACCATTTTTGCACACACCTTCCTCATGTCAAGATCTTCAGTTAAGCTTTTCCTAACTGTTTCTCTGTCAATGTTCACTTGCTCTGCTATGCTCGTGACAGTCAGCCAACAATTTTCACGCACAATTTGAAAAGTTTTTGCAATGTTTTCTTGAGTTTTGCTTGTTGCTGGTCATCCTGATCTCTCTTCGTCAGTGACACTTTCTTCTTCCCTCAGAAAAACGTTTCACCCAATGTAAACTGCTGTTTTCTTTATAGCATTATCCCCATAAACTTGCACTAACATCTCTCTGATTTCGTTTCCACTCTTTCCAAGTTTAACAAGAAATTTAATGTTCATTCGCTGCTCTAATCCAAGCTCCGACATTCTCGCGGTAGCACACCAAAACACACGCAGACAGTAATAGATGCCACTCAGAAAGAGACTGCCGTAGATCAACAATAACACAACTGTGACATGCTGATATGTCAGCATCATCAAACCATACTACGGCTTTTGTCCAGTGCTGCCATGGCAAGCGCACGGCGAGTTCACGAACTTAATTGTCCAACCACCTATGTCAGAGCCATGCTAGAAAGAATACTGCACTGCCATATTCATTTTTCTTAAACTGTGGTGTCACACTTGGATGTGCATAATTGGAATTAAGAGATGGAGTGAAGATTATTTAGTGTAACTGTTTCTGGAGACAAGTGCCTGTTAACATAAGCATCTTCACATATTTTGTATACTCAAGTACATTCTGGTCTGTAAGGGCATGTGATTTTGGTGGGGCGAAGTAGAAGGACCATCTGATCCATGCTATGAACTTGGACAGAGATGGAATTAAAAGCCTAAAGATTCTTTTCACCAGAAAATTATAATGAATTGTCAAGCAATTTGGAGTATGTGGATTCAACTTTTGACATGGCAGGTATAATTAGGCAGTTGCCACTACACAAGAAGGAAATGAAAGGGAAGGCATTCAGATTTAACTGCTTCCTGAATCTCCCCATCTTTCAGATAAAGAATTATTGATAATAATGGCTGTAACTGAGTGTATGCTAAATAGTGGGGGCTGTGATGACAACATAGTGGAAGCACTAGATGAACTGGAAGTTGCTTCTACAACTATAAAACACTACACTCAACAAATCAGTACAATTTCCTGAAAAAAGAATGTCATCCACATTGTCTAGTACTGTGCCTTGTCTCATTCTTTTAGGCAAATTCTCAAAATTGCAAAAAGTGACTTAGCTTCATCATGTCTGTCCGTTCATCCACATGGAACAACTTGGCTCCCACTGGATGGATTTTTTTAATGAAATTTGATATTTGAGTATTTTAAAAAAAAAAATGTGAAATTCAAGTTTCATTAAAGTCTATCGAGAAAAACGGGTACTTTACATGAAGACATATGTACATTGAAGATATGTTGCTGAATTCTTAGAGTGATAAATGTTTCAGACAAAACTTAGAGAAAATAAAAACACACATTCCCCCCCCCCCCCCCAAAAAAAAGCCATCAAAAAAATAAAAGTAAAAAAAAAAACCCCCCAAAAAAACAAAAAAAAGTGCATGGGTTTTGTT
>Ga0123353_10015838_pt1 | contig 10980 bp, 13 predicted proteins | sample TergutLab28metaG_3_FD_92763 | JGI IMG/M metagenome (GOLD analysis project Ga0123353, IMG submission 92763) | Labiotermes labralis P3 segment gut microbial communities from Petit-Saut dam, French Guiana - Lab288 P3 | ecosystem: Host-associated > Arthropoda: Insects > Digestive system > Gut ... | reverse complement strand
TCGTCGCAGAACATGTGTCGTCTCCCGCAGTGTTGATATGGTGAACCACACAATGAATCTGTTTGCACTATTTCATTGCAACAAAATCAACTTATGGCAATCATTCCTTTAGGACACTGCCGAGAAAAGAGCGCCTTATTATTCATTAGGCGAATCGCAAGCAAACAGATTGATCGAGCATTGGTTGTTTAAGTCCGTAATGGAAAATATGATAACTGATTTTGTTTGTGTTACCCATTCCCAATGGGGTGAAAACCCTATTAAAGGGAACGAGCATTTTGACAAGGCAAAAGCTGACGGTCTTTATATTCACTTGATAAAAATGTTGCCGGCAAATTTGCGCGAAAAGGCAATCCAAATGCTTCCGACGGAAAAAGCGAAACAAGAAACAAGAAAAAGAATTCAAAATAAAGACATAGAAATAGGGAATGGATAACATTTCCTTTTCTTTTGCGCGTCCGGATGATAAACTTTGGTCGTGGACACCAAAACTCTTTTGAAATTGACACACAAAAAGTACCGGCGCGAATTGGGCATCTGTATCATCGAGGGCGAAAAGATTGTGCGTGAACACGCCGCCCGTGCGAAAGCGATTTTTTTGCGCGAGCAAAGTTCCCCTCCTGTATGGAGGGGTGGCACGCCCGCAGGGTGTGACGGGGTGGTTCGCGAGATGGTAATTCCAACCAAATTGTTTGATAGTATTTCTTCGCTTGAAACCACCCACGGCACACAAGGAATCCTTGCCGTCGTTCCAATCCCGAAACCCACCGAAATCACATTTCCGTACCTTGTGCTTGACGGGATTCAAGACCCCGGCAACATGGGGACGTTGTTACGTACCGCCGCGGCATTCGGATTCAATACGGTCTTTGCAATCAACAGCGCGGACGTATGGTCGCAAAAGGTCTTGCGCGCGGGCGTGGGCACACAATTTTCGCTTAACATATACGAACTAAACCATGACGAGTTTATGAAGGTTTTTGAAACGCAATTAAAAGATAGTACTTTACACGTGGCGGATGTAAACCACCCCGTCACGGCTTCGCCGTGCCACCCCTCCAAGGAGGGGAGTGAATCTCTATCTGCTAATTACAAAAAGGTTCTTGGCAAGAACGAAAAAGAAACTAATTCCCCTCTTTGGAGGGGTGGCACTGCCGTAGGCAGTGACGGGGTGGTTTCCGGGGAGTGCGAAAAGCATGGGAGCAGCTCTTTCGGCCTTGCCCTCGGTTCCGAAGGTCAAGGCATATCGCCGCAAATCAAATCCTTGCCGCATAAAGTTGTCACAATCCCAATAAAAAATGCCGCAGAAAGTTTGAATGTTGCTGTGGCAGGTGGTATAATAATGCATGGCTGGACACAGTAAATGGTCGCAAATTAAACGCGCAAAGGGCGCGAACGATGCCGCGCGCGGGCGGCTTTTCACCAAAATCGGAAAAGAGATTTACGTCGCGGTGAAAATTGGCGGCCCTAATCCCGATACAAATTCGCGGTTACGTGACGCCATCGCAAAAGCAAAATCCCATAATATGCCAAACGACAACATTCAACGCAGCATCAAAAACGCGTCACAGGCGGGCGCGAAAACCAATTACGAATCAATCACATACGAAGGCTACGGTCCTTCGGGTGTTGCCGTAATGGTTTCGGCATTGACAGATAACAAAAATCGCACTGCGTCAAATGTGCGCGCGGCTTTTGAAAAATCGGGTGGAAGCCTTGGCGTAAGCGGTTCTGTGGCATATATATTTGTCAGGATAGAAAGCGAAATGCTGCCGGAGTTCAGCATGCAGATCCCGCCGGATAAAGAGGCGGCGTTTGAAAAACTACTTGATACACTTGACGAGAACGAGGACGTACAGGAAGTATGGCACAACGCAGAGTAATCCTTGGCATCGACCCCGGATACGCCCGAATGGGCTGGGGTGCCATTCAAATAGAAGGTGAAAGAGGAAAAGCCAAGGTCAAATGTCTTGGCTTTGGGTGCGTCGAAACCCCAAAGGAAGAAGAAATGGGCACGCGGCTTGCATACCTTAACGATGCGCTTGCTCAAATCATAACGCATTATAAACCCGACGACATCGCTGTGGAGGAAATCTTTTTCGCCAAAAATGCCAAAACTGCGATAATGGTCGCGCATGCCCGCGGCGTCATCATGATGCGCGCCGCGATGCACAGCGGGCGAATCTTTCAATACCGCCCCAACGCGATAAAACTTGCAACGGCGTGCGACCAAAAGGCCGACAAGAAACAAATGCAAAACGCCGTGGCGAATCTGTTGGGCTTTTCAACCGTAAACAAACTCGACGATGTCGCGGACGCATTGGCGGTGGCGATTACGCATGCCACGACGGCATGTTGATTTTTTGTTGACAATCCCGGATATGCCGAATACTATTAAACATGTACTGTAACAAATGCGGAAAAGTTTTGGAAAGCGGTTCAAGATTTTGCAGTGCTTGCGGAGTCGAACAGCCAAACGGTCAATCCTATGCCGGCGGGCATCAGCAAGGCTACGGTCAACCGGTATATTACGGGCGTAAACCCGTCCACCCTGACGACCGCGGAGGCTTTTTATGGGGACTTCTTGGGTTTTTCGGCGGTCTTATTCTTTCGATTGTATTGTACGCGGTTTGGAAAGAAGAATATCCTCAACGCGCAAAATCAATTCTGACGGGCATGATTGTCGGGATTATAACAGGCGCTGTATTGTTTATTTTATATCTCATAATCTTTTCGATAGTTTTCTCAAACATCGATTGGGAAAAATATGCGACTGTCATAGGAGGATTAAAAAATGTTTTGTAATCAATGCGGAAGGAGTCTAAATCCGGACTCGAAATTTTGCGGCGGCTGCGGCGCGCAAGTCACGCAATCGTCGTCGTACGTGGGGCAGCAACCTCAAACGCAAGGGTCAAACTACAATTATGGGCAGCCAAACTATTACCAAAAACAAGTAAGCCCGGATGACCGCGGTGGTTTTTGGTGGGGTGTCCTTGGATTCATCACGGCGGGCGTGTCAATTATTGTCCCGATTGTGTTGTGGGTAATTTGGAAAAGCGAATACCCGAAACGTTCAAAATCCATTCTCATCGGCATGTTCGTAGGGCTTGCCGGTTTGGTAGCCCTGATAGTACTCATAATCGTTGCGGGTATCGCGGCGGGTCTGTATGATTTTGAAGAAGTCTTTAAACAAGGCACGGGTCTTTTGACCGCATTTCGGTTAAGATAGTCTTAAGTCCTTGCTCCGCATTTCTATAACGACGGAACTTTCTTTTGACAAGATACGGCTTGCTATACGCTGGTCGTATTTTTCCATAAGTGCAGCGGGGGACAGGTTCGTCGTTATCAAAAAAGCCTTGCCCGACACAAGCCGCTCGTTTATCACATTGTATAAATATTCTTGCGTGATGTTTTTTATAATGGGTTCGGTGCCAAGGTCGTCAATCACAAGCATGTCACAATCGAAAAGCGCGTCCGTTTCGGTTTCGTCGCCGAAAGTTTGGACATATTTCTTGAACCGTTCCACCAAGCCGAAACTCGTCACATAAAGCACCGAAAAACCACGATGGAGTAAATTGTTTGCAACGATATGTGCCGTGTAAGTCTTTCCCGTGCCCGTAGCGCCGCAAAGCATGACATTCGGTGTCTTTACCGCGGGGAACTTCGCGCAATACTGTGCTAATGCGGTATAGATTTTCGCGTGCTCCGGCGTAGGCGGTTTTGCCTTTTTGAAATCATTGGGCGCGGTGGATTTGAACCCGCTTGTTTCTATAAGTTTTTTTGTATAGCGCCGCATAACCTCCGCTTTGCTGCGCGCGGCAACCCCTTTGTCAAAGGCGGAATTTTTTGTATTAAATTCCGCGCGTGTAAGGTTCTTGTTTTTTGCAAGCGCAGCAAAAAAGTCTGCATCACGCATGCATTGCAATTCTTGTTTTTCTCCCTCGATTTCACTTCTGATTTGTTCCAAAATTTGCTTCTTATTCATGACAATTCCTCCAAAGGTCCCCCTTTCTTAAAGGGGGTGCCGCCTTGCGGGCGGCGGGGGTTTTTGACGGGGCGCGTGGTCAAAACTTCACCTCATCTATGTTCGAGAACAGGCTTTTCAACTCCGCATCGCTGTAACTGTGACGCGTGATGACCACCCCGTCGCCTGCGGCGCCACCCCTCCATAAAGGAGGGGAACTTTTCGCCTGTTCAAGCGTTACAATTTTTTGTTCGCGCCACGCTGCCAAGATTTTGTTCATGTACGCCATCGGGCTTGTTTTTCCCACTGCCAAAGATGCCGCATAATCGATAATATCTGGCGCGAAATTCCAAACTGCTGTCCATGTCGTATAAAAATCACGGTCGATGGGGTTGACTTCTCGCGCAAGACCCAATTTGTCAAGCAACTTTTTGACAACTTTATCCTCGGCGACTTTTTCCGAAATAAACCCGTCAATCGCGGCGGGTGTTGTAAGTCCTAACTTATAAAACCGATTGACCACCGAGTCCATATCGGCAAGGGTGCGTTTGCCGCTTTTGAAACAAAACCCCGCCACCGCCAACAAAGTGTCACCGTCAAACCCGCGCAGCTGCCACGGGACAAGGTATTCCTGGACAATCGTTTCCACGTTTTCGTAATATACCCCGATTTTTTTGTTGATGGCGAAAGCAAGGGAAGTCAAATCCTTCGCACGTGCGGAGTATTCCTCGATTTCCTTTTTCTCAAAGAGTTTTAATTCAAAATATTTAAGCAAAAGAGTATCAAGTTTATTGACGCTCCCACGCGCTTGTTTGGCGACCAATTCAATCACTTCCTGCGAATATCCCATTTGCTTCCACTTGCGGTACAATTCATGGTCACCTGGTTCCGCGGTGCGTTTCAAGGCAAGGATTTTTAAGACTTTCGCCAATCCCGCGCTATTGGATTGTTCCGATTGCAACTTTTCTTCCACGGCCTCCACGGTTTTAACGCCGCTGTACGCCCAATTTTTCGCAACCGTCAATATGTAGCTGTATCCCACGTTCGCGCCTTTCAAATTGACGCAATGTTTGGCAATCATGACAAGTGCCGCCGGCTCGACATGGAAACTTTCCAAAAAGGCGTAATATTCCAAAAACTCATTAGGTGTGATTTGCCGCCCTTCAATCATGGCTTGAATTTGTGCGTTGAAATCGGCGTATTTGGTGCCTTCGTACTTCTTTATTCTTGCCGCGTTTTGCCTCACGGGAAGGTATTTGATTTGTATTGGTTTTGCGGACAAAATTTGTACAAGACCAAGTTCTTGCAAATAAATAAACGCGCTTTCAATATCCTCTTGCGATAATCCAAGATTATTTGAAAAATGTTCCAACGTGTTGTCGTACCGCGAAGCGGACCCGCACAAATAAAGGCCGTAAAGGTACACGCTTGCAAGATGGGGATTGGCTGCAATGCATTGCGGCAAGTGTTCTTCGAAAAACACGTTGCTGACCGCAGTTGTATTGTCGATGACAAGCTGGCTTGAAAAACTTACGAACGCCATGAATCATTGTACACAAAATCGTTGACTAAAACAACCCCTACGGTGTATCGTGATTTCACATAGGAGGTAACATGGAAAAGAAAAAAGGCATCATCGGAGAATTCGGAAGCAACATTTTGGAAAAAACATTCGCGGACGGTGTTTCCGGCAAAGTTATCGATGCGCTTGTCGATTCCGACAACGTCAAAGCGGGCGTGTTTTTGGGCGGTATAGCGGCAATGCTTTTAAGCGGCGGTTTCGGGCTTGATAAGACTTTGGACGCGAGTATTGTTTCAACCATCGGTCTGGGTGCGGATTTCGTACTAGCCAAAGGAAGGGGCACAAAATTAGTCGCGGGTTCGGCGGCGTACGCGCTTGAAATCGCGACCCGTATATCTGCGCTTCCCGTGCGCCTTCTTGCAAAGTTGTATACAGCAGTCAAAGAAGACAGTACGGCAGAACTTAAAGTATTGGTTCCCGCAGTATTAGGCGCGATAAGAAATGGTAAAAGTATTGACTTTGAAAAAGCACCAAGTTTAAATTAATGCTCGGACTTAGTCCTCAATTGGCGTCAACGGCAACCGCAACTCGTTTTCAATAAACCCCAACTTGGCAAGTTCAAACTTGACCGGAATCGGGTTCACTTGCCTAAACAATGACTTATAAAACGGCAATTGTTGTAAAAACAGTTCTTGTGCTGTTGTTCTGTTCTTCCAAAGGTCCCCCTTTTGTAAAGGGGGTGCCGCGTCAGCGGCGGGGGTTTTTGTATACCGCAACCAAATCTCGCGTACATCTTTCGGGGTCACGTTCGACGCAACGGATATAACTCCTTGACAACCAATGGCATACGCAGGTAAAGATATTCCATCATCGCCGCTGTACACAGCAACATCGGGGCAAAGCCGCACCACCTCCGCAATTTGCGATATATTCCCGCTTGCTTCTTTTATCCCAACAACGTAAGGGTTCTGGGCTATACGTGCCAAGGTTTCGGGTTCCAAATTATATCCGCATCTGCCCGGCACGTTATACGCAATAAGCGGCAATTTCACCGCGTTCGCGATTGTATCAAAGTATTTGACCGCGCCGTCTTGCGTGCTTTTGTTATAGTATGGTGCGGTAACCATCACGGCATCGCCGCCAAGTTTTTTCACAATACTCCCAAGTTTTATTATATCGGGCGGGTTATTCCCCCCAATCCCGAACACGATTGGCACGCGTCCTTTAACCACCGCGCACGAGAACTTGATAATCTTGCATTTTTCGTCGTAACTTATGGTCGATGCTTCACCCGTTGTGCCAAGAATACAAAGCGCATCAATGCCCGCGTCAATTTGCCTCTCAATCAATTTTCCAAATGCCTCGAAATCGATTTCGCCGTTTTTGAACGGGGTCACCAACGCGGTGCAAACCCCGGTGAATATGTGTTGTTTCATATTTCCAGTTTATGTAAAGCTTTGTTTTTTTGGTAATAATTAGTATTGACCCCTTGACGCAGGTATTGTAGACTTGTATATTTGTTAATCTACGGAGGATCATGAACAAGCGAAAGGCTGTCATCAAATTTTGCGTAATCGGCTTGATTGTCATTTTGGGAGTAATGGCGTGTTTTCCGCTGCCCACCAAAGACAATCGCATCCCGTTCACGACACATAAATATGTCGGCTTTACAGGCGCGATACAAAGCAAAATGGGTATAGACCTAAAAGGCGGAATTTTGGCGGTTTTTGATTGCAAGCCCCAAGACGAAGGCGGCGAAGTAACCGCGACTCAAATCCGCGCAACCGAAACCCGATTATTAAACGCATTATCGTCGGCGGGGCTTGTGGAAGCAACTGTTCAACGCCAAGGCAACGACAAAATCCGCGTGGAGGTTCCGGGGTTGACCGAAACCGATGAAATTTTCCGTGCGATTGGAACGCCCGCGAAACTTGACTTCCGCGATGAAAAAGGCGAAATCCGTGTCGAGGCAAACGACATCAAAAAAGTTGATATATACCAAAACCCGCAAACTTATGAATACGGGGTGCTTTTGACCTTTACGTCAAGCGGCGGCAAAGCCTTCCGCGACATGATTCAAAAAGCCGAACAATATACATTCATTTATCGTGACGGCAAACAAATGTCCCAAGTCCGCGTCGAAGACCGCAACGCCGGGTCAAACAATACTACGGTAATTACGCTTGGCAATAACACAGACGGAAGCCGTGCAAGCCGCAAAGATGCGGAAAAATTCAAACTTGAAATCGAAAGCGGATTGTTCGAGGTCAAATTGGTAACATCGGAATTAAAAGAAATCCCCGCGACCCTTGGTGCCGGTGCGCTTACCGGCGGGATAATATCGCTTATTATCGGTATGATTTTCATTTTGATATTCATGTATTTCCGATACCGCGACCTTGGTCTTTTGTCAAATCTGTCCATGATTATTTTCATGGTGCTGTTTTTAGGGGCGCTTGCGATAGTCAATGCGGTGCAATTAACCTTGCCGGGTATAGCGGGCATAGTCCTTGCCCTTGCGATGGCGGTGGACGCCAATATCCTGATTTTTGAACGCATAAAAGACGAATACCGGTCGGGCAAAAGATTGGCGATTGCGGTCGAAGGCGGTTTCAACAAATCCTTTTGGACGATTTTCGACGCAAACATTACGACAATTATCGGTGCGGCGGTTTTGTTTTTCCTTGGCACAGGCCCCATTAAAGGCTTTGCGATAACTTTGTTGCTTGGGGTAATCATTTCGATGTTTTGTTCGCTTGTCATTACAAGGAGTTTTGCAAAACTATACTTATACATCAACAGCAACAATGCAAAGCGGTTGCGTCTTGATGGTCCAAACCCCTACGTGACCGAGGTTGTGAATGCTAAACCCGCGGCGAAAGCCAAACGCGCGCTTAACTTGGGGGACAAAAAATGAAAAAGAAAGAAAACGTATTCAAAAATTTGCGCGCAAAAAACGACGTCTTATGGCGTAAGTTTCATGACCCGAAAACTAAAATCGCAAAACACGGCAAATGGTATGCAATTGGGCCTTTGGTAATAATTTTCATCGGTGCGATTTTGCTTGCAATCCCCGGTGTCGGGCTTAACTTGGGGCTTGATTTTACGGGAGGCTCGATTATAAACGCCGAAAACCTTACAACCGAATCAATAAACGACGCCAAAGCAAACGTGCAGAATTACTTGGATAGGGAAGGCATCGCCTATGAAATAAGTACTCCCAAATCGGCGGGTTCGCTTGGATTTACCGTCAAGTACCAAAACAAACGCGGCGCCGACATGGATAAAATCACCGAGGGTATCAAGGAACAAATGGCAAGTGCCGGAATCACATCAAGTGATATAGCAAGCGCCACAACAATTTCCGCAAGCGCGTCCAGCGAATTGATTTTAATGACCTTTATCGCCGTTGCGGTTTCATTGATTGCCATTTTGATTTACATGCTGTTCCGGTTCCGGTTCACAAGCGGTGTTGCGGCGGTCGTGGGGCTTGTCCACGATGTTTTAATAGTGCTTGCCTTGTGCGCGATTTTCCGAGTGCAAATTAACTATCCTTTCGTGGCGGCGCTTATCACCGTTGTGGTGTACTCGCTTAATAACACCATCGTTTTGTTTGACCGGGTGCGAAGTAAAGAAAAACTTGGGAGCAGCCTTGGAAACGTAACCCCAACCGAACAAGTTGTTGATAGCGCGGTCAAGGAAACGTTCGGGCGGACAATGGCGACCACGATTACGACGCTTGTGCCGGTCATAGCCCTTTGTTGCATCGGAGTGCCGCTTATCCGCGAATTCACATTGCCTATATTGTTCGGTTTGATTGCGGGTACGTTGTCTACGATTTTCGTAACGACTTCGCTTTACGTGCGGTTCGAGAACCACAGACGTATCTCGAAACGCCGCAAGGAAAAGCTTAATCGCCGCGAAAACCTTGTGTCCGTGGATTGACACATCTCGTCAAGCCTGAGATAACACACCCCGTCACGGCTTCGCGGTGCCACAAGATTAACACACCCCGTCACCGCTTCGCGATGCCACCCCTCTAATTTAGAGGGGAACTGTCCGGTTTGACCTTCTGCAAAAAAAGTTTTTAGGTTTCGGGAATTATTGTTCAACACACCCCGTCACGTCTGAGATAACACACCCCGTCACTCGCTTTGCGAGTGCCACCCCTCTGATTCAGAGGGGAACTGTTCGGTTTGACCTTCTGCAAAAAAAGTTTTTAGGTTTCGGGAATTATTGCTAATTAAAAAAAGCTTGCTAATTAAAAAGCTTGAATTTCTGTAAAAAATGCTCCGCGCAGAAACAAACTCCTACAGTTCCCCTCTAAATTAGAGGGGTGGCATCGACGCAGTCGATGACGGGGTGTGTTAATCTTGTGGCACCGCAAAGCCGTGACGGGGTGTGTTAAAAAAAAGATGGGGTTTTTGCTATAGAAGATGAGGTTATTGCCCTTGTAAAATGGGGTTTTACGCTATGAAACGTGGGTTTTTTTGAAAGTATAACCCGCATAACAATAGATTGTGTTTGATTTCCTTACGGGGCTATTGTTTGACGGATTATTGCCCGTTTTTATTACGCTTTTATCGTTTTTGCCCGTTGTTGTTATCATGTTGACGGTGGTGTCTTTGTTCGAAGACGGGGGGTTTATGTTGGGATTTGGGTGCACTACCGTTGGGGTTTGTGCCATAAATGGGAGGGTTTCATGCCGTGAAACGGGGGGTTTGGTTAGGTTTTTGACCTTTATCCCGTGCAGCGCGAAGTTGCCGGTGTTGATTTTTTTAGTGACTGTGGTTTTGGGGTGGTCGGCGTTCGGGGTTGTGTTTTTGTACGTGTTGTCGATTTTCATAGGTTTGATTTTCGGCGGGTTGTACGTGGTGAAATTGCCGCGGTTTAAAAAACCGACTTTGACCGGATTGGTGAAGATAGTTTTCATGAACACGTTGGCGTTTTTGAAACGAATATCGTTCGGGGTGGTGATTGCCGCGACGTCGCTTTATACTTTGCAATATTTTTCATTGCTGCTTGCCGTTACCCGCGTTTTGGAACCGCTTTTTGTGCCGATAGGGCTTGGGTCGGCGGCGGTGATTGCGTGCCTTGCCTTTGGATTGGTTGCGAAAGAAATGATAATTGGCGCGGTTTTGTCGTTCGGGGTGGCGGGGTTGGGGCTGACGACGGCGGGGGCGGTAAGTTTCCTTGTGTTTGTGTTGTTATATACTCCGTGCATTCCGGCGTTGTTGGCGATAAGGGCGAAGTTGGGTACTTTCCAGGCGGTCAAGATTGCGTCGTTGAATTTTGCGGTGGCGTATGGGGCGGCGTTTGCGGTGTATACTTTTGCGGTGGTTTTGTAGAATTGAGATTGACTTTTTTTTCCAGAGGATTAAAAGTGCTGTTTTAAATTACTTGTAAAAAGTGTGGTGTTTGTTGTACATTAATGTGTGAAAAATTTGCTTGTTGCGATTGTGGGGCGGCCCAATGTGGGGAAGAGTTCGCTTTT
>Ga0123353_10015837_pt1 | contig 10981 bp, 6 predicted proteins | sample TergutLab28metaG_3_FD_92763 | JGI IMG/M metagenome (GOLD analysis project Ga0123353, IMG submission 92763) | Labiotermes labralis P3 segment gut microbial communities from Petit-Saut dam, French Guiana - Lab288 P3 | ecosystem: Host-associated > Arthropoda: Insects > Digestive system > Gut ... | reverse complement strand
TTCGGGGCGAAGAAGCGGATTTCCGCCGTCGTCTACAAGGGGGGCGACCTGGAGTTGTCCTTCCGCATTGACGGCTGCCCCACCCAAGACGGCCTGTCCGTCAGCGTCGAGACGTCGCTGACCGTGCGGATCGAAAACGCCGCGTTGTTCGCGTCGCGCCTGATGGGCCACGTGGACGTCTTCACCGTCACCGAGTTGCAGGACGTCGTGCGGCGGTCGGTCGAGTTGAGCGTGAAGGGCTGCTCCATCCAGTGCAGCGCCGACGAACTTCGCTACGACGTCAATTTGCAAAAGACGTTCGATCACGCACTGGAATCGGCGTTGAATGAGTTGCTCACGTCGCGCGGCATCGTGTTTGGCCATCTTCGCGTGTTCAACTTCACCCACGCGGGCTACGACCAGTTGCAGCAGGACAAGGGCGAGTTCTCGCTCGAATTGGCCCGGTTCGAAAAGATCACCAAGGCCCGGCGGGCGTTGGGCAACCTCGACAAGATGTCGCAGCAGGAGACCCAGGCCGAGTTGGAGCGGTTCGAGACCACGATGGAGCAGGAAAAATGGCTGCGTGAGTCCGATCGGATCGCCCTTGATTTGGCGTTGCACGAAAAGAACACCACCGCGACGAAAAAGGTCGAGCAGGTGCTCGCCCTGCTGGAGACCGCCCACGCGGAGGAGTTGGCGGCGGTTCGGCACCGGCTGGAGGTGGCGAAGTTCGATCAGGAGGCGGAACTGGCGAAAAAGGCCGACGCCGAAGCCGCCCGCAAACTGGAGGCGGAGATTCATCGCGACCGTCTGGCTGCGGAAAATCGCCGCCGCGGGATCGTCGACGACGCCCGCACCGCGGCCGAGGTTGGAGACATTCATCGCGAAGGCCAGCGGAAGGACGCCGAGGCGGCGCACGAGTCCGCGAAGAAGGAGCAGGACCTGAAGATGGCCCGTTTCCAGGCGATCGCGGACATTCAGAACCAGCGGTCGCAGTCGAGGCACGACCGCGAGATGGACCTGCGGAAGCAGGAAACCGACGCCAGGCTGCAACTCATCGCGTCGCAGTCGGGACTCAGCCCGGAGCAGATTCTCGCGATGCAGGCCAGCGAGAACCCGCAGGTCGCGGAGGCGTTCAAGTCGATTTTCAACGCGCGGAACACGGAGGCGTCGGCGGCGGAGGTTCGCGCCCTGTACGACCGGATGCTCGCCCGCGGTGACGACCAGCATCAGCAGACACTGCAACTCATGAAGGACATGTTCACGACAGCGGTCGAGAAGACTGCCGCCATCGGCATGGCGCAGGCACAGGGGATCGCGGCCGCTTCGGGGGCCGTCGGTGTACCGCCCGCCGCCGGGGCGGTCGGGGCGACCCCCAGCAGCCGGCGGTGCACGAAATGCTCGACCGATAACAAAGTGGATTCCATCTTCTGCACCAACTGCGGAACCCGGCTGATCGGTTGATGGGTGAACAACTCGTGTATCCATACGAGCAGGCGATCACCTGCTGGAGGTCCTGTCGTGAAATTTGTATGCGTCCAATGCGAGAAGATGATTGAATCCGAAGAATCAGTCATTTGTTGCCTTGAGTGCGGTGCCGATGTTCGAATGGAGGCTGCGCCCGCCAGCAGCCTCGACGATTCGCCGCCACCGGCGCTGGACGGTGAGTTCCTGCTCGTTCTGAACAACGCCGACATGGCCCCACCGGTCGTCGATCAGCATTTCAGCATGGACCTGGAGTTTCTCAACGGACATCCTGTGGATTTTCAGACGGTGACGGTGGACGTGGAGCAGTCGTGCTTCCGGTTGGTGAAGGAGCCAGAGGATTTTGCGCTGCCCTCCGGTGGACAGCGGCGGCAGAGCGTGGAGTTCACCGCGTCACAGCACAGCAGTGGCGCACCGCTGGAATTGCGGATCATCACCACCGATTCGCACGGAGCCGTGCGGGTGTACCACAACGAGGAGCCGATCAAAATCCCCGTGCGCCGTGCGGGCACGAAAAAAATCCACACCAAAGGCGACATGTCGTACGCGGAGGTGGCTGTCGACCCGGACGAGGATGTCGAAGTATACGCGGAGGGAGAGGGGGCCCAGGTGGCCCTTACCGCGGTTTCGAAGGGGCACAAGCGTGGTTTTCAGGTGGGTGGCGGAGAGAAGTTGATGATCAGGCTGGTGTACCATCCCGACGACTCGGCCAGGGTGGCGGCAAAGATTCGGCGGGCGAAAACCATTTCCCACGACCTCCGGGAGGGCGAACTGGTGTTCCGCCAGCCGGTCGAAGACCTTGGGGCGTTTACGCATGTATCGGTGCAGGAATCGCAGGAGGCCGTGCTGGTCCGCAACGGCCAACTGCTCGACCTGTTCGGTCCGGGCCTGCACGCGATGACCGCGGAGAACCTTCCGCAAACGCGGGCCGCCCTGAACGGGCACACCGCCCGTCCGCCGGTGTTCAACGGCGAGATGTACTTCGTCAACAAAACCACGAGGCAAAATGTGGACTGGGGAGTCGGCGGCCTGATGTTCCGGGAACCCCACCGAAGCATTCCCGTCAAACGCGGTGCCAACGGCGTAATGCAACTGCGTGCGGAAGACTCGCGAACGCTGCTGGCCTGGATCATCGCCCACCCGCCGTGCGACCCGAAGGATGCGGTCTGGGCGAAATCCCGCGACGTCATTAAAAAACTCCTCCCCAGCGCCATCGAGCATCTGAATATCGGCTCTGTCGATCTGGACAGTCACAAGGATCGGCTGGAGGAGCAACTGCGGAGGGAACTGCCGCCGGAACTTCTGAAAGAAGGCGGCCTCGCGATGGAAAGTTTCGAGATCAGTGGATTTGACGTCCCCAAGCCCGCCCGCCGGTGGCACTGACTGCGGGCCCGGATGACACAATCAATAGATATGTAGCGATGCCGTGAATGAGGATTGCACAATGGCCAATGCGACGTGAGCGGGTGGCGCGGGATTGGGCCTGCTGCTGCAAAGCGGTGAACTATAGATTTTGATGTATGGTGAAGTGTAGGAAAAACTATATATAAGAAACAGGAGACTCCATGGATATTAAGAATCTTTTTGGCAAAGTTCGTGATCGGGTGTTTGGAAAGACGATTGCTTCGGTTTCGTTGGAGGATTTGGAGCGGGAGCGGTGCCGGTTGCGGGGGGAGGAGGAGAAGTTGTGCGCGGAGATTGACCAGTTGGATGGCCGGGAGAAACAATTGTTGGCCGAGGGTCGGGCGACGGCGAATGTGACGATGCAAAAGCGGATCGCGGGGAAGATCAAGGACTGCCGCGACCGGCGGAAGAATGTGGAACAGATTCAGTCGATCCAGTCCAAATCGCTTCGGATCGTCACCGGCCTGCACACGATTAAAGAGAACGAGAAGGCCTACGCGAACGCCGGTCTGGGCGGTGTGTTGGCGGGCATTCCGATTGCGCAGATCGTCGCGTTCATCGAGAAGGCCCCGGCCGGCGCGGAGGCGACGATGGAGGGCATGCAGGATATTCTCGAGAGTCTCGGCGAGGCCGACGCCGCGCTGGAGGGCGTGTTCGCCGACCCGGCCCGCGACAGCGAATTGGACGACATCATGTCGGAATTCGCCGCCCCGGCGGACGAGCAGGCCCGGGCGGGCGAAAGCGGCCTGGCTCGCACATCAGAGTTTACGCAGACCCACGAACCGAAGAAGGAATCCAGAAAGGAATAACCGATGGCATTGTTCAAATCCGAGTCCGAGCGTCGGGCAGAGCGTAATTTGCGGATCAAGCAGGCAATGCGGGAGATTCAGAAGAATCTCCAGCGTGGCGAGAAGACGCTGGAGGGCTTCAAGGCCAAGGCGGTTCGGGCGCAGCAGATCGGCGACCAGGCCCAACTGGCTGCCATTCGCGGGGCGATGAAGCGGGCGTTTGCGCTCAAGCGGACGCAGGAGCGGCAACTGCTGGCGATCGAGGTGGCGTTGCAGGTGAAGGACCAGGCCGAGAGCGTCAATGCGTTCGCGTCGGCGATGAAGGCGGTCTCGCAGGCCGTCGGGGCGGCGTTCGGGCGGGTGGAGATGATCAGCAGCCTGGAGGAGTACGAAAAGGCGATGGGCAAGGCGGCGACGTTGCAGGATCAGATGGATGTGTTTCTCGATGCCGCCAGCGGCATGGAAACGGTCGATGCGGACGAGTCGGGCGTGTCCGACGCGGAACTCGACGCCTTCATCGAGGACGCCGCGGTGGCGGCGGAGGGCGACCTGGTGGATGAGCGCGTGCGGGCGGGGCTTGAACGGGTGCGGAAGGAGATGAACCGATGAGCCCGAGTTCGATGATGATGCAGCAGTGGCTGACGCAGTTCGAGCGGGAGATCGAGCGGGGGTTGTCGGCGAAGGAGGCGGGCCGGTTCGCCGAGGCGCGCACGTCGCTGGCGGGAGCGGCCGAGGCGATGTACAGGCTGGCGGGTGGGGCGGTGTCGGAGCGGCTGCGGGAGCAGCGGTTGCGTCAGGCGGACGAGATTCTGGCGTTGCTGGAACGGTTGCCGGCGCGTGACGAGGCGAAGCGGTCGGGCGGCGGGTCGGGGGCGCGGTCGGTCGGGGTGAGCGGCGGCGACGGCGAGTCGGCGACGTTTGCCCCGGCGGAGCTGGCGGAGAACGCGTTGCGGTTTGCGGACATCGCGGGGCTTGAGGAGGTGAAGGATCAGATTCGGATGCGGATGATTTACCCGTTCGAGCACCCCGAGGCGGCGAAGCGGCACGGCCTGCGGACCGGCGGCGGGATTTTGATGTACGGCCCGCCGGGCACGGGCAAGACGATGGTCGCGCGGGCGACGGCGGGCGAACTGGGGGCGGCGTTTTTCACGGTCAAGCCGTCAGAGATCATGTCCAAGTGGGTCGGCGAGGCCGAGCAGAACGTGCGGGCCCTGTTCGCCGAGGCCCGCAAGCACGAGCGGGCGGTGATTTTCATCGACGAGATCGAGTCGCTCGTGCCCGCCCGCGGCGACAGCAACTCGACGGTCATGCAACGGGTCGTGCCGCAGTTTCTGGCGGAGTTGGAGGGTTTCGAAAGTGGCGGCGGTGGAAAAAACTCGCTGCTGTTCATGGGCGCGACGAACGAGCCGTGGGCGATCGACCCGGCCATGCTGCGGCCTGGGCGGTTCGACGTACGGATTCACCTCGGTCTGCCGGACGAACCCGCCCGCCGGTGGCTGCTGGCCAAACAGTTCAAGCAGCGCGCGGTCTCGCCGGAGGTGAACTGGGACGACTGGGCCTTGCGAACCGAGGGCTATTCCGGCGCGGACATCCGCGCCCTGGCCGACGCCGCCGCCCAGGACGCCTTCCGCGCCGAAATGGCCACCGGACAACCCGCCCCCACCGACAACGCCCTGCTCGAACGCTGCCTGGCGGCGGTTCGACCTTCGGTGACGAAAAAACAACTCGACAAGCTGGAAAAGTGGCAGTCGGAAAACGCGTAAAGCAGTACCATGGTGTCGACGAAGACGATTTTCGCGGATGGAGAGAAAACGGATGTTGATGTTTGACTGTAAAAAGTGTGGCAAGGCGGGTGGCCTTGCGGTGGCGGAAGGGGCGACGGTCGGCACTTGCCGGGCCTGCGGGGGTGTATCCACGCTGCCCGGGATGAACGACGAGAAAATCGAGAAACTCTTCAACCGGGCGGACCAACTCCGGCGGCAGTATGAGTTCGACAAGGCGATGCAGGCCTGCGAACACATTCTCGAAGAGGACCCCGACAACGCCGAGGCCCATTGGTGTATGGTCCTGTGCCGCTACGGGATTGAATATGTCAAGGACCCGCGGACGGAGGAATACGTCCCCACATGCCATCGGGGGCAGACGGAGCCCATCCTTGCCGATGCGGATTATCGGGCCGCGATGGAGCACGCCGACGACGAAACGAGGCCGGTGTACGAGGCCGAGGCCCGGCAGATCAGCGAGATTCAAAAGGGCATCCAGAAGATTTCCGACCAGGAGGAGCCATACGATGTGTTCATTTGTTACAAGGAAAAACCCATCGACGGTGACGGCAGAACGATAGACAGCACGATCGCGGAAGACATGTATGACCGTCTGACCCAGAGCGGCTATCGCGTGTTTTTCGCCCGAATCACGCTGGAAGATAAACTTGGCCAGCCATACGAACCGTACATCTTCAGCGCCTTGAACAGCGCGAAGGTGATGTTGTTGATCGGCACGAAAAAGGAGCATTTCGAGGCCGTCTGGGTGAAAAACGAATGGTCTCGTTACCTGGCCCTGATGAAAAAGGACCGTTCGCGGCGATTGATTCCGTGTTACCGTGACATGGACTACAACGACCTCCCGATTGAACTGACGAACCTGAAAGAGCAAGCTCAGGACATGTCGAAGACCGGTTTCGATCAGGATATTTTACGTGGTCTGAAGAAGATACTCGACGCGGGGAAACCGACCGTCGCGCCGGTGGTGGCGAGTCCCGAACGCCCCGCTTCATCTCCGCCGCCTGCGGCCGGCCCGGCGAAAACATTCACGATTCACTGGGAAAAACGGTTCTCGGAGCAGTGGGGGACCAGGTATCAGATTTCGGTCGATGGTTGGTCGTATGGAGAGATCAAAGGAGGGAATACATTAACGGCGCAGTCCCGGCAGGACATCACGACCGTGGAGATCGCTCGTACGACGGGGATGATGAAGAAAAAACTTGTGTTGAAATTGAAGGCGAACTCGGAAACGAAAATTTCGTTCCACACGGACAGTAACGGATGGACGCAGACCATACAGGCCATCGTGGCCGGTGCGGAAATCCTTGAACAGTCGATCCAGCCGTTGACGCCGAAATCGTCGCAGTCGTTTTGGTCGACGGTGAAGGGGCACCTCGGAATCGCGACGGCGCCGCCGGCGGCGTCACCGTCTCCGCCGGCAGCCACACCGATTCCGCCGCCGATCCCCGCGCCGCCGGTTCGCCACCCCCCGCCCACGGCGACCCAACCCGCCCTCCCGGTCGCCAAACTCATCGCCACACCGGTTCCACCGCCACTACCCGCGACACCGGCCCGCGCTCCCCGACAGCCCGCGGCCAATCAACCCGTCGCGCCGACCGCCGCGCCGACCGTCACGACCACATCCGCACCGGACCCGCAACGCGAAAGGGAATGGGAATGGGAACGCGAAAAGGAACGGAGACGCGACGAGGAACGCAATCGCGAAAAGGAATGGGAACGCGAAGAGAAACGCAAGCGCGAAGAGGAACGGAAGAACAACAGAGGGATTTTATACGTTTTTTTAGGCCTGTTGGGGATCATGGCCTTTGCGGCATTCATGTCATGGCGGACCGGTGGGTTCGACAAAAAACAACCCGCCCAGGACACCCCGTCACCGGCCGCGGCGCCCAAGTCGCCGCGGCAGATTGCCTCCTCGGGCGATTCGTCGAAGTTCGAGGCGTGGGCGGAGTCGCATGGGCTTGAGGTTCATGAAGAAGACGGCAAAAAACGAACCCTGGCGCACTTCGCCGCGGCGGAAGGCCGGGTTGACGTGTTGAAATGGCTCAAATCGCAGGGGATGAACGTCAATGCCAAAGACAACGACGGTGCGACGCCACTGTTCATCGCCGCCAGTCAAGGCCATGTCGAGGTCATGGAGTGGTTGAAGGGACAGGGCGCGAGTATCCACGCCAGGGATCAGCAGGGCATGACGCCGATTATCGCGGCGGCCGCCGAAGGTCAGGTCGAGGCCATGAAATGGTTGAAGGAACAGGGCGTGGATATCCGTGCCGGGGTCGGTGAGGCGAATATGACACCGATGCACGCGGCGACCGGCGGAAGTCAAATCGAGGTCATGACATGGTTGAAGGAACAAGGCGTGGACATTCATGCCGTCGACGCGTCTGGTGCGCCGCCGATGTTTGTGGCGGCCGTCCACGGACAGATCGAGGCCATGCAATGGTTGAAGACACAAGGTGTGGATATCCATGCCGTGGGCGGTGAAGCGAATGTGACACCGATGCATGTGGCGGCCGTCGCGGGGCACGTCGAGTTCATGAAGTGGCTGAAGGCACAAGGCGCGGACGTCAACACCATGGACCTCGACGGCAGGACGCCCCTGTCCTGGACGAACGATGCCGCCGCCAGGAAATGGCTGCTTGCCAACGGTGCGCGGGATGGTGCCGCCTCTCCGTCGCCCACCCGGAACGCGCCGGTGAAAACGGCGGCGGTGGCCTATGACGCGAAGGCGTGTGAGGCGTGGGCGGACACCTATGGATTGCGACTCCATGAGAAAGACAGCAAAGGTCGAACCTTGGCGCACTTCGCCGCCGAAAAAGGCCGGATGGACGTGCTGAAATGGCTCCAATCGGAGGGAATGGACGTCAACGCCAAGGAGTCTACTAACCTGACGCCGATCTTTTTCGCGGCAAAGGAAGGTCACGTCGAGACCATGAAATGGTTGAAGAAGCAAGGCGCGGATGTCAGGTCTGGAGATTTTTCGGGCACTACACCGATGCATCTGGCGGCCCAGGGAAACCACGTCGAGGCGATGATGTGGTTGAAGGAGCAAGGCGCGAGCATTCACGCGAAGGGCGTTCTGGACCGGACGCCGATCTTTTTCGCGGCAAAGGAAGGCCACATTGACGCCATGATGTGGTTGAAGGAGCAAGGCGCGGACATCAACGTCTCGGACAAGATTCGCAGGACACCCCTGTCCTTGATTGATATACCGATGCATCGGGCAGCCGCGACTGGCCAGATCGAGGCCATGAAGTGGTTGAAAGAACAAGGGGCGGACGTCAATACCAAGGACTCTTTTGAGCAGACGGCGATGTTTGTGGCTGCCAATCGGGGACACGTCAATGTCATGGTGTGGCTGAAAGAACAAGGGGCGAACATCAATGCCCGAGAAAAAACAGGAAAGACACCAATGTTTGCGGCGGCCAGGGGAGGCAAGATTGAAGCCATGAAGTGGTTGAAAGACCAAGGTGTAGACATTAACGCCAAGTGCGATGAAGGCTTGACGCCGATATTTCGAGCGGCATTGGCAGGTCATGTTGAAGCTATGGCATGGATGAAGGAGCAAGGCGCGGATATCAATGCCAAGGCCAACGATGGTACAACGCCCTTATCGGTGGCGGGTAGTGAAGAGGCAAAGCAATGGCTGCGTGCCAACGGTGCGAAAGAGTGATGGGAGTTGGCACAGGACCATGCGCGGGCGGCCAGGTGACGGGTTAACAGAATTTTTGGGTGACGAATCATGTTGAAATCCATCTACCGTTTGGTTGTTGGGCCGTCGCGGGCTGCCGGCGGGGCGGCGATTTTGCCGTTGCGGATGGTGCAGTTTCTGTATCGGCTGATTCCGTTGGCCGTGCTGATTGGGGTGATTGTCGGTGGGTATTGGCTGGTCGGCATGTTTTGGAGCCGTGGGCATGTCACGCCGTTTGACGACCGGACCGCCCCGGTGGCGGCGAGGGCGGCGAAGCAGTTCGCGAGCGAGATTCCGCCCTACAAGGAAACCCAACTGAACCCCGTCGTGGTGTTCCCCTTCACCGGACCCAAGGGCCATATTCTCGCCGACATGATCCGCGACGCTGTCGACGCGGCGGGCCTGTACAACGTCGTCGGCAAAGACGAGGTCGAGTCCACGCTGCGGAAATTCAACTTCGAAGGCCCGCCGGTTTCCGAATCCGACGCCCGCAACGCCGCCGCCGGCAACAACCCCAAGGCCGCCGCGTTCGTCACCGGCGACATCCTCGAACTGGACTCCCGCCCCGACGCGCCGGTGCTGGTGTTCCGGGCCGTCTTCGCCGCAACCGAGGGCGACTTCCGCTGGGAGTTCAATTTTCCTTCGCCAACCTCCACCACCGCTCCCGCCGCCGGTGCGTTTGTAGACGACCCGCCGCCAGCGGCCGGCTGGGGATTCTGGGGCTTCCTCGGCCTGGTCGGGGCGTTCCTGGCCCTGTGCGCCGCCACGCCGGTACTGCTGTACCCGCTCACCCGCAACCTGCTGGCCCGTGACAGCAACCTGGCCAATTTCCTGATGCTTCTGGCCTACGCCGCCGCCGACACCCTGGCGTTGCACCGGGTCATCCATGGCCCCCGCGGCATCTGGGGCGTGTTCATCATCGCCGTCAGTTTCGTTGTCGCCCTATGGCTCAATTTCCTCGTTTGTTCCCGCCTGGAGAACCGGCGAACACAGTCGTGACCGTGCCACGCCAGGAAATCGGCAACGTCAAAAACAACGTGTCCAGCCGGGTGTCGTCGAACCCCTCGCCAATGTATCGTCCCGTCGCCGGCAGCACGCGAGGTTCATCGGCGGAAATCGATGCCATGGTTCGCCCGAGTACGGGCTCACCATGGGCTAAAAACGACGCCGCTTCGCGGCTGTGACCCGGCGATTCCGCGCGAGACCGGGAAGGAAAATCGGTTGTTTTCCATGGAAAACCAACGAAGCTTCGCGTACCGGAAGTTTTTATCACACGTCAAGCGACTCTTGACTTTGGGGACGGTTTAAAGCATAGATAAGTCGTGTGCACGTGTGCGATTCCATCTGGTGTCTCAGACCGTTGATTCGGAGCGAGTCATGAACGCATGTCGGAAGTCCTCGTGCGGCTGGCGGTTGGTGGTGGCGGTGGTCACGATGGCGATACCCGTGTCAATGGTGGCGCCGGTTTCGGTGTGGGCGCAGGACGCGGCCTCCACGCCGGTGGTGCTGGAGCAGATCGTCTCGCGGGAGGACCCCCATTTTGACTGTACCCAGGCGAGGATGAACGTCGGTCGTGACGGGAACGTGTACCTGGGCGTCTATGGCCAAGCGAGCTACATCATGAGGCTGTCGCCGGATGGCAAGAGCAAATCGGCCTTGTCGCCGGGGATCGAGTCGCTGAACAACGTCACCGCCAACGCGGACGGCATGGTGGCTACGGCGCACGCGCATTTCATCGCCTCGGTGATTTTGTTCGACAAAAATTTCCAGCGGCTCGAGCGGGTGAGCGGGTTCCTGGTCAGCAACGAGACCGGCTGGGACGCATGTGCCCACGTGGACGTCGGCGCGAGCGG
>Ga0123353_10015836_pt1 | contig 10981 bp, 3 predicted proteins | sample TergutLab28metaG_3_FD_92763 | JGI IMG/M metagenome (GOLD analysis project Ga0123353, IMG submission 92763) | Labiotermes labralis P3 segment gut microbial communities from Petit-Saut dam, French Guiana - Lab288 P3 | ecosystem: Host-associated > Arthropoda: Insects > Digestive system > Gut ... | reverse complement strand
CCATGAAATAACTCAACAAATAAGTCGCAAGCTCCTGAGGATGGATGTATTAATATCCGAAACATGTTGAGCATTAAATAATGTAATAATAAAGCAAGTGACATCAAGTTGGTCTCTCTTTATTCAACTATCGAGATGATGCACGGTCCAATAAACATAAGATTTAATTGAGAACTTTTCACCGAAAAACCAATTGACAATGGCTAGTGCGAATGTGCTTGTTTGAAGTCTTTACTTTTCACCCAAGCTGGCATAATATTTCCTTGAATTATTCCAAAACATGCATCGCTCTTGCTCTTCAAATTCATAAATATCAACATCCCACATTAGGTGCTAATAAGCCACAAAATGTTTGCTGTCATTACGTAACCTACACAGGCCTAGTGTTGCTCCATAAAGAACATAATTACCCGAACTTAAATACAAGTCAGATCCGTAAAAAAACATAGAAATCCTTTCTGTAAATACGTGTGGCCATTCTGATGGTTTTAGACGCTGCAGGGAACTACAGACTGTAAGCAGGACACAGTAATTCTTCCGAAATTTCGAAAATATCTTACCAAAATACAATTAGTCATAACCCGAACAGTAGGAACAATATAAATTTCAGCACCTTTTAAACCTCAAATTTTTTATCCAATCTTTTGAGTTTAGCTCTTACCGCCCAGAACCTTTCCATAAGAAGCCCAGTTCCTATTTCTTAAAATAAGAATTTTTTGTATGAGTCAGTGTAGTCTGTAATTTGTATAGTGTGGAAAGGAATTGAAATGGTAGTGCAAGCAAGCTAAAGCGCAGCATTTTCGTGGACATTTTTAGAAAATTAAATTGCAAGTTAATCGCGGTGAAGCTCAATTACTCTTAGAATTTGTAGGTATTGAAAGAGGCCACAAAAGAACGCTGCGATTGCAGAGGTAAAGATTACATTAGTGCAGAAATTAAATTTCTTTAAATTAATTTGTCTGGGTTAAAACATATACTAATAGCTTATGATATCAAAATTTGGCCTTTATTAATCCATTCATTTTCGTATGAGGAACAAAATATAGTTCCATGTTAACAGTTAATTTTACAAACCCCCCAAGTTAGATACTTTTTTTTAAAGTGTCCTGCATATTGAAATGTGTCAGCACCAAGAAAATATCCAACAGAACATTGACACAGCGCTTTAAATTTGTGACATGCTGTAGTTAGTAGGATATTAAGCATAAAGTTTAAAAATCTTTATGTGGGTGTTAGTTGCATGCTTGTCCGAAATGTCGCAACAAACCTTTGCGGCTACATGACGCAAATTCAGAGAACCATTATATGAAAGCTTATGATAGGTTTTATTAAATCATTACAAATAGGATAGGGTTCAGAATACAAATTAAAACTCCATGTCAAGGGATTTTTTTTTTAACTGGCCACTAGCAACGACGAAAGGAAGGGAACTCAGAACTCACCCAGCACTATCATCAACATAAATAAATAAAGCTCTACAAGTCGGACAGGAGGTTAACCGTATTTCAACTTCAAGGTTTTCCAAGAGTTAAATTACAAAACCGTGACAACCGTCAGTGCCCACTAGCGTGTTTTAGTTTTGTTTTTTTTATTTTTAAATTTCGCATTCATAACGAGAAAGCCACAACACGCTTACACAAAGAAATATTACTTGAACTCATTGTTGTATTGCTTCAAGTAAGATGTTACTTATCTCCTTTGTATTTGATACAATGTCTGGGCTTGAAAGGTTTAACAAGTTTTATAACTTGTACACCAATGTACTTTAATGGTCTTGGAGGTAGTTAGGTTATACTAATAAAATGTAATCTGATGAACATTATATTACTACTTTGAATTCACGGCCTTAATGGTACTAGGCTAAACAAAATGATAAGTTTTTTATTTGTTTTACACCGCCGACCATTTGTTACTGTGTAAAATTATTTAGGTGTTACTTTCATAGTTCAAGGGCTTTCAGCGATTCGAAAAGCAAAATGATTTTGTTTCGTTCTCCAGATATTTCTCTTCCGAAATCTATTTTATTTCACAGAGTTAGCAAATATAGAGGGACGGTACCACGTGACCTCTGAAGTAAGAAGACGGTATCAGTTAGCTATAATAGCAAAATATTTATTTTTAGAAAACAAAGTGCATAATAATAATAATAATAATTACTCAATTATTGCACCAACCACTGCACATATATAAAATTTACAAGTTAAAACATTAAAAACGCTCCGACATGTTTCGGTCCTAAGACCATCATAATGGAGCTATATATTCCTTGCTAAAGTCACACTAGAAATAGTCACATATTAATTTCGTTGTACAAGTTGTGTGTTGTGGCAGCGTGCAAAGTAGCAACTCGTGTTTTGTTTAATGTGTAATACTCAAAGGAAAGTTCAACGCTGCGGACAGTAGCGTAGGTCTTCTAGACGCCGTGGTTAAGTATAAAGAATTAATGACAGTTGCTTCATAAAGTTGCTTATGAAATGGAATATTCTAAAGCAACAACCACGTTTCTGCTCCATTAACTGGATCTTGTGTTCTTATCACTCCCTATGTTTAAGCCATCTTCAGGGTGTCCAGCTGTACTTATTAAACTCACCTAACCAACATTTTCCGATAACTAATTTTTTTTTTTTTTTTTTTTTTTTTTTTAAAGATTCGAACTTCAGGATGACGATAAAAGCTTCTGGCACATAATTTTTCTCCCTTTTTAAGCCTCTTCAGTTTAGTCCCGTTCAGTTTACGAATTAATAATAAAATGAAGAAACTTAGATATTTAGTGGAGTCAAATGAGTAGCAGGGACTTATTCTTACACAGAAAAAACACAAACAAAGGAAATTCATCGTGTTGTCATCAGCCAGTAGCTATCGTGTTCTTCGTGCAAGGTGAAGTGAGTGAGCCACAAGACAGTGAACTTCTCTGTGGCGAATTTTGAGGACAAATTCGTAATTCTGATACAAATAGATAATTCCTTTTTTTTTTAGACTAAGCAGAAATCAAAATGTTATAGTCGTCTGCATTTTGACGCCATGTTTTCTTGCATAAAGTTTACATTAATTACATTAATTTAAGTGACGTCTTCAGTAACGTTGCTTCTTCATATCATTCAGTAGCAAAATCTGTACAATGGAATAAGGATTTTCTGTTACTTTTATAGGATTCCTGCATATTGGGCCAATTATAGGGAAATGATAATGTCAGAATTCTGAGAATCATCAGCAGATATATATATATATATATATATATATATAATATAGTAGAAACTTCTTGGTTTGTAGAAGACCCGTAATATAATTAGACTGACCAAAAGGCGGTTCTAGCAAGGATGAGGAGTGGGAAAATTCATAAAAATTAGGCGCAAGTCCTTAAGACAATTGACATTCTCTTGTAAGTGCCTAGAATATTAAATTCTGGATTCGTGAAGCCTGATGTGACGAGGGCACTCAACAGAACTTCGGTGTAGATAAGTGAGGCACGATGGATCTAAGAGAAATTGCTACTGTGGGTATCAATTTTATTCACTTGGCTCAAAATCGAGATCACTCGTGAGCTTTGGTGATTGCCGTAACGAAAATGTACGGTTGCATGAAATCCTGCAATTTTCAGCGTAGCTGAACAGCTTTGTATCCAAGAGGGCCCACGCCTTGGCATTAGTACTTCTAAACGGTCAGGGTTATATGTAACACCTACTGGTATGACAAAATTATGATTCGTTATCAACAATTTATGTATTAATACTCTTGATAGCTCGCGTGTTTGAGGAAACAAATTGCCTGTGTTGCATGTTTTGAGGCTTGCACAGCAGTTTGGCTTGTACATTTCTGTGGTTTGTGATATTGCGTATGCGTTTTCACGGCTTGGCCTCGCAGCTTTAGAATATTATTATCACTGACGAAGCTTCATATGTTGGAAGGCGAAATCCTCAACAAGGGAATTTGTTCCAGGCCTTCAAATATGACACGCATTTATGAAAAAATTATTTACTTATAACTATTCGCTTTATACTTTCAAAAAAGAGTGCGGTATTTCTTTTCAAAATACCAATCATACATTGATGTAACAATGGAAAAAATACGTATTTTTAGAATAAATGAAGCCTGTCACTGCATTCAGTGAAAGAAATTCTAAATTACTGGGATTTAATAGAAAATTTTGATAATCGGTGTTTTTTTTCAAGAGGACGCCTGTTTTACACCATAGTAATAATAATAATAATAATAATCCATAGCGAAATTGTCACTGCATCATCTGGCAACCACACAAACATCACACATAAATTATGCACGCAAAACATTTAAACAAGAAATATACATTTACACTACCAGAGACATGTTAAGGTGTAAGTCAGTTGGTAAGGCCTCGCATATTAATACTTCCTTCTAAAAAATTAACACGATTTTACAAATGCACAATTTTTGTCAGCTAAGACTCCCAAAGCCTATGGATCCTGGTAAACTAAGTTATTTTCTTTAACTGAATTTTAGACTTAACGATCTGTTAAACTTTAGTGGTTTAATGTACGTGCTAACAACAGTTACAATAGGGGCCAGTCTGGCAACAGATGCTGTAATTGACGTGTTTGTTAGAAATTTTATAATTTTAGTTTATTTCTAAATAAATATTGTCGCTCATAACATGTAAAATTTGTCTAGCCATACCATCAACTGGGGTCTAAAAACCTCTAAAACATAAGTAGATTTATAAATTACAACTTTTTTTTTGTTTGGGCATCTATTTATTCCGTCCAGCCACTGGCAAAACCTACATTTTATCCACATATTTATGTGAGTGTCCCCCTGTCATACTTGCAATAAACAGACATTACTTCCCTTAACAACACAAGAAATTTTTTTAATGGAAAAAATTGCTTCATGTGAGATACAAAACGAATCTTTGAATAGATTTGCTTTTGTTTGCTATAAAGTTCTTTAAACGAGTGGGGAAGAGGGCCTAAAAATGTTGGAACTTCTAGTACAGTTCATATCTTGACTATTTATTCTTATTTAGCTTATTAAAAGTTGAATAGTATTGAAAGTAACAAGTGGACCACAAATTGAGTACCGAGTGAATGTCATTTTATTAGTAGAATAAGATATTTGCCAACACATGTGTAAATTTCTTCCATAAAATGTGCTTATTTCCGTAATAAATCAACCCGCTATCAGCTAACGCCACGGACTGACTTATATGTAACTATAAACAACACATAAATTTTCTAATTGCCACTAAATTGTGTTTGTGTGACATATCCTTCTGACTGTCCTGGTTTAAGTAAAATGTGTCCGTTTTAATAAGCCATATGTTAGGCTAATTCACTCATACATGTCCATGGGATATTGGTTCCATTTTGCATTTAGGTGGATTTTTATATTTGCTGATAAACTCTGCACTTTCCATATATAAATACATATTTTTCTATCTCTATCAAAGGGAAATATCAAGAAATGATGTCAGCAGGCGCCATGCTCTTTTATTAAGCAACAATGTACAAAAACTGACCGAAACAAGTCTGTGTAATTTTCGGAGAACTTATATTTTCTTAAATTTACCTAGGGTTGTTTGTTATTTTCAGATACATTGTATGTTCAACATTTCTGACTCTATTCTCGTGTTTTGGTCAAAATTGAAACGGTTCTAGCCGCACATTTGGTATTAGGCCTAAGTAAGTTTCGAACAAGACTACGAGTATAATTCAAACACGTAATATTGGAGAGTATCGTGTTCCGGCTTACTGAATGATAAATAACAAATTGCCACTGGATTAAAAAGTTCCAAAACTGATGTCTATAGAAATTGTACTTGTCTATGTGCTCGTTCACACTGTTATTAGAAGAAAGAGGAGGGAAGTTTCTCACGTCCCTAGACAGGTTAATCTTCTGACCTGTGGCAGTTATCGCTAAGGAAAATCTTTTTATTTAGTCCTATGGTCGGGTACTTTTATTGCCGAAAATTGGAATGGAGTGCATAGATAGGCTAGTAGAAGTTATTCTGAACTTTACCTCTTCTCTTAGTATAATTTAGAGTAAAATAAATGTAAAACGTAAGGCCCTTGTTCAAATAGAGGCCTAACAATCAAGTTTGACAAACATAATCTGCAGACAGTAGAGTCCTTCTTCAGGAGTTAAAGTTATTTCAATTGGTCAAAACACTCCGCTCCCTCCTCTCCATATAACCCATATTTCATGTCCGTAAGTACGAAAGTATGCTAATAGCTCCTATTTTGAGCTAGATTCTGCGTGATTTCAGGCTTCCGCCACGAAGAGGAACATACTTGCTTTCTTCTGTGTTTTTACGCAGCGAGTAATGTTAATTCCTTATCGACATTTCGGAACAACCTTTAGGGCCGAACTTCAAGAGACCTTGAAAAAGGGACAGACAGTTAGACCCGAAACGTCGGTGAGGAATCAAAACTACTCGCTGAGTAATAACCCAGAAGAACGCAGTTCTGAGCTAGATCAATTCGCTGCACATCCTTATATTGTAATTTATCCGAATCATTATTATTGAATATTGACCTTCCATCTATGAATATATATTGTATTCGAGATTCAATGCATAGATTTCAGGATGATGTTCTGTGGTCATTTGGCGCCAAATATTTCCAAAAGCTATAGCTTTTTTCCGACACCGCCGTCAAGTTAAGCTCTAGTGAAGCGAGCAGGCACTGTTCTAACTTGGTGAAATTTCTGATTGTGCACCGTCGTGGCTACTGGTTGTGACTGCTGATTATGGTTGTACCGTGGGGTAGCAACGGGCTTAACGCTTTTGTAAATGAAAGATATGGCGACATGCATTTCTCATACGGTTTGTGCAACGGAAACCCTAAGACTGCTGTGGTTGAATAATAGCTAAGTTTCCCATGTAGCAAAACACCCCATCGCGCAGCATTCGAAAATGTGCACAAAAATCTGAAGGTGATTGGTTCCTTCCCTTGAGTGAATGTATAACGTGAAGAACATAGGTGTGAAGAAACTGATGTTCTGGCACCAAATACATGGACACGCAGAATTTCCAGGGTGACTGGTGATGCACAGACCAATATATGAAGAATTTCGCACCATAATGATTTCTAACCGTATCACTCTCCAACAGCACAACTCATTTTCCAGCGAGATCAAGCAAATCGTCAGCAAGTTAGTAAAAGCTATGACCACGGCTACAAGTTTCGCCTGATATTCTCTTCACGGATGAGGCGTAATTTATCCAGGATGGTCTCACCAACAAAAGGAATTCGCAGTCTTTTGCACTGGTATATGGGCGCAAGGTAGTACAGTGCCTTTTTGAAAATGTTTTCCGTGAATATGTTGTGTCGATTTTTAGGCAACAACCTGATTTACCATATGTTAACGAAAGGCGTTTTACTGTTCCGTATTTCAGAAATTTTCTGGTGAATATATTAATTGCCTATTTAAAAGATTATGCCTCATGCAACAAGTGGAAGAATGTGGCTGAAACGTGAAGGCGTACCTCCAAATATCGGCAGAGATTCAAAGAAATTTAGAACAAAAATTTTGAAGATATTTTGATTGAGAGAAACGTCTCGGTGGCTTGGATCTCTCGGCCATCCGTCTTGAACCCAGCAGATTTCTTCCTATGAAACTACACGACGATGAGACCGTGTCATGGTGGTTAATCAGAGGAAAGCCGTCTGTTAGTAGAGGCCATACATGAAGCTGACTTTGGTATCAGAAACGAACTGCGATGAATGCAGTGACAATATTCGACGGCCCAAAGGTAGGCAGCTTGCACACAATATGATGGTGGACATTGCGAACAGGTGTTTTAATAACCTTAAAACGTAATTGTTATTGTAAATATTTGAAATGGTGTTAATAAAAGCGGGTTGGAAAGAAAATGCTAATCGGAGGTACCTTAAATATAGAATGGAACTTTTATAGCTGTGTCGAAAGGAACTAAAGCTTATTAAAAATTTTTTGCTCCACCGAACTGCAGAACACATTCCTGAATTTGTCCATTACGTCGCCGAACACATCTATTTTCAGAATGGATAGAAGGGAAAGTATTTTTATGCATTTTCAAACTTGCCGATGAATACTGCCTATTCCGTCCAACATTACTAAAACTGCAAAGTAAAGTTATTCCTCTACGTAGTACAAAGGTGTTTGGAATTCGAAGTGAATCTCACTCATTCTTAACGAAGGCACCAGATGAAATTGAGGTAGGCCTACCGATTCATCTGAGAGATAATTGCTCATTGGCCAATGGGCAATTATCTTTCAATTGGCTTTGTGGAGCCCAGAGCGGACCCGTCTGTATTAAAGAAGAGATAATTATCTGGTCTCTGTCAGGATTCGAAATATGGTTATTTATTTGCTTTATCAAGTGAGCGACACCGGCTGAATTACAAATGCAGAAATTATACATAAATATTTGGACGTACACAACACGTTCAATAATATAACTATTTGCAATTTAAATTCACGTGTTTTTTAGACGCATGGCTGTTGGCAGGAACGTTAGGTTTATCATATATCCCATCACAAATCTTGTCCTGGCGTTGTAATTTGTTAAATATAATTCTGATATTTCAGAATTAATTTGCGACTTCACTCTGTACTCAGTTACCATAAAAGTACTTTTCCCAACTCTAGTCGGATGTACGTATCAACTGATTTGGAAATAATCTTTGCAGGAGATGAGGGAAGCTTTAGATAGCAATTTTTTTCCGGAGAAGCCAGCAAGAAAACAAGGATTTATCAACGGCCATTTTGGATACATGATGTCTTACTTCTTCCTCCCTTGGCGTGGGTTCTAAAAACAACATCCCTGGCAGCCATTATTGTTTGAACCGCGCAGGCCCAGTGGTGGCGGATGCAGCAAGTATTGATCTTTCAGTAAAGAGCCCTGAGGACCTTGGGTCTTGTCTGCTGAGTCTCTGTGGGGGAACTGGCCTCAGAGATTGGCGGGAACGAGGTTAGGCGTGGCCCGGTGACCATTAGCGTCTCTCTGCCCGGATAAGTTATGGCTGACTCGCACATGCATGGAAGGAAGCTTGGAATAGACAAGGCATTGAAATTTTCTTTTTGAACTTACCCTCCCATGTTCCTGCTTCTTGAGCTCTTTTCTTCCTTAATTTATTTCTCCTAGTTCCTTCTCGTATTACTTTCTTCCTCGAAGTGCACGTGTAGTGTGGAATAGACCACAAAATTAGAGTCATTTTACTGGTGAAAGTGTAAAATGGATAGAAGGAAATATTTTAAACAATAGGCGAAGCTAGAGGACATTCAAAGGAAGATAAGTACAAAATATTGTTACTTTCCGTTCGCAGATCTTATAATGTAGGCCTATAAAGAATAAAAAAGAAGCTTTATTAGTTGCTAGTTAAGGAGAGTGGTCTGGAAGTAACTGTTTAGAACGCTACGTATACTTTCTTGTCTTGTGAGCAGAATGCAGGATAAAATTAAAACATAAATTTAGGCAAAAATTCTTCTGAAAGTATGGCAAATTTCAGATATGTGGGAACAACACTGAATTCTGCATTCAGGAACTTCCGAAATCTGGGTACACTTGCTACCATTCTGGCCAGAATTTTTTGTGTTCATTTCCATTTTCTAAAAATATAAAGTTTAGAGCATGCAATACTCTAATTGTGCCTGTTGTTTGATATGGCTGTGAAACTTGGTCTTTCTTATTGAAAGGAACACGGACAGTGTGTGTTCGAGAATAGGGTGATGGAAAATACTTCTGAGGTGGAGGATATTGCACAGCGAGGAGCTTAATATATATTATCGGGCTGATGAAATCAAGAAACATGTAATGGGCTTCTCGTAGGGTACGTACGGGGGAACGTAGTATTGGATTCTGATGGTGTAACCTGTGGGAAAGAGACGACTTAGAAGACCTAGGCTTGGATGGTTGATAATATATGAATGGATGTTAAAGAAATCGGTTGGGAGGGTGTGGATTGGATTGATCTAGCTTAGAATTGAGGCAAGCGGTGGGCACTGGGCAACTGTGCAAAAGGCAATGAACCTTTAGGTTCCATAAAACGTTGGGATTTTTTTTGACGATCTGAGGAACTGTAAGCTTCTCAAGTACTACGCTCCATGAAATTACTTTGTTTTCAATGTAGCTATTTCTCCTACTCCTGCGGGTTTTGATACAATTTATACATCAGGCTAGGTAAGAGGGGACAACTGTGAACTTAAATTGCAACATACACTACTGAGCAGTAAAGAGCTACAGCAGATTGTCGTGGCGTAAATACAGTAGTTTGACCGCAGGAGGCGACCTGTAATTCTCGACCAAATCACCGATTTTTGCGACTACTGTTTAGTGGAATTTCTTACTCCCTCCAAGATAATTCCGGACTATTACCACGATTAAGTTTAATCAACCATTTCTCCTTAAGAATGATTTCTAACTTATAAATCACCAATCAGGCTTACCATCTACCATGTGAAATATAATCTAAGATACTGAGACAGTCGTATAATAAAAGACCGAAAATAGAGAAGGAGCAAGCAGCCTTTTCCTTTTCTAACCTAACTCCTGAATCAGACTAGTAAGACAGACAATTACAAGAACATGTTATTTCTTTATTCTTTCATTAATTCCGTCGGCAGAGGGGAGTAACCAGAGTGCAAGGATATTGTGATACGTGAATAGTTAATTGGAAAGGATTTGAAAGGAAGTTGGTGTAGCTTGATTTGACTTACTCTTTCAATATTTGGCAGGATAGACTAAAGACAATAGAAAGCCTCAGTCAGTACAGCTAGTATGCTGGCCGATATTTTAACTTGGAACTTTCCAAATGCAAGTAAAATGTTTTTCTAGTTAAAATTACATAGAAGAATTTTGAGATCGTTACCTTAAAATGCACGAGAGGTCTTTATACAGCACAATCCACAATTTTTTGGTTTTGTTACTTTTGGTAAGTCTGTATTACATACACAAGCGATTCGAAGCAAATTTTAACTAAATGCTTTCGTTAAAATGACAACTTTTTCCAATTTTTTTTTTTTTTGG
>Ga0123353_10015835_pt1 | contig 10981 bp, 10 predicted proteins | sample TergutLab28metaG_3_FD_92763 | JGI IMG/M metagenome (GOLD analysis project Ga0123353, IMG submission 92763) | Labiotermes labralis P3 segment gut microbial communities from Petit-Saut dam, French Guiana - Lab288 P3 | ecosystem: Host-associated > Arthropoda: Insects > Digestive system > Gut ... | reverse complement strand
AGGCTTGTGATGTTGCCCATCGCCTTTGCTTCGTCGATGTCAAAGGTGGTGCGTGTCATGCCGAGGGGCGCGAAAATACGGTCGTGGGCGAACTGCTCCAGCGTCGAGCCCGAGGCGATGTCGACAATCGTGCTGAGCATCGCGTAACCGTCGTTGCAGTAGCTCATGTATTCGCCGGGGGCGCCGAGGACTTCGTAGTCGTCGTTGGTGGAGATGTAATCCACGATTTGGCCCACCGTCGCCATGGGAACCTGAATCATCCTTCTGCCCAACTCGGCTACGCCGGGATCGACCCAAGCCCCGAATTTTGTGTGGCAGACCATCGACATCATCAGTGTCGGGAGGGGCGGAATCCCGCTTGTCATGTTGGCGAGGTGGTGAATCAGCAGCGCTTCCCGCGGCGTGCCGGGGACTCGAAGCTCGGGTATGTACTTGTACACCGGATCCCGGTAGCTGAGCTTGCCTTCGCTTTCGAGTATCGCAAGGCAGGCGCAGGTGATGGATTTGCTCACCGAGCCGATGCCGAAAATCGTCTGTGCGTCGACGGGCTGGGTCTTTTCCACGTCGCGGTAGCCGAACCCCTTTTTGTAAATCGTCCCTTCGGGACCGTTTACGCAGACCGCCATACCGGGGACTTTCTTCTGCTCGGCGTAATCTTGCAGGAAAACTTCGAGTTTTTCGAGTTCAAATTTCATGGTGAAATTCCTTTCTATTTTGTAATTATTTTATCTGTCGACCGTCCCCGCATAGACACAGCCTTTCCGGGCGGGCGCGGTTGCTTCTTTTATAAACTCAAAACGATTGCTCTCCTTTGCGATGTGATAAAGAGCAATTCCCATGTCAATATAACCCAGCTTGTTTGCAAACAAACCAAACAGAGGATTGGGTTTTTTACGGTAACAGTGAAGCTTGCTGTTCTCCGCGATAAAATACCAGTTTTGCGCGTTCATGCCGCTGGGGGCAAGACGCGCCGCCTCCAACCGCTCGTCGGTGCCCTCGCAGATTTCAGAGAGCGGTTTGCGCTTGAATTCGGAAGGATCACGGTGCAGCGGCTCTGTGGGCTTTCCGAACGCCATGCATATCACAAAAGGCAAAGCGCTGGCTTCTTTTTCTTCCGGTTTCGCCATGCCCAGCCAGCAGGAGCCAAGGCCCGATCCGGAAAAAAATAAGTCCATTTGCTGCCCGATGAAGCCGATGTTTTCATAAGCGCCTTCTTTCTCTTCGCTTCCGAACACCAGATAATGGGGTGCGGCGATTCCCGTTACGGAACGTCTGGTCTTGCCGACGATTTCAACAGAATAGCGAATGTCTGGGTAGAGCGGTGTAACATTCGCAATCTGTGTCCGAACCTTCTCCAATGTCGCGGCCTCCAGCTCGGACATATCATATTTCCGGATAGATTTCCGCCTACGGATTATTTCGTCCACAGTAGATGAGCCTCCCTCTAATTAAAATATATAGGATTGGAAATCGCCTCCACAACCTCCCTGCCCAAAATCTGTCTTGCCGCAACCAGATAAGCGAAACGCCAGGTTGCCAAAACCGGTACCTGCTCCACAAATTCGCCGCCGGAGAAGTGCTTCCATTCGGCGGCGACGCCCTCGGAGGTGACAAGCCTAATCCGAACGCCGAAGCGCAGTTTCTCCGCGGAAATGGACAGCGCGATATTTTCCCGCAGGGCAATGGTATCGCCTATCCCGGCAGATCCGCAGCGCATATCTAGTTGGATGCCGTCAACGGAAGAGGAGACATAGCTGTGCCCGTTCGCGATGGCGTCCAGAATATCCCCGGCGGACGGAGATTGTGCGTACACCCGGGTAACCGGATGGGCAAAGCGCACGGGCTGTTTATCCCTGTGGTAATCACTGCCGCCAACCAGCGGCAGTTTCTTTCCCTCCATCAACATGCCATGCCACCACGCGATTCCCTCCAGGTTGACCTTGCGCATGGGCCCGTTCCACACTTCGACTAAATCGAAGCAGTCCTCACTCTGCCACAGATAGGGGCAGAGGTTGCATTTGGGGTGGTTTACCGAAACCAGCGCGCCTTTCGCTTTGGCGTCCGCGATAAGGGACAGCATCTCCGCCTCGCTGTTGGCCACAAAGGAGTTCTCGAAGGGCGCGGCCACGCCGAAAAAATTCATGTGCCCGCGGTAATGTGTCCATTCGACGGCCGGAATCAGTGTCAGCCCCGGAACGACCGGCAGATGCAGGTTTTCGCTGTAATTGTTGTGATTCGCGACGGCGATGAAATCCAGGCCTTCCTCCTTTGCCTTCTTCGTCAGCGTGGGGATGTCGTGCTGCCCGTCCGAGGCGTCGGAATGCATGTGCAGGTCGCCGCTGAGCCAGCGCGGGCCTTTTGGGGTATAGGTGATCTCATAGCGCACCGGCAGACCACCGTCCGGAATTTTATACGCGCCCACAAGGATCTGCCATTCACCCGGTCTGAGTTCCGTCATCCGGTACCCGTTGGTGGAGGCGTAGGGTCCCACAAAAACCGTATCCCGCGCGCCGCCGGACCAGCCCAGAAACCGCCCACTGCCGTCCATCAGGCCGAGGTCCACCACATTGACCATATCAACAGGGTTGCCCAGCTTGCCGGAGAGCCTCTTGTAGCTGTAAGAGACCGTGAGACGTTCCAGCCCGTCCGGAACGGGGAACGGGACCGTGTAATACCTCCCCTCGGCCTCTTTGGGGATTTGATGTTCGATAATATATAATTATTCATAGGCTTCGGTTACGGGTTGCTCCGCCGCTTCTTCCGGCTCCCCGGCCTGCGTTTCGTTATCCTGAAAGCGCAGGAACAGCGACAGGAGGCAGCAGACGAGCATGATGGCAAAGGGGAAAATGCTGACCAGGAACCGGCCGGCCGCCGCAGGCTGCGGGCCCGGGACGTCGCCGCTCTCATAGCCGTAAATGCGAGACACCAGTAAGAAGCCAATGGCCGCGAACAGGCCGCTCGTCTTATTCAATATACCGGTTAGGCTGGCAAAGGTGCCCTCGCGCTGTACGCCGTGGAGGGCCTTGTCCTCGTCCAGAATGCGCGCGCCGACAATGTCCATCGTCACGCAGACGCCGCCGTAGCTGAAGCCCACAAATACCAGCGCGACGGTGCTGGCCAGCAATGTGCCAGTGAAATACAGCGGGATGAGCGTCAGCGCCACAAGGAGCAGCGACAAACGCCAGGCTTTCATGAGGTGCAGCTTTTTCACGATCTGTACCCACACCGGAATGGCAAGAATCGCGACCACGATGACCGCCGCCATCAGGATGGTCGTTGCCATCCCTTCGGTTTGCAGTACATATTTCGTGAAGAACGAAACCGACTGCTGCAATACCGCCAGCGCCGCGAAAAACGCCGCGTTCGCGAACCCGTAAAGCCAGAACTTGGGATTGCGCGCGATGGCCAGAATCGTTTTGAATAGCTGCGGCTTCGGCAGCTCCTGCGCTTCGGGCGTCTCGTGGCAGTTGAACGCCATATACAGGATGACCGAGACCGCCAGGACGCTGTAAGCCAGGGCCGTTTTGCTGTAGCCGATTTTGTCGGCGATCATGGGCGTCAGCGCGATGCTGATAATCATGGCCAACAGCTGGAAGGCCTGGCGCAGCGCGTTTGTCTTGGCCCGCTCCTTCTCGGTCGTGAACAGCTCCGGGAACAACGCGCCGTAATTGGCGTTGATCAGCGAATCCAGGGTGCCGGTCAGCATGTACATCACCAGCGCGTACCAGAACACGGAACCCTCGCTCAAAAAGGCCGGCACATTGAAAAACAGGATGAAGCAGAGCGCCAGCAGCGGCGCGCCTATCACCAGCCAGGGCCGTCGCCGGCCCCAAGGCGAGCGGGTGCCGTCGGACAAAAAGCCGTAGATCGGGTTGTCCGCCGCGTCGAGCACGACGTAGACCGCCAGGATCAGGGCGAATTTTTCCGCCGTGAGCGCGGAGAGGTGATCGACATAAAAGATGAACGCGAAAGTTTTGAACATATTGATGGGAATGGAGGTGCCGAACATCCCCACCGCGTAGTGAAAGGGTTTTGTGGGCCGGGATTGCAGCTTTGAAGTCTGTTTCATTGAGATTCTCCTTCGGGTGTGTATTCATTGCTTGTTTTCCCGTGTTTTTATTGTATCACAAGGGACGCTTTTTGGCCATTCCTTTCGATTGCTTTCAAAGAAGCAATCTCACGATGCATCTCCGCGGGTTTTCCGGTTTTTTAAACAATTACGCCCTTTTCCCGTTCCGCTTCGGCTACTTCGGTAAATAATTTGCGCAGCAGATTCTTACACTTTTCAGGTTCTTCACTCCGCGCCATATGGCTCGATTCTTCAAACCAGAACAACTCCTTGCGCGGGGCTTTGATTGTATGGATATATTCCTCCACGAGAGGGGCGGGCGTAGTGTAGTCATACCTGCCGTGGAAAATGAAATACGGCATTTGAAATTCCGGATAAGCCTCGGCATTTTTTACGCCGGAAACCTCAGGCCACATGGCCGCGCAGACATAGGTCGCCCCGAAAAGTATTCCGAGAAGGTCAGCTATCGAATATTCGTCAGGCTTAAAAAACGACTTCGCCGCCAGGATGTAAAATCGAGGGCCCTTTAGGTTCGCGCCCTTTGATTTCCGCGCGTTTCCGCCGTATTTCATCACAATTTTCCGCTCCGCCATCAGGCCCTTAAAACCGCCCTTATATATACCGTTTACAGGGGGGCCGACTCCAGAGAGTATTTTTATGGATTCCTCATCCCCGGCTTTTTTTGCCTCCGTCATGGTGAATTCATAACTGAGCCGCTCATTTTCAGGGCCGTCTACCACTTGCCCGGAACCGACATAGGCTGCGATTTTTTCGGGGTAGTGGTATGCCAAGGAACTGCCGAGGGTAGTGCCCCAGCTTTCGCCGAAAATAAAAATTTTATCTTTTTTGAATTCTTTGCGCAAAAAGTCCGCCAGTTCTGCCGCGTCGTCCGTAAGCCGTTGAATCGTGAGGCTTTCTTTTTTTGCGCCCCAGCGGGAACCGCCGGTACCTCTCTGGTCCCAGGCAACAAGCGTGAAGGTATCTAACAAGTCGTTGTGGGAGCTCATAACGGCGTAACGGTCAGGCAGGCCCGGCCCGCCGTGGAGGAACAGCAGCACAGGGAGGCTGTCGTCCTCTGTTTTGATGTGAATTTTTTGCTTCAAGCCACCCAGTAAAATTTTTTGTATGCTATCGATTTTTCTTTTTTCGGTTCCCATTATGCTCATCCCCGGATATCTTATTTGCATGGTAAGTATAACAAAATGCAAAAAGGAAAACAACTTATAATTCAAAATTTATTTGTTTATTTTGTTGATTTTCCGCGAAAAAGAATCTATACTTAAAATGAATACAATACCGCGCCAGGGAAAGAGAGGAGCAACACCCATGGGTAGCAGCGACACAAACCTGCGCACCCGGTTTCGCATCACCCCGAGTGAGGGAAAACTCAGCATCTTCGAAATGATGTCTTTGTTCTTCGTGAACACAGGCATCACCCCGGGACTGTCTCTGATACAGATGTATTTGCTGATTTTTTATACAGACATTGTGGGGCTGGACCCCGCGAAAATCGGCACCCTGTTCCTGGTCGCGCGGGTTTTTGACGGGTTTAACGACCCTGTGCAGGGCTATATCATCGACCATCTGCCCAAAACCAAAATGGGACGGTTCCGACCTTACCTCATTATAGCTTCTTTTTTGTTCAGCGCGAATTTTACGCTTGTATTTTTCGGCCCCCTGTGGGCCTCCTCTGGAGCCAAGATGGCAATCGCCTGGGTTACATATCTTATGATTGACATGACGTACTCATTCGCGGACATCCCGAATAACTGTCTGCTTCCCGTTATGACCGACAACCCGAAAGAACGCAACATTCTCACAGTTTTCAAGGGAATGGGTATCACAGTCGGCAATATGCTCGTCAGCTTGCCTCTGCCCATCCTGCTGGACAGGATGCCTGACAATAAGCTCCAGGCTTATTCCCTCTTCCTCGGCGTTTCCGCCGCTGTCACAGTTCTTTGTATCTCCTTTGGCGCCCTTGGCGTGAAAGAGCGTATTCCCGCCGAGGAGGAACAGAAATACGGTATACGGGAGCTGTTCTCTATCCTGACACAGCGGCCGGTCTTTGCCTTGTTTCTTGCACAGCTGCTCGGCGGTATCGGCGCAGGTTCCAGTAGTGTGTCTCAGCTCTACTTTTTCACTTATGTTTTGAAGGACGTGAAATTCATCAGTTATTACGCGCTCTTAGCCGTAATCGTCGGAGGGCCGGGAGTGATGACCTCTCCGCTTATCGCTAATCGTTTCGGGAAACGGGCCTCCTATACGATGGGGATGTCTCTTATTGTTGCGGGCGGCTTTATGAGGCTGATCAATGTAACCAGCAAACCCCTTTTATTTGTCTCCCACGCTATTTTTACATACGGCAGCAGCATTTCTCAGCCTCTGGTCTACGCAATTATGGCTGACAACACGGACTACATCGAATATACCCAGGACAAGCGTGCGGAGGGCGCTGTGGCCTCCCTGAGCACGCTGGTGAATAAGGCGGGCGGCGGCCTCGGCAATGCGCTTGCCGGATACATATTAAAAGCAACGGGCTATGTGGCCAACGCGGAGAATCAGACGCAGAGGGCTCAGAACGGCATCGTCCTGGTGGCGATGCTGTTTCCGGCGATTTGTAATCTGTTTGCTGTTCTGTTCTTCCGATTCCTTTACCCTTTAACTGTCAGTAAAATGCAGGAAATCACGCAGACATTGCAGGAAAGGCGGGTCGCAAGGGATGAAATTGCGGCGGAAACAGTTGATTCATAAAACACACACCACATAATTATAGGGGAGAAAACAGACATGAAAGTATTTATTAGTGTGGACATCGAGGGTATTACCACCACCAGCGTCTGGGACGAGGTCTTTTCGGCCAATGCCGCCTATCCGTCCCACGCGAAACAGATGACCCAGGAGGCGCTGGCAGCCTGCCAGGGAGCCCTCGCGGCAGGCGCCACGGAGATTTTCGTCAAGGACGCCCACGGTCCAGGCTGCAACATCGACCCGGCGCGGCTTCCCAAAGAAGTCACGCTCATACGCAGCTATTCCTATTGCCCGGAGCTGATGGTGGAAGGCATAGACGCAAGCTTTGATGCCGCGCTGTTCGTGGGATATCATTCCGCGGGCGGGCGTTGTGGCAATCCGCTGGCCCACACGATTTCGCTCAGTCACACGGGCATCTATATCAACGGCAGGCTAACCAGCGAATTCATGCTTTACAGCTGGGCGGCGGCCTATTACGGTGTGCCCTCCGTGTTTTTGTCCGGAGATAAAATGCTCTGCGAGGACTATGCCGACCTGCACCCCTCCCTTGTCACGGTTTCCGTAAAAGACGGTCTTGGCGGCGTGAGTTACTGCCGTTCCGTGGAGGCGACCATCCCTGAGATCCGCGAAAAAAGCGAAAAGGCCCTGCGTCAGGACCTCTCCGCCGCGAAAATCACCCTGCCCGAGTTCTTTGAAGTAGAAATCCATTTTAAGGAACAGGCCAAGGCGGAAAAGGCTTCGCATTTCCCGGATGTGCGCAAGGTCAGTGACCACATCGTCGCGTTTCATCGCGAGGACTACCGCGAGGTGTTGCGAACAATATTTTGGCTCATGTTCATGCCGTAAAAATCCGGGAGATGTAGAGAATCAATATGCTTCGTTTCAAAAAAGTTATCGTGTATGCCGGAACGTTTATCGCCTTTTTAATCGGTCCCGGCTTTGCAACCGGCCAGGAAATCCTGCAATATTTTGTCGCCTACGGTTACTGGGGCATGTTCTCCGTGTTATTGGTGTTTCTGTTGCTGCTCTATGTGGGGAGCAGTTTTATTTCCGTCGGCCAAAAGCGGCAATTTCAATCTCCAAATGAAATTTTCGGTTACTATTGCGGGAAAAAAATCGGCCTGTTTTTCGACTACTTTTCTGTATTGTTCATTTACATGTCTTTTTTTGTGATGATTGCGGGGGCGGGCGCCAACCTCCAGCAACAATTTGGGTTGCCCGTTTATGCGGGCGGAGTAGGCTTAGGGTTGCTTACCATGATTACTGTCATTTTCGGATTAAATAAAATTGTGAAGATTCTCGGGATCATCGGTCCTCTGCTTGCGGTTTTGGCAATTGCATTGGGGGCCATCAGCCTTTCGCGCAATGCCACGGGATTGACGCAGGCCGCCCAAATCGTACCGGAGTTAGGTCTGATACGCGCGTCTATAAATTGGTTTTTTTCGGCCGGCTCCTATGTCGGATTTTGTATGCTGTGGCTGGCGGCGTTTTTATCCTCCATGGGGAAAAGCGCCGCCAGCAAAAAAGAAGCCTGTTTCAGCGCGGCCATTGGCGCCGCGGGATTTTCCATCGCCGTGCTTGTCACTGCGCTGGCGCTGCTTGCCAGCGTGGAGACGGTTGCCGGCTCCCAAGTTCCGATGCTCACCTTAGCAGGCAGCTTCCATCCTACGCTTGCGCTGGTATTTTCTATTGTTGTGCTGCTGGGTATCTATACCACCGCCGTGCCGCTTTTGTGGGCCGCGGCGTCGAAAATCGCGCGGGAAGGCACAACCAAATTTCGAGTTGCTGTCGCTGTTTTGGGGACCTTGGGCATTGGTATCGGGCTCCTGCTCCCCTTTGACCGACTTGTGAATCTCATCTATGTGCTGAACGGATACGTCGGCACGGCGCTTTTGGTGTTTATGATTATAAAAGATACGCGAAGTCTACTTTTCAAGAAAAAGAGGGGACAAGTATGACGTCAAAAGAAAACATGGAATTGATTTTCCAGCACAAACAACCCGAGTGGATTCCGCATTTTGGGGACGAGACCTACAGCGTCCGCGATTACATCGTGGAGCGCCCCATTCGGGCGACCGGCTATGACGCCTGGGGCTGCCATTGGATCAGCTGCCCCGACTCGCTTGGCTATACGTTTCCCGACATCAAAGATGTCAAGTTCTCGGAACTCAGCGAATGGCGGGAAAAAGTAAAATTCCCGGACCTGGAAAACCTGGACTCCTCTTCGATGGTTGAGGGTGCCAAAGCCTATACCGGCCGGGACAGCAAACTGCTGCAATATATCTCGCTCAACGGCATCTTCGAGCGCTCCCACATCCTGATGGGTTTCGAAAATTTGCTGGTCCAATGCATGGAGAATCCGGACGAATTCAGTGAATTCTTGCGTGCGCTGGCTGGCCATAAGATTTCGCTCTTCCAAAAAGTTTATGACATTTGCCGACCGGACGTCCTGCTCTACCACGACGACATCGCCATGCAGTCCTCTCCGTTTTTCTCCAACGATTTTTATATAAAATATATATTTCCCCATTACACGCGCATCGCGGCAGCGGCCGGGGAGATTGGCTACCGGTACGTCATGCACCACAGCTGTGGCCGCATTGAAAACCTGATTCCGGACTGGCTGGCCTGCGGGTTCGACGGCTGGGACAGCGTGATGCCCTGCAACGATTTGCCCGCCATAAAGCGGGACTACGGCGATAAGATCGTATTCATTCCGGGCATGGACACCCAGGAGGTGTTGGGCAACCCCGATTCCACGCGTTCGGACATCGAAAAAATGGTCGTCCGCTGGATGGAGATGCTCGCCGGAGACGGCACAGGGCTGTTGATTGATACCAATTCCTCTCTCAGCCTGAACGAAACCAATGAGGCCATCTGTCTTGAATTTATCCGAAAACACGGGAAGCTTTTTATGGATGCGAAAAAAGCGGGCGAAGTTTATATCCCCGACTATGAATAAGTGGATCGGAGTACGAGTATGAAAGTATTTATCAGTGCCGACATTGAGGGCGTGACCACCACAAACGTCAAAGAGGAGTGTTTTCCGCCGAACGCCGCCTATCCGCTGCACGCGAAGCAGATGACGGATGAGGTGCTGGCGGTCTGCCAGGGAGCCCTCGCGGCGGGCGCCAGTGCCCCAGGCGCCACGGAGATTTTTGTCAAGGACGCCCACAGCGCGGGACGCAACATTGACCCGACGCGGCTCCCGAAAGAGGTCACGCTCATACGCAGTTATTCCTGGTGCCCGGACACAATGGTCGAGGGCATCGACGGAAGTTTTGACGCCGCGTTGTTCGTGGGTTATCATTCCCCGTCGGGGCGTGGCGGCAACCCCCTGGCGCATACCCTGTCCAGTATCAATATCAGCGGCATATGGATCAACGGCAGGCTGGCCAGCGAATTTATGATTTACAGCTGGGCTACGGCCCGTTACGGCGTGCCCACGGTGTTTTTGTCCGGAGATAAGACGCTCTGCGAAGACTATGCCGACCTGCATCCCTCGCTTATCACCGTTGCCGTAAAAGACGGAATCGGCGGCGCCAGCTTTTGCCGTTCTGTTGAGGCGACAATTCCCGAGATCCGCAGGAAGAGCGAACAGGCCCTGCGGCAGGATCTCTCCGCCGCAACGATCGCGCTGCCGGAAAGCTTTGACGTGGAAGTGCAGTATAAAAGTCAGGCCTATGCGGAGAAAGCTTCGCATTTCCCGGAGGTGCGCAAAACCGGCGACCATGCCGTCGCCTTCCGCCGCAGGGACTACACGGAGGTGCTGCGCACCCTGATGTGGATCATATGATGATCTGCTTATCTCTTAAAAGCGCTTGATATGCAAAGAAAAGAGTAGTATAATAAAAAAAGAAGCAACAACAAGAAAGGAATAGATCGAAATGGCTCATATTGCAAAGGAATCACAGCTGAAAAGCTTCGAAAGTGCGCACGAGGATATAAAAAGGACTCTTTTGCTTGGCAGTGAAATTTTATGGCTGACCAGAGAGGAGTGTGTGTCCGCGGGGCCCAATATTGATGAGACGTTAGAATTGACGGAAGTGTTTATTAAATAGCTATTTCAATGGTTTTGTTGACGTGGTAAGCAGCATATAGCATGGTAGTCAGTTCAATCATCTCCATGGAACGAGAAACAACACAGGTTTTTCTCCTAAATCT
>Ga0123353_10015834_pt1 | contig 10981 bp, 9 predicted proteins | sample TergutLab28metaG_3_FD_92763 | JGI IMG/M metagenome (GOLD analysis project Ga0123353, IMG submission 92763) | Labiotermes labralis P3 segment gut microbial communities from Petit-Saut dam, French Guiana - Lab288 P3 | ecosystem: Host-associated > Arthropoda: Insects > Digestive system > Gut ... | reverse complement strand
TTTCTAGACCTGGAGCCGCTACTTTTTTCATTCAAGTAGCTCCTCAATTGACCTCACGAGGCTGAGTGGACCCCGTTCCAGACCCACTACTACTCAGAAAATCTGGTAGCGCCGGGGATCGTATCCGGGACCTCTGTAACTGCTGCCAGAAACTCTGACCACTAGACCACAGAGGCGGTCGAGAGGAAACGTAACAGTGTGGAAAACAAGCAATATAATGAGGAAGCTTCGAACCTGTAAACTTCATCAAATCAATTAATATGATCAAATCACGGAAAATCTGACAGCAGGAGCATGCGGTACTTGTGACAGAGATGAGGAATGTAACAAAATTTTGAACGACAAATATCAAAGGAACATCACTTGGAATACTTAAGCATAGATGGGAAAATAATACTGAAATTGTTATTACTGAAACTTCCTGTGATGATTGGGATTATTTTCAGTTGGATGAAGGTAGGAACGAGTGATCGCGGTAATGAAGTTGGATGTTCGACAAGTTCACCCACTTTTTGCTTCTCTGCAGGGACTCCGTTCCGTGGGTTGTTTAATTATACAATGTGCTGCAAGAGCAGGCCTACTGGCAGATACATTCCATACAGAGTCACCCTCCAGTTCCATTACTTTTCCATCTGTGTGCGGGCTTCGTGTACCTGATTACGCTGACGTTTCGAATTCCTATTCAGACTTCATGTTCCCTTCGGGTCTTTCAGAAAACCAAAACAGATGGATCGCCTAGAACTAATGGCCGTTCTGTCGTTTTCTACCAGAAAAATAATTACTACGGGATACAAACTGTAATACGAGACTGACAATGTCACAAACACACAGCCCAAACTTGTAAGCACATACCAAAAGGAATGCCCTACCAAAGTGCTGATATAAAAAAAAACTGGGTGCTTACGTAACACTTTAAATAAGACAATGCTGACTTTTCCACCGCCTGTTTCCAACGAAGTGACTTCTGTTTATCTGTCGCTTACTTAACAAAGCTCTCAGTGAATACGATTATCACCACCCCTTCTACAAGTACAGCACCGGAAAAATTCCCTTCTACGACTGCCAACGTGCATCTCCTTATTCATAAACAAACAGCAGCATTATGGCCCACTTATTTCTTTTTAGTATGAAATTTCCGTGTGCGTTTAGTCTGTAACACAGCCACAGACCAGGCGGTTTCATACTACTCTTACTACTTCTGTTCACTAAAGTGGTTGATATGGGTGAAAAATAGCTAGCCGAAACGTGTGTTTGGAAGTAAGAAATACTGATCAGCGTTGACAGTTGTTAAAGTGACACCGTCAGTTGTGAAGATACCGGTCAACGAATTTTCCTTCCTAAAATTCTGATCATAATTGTTGGCCTTCTAAAGCATTAGTTCAAAAAATAATTTTTAAACACGTCGTATTAACCAAATGGAAGAACAGTATTAAATAGGACGGGATGTTATGGAGTGAATTCGCATGGCTCAGGACAGAAACAAGTGGTAGACATGGGTAAGTACGTTAATAACGGGATTCCATAAAATGTGGACAAATTCTAGATTAGCTAAAAAGATATTAGCTTCTGAAAAAGGACGCTGCTCCTTGGAGCAAGACTTTTGTTGTCATTAACAGTACACACAAATATACTACGTGACGCAGAGAACAGGCGTTCTTTACCTTCAAGACTAACACGGTTTCAAGGCACACGCGTAAATCTGATTTCATATAGGCTATGCCTACAAGTAAAGTACTACCTATCCTGCTCTGACTGTCTTGCGCAGAATTTCAACAAAATCTGCCAATACATACCGAAAACACGAATAGGAATTCATTTACACCCCCCCACCCCCAAAGTGAAGTGTCACGTCCCTGTGACGATTATCACGATATTCACAAATGCTTAATACAAGGGGGTGCTGATAAGTCTTTAGCCCGAACAGGAAGGACACAAGCTACAGCGACCAAACTCGGGATTTATTCAACATACTCCCCACGACGCTCAATATACTTCTTAGCCCGTTGTTCTAACTTTTGCAAGCCACTAAAAAAATTCAGAAGATTGTCCGTCCAACCAGGTCTCCGCGGCAGCAATGACCTCCGCGTAGGACGAAAAATGGCGACCTTCCATTTGTTATATCAGTCCAAGGAACAGGAGGTAGTCCGACGGGGCCAGATACGGAGAATAGGGTGGGTGATCAAGACACTGAAAGCCCAGGTAGGCCAGTTTCTTCTTGGCTGTATGTGAGCCGGGGAACAGTCGTTCAAGAACAAGACCCGCTTGGTGATCTTCCAGCGGCGTTTTTTCCTTCAAAATGTCGTTCAATTGCAACAGAAGAGATAAGTAATACTCCGCGTTGACAGTTTGGCCATTTGGAAGATAATCAATGAGGAGGAGGCCGTCTAGATACCAAAAAATCGAGGTGAGAAATTTTCCACCAGATTTATGCACTCGGAATTTTTCGGGGCGGGGTGAGACACTATGCCGCCACTCCATTGATTGTTGCTTTGTCTCCGGGTCATAGTGATATAACCAGGTTTCGTCCATGGTCACCAATCGCGATACGAAATCATTTGGATCGCGCCGAAAAAATTCCTAAAGTTGCTCAGACGACGGGCACCGTTGACGTTTTTGATCCGCGTTCAGGCATTTCTGGACCCACTTCGCGGAGAACTTCCGCATGTCCAAATCTTTATGAATAATGGACCCAACCCGCTCATGACTCTGATCAATAATCTCCGGGTGGTCACTGTTTTGGGTCGTCCAGGACGAGGCGCATCACAGGTGGAAAAATAACCACGTTTAAACTAGGCCACCCAGTTTTTGACGGTGGTATACGATGGTGCATGTTCTCCTAATGTTTCTGTCAGAATGGCGTGAATTTCCTTTGGCGGCTTGCCTTACAAAAAAAACTGATAAGAGCTCGCGTCTCCATGTTGTTGAAATCGCGCGCGTCGCCTGACATGCTTCCTTTCAGCCTCTGTAACAAGAAAAGACTTGCGATTCGGCACATGAACAGACCCCTCTTTCCAAAGACACTATCGATTCCGTTCTACAATATCGGGAAGTAGGTCGGGCTAAGGACTTATCAGCACCCCCTCGCACACCTTTGTGAACATCTCGAATACCGAAATCTTCCACTTCAGATAGAAATGAAAAAAAGGGAAAAATATCAGTAACTCCCCTAAGTGTAGAACAGCTTTCACTGCACCTATTGACAGAAAATTCACAAGCGCTCAACGGAATTACGTGGAAATTTCATAATGGAATTTTACCCAAAACAGGCCAATAAGTATGGTTAGTGCGAACAGAAATTCACTTGTGCCCTTAAGAAAAGTACGACTGTTACCCAACCGACTGTAACTCAACTACTCATTCAACCGACTGTCACTCAACCGACTGTCATTCAACAGACTGTAACTCAACCGACTGTCATTCAACCGACTGTCATTCAACCGACTGTAACTCAACTGATTGTCATTCTATCGACTGTCACTCAACCGACTGTCATTCAACGGAATGTAACTCAACCGACTGTCATTTAACCCACTGTCACTCAACAGACCGTCATTCAACCGACTATCACTCAACCGACTGTCATTCAACCGATCGTCATTCAACCGACTGTCACTCAACAGACCGTCATTCCATCGACTATAACTCAACCGACTGTCATTCAACCGAATGTCACTCAACAGACCGTCATTCAACCGACTGTCACTCAACCGACCGTCATTCCATCGACTGTCACTCAACCGACTGTAACTCAACCGTCACGAAACTCACGCTTGCTAGACGTTTTGTAAAAAGCATCTATACAGAATTTCATTAAAAATGCAACAGACGGTTTAGTCGCTGAAACTAAGTCAAAGACGAACGGACGGACGGACGAGGTCCTCACATAACGTAAGGCATTCTTATTTTACATCGTGAAGGACACAAACGGGAGGATGGGCATGTTGCAGCCTACCTGCCCCCCTCAGCTTTCCATTTCTTTCAGCCTTTACAGCAGCAATTTAGGAAGGCGATCAAAGCAGATGGGGGTGTCAACGTGAAGTGCGTCGGTTGCTATTGACGGCAGGCTAAACCTATCACAGCAATGGTATGGATCCCATCGCTCGGTGGAGCTGATGAGAGACAGGGCGATTACAGTAAAATAGTACAGACATGTGCCTTATTTGCTGTGTAAAATAATACAGACATTTGCCTTATTTGCTGTGTAGAATAGTACAGACGTGTGTCTTATTTGCTGTGTAAAACAGCAGACATGTGCCTTTTTGCTGTGTAAAATAATACAGACATTTGCCTTATTTGCTGTGTAAAATTGTGTAGACATGTGCCTTATTTTCTGTGTAAAATTCGTGGCATAAAATTAAAAGTGTTTTCACAACAAAAAACCGCTATCTTACTTTTGGGGCCTCCTGTGTAAAATGACAATACAAACGCATCAATTTCGTGACATGCGGCCAACGCACAATTAAACTTATTTGTAACAATGAAAGCACTCCTTTATCTGCAACGCCAGGCAATTATTTTCATGTCATCCCTCCGTATCACAGGATATAAATTTTACACTCTCTCTGTATTAAAGAGCACATATCATTCACGCTTTCTACCTGTATTACGAGGCATTATTTTCATACCCACTATTTGTAATATAAAGCTATGTTTTTAAATTTTCTGCCTGTATTAGTAGTGTTGGTGTCAGCACAGCCTGAGGCCTGAGGTCCACGAAAGGAATCACGATGTTATTTACTTAACACCGTGCAATGTTAACATCCTGTCCAGGAAGGTGAACAATCTGTATCTTCAAGCGATCTCCTTAGTTTACTGCCAAGCTATTCCTTATTTAACGAAAACCATTATAGCGAATTATGGCTGCATAACTTTTATCCAACGTAAAGTTTGGAGCTACAATGCCCGGTAATCCAACTGTCAGTTTATAACCCACGTCGGTTTTATCTATGCGACCAGAAACAATGAAGCGCAATCTCCTTAGGATAGGGATCCATTTCACTGCTTCTAGAAACTGTCCACGAATAAGGGGGTTGTCGCTAACGCAGTTACGTAGAGGTAGATAGACACTGGCAACCGAATTTAATATCGCAGACTGGGAGTGTGGAAAATGGGTTGTGCCATTTTACTGGTCCCTCAGCGACTAAGCAGATGACACCCGCCTTCTCTCGGCAAAGAAAAGATTACACACACAAACACGCACAATCTCGTTCACACGCGCGGTCACACACAATCTCATTCACACGCGCGGTCACACACAGTCTCTCTCCACACACACACACACACACACACACACACACAATCTCTCACACGCACGTAGTCACAATATCGTTCACACGCGCCGTCACACACAATCTCTCCACACACACACACACACACACACACACACACACACAATCTCTTTCACACGCGCGGTCACAGACACACACACACACACACACACAATCTCTCACACGCGCATAGTCACAATCTTGTTCACACGCGCGGTCACACATAATCTCTCCCCCCACACACACACTCTCTCACCCGCGCGTAGTCACAATCTTTTTCACACGCGAGGTCACACACAATCTCTCCACACACACACACACACACACACGCGCGCGCGCGCGCGCAGTATACTTTGCCACAGAACGGCATTAAAGTCTAACAAATATGTCCTTTTGTGTATGATTTTAATTCTCACCATATATAATTGCCCTAAATTAAGTGGGGCCAACATAGTGGTACCATTAATGTAGGAAACTAACAGTACAAGGTTGTGGTGGCTTCCAGCAGCTTAATATCATACCCTTACACTGGTTGGGAAATTATTAACACACCACAAATGGATCTTCCCTTGGGCTGGTATAAAACAGCAGACTAATACTTCACAGTGCACCAAACGTGGGCACACTGACTCAGTATGAGAACAGGAAGATACACAGTGTATTTTAAGCATTTACGGTTCAATTCTGGCGTTACCACGGAAACAGTCTGACGTGTTTAAATTCCTCATTCCCCAGCGGAGACAGGGCACCGCATCACAATCGAATCAATGGAAAAGCGTTGCTTCCTAATGCACATATAAACTCTTCGAGTTGACAGATGAATGAACTCACTGTCAGTTCTGTCCACTAACTTCTCTCTGACCACAAACACACACACACACACACACAAACACACACAAAGAGTATCTCCAAATAAAGCGAAATTTAAGCTGAAAAAATTAAATTTTTATGACAGAATATAAATGCCATAAATTATGCCGCATCAAGAGAAGGATCGTAAAAAAAAGTCCTAGAAATACAGAAGAAACGACGTTTAGAAGGAAAGCAGTGCCTTATTCTTGGACTGACTGACCTCTGAAATAAAGGCGCTGGTTTCTTAGACACGTCCGTAACCATTCAACCAACGCCATAACGTCATATGCCAAGAGACCTGAATTCTCACTTCACGGCTCGACCGCACTACACGCGGGAAAGGACCCAGTACCCATTGAAAAGGAAGCTGGATGGACCCAAAAGCAGGTCTGGACGATTTTGGAGAAGAGAAATAGATCTTGCTCCTGCCGGGATTCGAAACCTGGACCGTCCACCATGCAGCTAATCGCTACACAAACTACGACACCACCGGCTCCGTGAGTAAAAAAAACAAAAATTAGGCCCGTAATGAAACTAACGGAATTAACTCGATAACTGCTTATCATCATTCAGTTCAAATAATGTACCCTCTACTTTCCAAAATTCTGTACATCACGACTCAACCAACAGTAACATGTGAAACGCGATTATTTTAAGGCAGCATAAGTAACGATACCTGGTGACATGACGTTCACGAAACTAGTTCAACATACGTAAGCTGAAATATCTTAGTAATTTAGGACACCGCAAAATGAGAAAATACGTACACAAATCTGAAAACTCTTTTTGATGCTCATTTTACTCCCCTTATTCGTACACATAATTTCCTTCAACCTATTCTCTTATTTACCATACACATGTTAGCTTTTAAAAATTAGTACTGTGAATTTAGACACCTCCTTATTCTTGCTTAAGCTTGGGGCACGCGGTGGCTGAGTTAGTTGAGTCATTGCGTTACAGGCCGGAAGGCCGCGTGTTCGATTCCCAATTGTGTCACGGGATTTTTCATTTGATTAATTCTTCCACCCGCACTACGGCACTAGGGTCGACTCAGTCTATAACAGAAATAAGTACCAGGGATATGTCCTGCGGAGTAAAGGCGGCCGGTGCGTAGGGTTGACAACCTTACTACCTTCAAGTGCTGATTGTGTAGCAATTCTGGGAGCCTAAACCTCCTGGAGCCCTAAGGACCTGTCCAGGCCTGTAATGGAATAGCACTGTTATCCTTCCTTAGTCTTACACCACAAGTATTCACAGAAATAAAAACTACGTATGTATGTCGTTGCTCATCAGAAGACAAGAAAAGGAAGCGTGAAGTCCTGGCGGTAGCTTTAGGACGATAATGGGGCGTGCCGTGCCGAATACAATCAAAATCGGGACACACAAGTACGTGTCCACAGTTTGTATTTGGGTGCACAACTCAAGTCCCTTGCACACGGTCCTTTTGTCGCAGCTTAAAAGTATAGAAATTGGCGCGGAACGGATTTTGGTGACGGTATTTCCGTGAATCGGGGGACAGACGACGTGAAAATATATGCAAGGAAGCCCCAGTGGAACTGTAAGAAGTTTAGTTTTAACAAAGTGTCCGTCAAAGGCGCTCATTAGCTTTGTTAGACAGAAAGAACCCACCATCATACCTGTCGATTGTTTGGACGTTTTTAAGGAACAGTGTAAACTCGCGGTGAATTTGCGCGAATTTCATGGCGCGCTTTAAGTACCGTCAAAAAGGCAAACATAAATCAGGACCACGAATTACCATTTTGTCTGCAAAGCTGTGAACGAAAGTTTAGAACAAATGGTCTACTCTCGCTATGAGGAGCCGTTAGCATTATTTTATATTCCATGTTCACAAGCTAGTTCGACTCGTTTCAGTCACCCTGTATCACTTCATAAAGAACGGTGCAGTATTCAGCAGCACCCTGTGATAACGTTACGCAGTGCATCTCGTAAGACAGCACAGGTCCTGGATGCGTATCAGGCTGATAAAGGAAAATAGATACGTCAGCGCTGTAATTATAGTCGGTAAACAGACGAAGAATTATACGTCACTCATAAGATGTGTCCAAGAAACAGAATCAGTTCTTCTGCAGTATCGAGAAGGAAGCTTTACGTCAAACGTAAACCTTGTCTCTACTTACGCAACATAACGCAGGAGCGCAACTGAGTGGTTATCTTCAAGCTTTGGTATCAATGTGTAATAAAAAGAGCCTAATGGCACCGCAGAGACAGTGTGGACATAGCTCTAAAGAAAACTTTTACCTCTGCCAGACGGCGAATCCCCTGTATTCCCGGAGTAGCCAGTCATGTTACTGAGCTATCCCATTTCACACCTTAAACTGCTTAAAGTTAAAGGTTCAGACGGCGCTAGGGATTAATCTGGAGTATCGATTTCTGGCTGTAGTACTACTCCCCGAAACCCATCCACAATAAAGCCTCGTCCATCTCGCTATTGTTGAAAGGTTTTTCGAGCAGACGCTGAAGACAATGAAAAGGGAGACACAGAGAATTTCATCGTCCACGCGGAGACGAACGGTAGAGACAGAGAAAGATTCGAGGTATTCCAATTTGCCCCTTCTTCCTTGATGCTCTGGAACAACACAACGTGAAAACTTCATCTGCAGAGGAGCTCCCGCTAAACCTTAACAATGTATCCTTCACCTGAATATAACCACAAATAGGGGGAGAAAGTAAAATACACGTACACACAAAAACGCCACAAACTGATAAATGTTGGCCATGCCATGAAGTTTTCAATATACTCTTACCAAAAATCTGGTATTACCATATCAGGACGGATCTTTTATATTCCCGGCAACCTGCATTGTCATCATAAGGTTCGTCATCCCCGTTGTGTTCAATAAACTAATTAGAGTGGAGTGTATGTACTTGTCTAACACAACTTTATTTGATAGCAGAGGTATACCTAGCATTTACTACATATTGTACAACTACATGTTTCGGCGCTTAACAATGGTCATCTTCAGGTTGTACAAGAAATACTTAGTAAGCAGTTATACGAGACTTATTATGGACTGTATACAGTGGGGAGGTATGAGTTGATGTGGACATGAGATCTCGTATGTGTCATGGAGGTTGGGAGGTGTGGGTACATGGGGTTTCTGCTACTATATGTATATATGAGTTAATAACAGTTAGGTCTGTGGTACCATATTATAGCAGAAACCACAAGTACCCACACCTCCAAACCTCCATGACACATACGAGATCTCGTGTCCACCTCACCTCCTACCTCCCCACTGTATACAGCCAATAATAAGTCTCGTGTAACTGCTTACTAAGTATTTCATGTACAACCTGAAGATGGCCATTGTCAAGCGCCGAAACATGTAGTTGTACCTTATGTAGTAAATACTAGATATTCCTCTACCATCAAATAAAATTGTGTTAGACAAGTACATACACTCCACTCTAATTACTGTATTGTCAGCCACCGTGTAACAACTGTATCCACCTCGTTATGGCCTTTAAATTTGTGACAGCCAAGGTTTGGTTTCATGATAATCGCCTGGCGACGAATTTTCGAAAAAAAAAAAAAAACTATCAGTATACGTTCTTCAACTACACAATTATACGCCTTATAAACCTACTTTCGTACCAACCATGATAATCATTAGAATATTCGCACACACACACACACACACACATACATACATACACATCAACATTAATCTGATTTAATCCCCACCTGCAGTTCTATTACGACACTAGAGCGCTGACCGCGCTAATCACGATGGTACATAAGACTTTTTCGCACATTAACAGGACGCTAGCACTAATGCGGAAAATGTTTTATTCATTGTGATCTCGTAAACAGTAAATAAGAATCACAAGCGCGATTTAATAACGGCTTCCTGGTGGCTATTAACATGCACAAGAAGAACGTAACGTTTTTAGAAAGCCCTTTTCCACGCCGGTTGTTAAACATAACGATTTTATAATCCCACCATGGATCAACCTCAGCCTCTTTACACGTTCTGTTAACTACTGTTACAGAAAGACACCAGGGGTGGTCAAATATAAGGGTTATCTGACAATCTCTAACATAACATACCTCATCTTCAACGAATTCCTGACATTTTTGGTAGCGTACTTAATGGGTGTCCTTTGAAACGGGCTCTGGAGGTGGAGCGTCTCTCTCTCTCTCTCTCTCTGTCTCTATATGGAAGCTCTGTGAAGGGAACCTGGAGGGAGGGCTCCCTTGTTAGAGACCGTGGAGGATAGGTAGAAAAGGCTCTGGAGATGGGCATCTCTTTCCACAGGGGCCCCGCTGGGGAACCTGAAAGGGGGCTCATCTACCAGGGACTTTGAGAGATGGATGAAGTGGGCTCTAGGAATGGAGCGTTTCTCTCTGAAGAAGCTCATTGCGGAGGGCCTCTAGGGAGGAGGGCTCCTTTACTGGGGACCCTGGAATATACGTCAAGAAAGGCTCTGGATACGGGCATCTCTCCCCATAGGGGCCCCGTTGGGGAACCTGGAGGGAATTCGCTTGCCGGAACTCGAGAGAAAAGGATAGTATATCTCGGTTCCTTTATTGGACCCAGACGACATTAAGATTTTAAGTCTGGGGGCCATATGGAACATTGTTGAAGAGATAGGGCTCTCCTGAGCTGGTATCAGATTATGGGGTACAAAGGGCCCGTCTATAACGCTTAGGTGCATTAGGATCATAAGGGCTCGAACCCAACGTAAATCAAACAATCAAGTAAATCAATCAATCAATGGGTGTCCTTAGGTTCCAACGTAGAAACGACTGACGAGGCTTCTACAGAGTGACCCACGGGAACCTGACATCTTTTGAATGGGTAGTACTCAGTAGGTAGGCCGAGGGGGAGGGGGGGGGG
>Ga0123353_10015833_pt1 | contig 10981 bp, 15 predicted proteins | sample TergutLab28metaG_3_FD_92763 | JGI IMG/M metagenome (GOLD analysis project Ga0123353, IMG submission 92763) | Labiotermes labralis P3 segment gut microbial communities from Petit-Saut dam, French Guiana - Lab288 P3 | ecosystem: Host-associated > Arthropoda: Insects > Digestive system > Gut ... | reverse complement strand
TGTATTCACCGAGGGGAGCTTCACGCAGATCACCAGCGGTTTCGGCTATGGCGTGGCCAAAACGGTGCGGTTTCTCGGCTGGACCGACATGCGGGTGATCAGCGAACTCAGGATGAACAATCAGCAATCGCTTGTGGAATTCGGGGAGCATAGCCATGTTCTGGCCAGTGAGTTTTACCTCGCCGGCCAGATTCAGGGTTTCCCGGAAAATGTCGAGGCGACGCGATTCACGCTGGTCGGAGGCGTCAACGCCGACGGCATGACGTTCAACATTCATGTTGACATCAGCAATGCTTTCCCAGGAACCATCGATCTGCAAAACACGACGATCCGCGGAAATCTGCGGTACATGTCCCAGACGGAACACGTCGAAGTCGACGTCCTCCTGTCCGGTGCGACGTTTTGCGGCAACGTCGATTTTTCCCGCGCCTCCTACCAGACGGCACCCGTCACCGTGTCGGGGAGTATTACGCTCGCGGGAAGCGGAGACCAAAAGGTAGATTTTTCCAGCGTCATTCTTATCGATTCACCGACACATGTCGGGTTTGACAAGACTGTGGCGGGAAAGACGGATACCATCGTGAGCAATTCCGCGATTTGCATGAGCGGGAACCAGTGGGGGACCATCAAGCTGCTCGGGACAGGGTCGTTCACGACTTGCGGCGAATTGACGGTTGAACGCATCGACACAAGCGAACTTGCCGGGAGTTTTGTCCCGGGCGATTTCGTGATCAATTACAGGCCGCAATACGTTGACATGGGGTACACCGGATTTCGATTTGTTGCGTTCGAGACGGTCGGTCATCATACGCTATCATCAAAGGAGTTCGTCCAGAATGTTGCCAATATCTGATTGCCACAACAACAACCCGGGAACGATTTTCGGTAAGCAATACCTCGCAACCGCCAATCGGCTGCTCACTCCTGACGATCTTGAAAACATTAGCTACACGGTCTACGAACAGGAGGACCCGGAGGTCAACAACGGCACGCCGGTTCCCGGGTTCGTTGACATCCCGGTCGATATGACGCGGGCCGTGTTCCAGGAGCTCCAGAAGACCGATGTTTACACGCTCTACGGCCCCCGCAGCGTTGAGTACAACACCCGTGTCGTCGTGGCACCTTACGATGTCGTCGAGAGTGGCACAGCGACGACGGTTGTCCCGTTCCCGAACCGCGGCATGTTTTACCGTGTCGAAATCAAATTCACGCTCAAAGACAAGAGTAAGGCACCGTTTTTTCAAGTGGAAATCATCAGGTCGGTATAAAGGAAATGCGGAATTGTGAGTTGGGAATTGGGAATTAAAAATAAATTCCCCATTCCTAATTCCTCACTCCCAATTATTTATTATGGGAATCCAGGAACTTGTCAATCAGGCAACGGCGTTGGCTGTCAACACCTTGAAAAGCGATGCGACGCTCTTTTTCGTGACGTCGGAAAAATCGACGAAACGCCTTTACTTCGACGGCATCGACAAAGGAGTTGATGCGATGATCGAAGATTCCGAGGACGGACAAATACGAACGAAAGAGACCGGCTGGCTTGTTTCCAGAGAGACGTTTCGCAAGCTCTCCGCATTCTGCCATTCGGACTTTACCGGGTGTTGCGTCATTCGGATTTCAAACGGGAGACGGGAAGTCTGGAAGCTGCTCGACGAGGAACCCTGGACGGAACTGATTGAAAATGGCGTGTTTTACCGGCTTAATGCCTATCTCATACGAACAAAAAAAACATGATTTACCAAAGCGATTTGATCGAACTTATTGCCGAGTGGCTCAATGCCAATAGGCCGCCGGCATGGGACGGAATCACCCGGGACGCGGTTTCGGGATACAGCCATGTCCACATCGCCGAGAGCGACGAGGAAAAAGCGGCGGTCGTGGTGCTTCCGGCCCAGATTGATTGGGTGCGGCGTGACCGAGGGAGTGCAAGGCCGACACATGAGATCGACATCGTGATTTTCGGCAAGCAAAAAGATGACGAGACGGTCAAAATACTCATGAACGGGATGGAGGATGTCGCCATGGAGATGATGCAATCCCCTCTCGACGACTCCAAAGCCTGTGTGATAGGCGTCACAACGGTCAATGCCGCCAAGGCGGGATACGTCAAGGATTCACTTCACCGGGACGCCCGCCCCTACATCGGCGGAATCCGGGTGACGTTTAACGTTTATTGAAAACAGCCTAAAGCCTCCTCTCATGGCCAAAGCAAAAAAAAGCCGTTTCACGTTCGACCGAAAGAAGCTGCAAAAGCATTTCGGTCGTGTCAGGCTCCAGGTCTTTCAGTGGTTTGGCAACGATGTCCGGCGTGCGGCAAAAAGGCGGATCAAAAAGCCGAGTAAAAAACGTGCTGAGAGTAAACCGGGTGAATCGCCGGTCGATCGGACCGGGACACTCAAAAAACTGATTTTTTACGAGATTGACCCGATTCGGGGCGTTGTGATCGGGCCGGTTCAATTTAAAGGGCGGTACCAAGGAGCCAAAGCCTTGGAATACGGCGGCCCGAGCCGGGCAAAAGTCCGTGGAAAATGGAAAAAAGTGGTTGTGAAAAAAAGGCCGTTCATGCAGCCCGCTCTTAATGAGGTGAAAAAAACGCTTCCCGACAAATGGAAGCGGGCTGGAGAGAAATTCGCGGGGAAATGATGTCATAATTCGGAATTTGGAATTGGAAATGGGGAATTATGGCGAAAAAACGACCGCGAAACAGTTACGGAAAACTGAAATACGGAACCAGACAGGAAGGTTACACATATTTCTACAGGCCAGAGACTTGGGAAAACGCAAGGAATTCCGCCGGTTTCCTCCGGTGGGCCAATGGGCCGGGATACAAGTTGCCTGTTAAAGCGCAAAGCTCAAAGCGCAAAACGAAAAGATCGAAACGTAAGATGAAGATGAGAAAGAATAGCTAAACCACCATCAAAAAAGGAGAATCAATATGGCACGAACAGGATTTAAGGCACAGATGTATGTCGAAGGTCAACTTTGCACCTTGACACAGGATTTTTCGTTCGCGGTCTCGCGAACGGATATTCAATCAAAAAACAGAGGATTGATTTGGACGAAATACCTCAAAGGAATGAAAGACGTCCCGATTGATTTCGATCTCACAACCGATGAAAACGATCCTCAATATCAGGCACTCAGTGCGTCGTTTGACAGTGATGCCGACGACGATTATATCGAAATCGAGCTGACCGATAAGCCGAAAACGTCAACCGGATGGTCCGGTTTCAAGGCCGATTGGGTGGTCACGAAATTTGAGAAGTCGGAGCCGCTCGATGATGAGGCCAAAACGTCCGTTTCCATCCGCATTGCCGCCGGTTCGCCCAATGAGCCGTCGGTGACGGGGGAATAGTAGGAAATTAGGAATTGGAAATGGGAAATTGTTTTTCATTCCCAATTCCTAATTATTCCACATACCGCTAACCATTCTTAAACAAGGAAATAATTTCATGAAACGCAATTTTACCGATACGAACGGGGCTGTTTGGACCCCGAAAATCACGCTTTTTGAAGCCGCCCGCATCAAAAGGAACCTTGAGGTCAACATCGAGGAGATTGATGACATCAACCGGATGATTCAAGACCCCTCTCTTTTATGCGACACGCTCTATATCGTGTGCGAAGAGGAGGCGAGGGGACGAAACATTTCCGCCGAAATATTCGGAAAATCGCTCCTGGGCGATGCCATTAAGGACGCACGGCAAGCCCTTCTGGGGGCCGTTTCGGATTTTTTCGAGGACCCACGGAAACGGACCGCCTTTTTGGAGTACGTGGGGACGCTCATCGAGGAGGGGGACAAGACACTCGACCTGATTGTGAAATCCGGGAAGGCGACCAAGCAGAAAATCCGGGAGGAAGGCAAGAAGTTTCGGGAGGAACTGCAAAAGCAGCTCGAAAATCCAACCTCTGGGGAGAAGTCTGGAAATTAGCCGGGATTCTGGGCGGAATTGACCCGCATCCGTTCACCTTGTGGGAACTCAGGCAGATGTCTGAGGCGAAACGGTATGAGGACTGGCTTCATACCGCGGCGATCCGGATGGATATTTTGAATTCTCAGTTGGGCGTTATTTACTATTTGAATATGGAGAAGAATAAAAAGAAACCAAAAATGTACAAATTTTACGAACTGCACCCGATGGAGTACGAAAAAAGAAAATCGGCAATGGGGTACATCAATTTTGCCGACGTTGTCAAGGTTTTTGTCAAACCGAGAAAAAAAGAATGGCAAAAACGATCATGATTCCGATGAGGATCAGTGCAAAAATGAACGCAAATACAGCGGAAATCAAGTCTGTGGTTGCAATAAGAAGATCAAGCAAACCTGGTTTCGGTTTGTTGAATTGAACTTCAGTAAAAAAATCAGGTATATCCTGTTTTGGTTTATTAAATTTCATGGCTTTTGGATACGGGCTGTAGACTATAGTCTACAGCCTCATTAACAAAAAATCAAGCCCCATGCCCAATAAAGTTACCGCCGGTCAGGCGTATGTCTCCCTGCTCACCGATAACAAGGCGCTTGTCAACGGTCTCAAGGTTGCCTACAAGCACGTGGAAACTTTTACGAAAACGGCGAATGAAAAAGTGGCCGAATTCGGAAAGGGGATGAAGAGTTTCGGGCTGAAAACGTTTGGCGGCGGATTGGCGGCACTTGGACTTGGATTCAAATCCAGTTTGGATTTCGCCAAAACCGGAGATGATCTCTCCAAAATGTCGCAGCGTCTTGGGACCACGACCGAATTTCTCTCGGAAATGGGGTACGCCGCCAAAATGAGCGGGGCCGACCTGGGGGCCATGAAATCGGCGATCGGCGCGATGAAGGAAAAGGGGCTGGATGGATCACTTTACCAATTCGGAATTGATCCCAGTCAGATGACGGTTGAAAAGCAGTTTGATGCTATTATCAACCGGCTTTCTTTGATCAAAAGTGACACCATCCGGGCAGCCATGGCGACCAAAGTGTTCGGCAGTGCGGGAACGGATCTGATTCCGATGCTCAAGGCCGGGACCAAAGGGATTGAGTCGATGCGCAAGGAGGCCAAAGCGCTCGGAATCTCCATGTCGGGTGAGGATGCCCAAAGTGCCGTGACATTCACCAAAGCATGGACGCGGCTTACCGAAACATTCAAGGCCACAAAAAACATGATCGGAGTGGCATTGGCCCCCATGTTCTCCGACCTGATGGACCGGATGACGCCGATCATTGCCAATATCGGCAAGTGGATTATGGCAAACAAGCCATTGATTGTCACGATTATGAAAATTGCCGCCGGTGTGACCGTACTTGGCGGAGTCATGATGGGACTTGGTATTACGCTTGTCGGCGTTGCCAATGCATTCGGCGTGATCGGATCGGTGATCGGCGGCGTCTCAACCGTGTTCAGTACGATTCTTTCCGTGGTCGGATTCCTGTTGTCTCCCATTGGCCTTTTGACGGCGGCTATTGTCGGCCTGGTGGGATATTTTTTGTATTCTTCCGGTGTCCTGGGAAAGTCGGTCGATTGGCTCAAGGATCGGTTTTCTGGGCTTTTATCCTTTGCATCCGAAGTGTTTGGCGGAATCCGAGACGCGATTATGGCCGGAGACCTCGCCCTGGCGTTTGAAATCGCCTGGGCCGCCATCAAAATGGTTTGGATCAAGGGCAAGAATTGGATTCTGGACCAGTGGTATGCCATCAAATATGGCGTGCTGGAAATATGGTCGTCGGTCGTCTACGGCCTTGCACTGGGTTGGGAGAATCTTGTTGCCGGTCTCCAGTCCGCCTGGACGAACTTTACTGCGTTTTTGAAAAAAACATGGACCAATGTCACATCTGAACTCAAGACGGTTTGGGCGGTTTACAAGACTTGGTGGCAGAAGCAAATGAACTATATCACGGGCAAGATGATGGGAGTCGACGATAAAACCATTGAGTCGATGAATAAGGCAGACGACGCCAATCTGTCCCATCAAATCATTGAAATTGAAACGGCAAAACAAGCGGCAATGGGATCAATTGAGTTCGACCGAAAAACCAGAGTGGATCAGGTTGAGGCTGAACGCAAAGCCATGACGGAAGGGCTGAAAGCCGCCCAAAATGCCGACCGTGACGAACGTACCAAGAAACACGCCAACGCTCTCACGGCGATGCAAAAGGAAGAGAATGACGCCCGTGCCAAATTGCAGTCTCTGAATGAAAAAGCGGCGGCACAAATGGCGGATTTTGAAAAGAACAATCTGCATAAAAACTGGGCGGATGGGATTTTAGACGGACTGAACTTGTCCGCAGGAGGAAAATCAAGCGGAACGTTCTCGGCCTTTGAGATCGGTTCGCTCGGAAACGACATCCAGAAAAAGCAGCTTGATGAACTCACCGCCATTCGTATCGGAATTGACCAAATGTCCAATGCGGGCATCGTGAGATGAGAAATGACAATAAAAATTTGTGAACAGTACAAAGGGAAACGCGGAATCGGTCGGGGGAATGTGTCCCGGGAACGGACTTATGAAATCATCGGGACGCGGGATTGTGATACGGCGTATACCGAGTTTTACCAGTTCGTGATGGAAAACGCGCCAACATTCAAGGGGCTGCCGATTGAAACGATTGACGTTGAGGAAAATGAGGACGGGGCCAAGCTTTGTATCGGGACCGTGAAATATTCCAATCTCGCCAAACAGCGGCTCGGGATCGGGATTCCAAAATACAAATTTTCGACGAAAGGCGGAACTGCAAAGGTTCGATTTTCTCTCGAGACACTTAAGCGAATCGGGCGTGACGGACGGACTCCGCCGAACTTTCACGGCGGAATCAATTACCAGTCCGGAAAATACGAGGGGGTTGACATTGTTGTTCCGAAATGGACGAAAACGGTTTCAATTCGCTATCTCAGATCGATGACAGGATTTCAATTTGAACGGATGGTGTTCGGTATGACCGGAACGGTGAATTCTCATCCGTTTTTGGGGATGGCCCCCGGCGAGGTGATCTTCAATGGGGTGGATGTGGATGATTCGGACATCGAAACCGAAGACGGCTATATCATTCCGACAAGCGATTGCGTTTTTGAGTTCAACGGAATGCCAAATCGGAACAATATGTATGCCGGCGACCTCGGCCCGTTCGACAAAGGCGGTTGGGATTATGTTTGGGAGTATTACCGTGAAACACCTGATTTTTTAAGCAAAAACACCATCCATATTTCCGAATCCATCCAGGTCGAACGCATGTACACACGCAACGATTTCAACGTATTGGGATTTTGAAAATGGCCACCAGCCTTCTGAATCTTCAGAGCATTCACAAGGGGGATAAAACAATCCCCTCAAAGACGTGGAATCAGTTCCGTGACTTCATTGAGTCCCAGTCTGCCGTTTCGGGTACCGGCGGGACCGCTCCGGTCCGTTTTCTGATCCACAACAAAACCGAGATCGATCTCAATTACGGAAATGCCGTTTCGCTGGAAGAACCGCTGTTTGACATTCCGGGTGTTTCTTCCGGAGGCGACAACCAGGCGGACCGGTACCGGCACTTTATCGACCGAACTTACAAGGCCGTAAAACCGAAAGAGGATTATCCCTTGGCGATCACGCTGGAACCGATTGGCAAGGAGAAAATCGGTCGTGTTGCGGTGTCCGGGATTGTCCGGGCGATTGTCGATGTCAAAAACAAGGACCACGCGCGGGTTACGTTCACAAGCGGTACCGTCGAACTTGAATCAAGTAACGACGGCGATCTGTCGTTTTATATTCCGTCGCAAGAAACCGGCAAACAGTGGTGCGACCTGCAATTTGGGAGTCCGGGAGGCGGTGGTTCTTCTTGTATTGCCGTCATGCTTCAAACGCTCTCCTATGCCAACAGTCTCATGGGAGTGAATGCCTACATCATGAATCCTGATCGGACAACACAAACAGAGGTCATCAGGGTGTATTGCCGTGGAATGAGCAACGGGACAAAAACGATAGACACTGGAAAAAGGGTTGTTTGTAATATGATCGACGGTCGTTGGGAAGTTGTCGGGGAGTATTGCTGATGTCCGGAATTTTTGGAGGAGCTGTTTTTCCCAATTGCATTCCTGTTTATGCGATTGATCAAATTCCCCTGTATCCCGCTCAAATTGCATCGAGTGACGATGTTGCAATCATAAGCTCTCTGAATTCTCAACTTTCTTTTACAAGAGGGTTCAGGAAGCAAGGGGTAAGCAATTGCTGGGAACAGATGAACGTGACACCGGCTCGCGTTCTCTATGATGACGATCTCAATGAATTCGTCATGACGGCAGGAATGCAAGCGATGTATTGTTCGTCGGACGGAATCGCTTGGAACAATATTTCTCCGGAAGATATTTTCTTTTCGCAATCTAATCTTTCACTGAATAATACTGAAGACAAATATATTGAGACTTACGCCAGGATTTTAGATGGCAACGGAAATCTTGTTTTTCGCATTGCTATCTTTGATAAACGCGACAGAACGCTTATATCTAAAGATGGAACTTTAACTTTTGGATATGAAACTCTTCCTTCTAATTTAGCAGGTTCATTTGGAAATGGAATTATTTTAATCACTTTCAGAGTAAACAGGGGTAGTGGCTTTAGCTCTGACTATTCCTACGTTTCTAACGACGACGGGGTAACTTGGCAACTCCGTCAATATCCATTCCAAACATTTGGCGAATGTCTGGATTTTGAAGACGGGGAATTCATTTCAATTGGAAACAGCGCGTTTGGTGCTGGAAATCGAGTGTATCGAAAAAGCGTTGACGGCGTGAATTGGACTGTTCATAACTACCAAGAAAATGAAAGTCCTTTATTTACCAATGGTGTTGTATCACGAAGAATCAAAGGCAAGAGATATTACGTTTTTCACAACGTCGACTCGCAATCAGTCGCAGGGTCTAATGTCTACGTTTACGAGGGAGCAGAGGTTGTTTCTGTTCTTGACGAACCATTGAGTTATAATTTGTACGACTTTTCAAAAATGGGAGACGTTTGGCAATGCGTGGTCGGTGACCGCAAAGACGTATGTCAATCGGACGATCTTTTGAGCATCCGAGATTGCGTCAACTTGTCATGCGGAGAAGGAAACTGCAACACATGCCAAACACTGCCGGCACCGATAGCGGACATGATGCACCTTTTACGCGACGTGAGAAATCTGCATGTCTAACGGTGTTGGTACGAGATTGAAGATGTTCTTCGCACGATACGGCATTCGTGAATCAAGCGGTTGCCGGTGTGCGGAACTTGCCAAAAAGTATGACGACTTTGGTGTCATATGGTGTGAGGAGCACTTTGACGAAATCGTCGAAGAAATTCGGCAAAACGCAATAAAGCGTTTCGGAGTCGGCCCGCGATTTATCATACGGCGCATCGTTAGAAATGCAATCAAGGAAGAAAGATCATGAAGTATCAAACCGGCGACATCATCGTGACCCGCTCGAAACAGTGGTACTGGAACGTTTCTCCCGGATACTGGAATCATGTCGGAATGTTCGTCGAGATCGATGCCAAGCAATTCGTGATTGAGGCATTGCCGTTTTACGGCGTGATCTTGATCCCCGCCAAGATGTTTTTCGCCCGGGATCAGATTTATAAGGTTTTGCGGCACAAACCGGACGATCAAGGTCCGGAGTCCAAGTATTCCATCATCCCTTACTTTGCGGCCCACAGAGCCTTGAAAGACCTCGGAAAAAGCTATTCACTCCTCGGTGTTTTCAGGAGAAGGAACTGTGTTTCCTTGGTTAGAAACAGCTACCAGTGCATTACAGGAAAGCGGCTTCCCTGGATCGTGCCTGATGATTTGTTCCGGGATATGGAGAAGACACATTTTCAAATTATTTTCGATAGCGAGAAAGAAAACCATGAAACTTAAAATTTTGCGATCGGCGATTGCCGTTTTGATCGTGCTTTGTTGTGCGACCCCACTTTTTGCCCAGCTCACCATCTCCGGCCCGAAAGCGGCGTTTGCCGGCGACCTGGTTACCCTGAGCGTCAACATTGACAGCGATTGCGGCTTGCCCAATGCCGGTAATGTCGTTTGGAATGTCATCCCAAACGACATCACCGAAGGCAAATATCACGTTTGCAATGACGGAAAAACGCTGGTTTTTGCGAGCCGATTGCCCGGAACGTATCATTTCATCGTTGCCGCAAACGACGGCGGTACCGTCACACAAGTCATGCACAAGGTGGAAAACGTCGAACTGGTACCGCCGGTCCCGGAACCCACGCCGACCCCCGGCCCGGTGCCGACACCCGAACCGGACCCCGGCCCGAAACCGCTCCCCGATCCGGATTATGTGACGCTCGGTCAGTGGGCCGCAGACAAGGCCAAAGAGCTTGTCAAGTCGTCGGCGTTTGATCGTGAAAAGAAAGCTCTGGCCGAAGCGTTCCTGACAACGACCAAACTCATCGAGGACGGCACGCTCACGACCGGAGAATCTGCCCGGACGAAACAGCGGGACAACGCCAGAAAGTACCTCGCGTCGGTGAGTCACCAGTCTGCGGAAAATTGGGCGGCGTGGGACCTGGAACTTGCCAAGAAGTTGGCCGAATTCAATCTCGACGATGTTGCCAAAATCGGCAATGTCTACAAGGAAATCGGAAAAGCCCTTGCCGCAGTGCCGGTTTCGGAAAATCCGCAAGTACGTCCTGCATCACGGTCCGTGTGGCGATACAACACGCGTAGTATGTCGCCGTGTGAAAATGGACAATGTGCTTTGTAATGTGGAATTTGGAATGCGGAATTGTTTTTAATTCCCAATTCCCAATTCCCAACTCATAATTCTATAAAAGGTGAATAATGGAAGAGAACAAATACACAAGCGGCTGGCTGGCCGAGCAGGAAAATATTTTTGGAGACGTTGACGGAGGCATCGAAATCGTTTCCGAGTCCGACGCCATGACGATCATCCGTGAGGCTGCCAACACGCCGATCAAAACGCATCCGTGGGATATGGCCGAGCATATGCACGGCCAAAACAATTGTCCCTATGCA
>Ga0123353_10015832_pt1 | contig 10982 bp, 13 predicted proteins | sample TergutLab28metaG_3_FD_92763 | JGI IMG/M metagenome (GOLD analysis project Ga0123353, IMG submission 92763) | Labiotermes labralis P3 segment gut microbial communities from Petit-Saut dam, French Guiana - Lab288 P3 | ecosystem: Host-associated > Arthropoda: Insects > Digestive system > Gut ... | reverse complement strand
GGCGGCATCGGCCTTGGGAACGTGACGCAATTCGCGGAATTCAACTTCTACTGCGACGCCGAGAGCGCGCAGCACGTCCTTTCGGCTGTGCCGAACCTGCTTCTGGCCCCTATCGATATCACCACCCAGGTAGCCTTCGGCCCGGAGCGGATCGCCGCCATCGGCGCGGCGGGCACGCCCGCGGCCAGGGCCATGGAGGCCATGCTCACCCTCAACTACCACCAGTGCGTGGCCTACGGCGAGCCGGGCGCCACCATGCACGATTCCACCGCGGTGCTGGCCTATCTTTACCCCGAGCTGTTCGAGTTTAACGCCTGCGGCATCCGGGTGGAGTGCGGGAAGGAGCGCTACGGCGAAAGCACGGTGGCGGAAGGCGCCAATGTCCGCCTGATCACCAAAACCGATCCCGCGCGCCTGCTGGACATTATCGCGCGAAGCTTAGTGTAGCCCAAAAAACGTATCCGCGTCGCTCTTGAACTTGCCGACAGCAATTGCGTATTCCTCGATGAAGCGCTCCAGCTCCATGCCCGCCGCGTTGCGGGAAAGCGCCAGCAGGTTGTCGCACTCGTTGGCGTCCATGAAGCGCACGGCCTCCAGGAGGTGCGCGCAGTCCTCCTCGTCGATGGCCATGAAGCCGTGCTTGTCAGCGTGGATCAGATCCCCCGGGCGCACCGTGGTGCCGAAGACCTCCACCTCGCAGCCCCACTTGACCGGCGTGGAATAGGCGTGGCCGACGCAGCCTTGCTTCGCCATGGCGTGGAACCCGGCGTTGGCCATCTCGTCCAGGTCGCGCACGCAGCCGTCGGTGACGGTGCCCACGCAGCCCATCACCCGGTGCATGTTGGCGTTGATCTCCCCCCAAAAGGAGCCGATGTGCGGGCTGTCGAGGTCCTTTACCACCACGATTTTCGGCCCCGGTACAGAGGCCAGGTATCGCATGTACTGCCTTTGGGCATCCGGGTTGGCGCGCTGGTGCTCCGGGCTGCCCGGCTGGCACACCACGGTGACTGCCGTGCCCACCATGATCCCCATCTGGGGCATATAATCCCGCAGGGGCGCCCGATTGAAGCGTCCCTGTGTGCGCTCCAGCCGCGTGACCTTCTCCCAGCCGTTGTAGACGGTGGGCGTGTTCCACCGCTTGAGATTCAGCATTTCCGCGTGGGACAGCATTATAATACCTCCATTGTAATTTTCGGGTGCCGTCAGGATCGCCCCCTTGGGGGAGATGTCGCGCAGCGACAGAGGGGGTTACCCCGCCGATTCATTGATCTCCGCCAAAACCAGGGCGCGGCGCTCGGCCAGGTCGGCGTACATCCGCACGCGCTCCTCCTTGCTGATATTGTAAAACAGCTTGGGGATCAGGCTCAGCAGCCCGCCCGTGAGGCCCGGCAGCAGCAGCCAGAACAGGAAGATGCTGCGCTTGTTGCGCTCTGTCTGCTCCAGGTAGCCCTCCGCCTGCCGGATGCCCATCCTGTCCAGGATGAGGTTGGAAAAGCCGTTGAACAGGTATCTGCATATTTTCGCCACGAGGCCGCGCATGGCGCCGGTCATGGCCTCGTTGCGGAAGCCCGTCTTCCACTCCGCGTAGTCCATGCACTCGTTGCGCATCTCCTTTTCCATCACCCCCTTGATGGTATAGGTCGGCGTGAAGAGGGCCTCCTGCACGGCTATGACAGGGAAGATTTTCCATCGATCCAGGTAGATGTTCCCGATCAGGCCGATGATGGCTGTGGGGACGCGCAGGAAGACGATGGTGTGCTCGCTGAGGATCCACAATGTCTTGGTGGAAAAAGTGCCCCGCAGCCATGCCCACATCTTCGGCAGGTAGGGGAACAGGCCGGTCAATGCGCCCGGCACGCCCACCAGGGTTTCCATGAAGGGGAAGCGCAGCACGGTGTTGTAGTACAGGCTCTCGAAGGGCCCCTGGATCTGAAAGTTGCCCAGCAGTTCGGAGAGCATCATCAGCAGCAGCGGCTGGTTGTGGAGTATGGAGCGGATGTTCATGCGCAGCTCGGGGGCTTTGACGCTCTGCTGCACGCGTTCCTTAAAACGCAGAGCGAACACGAGGGCGAACACGCCCGCGATCACCGCCAGGGCGGTGCCGAAGGCGAGGATGAGGTTGCGGTCGTCCAGGGCCATCTGCTCGGCGGTGAGGCCCGGCCGGTTGTCCAGGACCGTCAGCAGCAGCTGGACGACATACTGGGGCAGGCCCGCCCCCAGCACGTTGGAGAAAAACTGCGTGTTCTTGGTCAGGCGGGAGCGCTCGTCCACATCGGGGGTGATGGTGGCGAGCACCCCCTCCCGGGCGGTGTCGTTGAAGGTCTGCACCAGGTCCTGCAAAACCCGGAAAATGACATAGGTCACGATTTTCGGCGTATGATCCCCGGGCGTGCCCCAAAAGACCACGGACATGAAGTAATAGAAGAACATGATGGGTACGCCCGCCAGCAGTGTCGTGGTGAGGTAGGGCTTGAGCTTGCCCCAGCGCGTGCGGGTACGGTCCACCCAGTGGGCGAACAGCACATCGTTGAGGATATCCCAGGGCCCGATGATGAACCAGTCCAGCCAGGTGCGTATGGAAAAGCGGATGTTCAGCATCTGGTTGAGGAAGCGCTCGTCCGTCTTGCTGATGTTCAGGCTGGTGGACATGGCGAACATGATGTACCGCGCGGTTTCGCCCCGGCTGATGTACGTGCGCCCGGAGGGCGCACTGCGGGCCTGCGGCGCGTTGGTATTGGCCAAGGTATCCCCTCCCTACATCCAGATCCAGCCGAAGAAGATATACCGCGCGATCCACATCATCAAGTTTACCAGCCGCATGATCAACTCGGCAAATTCGGGCGACAGCGAGAACCCGTCTTTCTCAACGTATAGCGTAAACGTGAATTTCGCGTCGGGCTCCACGCCGTTGCTGGCAATAAACTCCGCACCATAAGTGCCGTAGCTGAGGCCGTCTCGGATACTCATTGCCCATCTGCCGTCAGGCAATTCGACCAGCATGATACCATGGCTGCCGTACGCATACGTATTCGTGACCGTGGGCTTGGGATTGCCGGTGACGTTAAATCCGACGCCGTCAATGGAAACTATGTTCGTAGAGCTATAGCCCTCCCTAATGGTGAGGCTTGTGGGGCCGGTAATGGCAGGTGCCTGCTCGTCTTCGGCCGAAACGGCAAACGCCGCCAGGCCGGCCAGCATCGCCGCCGCCAGAAGAACGCATAGGAGCTTTTTCATGTAATCACCCTTTCAGTCTTATTTATACTGATACACCCTTACGTAGTCCACGACGAAATCCGTCATTTCGCCCGGCTTGTTCAGGCTTATATCCCCCGCCCAGCCGCCCAGCTCGTGCTCCACGCTCAGGATGAGCCACTGCTCGTTCTGGCTCACGCCGCCAAAAGAGCTGCGCCCGGATTCCACGCCGTCGATATAGAATATGTACTCGTCCTCGTTCCACTCCATGCCGTAGGTGTGGAAGGTGTCATAGGGTTCAGTTACCCGATATTTGCCCACGTTGGTCCCCCTGTGGGCGTCGCCGTAGCCGTCGTAGTGCAGGTTCGTCGTGACCGCGTTTTTCAGCAGAGGGCACTTCTTCACATAATAAGCGCTTTCGTAGATGTCGATTTCCGTGCCGTCGCGCCCGGAGCCGTCCACATTGCCCACCTGGTGGTTGAACATCCAGAAGGCGCTCCACAGCCCCTGGCCCTTGGGCATCATGCAGCGCACCTCAAAGTAGCCGAACCTCTGGGCGAAGGAGCGGCTGGTGTCGATCCCCGCGGAGTAGTACCCCGCCGGGCCGCCCGCCATGCCCTCCTCCATGTAGGCCGAGGGGATATGCAGCTTGCCGTCGCGCACCTGGGCCATTTCCAGGCACCACCAGCCGTCCCTGCGGGGGGCCGCGCCGCCGTCAAAGTAGTGCCCGCCCCATTTGTCCGTGTCCAGGCCGTCGCCCTCGAATTCGTCGCTCCAGGTCAGCACAAATTTGTCCAGGTCCAGGGCCGGCCCCCTGGGCGTCACCGGCAGGCCCGCCAGCATCAGCAGCGCCTGCGCCCCGCTGAGCAGCCAGGCCAATATACGCTCGAACATATCACCGCGCCTCCTAATATAGAATGTCACTAGCATTATGACACTTTTTCCGGCGCATGTCAAGAAAAAGCGTTGAAATCGCGCAGGGAGTATGTTATAATGGCGGCGCCGGGATAATGACCAAACCACCCCGCCCTGCGGGCACCCCTCCATGGAGGGGGATCAAGGAGGCCCCATGACTGACGAAACTTTCATGCGCCGCGCCCTGGAACTGGCCCGCGCCGCCGCCGCCGAGGGGGAGGTCCCCGTGGGGGCGGTGGTGACCCTGGAGAATGAAATCGTGGGCGAGGGGCGCAACCGCCGGGAGGGCGGCAAAAACGCCCTCTATCATGCCGAAGTCGAGGCGATCCATCAGGCCTGCGCGCGGCTGGGCGGCTGGCGGCTCTGGCAGTGCTGCATATACGTCACCCTGGAGCCCTGCCCCATGTGCGCCGGGGCGGTCATCAATGCGCGCATTCCCCGCCTGGTATACGGCGCGAAGGACCCCAAGGCGGGCTGCTGCGGCTCGGTGACGGACCTGTTCGCGCTGCCTTTCAACCACCGGCCCCAGGTTATTGGCGGCTGCCTGGAGGAGGAGTGCGCCGCGCCGCTGCGGGAATTCTTTGCGGGGCTGCGGGAGAACAGAAACAAATTTCCGGAAAATTAATTTCGCCAAAAAATTATTTTTGCAGGAATTGAAATTAGCGCTTGCAAAATGCATGCGCTTTTGCTATAATATAAAGGTATATTTTGATTTGGAGGAAATCGCATGCAAGAACTGATGGAACAATATGCACAGGCAAAGGCGCGGGGCCTGCAGCTCGACATGTCCCGGGGCAAGCCGGGGGCCGATCAGCTGGCCCTTTCGGACGATCTGCTCGACGCCCGCTGGGCAATGCCGCCCAAGAGCGAGACCGGCTTCGACTGCCGCAACTACGGCCTGCTGGAGGGCATCCCCGAGGCGCGGCGGCTGTTCGCGGAGCTTTTGGAGGTCCCCGAGGCCCAGGTGCTGGCCTGCGGCAACGCCAGCCTCACGCTGATGTACGACTATATAGCCCAATGCATGACCCACGGCTCGGGCGGCTGCGATCCATGGATGAAGTAGGAAAACGTAAAATTCCTGTGCCCCGTGCCGGGCTACGACCGCCACTTCTCCATCCTGGAGCACTTCGGCATCGGAATGGTCAACATCCCCATGCTGGGCGGCGGCCCGGACATGGACCTGGTGGAGGAGTACGCAAAAGATGAGAGCGTCAAGGGCCTCATCTGCGTGCCCAAGTATTCCAACCCCGAGGGCAAGACCTTCAGCGGGGAAACCGTCCTGCGCTTCGCCAACCTGAAGCCCGCCGCGAAGGATTTCCGGGTGATCTGGGACAACGCCTATATCGTCCACGACCTGTACGAAGAAACCGACCCTCTGCTGAATATCCTCGCGGCCGCGAAGGGCTGCGGCGCCGAGGATCACTTCGTCGCGGTGACCTCCTTCTCCAAGGTCACTTTCCCCGGCGGGGGCGTGGCGGCCGTCGCGGCCTCCCCGGCGAATATCGCGGAGATCAAGGCCCGCATGTCCATGCAGACCATCGGCCCCGATAAGCTCAACATGCTGCGCCACGCCCGTTATTTCAGGGACGCCGACGGCGTGCGGGCGCATATGCAAAAGCACGCGGCCATTCTGCGGCCCAAGTTTGAGGCCGTGCTGGAGATTTTGCAGCGCGAGCTTTCCAGCATCGCCTCCTGGACCGCGCCCCGGGGCGGCTACTTCATCAGCCTGGATCTGCCCGCGGGATGCGCGAAGCGTACGGCCCAGCTGTGCAAGGAGGCCGGCGTGGTGCTGACCCCCGCCGGGGCCACCTTCCCCTACGGCAAGGACCCCGAGGACCGCAACCTGCGCATCGCGCCCACTTTCCCGCCGCCGGACGAGCTGCGCGCCGCCACGGAGCTGCTGTGCCTGTGCGCGAAAATCGCGGCGGGGGAAGCAGAATAGACTCAGCAATAAATTAACGACAAAGGAACCGCCATAATCGACGGTTCCTTTGTCAATGCTTTGGAATTTGGTGGGGTGACATTCCCACATCTCCTAACCCGTTACCGGGGGCGACGGCTGCCCGTTCCGCCCTCAAATTCCACTCTACTTGCTCCCCTCCCGTATCTCCACCCGGCGTATTTTTCCGCTGGTGGTCTTGGGCAGCTGTGCCGCGAATTCCACGATGCGCGGGTATTTGTAGGGCGCGGTGGCTTTCTTCACGTGGTTTTGCAGTTCTTTCACCAGCGCCTCGCTGCCCTCCCAGCCCTTCGCCAGGACGACGGTGGCCTTCACCACCTGGCCCCGTATGGGGTCCGGCGCGGCGGTGATGGCGCACTCCACCACGGCGGGGTGCTCCATCAGGGCGCTTTCCACCTCGAAGGGGCCGATGCGGTAGCCCGAGCACTTGATCATGTCGTCGTTGCGGCCCACGAACCAGTAGTAGCCCTTGCTGTCCCGCCAGGCGATATCCCCGGTATGGTACATGCGCCCGCCAAGCACCCTTTCGGTGGTCTCCGGATCGTTGTAAAGCGCAACAAAAAGGCCGGCGGGCATGCGCTTGTCGATATCCCGTATAACCACTTCGCCCTCCTCGCCCGCGCCACAGCTCTCGCCGCTCTCGTCCACGATGTCGATATCGAAGGTGGGCGAGGGCTTGCCCATGGAGCCCGGCCGGGGGGCGAAGCCGTCGAAGTTGGCCAGCAGCACCGGCCCCTCGGTCTGGCCGAAGCCCTCGCACAGCTCCAGACCGGTGAGCTCCTTCCACTTGTTGTAGACCTCGGGGTTCAGCGGTTCCCCCGCCGTGGAGCAGTGGCGGATGAAACTGAGGTCGTAGCCGCTCAGGTCCTCCTGGATCATGAAGCGGAACATGGTGGGCGGCGCGCAGAAGGTGTCGGGCTTATACTTCACGATTTTGTCCAGGAGGTTCTTCGGCACGAACTTGTCCAGGTCGTAGGCGAACACCGCCGCGCCGCAGATCCACTGGCCGTAGATCTTGCCCCAGCCAAACTTCGCCCAGCCGGAATCCGACAGCACGGTGAAGTGCAGCCCGCCGTCCGCCGCGTGCTGCCAGTATTTCGCCGTGATGATGTGCCCCAGGGGGTGGATGTGGTTGTGGGCCACCATCTTGGGCATGCCGGTGGTGCCGCTGGTGAAATAGGTGAGAAAGATTTCGTCGTTGCGGGTGTCTGTGCGGGCAAATTCATCGCTGTGCTTTTCAATCTCGCTGTCGAAATTGAGCCACATTCCCCTCTGAGGAGGGATGGCCCGAAGGGCCGGGGTGCGGAGCACTTCCCCCACAATAATCTTATGTTCCACCGTCGGGCAATCCGGCATTGCCTGCTCGATCTGCCCGAAGATATACGCGTCCGGGATGGCCAAAACGGCCTTGACCCCCGCCGCGCCGCAGCGGTATCGGATATCCTTGGCGGTCAGTTGCACGGAGGCCGGGATTACAATCGCGCCGATCTTGTGCAGCGCTACCGCGATGGGCCAGTATTGCCAGCGCTGGGCGAGGAAGAGGATGACGCGGTCGCCCCTGCAAATCCCCAGGCTGACGAAAAAGTTCGCCGCGCGGCTGCTCAGAGTTTTGATGTCGGCGAAAGTGAGCACGCGCTCGCCGCCGTGGTCGTCGCACCAGACGAGGGCGCGCTTTTGCGGGTCATGGTCCGCCCAGGCGTCCACGACGTCGAAGCCGAAATTGAAATTTTCGGGTATGCGCAGCCTATAATTCTGCTTAAAATCCTCATAGGAGGTGAATTCGCTGCGTTCAAGATATTTTGATAGAAGCATGGCTCTGTTTCCTCAATCCAATAGAAATGTAAAAACCCAGGTGTAAAACGTCAGCAGGGAGCAGCGCTGCACCAGTCCCGCATAGTCGTGGAGCGGGCCCTCGCCCAGCTGGCCGATTTTCATCAACGGGACAATCGCCAGCATGATAACGGCGGCAATGAGCGACAGCGCCCGCATGTACCGCCATTTCTCCTCGAACATGGAGGCCGGGTCCGTCACCAGGGGGCCGGAGACGAAATAGCAGACTGCAACAATCAGCAGAATGGTCCCCGCGCGCGGCGTGCGTTCCTCCGGGAATGCTTTCATGACCCCGAGGGAAAAAATACAAATAAGCATAGCCCTAAGAACATGAAGCTCACGATCTGGATCCATTCGCGCGGCCCTATGGAAAGCTCGCTGACGTACTCGCGCATGGGGGAATACCCGGAGCGCAAAAGCCCGTTGACCGTGAACGACAGGGCAAAGAGCGCTGTACCGGCTATGCCCGCCCAGGGCGCGGCTTTCTTTATCATAGCTGTACCCTTTCGTTTGGCAATACATGCAAAGCGGTGAGGGAGTATCGCGGAGCGACAAGGGGCTGTGCGATGTGCTTTGTTGCGGATTAAGAAATAAAATTCACTCCGCGATCACCGTCAAGAATTTCGCCGGCCCGCCCACGGCCTTCTGGCCGTGGGGCAGCGTAGGGTCGAAGTAGACGCAGTCGCCCGGCTCCAGAAGGATATCCTCGTCGTCCAGGATGACGCAGACCTTGCCCTCCACGATGTAGTTGAATTCCTGGCCCGGGTGCGTCACCAGGGCCATATCCCCGTTTCCAGGCGCAACGGTCACCAGCAGGGGCTCCATGATCCGGCGCTTGAATTTATAGGCCAGGCTCTCGAAGTGGTAGCCGGGGTAGCGGTCCACGCCGGTGCTCTCGCCCTTTTTCACCACACAGTAGTTGCTCAGCCGGGGGGATTGCCCGGTGAGGATCTCGGTGATGTCCACGCCGTACTCGATGGAGAGCTTATACAGTGCGCTGATGGGGATGTTCTCCCCGCTTTCCTCGTAGCCCAGGTACTGCTCCGGGGAGACGCCCAGCCACGCCGCGGCCTGCTGCGGGGTGTAGCCGCATACCTCGCGGATCTCACGCAGCCGCCCGGCCACCTGCCGCATCTGCATTTGTTCCGTCATTGTCACCCTCCTTGCCCGCAAGGGACATAAAGCCCCTAAAGAATGAAGATTAAATTATATTATAATTGAAAACAGGGATGGAGTCAAGCATTTTTTGAAATTTAGGGGTTGCAATTAAATACGAACCATGCTACAATTAAGTCCTATTGAACGAACAGATTGGAGACGAAAAGATGGACATAAGGCCTCGGGTGTTTATGGGTTCCTCCTCTGAAGGGAAAGACTACCTGGATGCGCTTTCTGTTGAGCTTTTAAAGTTTTGTGAACCGCACCCCTGGGATCTGGATATTTTTGAACCGTCAAGATATCCTCTCGAGGATTTAGAACAAAAGGCCGGCAGGTTTGATTATGCTGTCTTCATTCTTCATCCAGACGATTACAATATCAGCCGGGGGGAAGTCACGATAAAGACGCGGGATAATGTCGTCTTCGAGATGGGTCTTTTCACAGGAGTGCTGGGCAGAAGCAATGTTTTGCTGCTGGAGCCGAATTTGAGGGCTACCGCGGCGCCAATCAAGTCTCCCGTTGATTTTGCCGGGGAAGGCACGCGTTTTCGGCTTCCGACCGATTTTTTAGGGATTACAACCATCCGTTACGAATATAACGAAAACGTGAAAATGGCTATGCGTGTCGCCGCAATTCATATTCGTCAGCAAATTGAGCAGAACTACAAAAATGAGGGTTATGATATGAGCAAATCATGGCCTTTGCGGGTAGCCATACTATCCAAAGACACAAACAGCGCAGAGAAGCTGCACAACATTTTGCAGTCCTATACGGGCGACAACTTGGTTACATCGAAAATTTACGCAAACTTCCAGGAAGCAAAAGCCGCAATGGATAACCGCGAGATCGACGGGGCCTTTTTTGACATTTTTTCATTCGAGGCGGACGAAAGCGGTGAATTGATCTCTTACGCGCGTCGCCGGCACCGGGAAATCGCTTTTTCAATTTTTGGCACATATGATGCATTGCACGAGTTTCCCGGCTTTACGCCGACCTTAAAAAGCAGTCTTGAACACTATTGGAGGCTGGCAAAGGATGAAAATGATGATTCGCTTTCCATATCGGTTGAGGACATGATGATTCTGTTTTTCATCTACAAATTATCCGGTGGGGCATTTGGAGAAGCGCCCGGAAGAATTGTAAAGCAAATATTCAAACCGGATGTCATTGGTTCCCTTCGGGAATGGCGGAGTTTTTTCACTTGACATAAATAAAAGTAAAACCAAGCCCCCCTGCGCTTGCAGGAGGGCCTTTTGGCGCTTATTCTGCTGTGCTGGCTCAGTTGTTCACCGCGGCGATCCAGAAGATGCCGGCGGCGAAGACGATGACGAAATACTCATACCATTCGTAGTAGGTGGTGACGTTGACGACCTTGGTATCCTCGCCGGAGGTGATGGTTACAGGGATCGGGATCAGGCTCGAGAAGCCGGTTTGGAAGGTCATCTTGCCGGAGCTCAGGTTGATGCTGAACTGGCTGTTCGGCTCCACCGTGAACGTCGCGTCCGGGAATTCGGCCTTCACGCTGATGAAGAAGTCGGCGTTGATCTTGGCGAATCCCTTGTGGATCGCAGCGCTGTCCGGGAGGTCGGCGAGGGTGATGACGTCGGCTTCGGCGGCCTGGGCGGCGACGGCGGAAATTCCGCACAGCATCATGGCGGCCAGGAGGATGGCGAGCAGTTTCTTCATTGGTTTTGCCCCTTTCAAGCATGTAATATTTGGCAGGCTTTGGAAGCCTGTCCAGCATGATAATACCACATTGTTCCTTCAAAGTCAAGAAAAAAATGCACAATGCGCACGATACGTAAAAATGCGGGGGGGGGGGGAGGGGTTTAACCCCAAATTTTTTTGTGGCCGCGGGCCCTTTGCCCCTTTGGGGCCAAATGGCGGGAGGGGGGGGGGGAGAGGGCAAAAACGCCCTTGCCAAGGC
>Ga0123353_10015831_pt1 | contig 10982 bp, 6 predicted proteins | sample TergutLab28metaG_3_FD_92763 | JGI IMG/M metagenome (GOLD analysis project Ga0123353, IMG submission 92763) | Labiotermes labralis P3 segment gut microbial communities from Petit-Saut dam, French Guiana - Lab288 P3 | ecosystem: Host-associated > Arthropoda: Insects > Digestive system > Gut ... | reverse complement strand
TTTTTGTTTACGAACATGGTACCTTCCCTCCCCCCCCCCCCCAACCTCAGTTTGGTTACCTTAATACTATTTGGCATAGAACACAAATTATGAAGCTACTTATTACAGACCTACAATTGTATAATGTCTGCTGTCACTTCCAACCCTTTAGCTCCAAATATTCTGCTAAGCACCCTCTTTTTTTCGAAAAACCTTACACGTGGGCCTATATGTTCTTACCTTAAACTGGCTGACCGGCTCTCACATACATGCAAAACAGCAGCTAAAGTTACAGTTTTGTTTATTTTAATCTTCAGGACCTACGACTTTCGACAGCAGACGAAGATACAAAAGATGGTAAACTGAAATGTAGTAAGCACTTGCCGAATGGCGTGGGCCTTAACCTTCTTTGTGAGTGAACTTTTGCCCCGTTGCCGGCACCTTTTTCCAACTACATCCTCGCTTGCCACTCTCTCTGTCGTCATTTCCCGACGCTACCGAATTTTTTTTTCCTGCCTGCCTTACAGTGTGCGAGGACTTTGTGTTTGGCCACCGGCCTATTTGGTTGTCCTTAGAAATTCTCCTTTCGGCTTGGGATATTAAAACACGTTTCGGCTTCAGTGACTGTGGGCCGAGGGGGTCTTGCTGGTGTTGCCCGGACTTGGGTGTTTTTATGTTTGGTTGATTAAGTTCTGGCAAAGCCATGCAACTGTTTTATTGAGTGTACTATGAGACTGGAGCCTTCCTGTCTTTGCTTGTGTGTGTAACTAATGTGTCTAGTGGTAAGGAACCTTATTGTGCTTTTATTTGTGTGTGTGTGTGTGTGTGTGTGTGTGTGCGTCCATTGACAAAGTGTATATTTTGATCAGCTTTCTTTAGAGCCATGTTATAATACAATGATTGTTACCCAATTCATAATTTGTTTGCAATTTGACTTCATTTGGTTGGGGGTTCGTCCCCTGTCGGCGTTTCTACAGACATTTTGAATGTTGTAGTAGGGAGGAGGAGGAGGAGGAGGAGGAAGCAGGCACAGCGTATTGTTTAATCAAGGTATTTGTATCGAGAGAGATACTGATGTGGCCTATTCAGAACTGTATATGCTGTGTATATTTTATCCACCTGTCAGCATTTGAACTCGACGGGCTTCCCATTGTGGACTTTCGGGTTCGGTGCCAGTTGACTTCTTGCGAGATTACGATGAACTTGGTGGCACAGGTGCAAGCCCTTCTCCCAGTTTCTTCGGATTACCCCCACTAATGATCACCCTTCCACAGTTGCTGCACACTCATATGTCACCACTCCATGCCTTGAGCAGGCATCAAATTATCGTGTCTGCTGTCTTTCATTTGTGACCTTGAAATATGACCGCAGATGTTTTGGATATCAGGACTGTTTCTACAAAGACGTCGGTATGACGCTGTAGTTTAGTGAAGGTGTCCACTGAAGGAATTTTGTAAATACAGCGATGGAGCTTCAAGGTGCCAGTTGCCCTGCCCTACATAAAGAAGTTTCCTGATCAGCTTTCAAGAGTTTGCTGATATCCTGCACCTGAGAGGAAGAGGAAATAATCCTAAGTGCTGAAGTGTATTTCGTGAATATTTCATTCTTATCCTCCCCCCCCCCCCCCGTAATGTTTCTTTAACCATCTGAAGCTACAAATTAAATTTGTATCCAGCAGAAAACACGATGGCTTCTTTACGCAGACCAGCCGGTTAATGTTGTGTAGGGAAGTAATCGCTGTTTACTGTGAGAACCACACGAAATATATACATTCACTGTGTGGCAAACCGTAGCATCGTATTGATTGTAAAACTGGTTTTACACACAGTTACTACAGTGCGATTTAATGTTGTTTCACTTGGCTTCTTCCCATGGTTTCAGAAATTCACCGTAACGCTACGTTTGTGTCTTCATTGAATTGGATGTTGCTGCAGTCCTTTTCTCTCTTTTACGCATGGAACATATTTTATGTACTCTGGAACATGTTTTCGATTACGCACTGTATAGGAAGGCACTGAGTGCCTTCCTATACAGTGAACTACACACGTGCACACGCACACGCACACACACACACGCACTACAGGCAGAATATGCTGCCATAACCCCGACTACGTCCATGTCAACGGGCACGACAGAACCATTTTTGCAGTTTTAGCCAGGTACTGTATAAGGCTCCCTGATGATGGATCCTCTGTGATCCGAAGCATGTTGGAGCACTTTTAAATATTTTATAATTTTAATTATATCTACGAATTATATATTTGTGCATATTTGGATAATAAAGTGTTTAATCGTCATTGATGCACGGTGCAAACATGAAGAATGTTTTCGATTGACTGATCCATTGTTAGCCTGTTTAATTATCCAGTTTTAAATGCAGTAGTGACACTAAGAATAGAATGAAATGTGAATATTTTTGTGCATCGGGTAGGAGCTCAAGGGAGTGTGTCGTGGACAATGTGCAGGTTATGTTCGTCCATTCACTTTGACGGACTGAGGACACTGGTAAAGAACTCGTTACAAGGCTGGCAAGACCTATTTGAATACGAAATTGGCCTGAACAGACCAAGAAAATTCACACAAAAAAATTATTTACGGTGAAAGTTAGTTTCAGATTGTAATACGTCTGGCCTTGTAATCGAGAGGTGCCCGGAATATCGACTATTCTCTCTGAGGCGTTAAATGGTGTTTGTTGGTTCTGTCCGCTGAATTCCTTGATGGTGTCTCAAACTAGACCACTGCCCCTTCCTTTTACATCTTTTCTGATATATCAGTCCCAATCGCCTTAACATTTGACTCAGTCTAGTGTCAGCTACTGAAATTGTCGTTAAGTAAACAATAAACAAATTAATTGTAATCTGGTAATGCAGGGAGGTGAAAGCTTTTCGTGGTGACGTCAGGTCCAGACCTTCTGAAGGTTGTTGGCAGGTGAGTGGAAATATACGGAAACAGGTATCACTGTCGGCCGAAGTGTGAATCTAATCAGTATTCGTGTAACGAATATTTACCTCATCATACATATTTATTTTGTCGTGCTGAGGCATGGGAACTGTTGATCCACTGCACTCGTATCGTTTGTGTTTTTTAACTTCATTATTATCCCTCGGGTCGCGAAATGTGCCTGTAAGTTTGATGTAAACGGAAGAGCCTAGTGGTGTTTAATTCAAACGGAAGAGCCTGGCGATGTTTGATGTAAACGGAAGAGCCTAGTGGTGTTTAATTCAAACGAAGAGCCTGGCGATGTTTGATGTAAACGGAAGAGCCTAGCTGTGTTTAATTTAAAGGGAAGAACGTAGACTAGTTTAATCTAAAGTGAAGAGCCTAACTGTGTTTAAATGGATTAGCCTGGCTGTGTTTAATCTGAACGGAAGAGCCCTAGCGATGCTTCTTATCCTGGCGTCGTATGGCTGACGGAGTCACACTGAAATCACATCTCCGTCTTCAATGTGATATCTTTCCGTGAGGGTTTTAAATATTCTTTTGTCTATTTGTCTTCCTTCCACTGTACGTGCTACCTGTTGTGTTTGTCTAATTATGGTTCAGGAATACAGTGGGGCCAACACCTACTTCACAGATTTCAGGAACTGTTGTGACAATTCAGCAAGCCGCAGTGACGTGAAACTGCTGACACAAAATGCGGTGTTAGAGACGATGCCGTAGTTACCCTGCACGTGTCACGACAGATAGTCTAATTCTTCCCGAATTCGCCGCAAAACGTCTCGTCCCGCCCTGTTCACCGCCTTTGTGCTCAATTGCTGCAGATACCAGGGGAACGTACCGAACATTCTTCACGCACCTGAAGGTGTGAGATATAATGGGGGACGCGGGAGCCATGGATTGAATAGGTGACAATGTTCAGCCCATTTACCAGGAAACAGTGGGTCGAGATAGCCACGGACCTGTGTGTCGGTATGTGGCGGTACGCCTTCGGTGTGTGGAATCATGGTACAGTCGGTGCGATCCTGCATCTGTGGCATCAAGTAATTTTCCATTATTACAGAGGCGTTACACGTTGTGGACTGAGATGTGCTGCAGCCAGTTGCGTAGCTTGGTAACCAGGCGTTGGAGGGGAGTGGTGCGGGCGCTATGGGTGGCAGAGTTCAAGCGGTGGCAAAATGAATATTTTTAAATGGAAAAAGGGATTTTCTGTACTCAATGATTTTTGTATTATTGAGCCGAAGGCAAGGAAGTTATATAAATGATTGCGACTTTTTTTAAAAGGCATAATTTTTCCAGCGGCCGGTCATTGTTATTGCTCGTCCTAGCGGCCGTAAAGCCTAGCTACGCGAGTGGCTGCAGCGAATTTAGGAAGAATAAAACCGTTGGGGGGGGGGGGGGTGTTGCTGCAGGGTAACTTAGGGATCTTTGACCGAAGGTCTGTGAGTGGACGAAGTGGTCACTCATTCGGTGTAAGTGGTATCATGTCACTACGGCTGTCTGTATTTTCACACTGCTTCATTAACGGTTGTTAAGTAAGATGTGACCACTCTGTACACGTTATATTCTTCCTTGCGTAATTTTGACTGTTCGCTACTAATTCATCTCTCAAAGGTCCAAAAGTTATCCTCTTTACTCTGTTCTCACACATCCGTCGACGTTTTACACCCGCACAAAACTAGTTCTTATCCTTTCCTGAATGGTGTGTGCTATTCTTAGGCCCTAGAATAATCATGTCACTGCGAGAGTTGACGTTCTCGCGGTAGGTAGACAGTAGAAGAACACACTCTTCTACCTCCTAGACTGTTTATACCGATGCATGTAAAACTTACCATACAATAACTATATAACTGTATATACAACCGTCTTCCTAAAGATGATCCATCGGGTTCGAAACTTGTAGAAGACTTCAAAATTAAAATATTACTTTAGAAAATGTGCATTTCTTTGGTTTATATTGTTTAATTGCATAAGTTTTATTCCTATTACAGACTTTTATCAACGTTACAGATTTGTTATTTTACGAGATAGCATCCCTGCTATATGCAGTTTATATAGAAATGGAGAAAACCAGTCAAATACACAACATATGTTTACACATCACAGAATTATAAAAATAATTAATCATTTTCCTTTTTATAATTGTGTACAGCCCTATGATGGCTACGTTGAGGTTGCCGAAACATGTAAATCTGATGTGTAAAATATGTGTTGTGTAAGTGACTGATTTACTCCATTTCTATACAGGTTTTTTGTTACAAAAACTGTAAATTTACAGATATCGAACAATATTTGTATTGTTTCTATCAAAACATATTTATCTTTGTAAACACCATGAATGTAAGCACTACACATTTACTGTTGCCAGCACTATGAATTCTTTATACCAAACACTGCAATATTATTATGACAAAAACGCTGTAGATAGTACAGTGTATACAGCTTTTCCAATCGCGGTGTATCTTTTTATGCGACTGGTGAATCTGTTTGTATATACAACAAAAAATCAATTGCTTTCACACCTACCGATTCACGTTTGTTGTAGGCAGGGCTGTAGCGGCATTCGAAACGAACTGTATACCTTCCAGTCTATTTTTTTTAAGCATTTGTTATATTAAGTCTAAATTATTTCAAACACGGTATGCTAATGCGCAGTAAAGAAATAGGTAACCTGACGGGTGAAGGCGCGTTGATTTAACACCAAACGCGATTCCCCTAAGGCTCAACTTCCGTAAGGCCTTGCATCTTCTCACTAGCAGTTTTAGTGTGTCAGGAACGTAAGGCTGAGAAAGTTAACCCAACAGTAGGGCTGAAGCTTCTGACTTGTATTCGGGAATTGTATGTTGTTCATACCGTGCATGTTCTTATTAGTCAGTATATAATCCACCCAGTGCACTTCGTAGGACCACGCATTTGACATATATAAACTCCATTTTTCATCACCTCGGTGTTCGTAAAATGTGTTATATTACGAAGTGCATTGGTTGGATATTATGTTGATTGTGTTCGGGAGCTTTGGAGTTTGTATCTCGACTGGAATACCAGCTATCCGTACCTTTTGTGATTGTCCTCAGTCCATCCAGACGACTAACGGCATAGTCTGTCGATTAGTTGCATCCAATTATCATTGACCAGCCATCGTATCATTTGATACTGTGCTATTCGGAGATAACTGCAGACCCACTGCGGGCACAGACACAGCCATCGTCATACCATGAACGCTGGACGTAAGCAGCAATTGAAAGCTTTTATATTTATTTAGACTAAAATGAGAATTTCTTCTGGTATGAACATGCAACACGCACGGCCTTGCCATACGGCAACTTCTTAGATCTCATGGCATTCTGTGTAGGCGTATAAATCTAAGGTGCTGTAGCAGCTGTTCTCCCAATAGTGTTTTTCCTGTCACTACGCCATACGGTTTGTGACATGTCCTTCCTGACAGCACGTTACAACCTCACCTGTCGCTTCTGGCTTCTCTCTGGCCTATAATATTTTGCATTATGAACCTACAAGTAATCTTAATCACCTGCCAATGTATGTAGTGGCTCTGACAGTAAGGGACTGCTTCTGTCAAGAAGGGGCTGTTTATTTCAGTAATGGACTTGATCCGTAAGTAAGGGGCTGGTAATGAGAGTAAGGGACTGTTTTCTGTAGTGGACTAGTTTTGTGATTAGGGAACTAGTTCTGTCAGAAAGGGACTGGCTCACTTTTTAGAAGGGCTGCATCCGGCTTGGACGGTTGAAGCTCTAGTCCCTCTAGAAACAAGTGGTACTGTGTCCAGACCGGCTGAGACCCAAAGACCAGGAGGCGAAGCAGTCGGGATGTGAGAATGAGCGGTCATTTCCTTCTACAGGCGAGGTTAAATGTCGCGGAGCTGTACTTCCATGTCCTTTGGATGACTTCATGCTGTGATCTCTAGAGCTAACTTAATCTTTTATCCTTTAACTGACATACAGGAGAGATATGGGAAGAACAAGAAAGAAATTGGGAAGATAATGCTTTATTTCGATAGATTCCCAGTATCCTGATCAGCTTGGTGAACAAGAAACGGATGTGTGTGCGTGTGTGTCTGTGTATTGCGAGTAAAGAAGCTGCTGTGGGCTTCTGAATCTCTGAAGCTTGAATTCCATATAAATATAGAGCTTCTACCCCACAGTAAACACTGTCTTCCCGTTACAACGACTAACCGTTTAATGCTGTATCAGGAAATATTCGCTGTTTATTGTCAGGATCGTGCCGAAGACTAAGTACGCTGTGTGGTCATCATACTGTTTTTGAATGTAATATAAGGTGGTACAGTACATGTGGTCGCCACATCCTTTGCGCTTAGGGTAATAAACGAATGGCACAGTGGCTGACAAATTAAATTTCATTTGCTGTTATTTCATCCCGGAGTGTGTTCCGTGAGCTGATTCATTTTTGGTTTTCCTCTTACCTTCGCTTTTGATGTTAAAGTTGGCCACAACCGCTTTCCCTAGTTCTAACCATTATCGCAGTGTGTAGTTGTTGGTGTCTGTCTTATTGTTCATTCGCGTATGAGTAATTGCTGTGGTTGTGCAACATCGATAATTGATCTACAAATCGAACCAGATGGATCGAAGTGTGCCACTATCTGTTTGTGCTTACGGAGTCCCTGAAACTCACCTGTGGAATGGTACACTGAAATAAGCCAGAATCACTTCCTATCTTGCTGTTACGAGCTGGCAGTTGCAACCGGCAGAGCACAGTGGGCGTTATTAACAAAGAGTAACGAACTCCTTCTGTGGAGATCATGCCTATCTGCCGTCCAGCTTCACGGCGTAAAACCGCTGGAGATATTCCTTTCTAGGCGCGTTCGCATGCCAAAACTGGCTGTAAGCTTCATCATGTCCGCCTGTCTTTCCACATACATCAGGGCGACTCCCATGAAATGGATTTTCGTGAAAATTCATATTTGGAATTTTTAATAAAATTCGCCGACATATTTCCGTTTCGGAACACACAGTCAGACAAATATAAGAGATGTACGTACATTTATGATCGTAAAATTCTGGGTGGGAGGCTTTAACTAATTGCCCTGAGGCAACTTCGATTTTCAGCCATGCTGTCCCATAATACGTTATATCCACTGCAGTTAATTTATCAGATTGTGTTATGGAAGGTTTGTCGTCAATTTTTATCTGTAGTAAAACAAAGTCTGGTTGACGTAAAGCCATAAAATATGGGGTGGGGGGGGGAGGTATTGTAAAAAGGCCCTTACGTCATTTATTCCGTCATCTGTCTTATGACAGGTCCGTAGCCTCTCCCAAAGTCCTCATGTAGGCTTAAAGAATTGCGAAGAACGCCTTTGGAAATTTTGTGTACTCGCAGTACATCGTTACTGGCTGTATTCTCATACGTTGTGTACATTTTGTATTCGATGGAGTGGCTGCAAATAAACGAATTTAAACGGGAGAGTGTTTATTTTTTTCTTGGCTTATGTGTTTATTTTAATGCAACTGATTCTTGAATTATTCAGTGCAATTGCTTTTGCTCTGTGGACTGGTAGGTTGGGCTTGCGTAGTGAAATTGATATCACGTGGAAGCGGCCGTGGCCTGTTTTAAGGTATAACTCAGACTCTGCGTTTACGAGTTGAAGAAAACCAGGAAAAATCTCACACTCAAGCGGGGACCTCCGGTCTATTGTGAATCTCAACGTATTAGAACGCTGCTGCTCGGGATGGCCATGTAAGGTAGCTGGAATGCTAGAGCCGTCAGTCCCACTAAGGAAATCTACGCCTCGGTGTGTGCGTGTGCGCTTGGAACGCGTCGTTCCAAAAACAGACACGCCTGTCTTCGTGAATGATGCAGCGCAGAGCATCCATCATCATGAAGCTGGATGTCGGAACTGAACTAGTTCTGACCGTTGTTCTTCGCAGAATACAAAAGAAAAACGAATTTGAATTGATAGGCGTTCCGCTCCAAAGAAGATGTTGCTAAATAGATGACGTAGGAAGGGTTGAAATTAACCCTTTGAAGCCCAGTAGCTTCGGCGTTCAACAATTCCGCATTCTGTCGATAGAGTTTATGTATTTTGTATGGATCACAAAATAAACGGCGATCATTTCCCAGTACCACATTAACTAGTTGGTTTCTATGGCCGAGGGATGATCAAATCAAGAAGAATGAGATTGGCGGAGCACGTAGCACGTATGGGTGAGAGGAGAGTCTCATACAGGGTTTTGGTGAGGAAACCTGAGAGAAAGAACCTCTTGGAAGACCTAAACCTAGGTAGGAGGATAATATTAAAATGGATCTTCATGAAATGGGACGGGGCATGTATTGGGTTGAAATGGCTCAGAAAAGGGTCAGGTGGCGGGCTTTTATGAATCCGGTAATGAGTCTTCGGGTTCCATAAAATGCGGGGAATTTCTTGACTAGCCCAGAAACTGTTAGTTTCTCAAGAAGGACTCTGCTGCATGGAGTTAGTTTAGAGTTCGGTAGCCGAGACGGAATGTGCTTACTGCGCGGTACGGGCTGTATCTTTAATTCAGGTTAAACTTGGTCTTCAAAACGTACGATTTATCGTGAGATTGATTTACTTCTCATTCCAGAAAGTAGTAAGCTAGCCTACAGAAATGTCTGTATTTAGCTGGAAAGGCATAGTCGATACACCGACAACGTTTCGGGCTAGATAATCGACTCTCAGCTGGGAGTAAGTGATTTACGAGTATTTCAGCAAAGCTTCCAGACTGCCTCAGGGGTCCATTCAGCCTGAGATTCAACGGGTATCGGGGGCTCGTTCACCGGGCGTACAGCGGCCGGATCACGAAGTTCACCGCTCACCTCCATCTAGAACCGAGGTTAAAATGTGTGGGGCTATACCTCAATTTCCCATGTGCCTTCATAGCGTGCAGATGGACAACTTTTGCAAAAATGCTGTAAACGGTTTGGTTAAGGCTTCTGATGCTTCAAATTAATGAGAAATGATTTTCGACGTTTTGAATAGCGGCCATTGCATGGAGCTTCCGTGTCATCACTTGCGATATTAGTACTGATACTGGCTCTTAAAAAGTGCCTAATTGCTGAGTCATCGTGAGGGAGTGCAATGTGTCGCTACTCGATTTGTACCCAGTACAAGTGATTGTGTTCACGCCTCTTATACGTCCCGGTACGAAGTTTGTGGATTTTGAGGGTTATGTGCATGAAATTGACACATTTCGCTGTACGAATTTTGCGTGCAGTAAAGGGATTGTGTGTACACCACTGACACAGGTACCTCTAGAGTTCAAGAGGTGGTTACGCCACTGACACAGGTCGCTGCACTAATTGTGTGCAGTAGAAGGTGCTGTTCCGTCATTACCGTAGCAGGGGATTGATTCAAGTCGTGCTGCGAAACATAGGCGGCTGATGTTTCCATGGCAACTGTAATTATACCGAACTGCCCCATCCCTTCTTGCCTGACCTGACGTGTCTTAAGTAGCTTTCCTGGAAACGGGATGATGATTTCTGTTTTAATTCCCGTTGCCAGGTCTCTTAACGGCACATATCTGTTGCGTTTCAGATTTCTCTACAAGAACACAGTGTACTGTGCAATAATGTGAGTACCACTGTTGTGTTTGAACACTTCTGGTGGTGTGGTCTGAGATCGCACGGCTCTGATTATTAAGTTTATTGCCACCTTTGATGTGACGTCTAGTAGTTTCGTAGAACCGCTCAGGTGGAGGCTGGATATTCCTCTGAACTTTTTTTTACTTGTCTATCAGAATGTACGGCGGCAGAGAAGACCGTAGCCTTACCAACTTTTTAAATTTCCAGGCGTAAAGGGTGTAATTTCGGACATTCTCTAACCTCTTCCCAGTAAGGACATGAGAATGGGAGATCAGTTCCCCCACGCCCTGCCGAAACGTCCTCTCGAGAGTCAATTCCCGTTGTTGTATCCCAGGGAGCTGGAGGTAGGATCTTGTTGAAGACCGAGAGGTTGTCCTGTAGATGGATCCGTTAGGGCACTTAAGAAATAATTTTCAAATCCAGCTTCTAGAGCTTGACTGTATATATATATATATATATATATATATATATATATATATATATATATAGATGGG
>Ga0123353_10015830_pt1 | contig 10982 bp, 9 predicted proteins | sample TergutLab28metaG_3_FD_92763 | JGI IMG/M metagenome (GOLD analysis project Ga0123353, IMG submission 92763) | Labiotermes labralis P3 segment gut microbial communities from Petit-Saut dam, French Guiana - Lab288 P3 | ecosystem: Host-associated > Arthropoda: Insects > Digestive system > Gut ... | reverse complement strand
TGTTCAACAGCGACCATACCGAGTTCTACCAGTTCTCAAAGGGCATGCGCATCGTCTTTGATCGGGCAACAAGGGAGTTCGTGGAGTTCTCGCTTAATGGAGAACCTATCGAGGCGGACAGCTTGTACACTATAGGACTGCAGGAATTCCACTTCAAGAGCTTTGAGATGTTCTTCGGCTTTCCTATCGAAGAAGTGTTGAAGAATGGGAAGGCGTATGTCGTGAGCACCTCTCTGCATGACATTCTTATCGAATACCTCTCCGCCGCGCAGATACTCGACTCCGAGGTAGAAGGACGTATAGTGTTCCTGAACCGATGACCTGTTCTAAGGAACTACAATAACTCATTGAGTTGAGAGATGGACTTGCCTTTAGTAGAGATCCGCACTGTCCAGCTTCTCGCTCCACATATCTTTTAGTAAAGCGATGTCGGTTTTAAACTCTGCCTGCGTCTGATTCTCACTCTTTTCCAACAGCTCCAGCACCTCGAAGCCAAAGGAGTCGCCTCCTTGCTCCTCCCAGTCTTTCTGAAGCTTTAGATATACGCAAGACCCTGTCTTTTGTGCAAACTCAAAACGGTTCCTGCTGCTTCGAATATCTGTGGAAGCGTCAAGGAGCGATTGTCCCGTGAAGGTGTTCTTTATGATGAATACCCCGCCGACGATCTCCCTATCGCCGTATTGAGCCTTCAGTTCCTTCCTGTTCGTTTCATGTTTCAAGTCTGACACTACCTCTCAAAGCAAAGCCATCGGGTTACTCAACCATCGGTGGACATCGCCATCGGTAAAAGGTGTCAAACGGTTAAGCGGAATCATCGACGCAGGCTATAGAGTGGTTGATACTGACGATTCCGCTGGCATTGTGTGGAGAATAGGTCACGGTTGTTGCCATAGCTACGAGTATCGACATGATAATAGTGACGACGAGCGCTATCGTCGAGATGATGATGCCTGCGGTCGCAGCTCCCTTTGGACCTTTCCCTCCTTTTGCTTGAAGCCGTGAGACGATTCCAAGGATAATGCCTACGATAACCAGTGGATAGGCGAAGAAATTAACAACAGGAATAATGGCAAGGATAAACCCGATGATGCCCAGTATTAAAGCGACAATTCCAGCCTTTTTGCCCTTGGAAGGATTGGATTCTCCAAAGGCTGCTGATGCTGCTGCACTCTGTGGGACATACTGTGCTGTTCCCATATGTTGCTGCGCCTGGTAAGGTGCCTGGTAAGGCGCCTGGTTGGACGCGTGGTAGGGTACCTGGTTAGACGCTTGGTAGGTAGCCTGATATGGTTGAGCTGGCTGCACTGGCTGCACTTGCTGAACGTGCTGCGGCACTGATTGAGCCACTGGCTGCACATTTGGTTGGGAAAACGCAGCGGCATCCACGGTGTTGTTTGTCCATTGCGCTCCATCCCAGTAACGCATCTTTGAAGCATCTCCTGATGGATCTGCATACCATCCTGCTTGAAAGTTTGCCATGATTCCTCCAAAGAAGTGAGAATGATTAATGCTTGAGGTTATTGCCATTATACGACAGTGTCTAAGTTGCAGGCCAGTGTGCACCTCCTTTCTTCATGAAAGAAGTATGTATAAGCTTCCTATAAGCTTCTGTCCACTATTCACCCCGTCTACATCGTTGCTAGCTCTGGTGCTCATTGACGCCAGTTCGAGAACGGCAGACTCACTTTCCTGTCGTTACGAGCTCTGGTGCTCATTGATATGAGGGCAAGGTAAGCCACGCACCAGAGCGCGGCAATCTAAAACAGGAGCTATAGGTTGAGAACTACGCATCCTTGATACAAAGCTTGGTTTGCCACGTCGCGCCGCGGATCCTGCCCTGAAAAAAAGCACATGAGCGGCGCTCCTCGCAGCGACGACACGGGTGAAAACAGAAATATGTATAATATTCGCATTGGTGTAAAATTCTTTCTTTCGTCTAAGGATGTTGTACATGCAGAAACTAAAAAGGCTTCTATCCATAATCTCTTTTGCCATTTCTATTATGCCTATGGCTTTTATCCTGTATGTTGAGGTAATTTCCCATCAATACCTTGAAGCTTCTGCTTTATTTATACTCTGTGCAATCGAGATACTGTTTTTCTTGCTGGGGGCAGGACTCCTCCACTCCGCATCGGATTCTTATGAAAGAAAAGTACGGATAGTCAAAGTGTCCGCCTGGATTCTGTTTTTTATTTATCTCGCGTTCCTGGTTTTTCTTCTGTTCTTTTATTCACAGTATGGTCGTGCGCATTCTGACTGGTTAAACTATCACCAATTCTTATCGCAGTATTCATATGACCGTATGAATCTTATTCCTTTTCAAACTATATCAGCGTACCTTTCTGACATTTTCAATCCAACCACAGACCTGACGAATCTCAGTCCTGAGGTATCTGATATCGTTAAAGGACAAATCAGACAGGCTGCACTATTAAACATATGTGGGAATATTGCCGCTTTTGCCCCAATGGGTGCTTTTCTTCCGACATTGTTCAAAAAGCAACGAAAATTCTGGGTATTCTTTGTCACGATACTCTGCACATTAGTTCTCGTGGAAACAGCTCAATTGCTATTAGGGGCAGGTTTCTGTGACATCGATGACATTATCTTGAATGCCTTAGGTGCTGTATTGGTTTTCATGATAATGAGGCTCGGCTTCATAAAGAACATTCTAAGAAAACTGGGATTGCATTCAACTGAGGTCTGCTCAAGCCCTGATCTCGAACCAGAACGTTGAGCCTTCTCCGATCTCTGACTCGACCCCGTAGCTGCCACCATGTAGTTCGATGATCCTTCTTACAATCGACAGGCCCAGCCCTGTTCCTGCAAGCGCGCGCTTGTGTGCCTTCTCACTTTTATAATACCTCTCCCAGATGCAAGGCAGGTCGGCTTGCGCTATCCCCTCTCCTTTGTCAGAGACGCTGATCCGGACACGCTCGCCTGCTGTCGTCTGCCTCACAGTAATACCTTGCCCCTCGCTTGAATAATTGATGGCATTGATGAGCAGGTTGTAGAACGCTCTGTCGATCTTCGTCTTATCAGCATGTACATACACATCTCCATCATGGAGGAAGAAGACCTGGAATCCGTCATTCTTCATCAGCTCCTTGGTGCGCTCAATGATCTCTGAGATGCATTGTGTGAGATTGAATGATGAACGATCGAGCCTTTCCATCTCGCTTTCGAGCTTTGACATATCCAATACATCGTTCACGAGCATGCTCAGACGGCTTGCCTCGTCCATTACCACCTGCGTCTGCTCCAGCGTGATCTCATCAGGAAAATCATGCATCATCTCGGCATAGCCATAGATCAGGGTAAGGGGTGTGCGCAGGTCATGGGAGACGTTGGCCAGCAACTCACGCCTAAGGCCCTCCACCCGACCCAGCTCAAAAGCCGCTGTGTTCAGCGTGTCTGAAAGGGATACGATCTCATGGAATCCTTTGCCCTCAAAACGCGTGTCATAGTTTCCTTTGGCAAGAGCCTGAGCGCTTTTACTGATATCCTCTATGGGCCTTGAGACCCTTTGCGCAATAAGTATGGCTATCACTATGGAAAGCAGGAGCATCAAGCCGGTAATGATATAGAGCTGCATCCGCAAGGTCGTGACGGTGGCCTCAACAGGGGCAACCATGGCATAGAAGGTAAGGGAGATCGTCTGCCCGTTTTGAAGCGTGAATACCTTTGTCTCTGTGATGGCTTCAAATGGTGAGCCGCCCGGTCCTCCCTGGGGGCCAGGCCTCGGGTTTTGGGGTGGGATGAAATCCCGAGTAAGGGTTATCATGATGTCTTTCTCATCTTGAAGCTGCTGGAGTATATCCATGATTCCCGGGTTGTTAATCTCCTTTTCTACCAAAGAGATGGCTTGGTGGAGTTCCTGTGTTCGGATGAACTTGTACATATCATTCAGAAAGACTGTCTGCAAAAGCCACAGTACGACAAGCAGCAAGGCGCAGAAGAGCAGAAGAGAGGCGAACACCTTCCATTTAAGGCGAAGCTTACTCATGTTGAGGCGCGGTGTGATCATCTGTTCATCCCTCGAACCGATAACCAAATCCGCGTAGTGTCTTGATGCAGTCAGCGTATGGGCCCAATCCCTTGCGCAGTAGTTTCATGTGGGTATCAAGCGTGCGATCGTCACTATTGAACTCGTAGCCCCATACTTCCCGCAGCAACCTCTCGCGAGGGATGGCGACATTCTTGTGTCGTACGAAGAAGAACAGCAGGTCATAGACCTTAGGCGCTAACCGTATCTGCTCTCCGTCTATGAACACCTTATACGCCGTCAAATCGACCGCAAGCCCATCCTTCTTGAAAAGCTCATGCCCTTCGCCGTCGGCGGCGGTTTTTCCAGTGCGCCTTACGATAGCAGCGATCCTCATCATTATTTCCTTGGATGAAAAGGGCTTGACTACATAGTCGTCGACCCCAAGTTCAAAACCAAGGACCTTGTCGTATTCGTCTCCCCTGGCCGAAAGCATGATCACCGGCACGTCAGAATACTTCCGGATCGTTTTGACTGCCGAGAAGCCATCAAGTTCGGGCATCATGATATCCATGATGATGATGTCCAAAGACTCCTTTTTACAGATCTCTACAGCCTCCATACCATCACCTGCCTCTAAAACCTCATGCCCCTCGAATTGAGCATATCGTTTTATCACGGCACGAAGACCGGGCTCATCGTCACAAACCAGTAGTTTCGCCATTGATCAGTTCCTTTTAGTACTTTTCATAGTTCGTTTTTCCTCGGCTTTGCAACAAAGACAATCGCGGCAACAAGCGCCAGGAGCAGCAGCACTACGACAATATACCCTATGGAGGAAGCGGTCAGTGACATGAGCCCCCCTGTATTAGGCGGGACAAACCCATTTGTTCCTTGGGAAACAGACGTGTCTCCTTGAGGGAAGGGGCTTTGCCCATCACCGCCTGGGATGATGCTCTGCCCGTCACCACCTGGAAGGGGGCTTTGCCCCTCACCGCCTGGAAGGGTGTTTTGCCCGTCAGCACCTGGAATGGTGCTTTGCCCCTCACCGCTCGGGAAGGCGTTTTGCCTGCCTCCTCCCGAGAATCCACCTTCTGGTATGTTGCCGCCACCCGGAAACCCACCCTGCCCACCAAACGGCAGGTTGTTTTGATTGCCTTGGCCGCCTTGCCATGCGCCCTGGCCGCCTTGGCCGCCTTGCACTGCGCCTTGGGGTCCTCCTCCCTGCCCCATTCCACCGCCACCCATCATTGACCCAAGAGCAGAAAGGTTTATGCTCGAAGCATCAACCAGAGCACCCCTGTTGGCATTCTGACCACTTGATGTCGATGGAATAGTCCCCTCAAGCTGGCCTCTGACGCTTTTAGCACGAAGCATCCCCAGCTCGACCAACACGGGAAGCGAGGACTTGTATTGTGTATAGGTATAGAAGGCAGAGCTGTCATTTTTTACGTATTCGCTGATCTTCGCGTCTAGATCGTAGATGGTTTTCTCAAACAAGCCACTCTCGAAATAGCCTTCGACGATCTGGCGCAGATATTCATGATACCTTTCCCGGTATTCATCCACTTCCAAGAGCTTGTTGAGCAAGGGCCGGTCTTCCATGCTCACACCACTGACCGGCGTGTCAATGGGAAAGTTCACAACGCTTGAAGCATCGCCCGACTGGAAACCGCCAAAGGCAAGGTTGTAATCCCATGGCAGGATACTTATCTTTCCATCGCGCTCGTAGATATAGTAATTCTGCTGCATATTGGATGAGTAGCTGTCGAGATTGACCACGATCGTATGCGCTGCAAAGTAGCGAAGTATTCCATCAACATCGAAATACGTCTCCAGATCGGTGCCGGAATTCAGGTTCTTGATAGCAGTGACCACACGTTGCTTGTCCTTGTCGGTGGCACTGTTGAAGACGGCGTTGTTGAAAATCGCGTTATAACTGCTCAGTTTATCATCGGTATAAATAAGAGAGCCACCACCAGAATTGCCAGAGCCTATACCGCCTTGACCTCTGTTCCCTAAACCTCCGTTGCCTTGTTGCTGGCCAGGAAGTACGTTCTCGACATCCTGCCATTGATCCTCAAAATTCCCGCGCATTCCCATCTGGATCTTCACGTTGTACAGTTGCCCTGACATAGAATCGTAGACCCTTCCCAGGAAGGCTTTGTCATAGCGTTCCAGGGCAAGGAAAAAACCATAGTCCTCGCCATTGACCGTCACATTCGCATAATTGGTCAAAGGTGTGGCCACCCCGATGAACTTCATGATCTCGTAGGAAAGGTAGTCCTTCATATAGGTTGCATCGCCCATTATGTTGTTGATGCAAAAAGTATCCAAGCCGTAATAGGTCTGTCCTTTGATATATTTATTGAATTGGAATTGAAGACTGTACCTGTCGCTGTTTGACATCACAACCTGCGAAAGACTTGAATTGCCCTTGGTACGCACCCCTACTGCGGTGAATCGCTCTCCATTGATGATCAGGTCGGCTGAGATCCATTCCTTGGTTTGCGCGTTATCAAGCAGAGCCTGCCACTCATCCTTATCCACGATGATTTCAAGGGAGATGATCGTCTCGCCAAACAACCTCTTTTCGTATTCGGTGGTCTTTGTGGATAAAGAGGCTGCATTGCTCATACCGAAGGTGTTGGTGTCAGCAGCGTCTGCAGTATAGAGAGACAGGCCCGCCGCAATAAGGCAAATACAGAGTAGTACCGCGGTGATGGCCGACAAATATTTACTCGTTATCATGGTTATCGTTCCTTTGCGGCTCACTGCCACGTTGGGCAGGTACTTGCTTCTTGTACGTCTCACTGCCACGTTGGGCAGATGCTTGCTTCCTTTGCGGCTCACTGCCACATCGGGCAGGTGCTTGCTCAATCATTATCAGAGGTAGTAATCGCCGTTGTATGAGACCAGAGTCGCGTTTGAAACACCCTGTATCCTCATGAGTGTATTGATGAATTGCGCGGATGACGCTTTTAGCCGCACCTCGATACTAAGCTCAATCCCTCTTTTCGATACGCTCTTGGCCTTGATAACATGTTTCTTCGTCTGCGCCTTGAGTACAGAGAGCGATTCTGCCTCCGCCTGCTCCCCATCACAACTGATCACAAGCACATAAGCTGTATCATTCGTTTTACGATTCACGAAGATGAACAGGATAAGCCCTACGGCCACAGAGCCCAGAAGGGCGAGTGTGACAAGCCCTGCACCCACAATGATGCCTACGGTGATGGACCAGAACAGGTAGACCAGATCGAGGGGCTCTTTGACCACGGTCCTGAAGCGGACAATCGAAAGCGCTCCAACCATCCCGAGAGAGATGATCAGGTTGGATGCCACGGTTAGAATGACGAGTGTGGTGATCAGGTTCATCGCAATGAGGGTGATGCCAAAGGATGACGAGGTCATCACTCCCTTGTAGGTTTTTGTGTAGACAAAAAAGATGAACAGACCGATCACAAATGAGACAATCAGGGCGACTACCATGTCGAGCAGAGAGTAGCGTGCTACTTTGTCAAAGAAACTGAAGTCGAGTAATTGATCAAGCATGGTTTTTCCTCCTGGTGGCTGGGTTAAACGAGTCTTGCAACGACATACTTGGAGAATTCGGTTTGATTGCGCCAAGCGATTTGAAGAATGTCACGGATGATGTCTGGCAGGAAACCGTCATACTTGATTTCCAGGATAGTAGAGCTTGTCGCTGGGATGGTAGTAAGCTTTGGGTCAAGAAAGCCCATAACACTGTTTGACGTCCTTATGTTACTGTCGAGAGTGACCCTCACGTTGCCCGGAGGGTATTTGTAGGCTTCTCGGTGGTACTCAACGATGCTCCTTGGACGAAGGTTCTGATAATGGATCTTGCTGTACAGCTCCATGAGCAGTGGGTTTTGGGACTCTTTCAGGAAGGAATAATCACCTGCCAGCAATGCCTCACACTGCTTGGCAGTGACGACTGTGCTTTCCTTGTAGGACATGCGGTTGGCCTTGCTCTTTTTTTCAAGCCGGATAAAAGACTGGTCATCATCGTAGTATCGCAACCTGAATTTCTCCCGTCGGCTTAAGCCTGAGAGTTTTTCAACAATCGCTTTGTCGGAATAGTTATCAAAATACAGGCTTCGGACTCGATAGCCGCCATCTTCTCCCGCGTTCTCGTCAGGCCTTGCCACCACACGCAGTCGCGCCCGTAGCTGCGCATAATCTGAAGCATTGATGTAGTACTTTTCCTCATGTCTGCCCTTCATATTCTCACCTCTTTCGGGCTGCACAGCGATACGTTCCTGAATAGTGCCTCACGGCTGCGCTCACCTACGGCTGCCATTCCTGCATGCTCGCCAAGGCTTCCGCTCCTACGTGCTTACCTACGGCTGCCATTCCTGCATGCTCGCCAAGGCTTCCGCTCCTACGTGCTTACCTACGGCCGCCATTCCTGCAAGGTCAACGCGCGGGTTATACGTTCCCCATTTCTTTCGACAGTTATCTTTATCATGTCACCAACGCTGTAGGTATCTATGAGCTTGGTAAAATCCGACAGGTTAACGACAGGATGCCCATTAATAGCAACGATGATGTCCCCATTGTGGAAGTCACTGTTTGAAGATGTGGAAATGTAGAGCCCTGTCTTACTCACGCGATACAACGAGGTTGCTCGCGCATCCTGGATATCAATGAGAACGAAGCCTGTGTCGACCCTGCCCGTAACGTAACCGTAGGTGATAAGCTGCTCTATTACTGACTTTGCCTTGTCAATCGGTATGGCAAACCCAAGGCCTTCGATATCTGAGCCGGATGTCTTCGCGTTGACTATCCCTATGAGTTCGCCATTCAGGTTGAACAATCCTCCACCTGAATTGCCAGGGTTTATGGAAGCATCCGTCTGGAGAAGCGACATGGTCTCTCCGTCGATGGTTATCTCGCGATCAAGCGCCGAGATGATTCCGGTCGTGACCGTTCCCCCCAGCTCTCCGAGTGGGTTGCCGATCGCAATCGTCGTCTCGCCGACCATGAGAGTACCTGAGTACCCAAAGACAGCAGGCTGCAGACCTGACGCTTCGATCTTGATTATCGCAAGATCGGTCTTAGGATCGGTCCCGACCAGTGTTGCGATGTATTCGCTCTTGTCATTCAGCCGAACCGTGATGGTCTTGGCATCCTCTACCACGTGGTTGTTGGTCACGATGTAGCCGTCACTGCTGATGACGATTCCGCTTCCGGCACCGGTACTGATGAATTGCCCCATCCTGCCATAGGTCGAGACCATTTCGGTGGTGATCTCGACGACTGAGTTCTTCGTCGCAGCTACCACATCCACAACGCTCAGCCTGTCACCTGCGCTGCTTGAACTGGCGGCATTGACGACTGACTGATAAAGCACCGTTGTTCTGGATGAGTCCTCCGTGCTTGCTGGTGCATCCGAGCTGTTGAGGCTGTTGGCTAGGTAAGTACCCCCAAAACTGAAAGCTCCTGAGACGATCATGCAAGCAGCAACAAGCGTGACGGCAAATCCCATCCTGTTGCGCTTCTTTTCTTTTGGGGGAACGCAAGAGACATAGACTGTCGGAAGCGGTGGGTACTCTCTGTTATCTAACATGGCGCACGCCCTTTCTTGAGTTGTCTTCGCATAGCTTAGAAGTCATGACTGTTCTTGAATTGTCGGTAGCCTGAATTCCAGCTGAATTCTTGCTGAATCTTTTCTGCAGAGGATAGTTTTTAGAAGTCCTATAACGACACTCCTCGCAACAACGTGGTCGGTGCGAATCGTACCGGAGTTTCCTTAGAAGTGATGTATTTGAAGCGTATGTCTTGAAATCAACGCAAAATCCGACTAATATACTATTGTATGGTTGATTAGTCGAAAAATAGAGGAGTTCTTGTGGCTTACGATCCCCATCACGCAGATATGCCCAGCTTGTCGAGTGGAACATCGATGCCTCAAGGCTATATCCCCCGCCACGCAGAGACATCCATTGCACGATTGGCTTCGATGTTTGGGGCTGTCCTCGTAACAGGCGCTCGTCAAGTAGGCAAGTCTACACTGTTGGAGCACTACACCAAACACATCGTTGATGGCAATAAAAAATTAACTCTGGACAACGCTGCTGTGCTCGAAGCTGCTCGTAAAGCTCCGGAGACATTCTTTGCCTACAATACTCCTCCTCTGTTTATTGATGAGATCCAAAAGGCACCTGAATTATTTCCAGAAATGAAGATTGTCATAGATTCCACAAGGGGCAAAGGGCTTCTATATCTTTCCGGTTCTGAGCAATTCGAGATGATGGCTCATGTAACGGAATCGCTTGCTGGACGCATAGGCATCCTCACACTGATGGGTCTATCACTCCGAGAAATGAATACTATTCCATGTAGCGAACCATTCTTGCCAAGCCAAAACTATTTCGCACAACGGCTCGCAGCGACATCAGATGATATAAAACTATCACCATCTGATGTCTGGCACCATATCCATCGTGGCAGTATGCCGGAACTGACTGCCAATCCTCAGTATGACTGGGCAGGATTCTATGGTTCATATGTGCGCACCTATTTAGAGCGTGATGTTCGGCGAATCGCTCACATCGGGGACGACCTCAAGTTCCAGTCGTTCATGACGGTCGTAGCAGCCCGGTCTGGCCAGTTGCTTAATCTTGCTGACATTGCCTCTAATGTAGGAATCAGTGCTACAACCGCACAGCGTTGGCTATCGATACTCATAGCTTCTCATATTGTCTATCTTCTGCGTCCCTACTATACAAATCATACGAAACGGGCTATAAAAACACCCAAGCTCTATTTGACGGATACCGGGCTTGTAGCCTATCTTACGAGGTGGAATACTCCTGAAGCCCTGCGCGAGGGGGCTATGGCGGGACAGCTTTTCGAAACATTTGTTGTTGCAGAAATCTTGAAAAGTTACTACAACAGAGGCATACTCGACCCTCCGTTGTATTACTATCGTGACAAGGATAAGCGAGAGATCGATCTACTCATTGAAAAC
>Ga0123353_10015829_pt1 | contig 10983 bp, 11 predicted proteins | sample TergutLab28metaG_3_FD_92763 | JGI IMG/M metagenome (GOLD analysis project Ga0123353, IMG submission 92763) | Labiotermes labralis P3 segment gut microbial communities from Petit-Saut dam, French Guiana - Lab288 P3 | ecosystem: Host-associated > Arthropoda: Insects > Digestive system > Gut ... | reverse complement strand
GGTCGTCATGCAGTACAAACTGTAAACCGCTTTCCGGTTTGTCCGTAAAATGTCGTTCCCACTGGTAGAGGGGTTCAATCAGCCTGTGATTGACGCCGCCATAGAGATTTCCCACTACCATATTGAAATTGGGCGTGATGGCATATTGCAACCGCACAAAAGGCTGTACATCCGACAATCGGTCTTCCCCTGAATATTTAACGGCATACATGCCTGCTTCCGTTCTGAACTTTCCGGAAATCTGATAATCCACCGTCAGGAGCATGGAAGCGCCCGGAAGGGTTTGTCCTACTGCCACCGGGCTAAAATATTCGTTGTTCTTAAAAAAACCGGTTATATCCGTTCCCAACGTAAACTTATTGCTATCGGCTTCAGACAATACTGTCGTTGTGAGTAGCGTGGAAGGAAACCATTGCGCCTGAGCAGAAATGGCGAAAAACTGAATAACTAAGTAACTGAATAACCAAATAATTGAGTACCTGATTTTTTGAATGATTGATTTTTTGAATGATTGAATTTTTGAAGATTGCATATTGTTATTCTGTTACTCAGTTATTAGATTTATCTTTTCTCCGCTTCTTTCCGTCACCAAATAGCAACCTTCATCCTTTCCTGTTATATAGCCGATGATGGAAATATCCCCGTTGCCCGCCACCTTGTCATAATCCGCTACGGAAATTGTAAACAACAGTTCGTAATCGAATCCTCCATTAAGCGCTGTGATGAGCGGTTCGAGGAAAAACTCCCCGGCTACTGCTACGGTTTCATCGGCGATGGGGATTTTGTGGTGGTGTATTTCGCAGCCAACGCCTGAAGCGGTACAGATACGCAACAGTTCGGGCGACAGACCATTGGATATATCGATCATGGAGGTTGGCTGCAGGTTGGCAGATGCAAAAAAACCGGTCATATCCTGGCGCGCTTCCGGTTTCAACCAGCGTCCTACTACATAACTGTAGTCATCTAATTGCGGTTGTGTGGTCGGGTCGTCCTCAAACAGTTTCTTTTCGCGTTCCAAAACCTGTAATCCCATGTATGCAGCGCCCAGATTGCCCGACACGCAAATCAGGTCGCCTTTTTGTGCCGTATGGCGGCAGGTAACTTTTTCCGGTTCGGATTCGCCTATGGCTGTGACGGTTATAGCAAGACCTGTAACCGACAAAGTGGTTTCGCCGCCCACCAGATCGACCTGATGGCGTTCACAGGCGTGTTTTATTCCTTCGTAGAGTTGTTCAAGCATTTCAACCGAAAACTTTGACGATACGGCTATGGATACCAGCAATTGGCGGGACATGGCATTCATCGCATACAGATTGGAAAAAGCAATTGAGGCCGCTTTATAACCCAAATGCTGCAACGGAACATATGTCAAATCGAAATGAATGTTTTCCAACAATGTACAGATGGTCACTGCCAGCGCTGTATCGCCATAACAGAGTATGGCCGCATCATCACCAATGCCCTTGAACGTAGAGGGTTGTGCAGGCCTGATTTCAGCAGTTAACCGGCTGATTAACCCGTGTTTTCCTATTTCGCGAATATCCATGCTACTGCAGCCACAATAATATCATCTTCTTTAGTATTGTTCTTTAACGCAACGAAATAATCAGGTTTGACTCCCGGTTCGATGCTCCGTTTTTCAGTATCGAATACCGGATTGGTCGACAGTTTCAGTGTCCAGCCGTTATACAGTTCGGCAGAGATAGGCACCCCGCCGCCGCCACCCGTGTTGTCGCCTATGATACAAACCTGCGGCAGACAACTCATAATGGAAACAAACAGATTGGCAGCGCTGTATACCTTCCGGTTGGTGAGCACCACAACTTTTCCGTGAAATGGGTTTGTGCCGTCAGGCTCCACGTAACGTGCGTAATAATCGCTGAAGTCATTGTGCCCCTTGCCGGTTTTGTAACGCACATAACCCACATGCGTCTTTTCGCGGGCAAACTTCGACGCCAGCAAATAAGCCTCTGAAATCAATCCGCCGCCATTGTTGCGTATGTCGATGATCACCCCTTTAAGTCCTTTTAACAAAACCATTGCGTTGTCCAGATCATTGCGGTTGAACTTGTCGGAAAATGTCGGACAACGGAGGTAGCCAATAGATTCGGGCATGACTAAAATATATGTATCATTGTTCAGGTATATGGTAGACAACTTGCTATCCCTGTATGCCCCGTTGAAATTTTCGGGAAAAGGGGTATACCACCCGGAGTAAGTACGGGAACTAAATCCATCGTCAAGAGATATATGACCGTCGCGCAATTCTTCCAGCATTGTTGCCATGGTATGGAACAGATGAGGCGAAAGAGGATCCAGATTAGTTATACGTTCCGAATATTTCGAGTACATCGCTTCCCAATCCACTTTCTTTTCCTCGAAAAAACAGTAACGCTCGTCAATGATTTGCCACAACAGGTCGAAATTGTTCTGCGCGTTGTTGGGTTTTTGTTCGTCCATGAACAAGCCAGTGCAGGCGGATAGCAGAAACAAAAGAAGTAAAACCACAGATTTCAATCTACGGAAACAGAGCGTCCATATTGTTGTGTTAAAATTCATTATTCCGGCAGTCGGATGGTTACCTCCAATGTTTCAAACTCGTATGTATGCAGATTGATGATATTGGCTTTTAGTTCTCTTATCGCGGCAGGCATAACAAATGTGATTTCCGAATTTGCATGTATGGTTACCTTTTTATTATCCGCGAGCACCAGCATATATGGAACATCGTACGGATTAGAGACAAGGTAATGGTTATGGGCATTTTGGTCGCGGTCAACAATGGTCTTTATTTTCTTAACGCTCACTGAGGCAAAGAAAAAATCAGTCAACAGACGGCTGTCACCGGCAAGCATTCCTCGGTAAAAGGCAATTGTATTTCGTTTGAACAGAGCCTCTTTGATATCCTCCTGCGTTTTTTCACGCGCCATGACGATGGTCATTGGGCGAATTGTTTTTTCCGACATCCGGTAAAAACTGTTGGTCAGGTAATGTATATCGGTCGTTGCTATCGGCGCTAATTTCAAATCACGGCTCCAACTCAACGCCCGAGGATACCATTCTGCTTCGTTGAATACTTCCACGGCGTGAATATCTCCTGACTCAATCAATCGTTTGTTGACATCAAACATTTTACAGGTATCAATCGCCCATCCGGGATGGTTCCAGATGATAAAGCCGCCCTGTTTCACTGCTTCCTTCACTGCTTCTTCAGTCGGGACATCCAAAGTTTTCATGGCGTCTGTAATGAAAATAGCATTGAGATGGCCGCCTTCCTCTTTGGAACGTGTGATTTCCGTACCTTGAATTAAAATCATTCCCCGTCGTTCGGCTTCCGGTAAAGCCAATTGGTATGAAGTATCCGGGCCGCCCGTCAGTTGCCTTTTGGAGGGAATCTCCGAGGTGTGGTCGGTGATGGAAATTGCATCCAATCCATCCTGCCACGCTTCCTTTACCCTTGCAGTAGGCCAGACGTCCCCGTCGGAAAAAACGGTATGGATATGAAAATCACATTTGACGGGAACTAATCCGTTCACGGATGGCAAACGAATGATACGACGCACGTTTTCATATAACATGTCATCGTGATATTCGGTTCTGTCAATATCATATATGTATTTTTGGGCATAAACGGCAGTTGACAGTAAAAGCGACAATAACGCCAAAAACTGAATTTTTGATTTCATTTTGAGCCTTTTTGAATACGATGTTTTCTCAAATATTCTGATACTCGTTCAGCATCTGGAAGAGTTTGTCGAGTTTGGGCGAGAGGATGATTTCTGTGCGGCGGTTGTTGGCGCGTCCTTCGGTGGTTGTATTGTCGGCTCTGGGAAAATATTGACTGCGTCCTGATGGGATAATTTGTGTGGAACTCACCTTGTATTCAGTAGTGAGAATGCGAACCACCGATGTGGAACGAAGTACGCTCAAATCCCAGTTGTCGGTGAAGCGGGCGGTTTTGATGGGCACATTGTCCGTATGTCCCTCAATGAAAATGTCAATATCGGGCTGTTGATTCAACACTCCGGCTAACATGGCAAGCGCTTCCTTTCCGCGTTTTTCAACGGCGTCGCTGCCCGACCTGAACAACAGTTTGTCCGACATGGCAATATATACCTTGCCATCTCGCATCTCCACGGTCAATTCGTCGGAACTGAACCCCGTAAGCGCATCGGTAACCTGTTTGAGGATGCTGTTGACCATGTCGTTTTGCCGTTGGATAATCGCCCTCAGGTCGTTGATGGTACGTTCGCGCTCTGCAAGGGTTTCCCTTTGGCTTTTGAGCATGGCGTCCATTTGTTCCCTTTGCGACATGTTGGATGTCAGTAACTTCTGCATTTCACGAATATCCTTGCCGAGGCGGGCTGTATCTGACTGCAAACCGGCTACCCTCCTTTCCAAACCGGCGATTGTCGTTTCCAAACCGGCGATTTTATCGTTTTGGGCATTAACATTGGCTGTCAACGCTCTTACTTCTTCTTCGGCGCTCAAACGCCCATTTTCAGAGGCAACGAATTTCTTCTTTCCCACACACGATGCGAGTACTGCTACAACCATGAGCAATACCGCTAATTTTGAAAAATAACATCTCATAACATTTTTAATTTTTGAACTTTAAACCTGAAATTATTGACTGATTCTATCGTATTTCGAAATATTTGGCGGGTCAATTTCTTTCAAAAGCCTGACCACCCTTGATTGTTCGTCGGGTGTTCCGTTGCTGAACATATCAACCCACTCGTTGGATTTGGCGTCATACACAATCTGCAACAGAAACAGATACGGATCAGGTTTGCGGCGGAACACTTCCTGCAAAAGTTTGAGATACTCGGCTATATCGGCTCGCGCCTCATTGGGACGACTACTCATACGGTCGAGACCCAAACGGTAGTACCTGTATGTAAATTCACGGACGCCACGGTAACGGTCGTCCAGCAGATTTTGCACCAACCAGTAGCGGTTACGGTAATTCCCTTCGTAGGCTTTCCATCCACGTTCGCTTGATTGCTGCGCATTGGTGACAATAGTTTCCGCTTTCTGGAAATAGGGTGTACCACCGTTCGGCGAAAACGAGTCATAATCCAATCCTAAAATGATGTAGACATAAAACGCAATGATAGAAGTAAGATTCGATAAATGAGCGACTTCGCTAAACTCTAAAGGTTGCCCTGCCACATAAGTGAACCTCAGATCCCTGTCCTGAAAATTAAACATGTTGGTGGGATAAGTGGAGTTGAAAACCGGCCGGCGCGACTGTACCGTCATGGTTCCTGAAAATTCGCTACCCATAAGACTTGTGATATTCAGCATCATACTACATTCGATACGTTCCTCGGTGGTAAAAACGTGATTCGTCCATACGCGCTGGTTCACAAACTCGTTCAAGGCTGTTTGAAGCGCTTCAGTCACGCTCCGGTTGGAGCCTTGTACCTGCGTGGTACTCAGCGAGATGTTGCAGCGAAGTTCTTGTGCGCTGACAGTTGTAGTAAACAGCAGAAACAGGCAAAGACAATTTTTGATTTTTGATTTTTGATTTTTGATTATCATAGCTGAGTTCGCAAGTTTAGTTCAGGATTTCCAACAGGTAACTAATTTATTGATAATATCCGCAGCCACCCTGCTCTTCAGTTTCAGCCCGAAATCCTCAATGTGACCCTTTTTGTCGATGATTGTAATTTTGTTGGTCGTATGTCCGAAACCGGCGCCGTCGTCGTTCAATGAGTTCAGCACGATGAAATCGAAATTCTTTTGGGTTAGTTTTTTCATCGCATTTTTTGTTTCGTTGCCGGTTTCAAGAGCAAAACCCGCCAACACCTGTCCGGGATGTTTCATTTTTCCCAATTCAGCAGCAATATCCGTCGTCGGAACAAGTTTTAGGTTAAATTCCCGTTTGTCCTTTATTTTTTCTGAAAGCGCCGTTGCCGGCGTAAAGTCGGCTACTGCCGCTGCCATGATGGCTGCATCCACTGCGGGGAAATGTGCGATGGCAGCCTGATACATTTCGCTTGCCGTTGTTACATTAATCAAGCGAATAGCAGGATGTTTGACCTTCAAGGAAGTAGGGCCGCTCACTAAGATAACTTCAGCGCCCCGTTGCGCCAACTCTTCCGCCAAAGCGTATCCCATCCGGCCTGATGAATGATTGCCCAGAAAGCGTACAGGATCTAACGCCTCATAAGTGGGACCGGCGGTAACTAATATTTTTTTTCCGGTACAATCGTCGCCTCTCAAAGTGTCGCTCAGATAACGGACAATATTTTCAGGTTCTTCCATACGTCCTTTGCCATCCAATCCGCTGGCTAATCCGCCGGTTGACGGTTCGATGATATGTACGCCCCGCATTCGGAGCGTTTGAAGATTTTGTGTGGTAGCAGCGTGTTGAAACATATCCATATCCATTGCCGGGGCTACAAATACAGGGCAGCGTGCCGACAGGCAGGAGGTAAGCAGGAGGTTATCGGCTATGCCGGCAGCCATCTTAGCAATGGTATTGGCTGTTGCCGGGGCTATCAGCAGAGCGTCGGCCCAAAGGCCAAGGTCTACGTGGTTGTTCCACGCTCCGTTTTCAGGGTCGAAGAAATCAACCAGAACCGGATTCCGCGAAAGCGTAGCCATTGTCAGGGGAGTAATGAACTCTTTCGCCAGTGACGTCATCATCACTTTTACTTCGGAGCCTTCCTTCACCAATAAACGAACAAGCATAGCCGCCTTATAAGCCGCTATGCTTCCTGTGACGCCTGCAATAATATGTTTCCCCCGAAGCGTCATACTTTACCCGACTCAGCGCCGCTTACCGGACTGCGATAATATACCTCGTTATCCGCAAATTCCTGCAATGCGATCAATGTGGATTTGGGTAATTTCTCGTAGAAACGTGATATTTCTATCTGTTCCCTGTTTTCGAACACTTCTTCGAGGTTGTCCGTAACACTTGAAAAATCTTCCAACTTGCGGTTCAATTCCTGCTTCAATTCTACGTTGATCTGGTTGGCGCGTTTGGCAACGATCACAACCGTTTCATAAATATTTCCCGTCGGTGCGTACAACTCATCCAAATTACGGGTCATGGTGGTAACAGGCGCTTTTGATTTTTTGAAATCCATATTACAATTTTGATTATTGATTTTCGATTTTTTGATTCCTCGCTTTTCACTCTTCATTCATCATCATCTTCTTTCGGTCTGGCTTTCAGGAACCGGTCGGCTCTGTCGTACATCCGTTGAGCGTCCCTGGCATACTTGCTTTCCGGGAACTCGCCGATAAAAGAATAGTATTCGTCCATAGTTGACTGGAACCGTTCTCTCCTCCTTGCCGGTACGCTATTTTCAGCCAGCAGATAACTCGATCTCAATAACAGGTACATCAATTCTTCCCTGTGCTGGGTTTCGGGGTAATCGTCCAGACTATTGTTCAGTGCAGTGATGGATGCTTTGTACTGCCCGAGGTCATAATACAAACGGGCGTTCAGATATGACTTGTCGACTAACTTATCCTTCATTTCACCAAGGTGTTTTTCGGCATCTTCGGCATATTTCGATTCGGGATGCCGCATCAGGAACATCTGGAACGATTCGATGGCTGCGGTTGTATTAGCCTGGTCCAATGCCGCGCGCGGGCTTTGCATATAGTAGCAATACCCTGCGAGATATTCGCACTCCTCGGCAAACGGCGATTGACGCTGATCCCTGTAGTGCTGGGTGAAATAATGCGATGCGGTAAGGTAATCCTTCTGTTTGAAATAACTCATCGCCCGGTAGTATGCCACCGTATCTGCCTTATTGGTAGGGCTGTACACTCTGAAGATGTCGTCAAACAACTGACCTGACCGGATAAAATCGCCTGCGGCGTAATACTCGAAGGCTCTGCGGTACATCAATTCATAATCGCTGCTCTTGCGCAGTTTTTCGTATTGACTGCACGACGCAAAGCCGATAATAATGATGAAAAAACAAAAAAAAGACTTCTTCATTTCCTGAGGATAAATTTTCGCGCAAAATTACAAAAAAATAACGATAAATTTACTATTACAGTATGTGTTGATGTTTTTTTTCAAAAATTAAGTTGTTTGTCTATAAGAATAGACTATCTTTGTAGAAATTTTTAAAATCAAAAAAAAATGAAGAAATCCATCATTATCACCATTATTGTTTTGTCGTGCTGTTGCATAAATGCGCAGATTTTGACCGGCATAGTATATGACAAAATAACAAAACAACCGATCCCTGACGTACATGTTTACCTTGACGGGACATTGATCAACGACATTACCGGCGCTTCCGGGAAATTTGAGTTGAAGGTTGAGAAAATACTCAACACGAAATTAGTGCTGCATCATTTGTCGTATCAAACGGTCATTATTGAAAACCCGTTTGAGCGTCTTCCTGATAAATTCTACATGGAAGAGCGGGTAAATATGTTGAGTGATGTGACAATACAAGCCGACCGGTTTACCCGCGAGCAAAAGTTGAAAGCATTTAGCACCCAGTTTCTGGGCATGACTCAAGCCGGAAGGTCGTGTAAAATAGTGAATGAAAGTGACATACGAATATGGTATAATATGCAGACACAAACCCTTTTGGCATCGTCCGACAATCCCATTGTGGTGATCAACGAATACTTAGGTTACCAAATATTGTTCACGCTGGTAGATTTTTGGGTTAGTTATTCTATTGTCACATTGAACAACGATTATGTCCGGCAAAGTTTTTTTGCAGTGACAACATCATATACCGATTTAAATCCGAACAATGCAAGAATAAAAAGACGCAGGGATGAAGTTTATGAAAAATCATCCGCCTCCTTTTTCAGGAATTTTGCCAATAACACATTGAATGAAGCAGGTTTTAAAATTTATAGAAACGGATTTCAGATAACAGATCACAGTCATTATTTCATGATAACAGATACACTTTCTCTAAAAAAAATACGACTAAATCCTAATACCATCCAGTCGCCTTCGGTACCAGGAATACGGATAGAATCTAATGGTACCGTTAAATCGTCATCGCCGACCATTAGCGTGTTGTATCGACGGGAACAATCTGACATCAGTTTTTTTACGAACACTTTTTTGGTCGACCAATATGGGAACATCGATCAAATCGACAAAGTGGCATTTAGTGGAGTGATGGGGCAAAATCGGGCTGGGAATATGTTACCATTGGAATATGAGCCATAACAATATCATTTCATAAATCAATTTTATTGATATAAAAAAGATGTAATTTTGCAGACTGAAAGTCTAAAGAATTCGCATTTATGATTGACGTGGAAAAGAAAGATATTGTATTAAGCCTATGAATGTTCAATTAACCAAAGCCGAAGAACAGGTGATGCAGATTGTATGGTCGCTCGAAGAGTGTACCGTTCAGGATATTCGTGAAAAGTTCGATGACCCGAAACCGGCGCGGACTACCATTGCCACCGTATTGACTGTGCTCAAAAATAAAGGATTTGTCAGGCACGAAACCTTCGGCAGGGTAAATGTGTATTATCCCGAAATTGCAAAAACAAACTATTCAAAGACGCAATTGTCGGGCATTCTAAAGAATTATTTTAACGATTCCTTTGCTGCGATGACTTCATTTTTTGCAAAAGAGAATGACCTCACACTCGAAGAAATGGACAGAATACTCGATGAAGCCCGCAAAGAACTGAAAAACAGAAGTAAAGGGCTTTAACACTACTACATCATGGAAACATTTGTCATTTATTTACTGAAGACCGGAATGTGGATTGGGATTTTCTGGCTGATTTATTGGCTGTTTCTGAGCAGGGAAACGTTTTTCCGGTTCAACAGGTATTTTTTGTTGGCGGGTCTGTTCTTGTCTTTTGTTATTCCGCTTATTCAACTGAGATACACGGTGAATATTGAAGCGCCGGTATCGTTTGACGCGCCCGCGACCCGGGCAGAGGAGTTATCCGCCGGCGCATCTTTCAACTGGCTGTTTGTGTTGTTGGCGGTTTACAGTTGTGGAATCGTTGTCATTTCTCTTCGTTATTGGGTTGGTTTGCGGAAATTAGCCGGTTTGCTGGCAACGCAACCTGTCAGGAAAATCAATTCGTTCCATATTGTTGATTCGCCTGATTTACGGCATCCGTTTTCAATTTTCAAGTATATCTTCATCAATAGCCGGGTAACTCCGGAAACAGCGCAAATGATGATATTAGAACACGAACAGACACACATCCGGCAGAGACACTGGTTGGATTTGGCTGCAGGCAACATGGTTTGCATATTGCAGTGGTTCAATCCCTTTGCATGGCTGTTTGTCGATGCTGTGAAGCAAAACCACGAATATTTAGCCGACCAGTCGGTACTGCAAAGTGGCTATTCACCTGACATGTATCAGACCGTACTGCTCAGTCACACCCTCAATGTTCATGCCCCGGTGCTGGTTCATTCGTTTGTCCACGCAGGTAAGGTCAACCGTTTTCGAATGATGAAGAAAACTGCATCCAACCCGCTGCGGAAAGGCGCTGCACTTATGGTGTTTCCGGCATTGACAGTTTTCCTGTGGGCTTTTGCGCAACCGGTATATGTATTCGACAGACAGGATGCCATTTCGTCAAAAAAGACTGAAGAACAAGTAATTGAAATCAGAATAACTGATATGGCACTGGAAGCCAATCCGCCGCTTATTTTACTGAATGGAGCGGAAATCCCCTATTCAACCATGAACACCATAAATCCCGATGACATACAATCCATTAGTGTTTTAAAAGAGTCCTTATCCGTTGCCGTATATGGTGAGACAGGGGAAAACGGGGTGGTATTGATTCACACCAAAGAGCAAACTGATGATTGATTTTTACAAAGTTCATTTGATTTTGTAAAATTGGATATTACTTTTGTACTTTAAAAAAAAATGAATATGAAAGAATTTCAGTCAAACAATCAGGAATTGTTGAATTTGATTGACATTTGGGAGCCAAAATTGTTGGCGCTTGATGAAAATGTAATTGTTGTGCGTCGCAACTCCC
>Ga0123353_10015828_pt1 | contig 10983 bp, 4 predicted proteins | sample TergutLab28metaG_3_FD_92763 | JGI IMG/M metagenome (GOLD analysis project Ga0123353, IMG submission 92763) | Labiotermes labralis P3 segment gut microbial communities from Petit-Saut dam, French Guiana - Lab288 P3 | ecosystem: Host-associated > Arthropoda: Insects > Digestive system > Gut ... | reverse complement strand
ATATTCTTTGAGCAAAATTGTAATAACCTGAAGATGGCCGCTATTGGCCGAAACATGTAGTTATTTTTTGTTATTAAATACCATCATAAATCCATACTACCATAGTTGTGGTTTCTTGACTGATATTTACCTCAACATTAGTCTTTTCTACACACAGCGGAAATGACACACCTCAGAATTATGGTAATGAATCTTCGGTTTCTGTAAAATGTGAACAATTTCTTGACTAGTCTTGGAGCTCTTAGCTTTCCAACAGCTATACTCCGTGGAACTCGAAATATTCCAAAATGTTTCCTGACTTGGTGTTGGTCCGTCCATTCGTGTTTACATGTTTGTCGGAACTGACGTGACAGAATGTACTGTAATGCCGGCCAGCAGGACAGGCCCATTCAGAAGTTTGTTAATTTTCCATTGACCTTCACCGTAAGTCATGACAGGACGGACAGGCAGACAACGATACATTCTGAATATGGGAAAATATGCAATAAGCCTATTTCACACGCCATTCCTGTTTATGAATCTGCCTCAGGCTAATCCCAGAAGAGAGATTGAAACGTCTTAAATTGGTCTTTATACCATAATAAGACCCACCTGCCCTAGAGACAGAAAAGGACACGAAGTCGGGTTTGTGGAAAAGTGTAATAAGTTGCTAAGGATGATCGTTTATTGGCTATTGTAACATGTTGCAAATTGTCATAATTCCGTAGTCTCTCTTACGACAGGTCCACAGCCTGTTTGAAAGCGAGTTCTCCACAGAGTGACTTCTAGTGCTTCGTCTTTCAATTTTCTCGTTTCCTTAAGATAATCCAGTAGCTGCTTACTTCTTCTTCCTCGTTTTCCCATCCCTAGCTTTCGGGCAATAACGTGTTGTATATGGTAGTCCCTACCCAGTGCCATTAGCCTTACTCCGTATGCTGTAAATAGGATGTTCTTTTCGTCCTTCGCACTTTGTAATGCCACAATTTTTTTTCATACCGTCGCTCCAACTGATGTTACAAGTTAGCGTGGATGTAATTATAATTGGTGTTGGTAACGAAAAGGGCAGATTCAGTGTCTGGAAATATCTGATGCTATCACGTTGTTCTTGTACATGTTCGTGCCCCCCAGTAAAACCCTCAAAGTTAAAAAAGACGCGTCTGTAATAGACAAGAAACGTGTGTCTTACTCCGACGGTAGGGCAGACACTGTCTTTGGACCAAGTGCTGAGGAAGACAGTTGAGTGTGAAGACTGCAGTCTCTTGGCATAAGGCTAGACGTAGGGTGGTATCAGGTACTGGGGTAGTGGAAGAAGATGGGTTCTTGGAGTGTACTGAAGATGGAGGCAGTAAGTTATTACGAAACGTTATTGCCTGTACAGCAGTGTCCAGGACGTCAAATCAAAGAAAACAGGAATTGTTAGTAACTGATCAATCTACATTGCACCAATTGACAGTATCACTGTCACGTAATATTAGGTTCAGCTGCTTTCAGACGTGAGGTGGTGCATCCAGTTCTTCTGAATTATACGGATCGCTGTTCGAGCCACGGGACCAGTGCCCGCTGTTGTGCCCATTTCCCACGAAGAGTATCTCTAGGGCACTTTCACATGTCTTCTGCTACAAGAGGGTGATGGGAGACACTAGAACACGCCTGTAGGCCCCCCGCCACTGGTCAGGGGAACCCACAATTACCGCCTGGTTGACAGGCACGCAGGCATAATAGAGCAGTCTTTAATGTAGGTCTGTAGCTCGCGTTAGACACAACTTTCTTTGTTGTAACCCCCCCTCCCCGCCCACAAATGTTGGAACTGTGATTCGTTTAATAGTCCCTGAAGATTTCTTGTGCGAAGAAAGAAGTACCAGCAATACACAGTTGAACTGCCAACACGAGACATCATTTACGTCGTTCGTTCTTCTCCAGTACGGCGGTCTGATAGCAGCAGCAGCAGCATGATAGGTTACGACGTTTCGTACTGGGCAGAAATGGTTCTTCTTGAATCTGACGCTGTGTCATGAGCTGGTTTGCCGTCATAAATCTTCAGCAACAATGCGGCGAGAACCGCAAATCTCGCGTGTTAGAAATGTGTTAGAAGGAAGCGTTCAGCTAAGAAACATAAACTGATACACAGATTAAGTCAATATATCTCTTGCTAAAACTTTTACCATTAGTATATTTTGGATCATGGATGTAATAATATATAGAGTAGTTTAATCATCACTAACAACACGGCTGATTTATATTATATTATATATTACGTATATAGGCGTATGGCCGTCCTCAGGCCGATAAAATGTATAAAATTACAATTTATGTAGCATGTCATTATTGCCTCGGTATGGATTGATACCATTAGTCACTTCCACATTACGCCCCTCTTGTCTCGAGAGAAAGTCACATATGGAATGTATAGGACCCAGCTGTAAGCGCGGTGTTGAAGAGACAATCCAAATAATATTGACACTTCAGTGGTCTTGCACACCTCAATACCAAATTTCGTGAAAACCTGTCAAGAGTTTCGTACGCTATTGAGGGAATTAGACGCAGAGCCAGTTAGTTGCGAGGATAGTGCAAACGTCTTTACTTGGTGAAATAAGGGAAAATATGCTAAAGGTAACGTAATGAACAGAAACAAACCTGCATGTTTCATGTGACCTTATAAAACCTCGTGGTTACTGTAGCAGTGATAGTGCGATTAACACCCGAGTTCTTAGTTTTACCAAAAAATGTGTTTGTTTATTTGATTCGCACAACAGACAGGACTGATTGACTGGTTATTATAACCCAGACGGAATGTGCTTACTGCGCGGTACGGACTGGATCTTTAAGTATAAGTTAGGATAATTTTTGTCTTCAAAGGATTCAGTTCGAAGTAAACATTACGCAGTTTATACATAAGAATGTGTTTATTTTCTTTCCATGTGCAGTTAATTAAAACCGCAAAAGGACCAAATGCTACAGTTGCTGCACGTACAGTTGAAATGTAGGTAGATCATTTTATGACTGTAAGTTTACTGTGTCAGTCAGACCTCTAGTCCGGTACGCAGCCCTTCCGCAAGCAAACCAGATGTGCTGTCTGTTGAACTTGGTGTGTTTTTAGTCTGCAGTTTCGTAATGAAAGCCAGTGAGTGTGTTAGCAAGGGCGGCCCTTTTGTGCACTTGGACAACTCTTACAGCTGATACAAGACGAGCGGAGGCTAAGTATCGCGAAGCAGTTGCCATTGACAGCAGCAGTAAGAGCAGTCAAGATCGCTCCGTGTCTTGATCGAGCTAAGCTGCCGGAAGCATTCAACTTTTTTTTATCCTCTTCCATTATGTAAAGTACTCTTTTATTTTGGTAAAACAAACGACTGAGCTACCCAGTGCGACCTGCAGCATGTCTTATTGTTTTCGTATCAGTTGCTAAACGGTTTTGAAAAGCAGTTATCATGGGTGACCCTAGGCTAGCTGGCGTCTTAGGCGAATCGTGCACTTGGTGCCCCTTTCTGCAAGGGTAAATGATCTTTGCCGAAGTTTCTGGCGAACAGTTAACACCGCTGCGCCCACCTTAAGGGTGAACAAGGCCAAACAGCAGAACTGTGGACTTAAAAAGTTTTTTTTCTTCAAATTTTTATATTTCCTCGATTTTCTACCCCACTGAAGTTGGCGCCCTGTCCTTGCCGTCGGCAGCCCCCGGACAGTTGCGGCTTGGCAGTGTTCTCTTCGAAACAGTCATTCCCAGTTTCTGAAATGCTAGCAATTGACAGTGGGTCAGAACGGGACCAAGGTGCACGAGCGCCAGAGCTGAGGGTGTTAACATAATTTGCAACGCGAAGAAAATAAAAAATTGATTAGTAAAAATTGTTTAACGACGTTGAATTTAGAAAATGTAGCATTCATTGAAATATCGAAAGTGCATACAAAATTTTGGTTGGGAGGATATATTAAAACAATGTTTTAAAGAAATGAGAAGGTCGGGCATGGGCTGGAATAATCTGGCTCGGGATTGGGAACAATGACGGTCTGCTGCGAACACAGAACGGTCCTCCTAGTTAGTTGTAGCGCCGGGAGTTTCTTGACCAGCTGAAGATCTGTTAGAATCTCAAGAAGGACTGTGGTCCCTAAAATTAGTTACTTATTTACTTAGTTAGCAAGTACTTTACTCATCATCTTACCTATTCAGTTCATGAAGGCATGGACCTCTGCTCCGTAAATTTCCTCATAATTCGTTCTGGCAACAGACAACTTTCTTTCAGCAAACACATTGCTACGTCTTTTTAATTAAAGAAGAAAATTAACGTGACATGTTTAAAGCTGTAAACACTTTTCATCTCGGTTATAAGAACGAATCAGTTATTGATGTACCGGAAAATACTTGCTGTTTGTTCTGAGATCCCCACAAAATACACAATACACTGTGTGGACAGAACGCAAGTTTTTTGAATGCTCAACTTGGTGGCATACAAAGTAAACACAGGCACTTGAGTGGCTGTATATTAAAGAAAATCATCTTCCAAAAGATAAAGATGCATTAAATTAGCTCTGTATGAAAGGTAAAACAGACTGGGTATATCATAAAGCAGAACCCGCTCGCAGTATCTACCAACAAGCTCACAGATTGTACACTAATAGTCTGCTGTAAACGGGCCTGCTTATCGCGTGATGTTGCCCGTAGAGCGGACGACATTGCTATTACATAACGAAAGACAATTCTTTCGTTCTGAAGTGCTAAGTCCCGCTCGGTCCCATTTGAAAAGAACTCTGTAGTGGACTTAAGAACAGCAGAGCTGCAGTGTGCGTTCTTTTGTACGTCTCTTAACCTTTTAAAGAATAAGAGTAATTTGCTTTATATAAGGAATAATTCTGTACCGCGCAGTAAACGCTTTCCACCACGGTTACAAAAAACCAGTCAGTTATAGAGCAAAAGTCGCTGTTTGTTCTGAGATACCTACAAAACACTCAATGCAAAGCGAGCACCGTGTAGAATTGTTGAATGTTAAACCTAGTGGTACGTAAAGAAACCGCTAGACTTTGAAAGGTTAAATATCACGGAAGGAATTAGGTTGACTGCCCTCCAGGCTGAGATTTGTGCACGAAACATACGAATGACTGCTCCAGGCGATACTGATAGCAAGACTTGGCCATAGAGTGCAGTAACTCATGTTTAATGTTACTTCAATTCCGTGCTTTGTGCTTGCAATCCTGTACAGGCGCCAACAAATGCACGCAATAGAAGTAGATCATCATCAACATATATCTGTCATGGAGTTGGGCCACTTGTTGACCCGTTCCGGTCTCACGTATTCAGAAGTCTCTTCAAAGATCTACCATGATTCCTTCTGCCAGTTGGGGAGTAGTGTTTCATTACCCTAGGTAATCTGTTTCGAGTCATTCTTAGAAGTATATGTTATACATAAAGTTTAACCCTCCTACATGTTTCAGCGCTAAATCGCCATCGTCACGGAGAAGTTAATACTAAATAAATATATAATGTTCATACAGCAGTCTCACATGTATAATTCTAAAATGTATATTTAAGTGTAAATATAAATATTTTATATATTTTGTATTTTAACATAGTACATGTAAGACTGACGTATGAATATTATATATTTCTTTAGTATTAACGTCTCCCTGAGTTTGGCGATTTAGCACTGAAATATGTAGGAGAGTTAAATTTTATGTATTACGTATACATCTATTATGTGCATTTGCTGGTGTACATACACGATTGAAATAACTCATATTGGAATGGTGCGAGTGACTGGCAGCACATCGCTGACTTCCTCACGGTGCTGAATTGGAATGTGAAGCCGGTATGGCAGAAAACTGTCCCACCGGCTCTACCAAATTTAGGAAGCGTCATCTCCTTGTGTTAACTACGAATTAGCGAGTTATATCAACACAAACACAACGTCTGAACACCGTACGTTAATTTACTTACTGTCCAACATTTTTTTTATATTTTGCTGATCGTGCATCTCAGTATAATCTTAGTAATTAACCAACTTAATGCACAAATTCTTGTTTTATAATAAGTTTATTATAAGCCTCTGCATGTTTCGAGCACTGTTGTGCTCATCATCAGGAGGTCAAAATTGTATTATGCAGCATCTGGTATCGTCACACTGTGTAGGTGGCCGTCCGGTGCGGAGGTTGGGAGATGCTGTATGATACAATTTTGACCTCCTGATGATCAGCACAACAGCGCTCGAAACATGTAGAGGAATATAAAAAACTTATTATAAAACAAGAATTTGTGCATTAAGTTGGTCAATTGCTAAGATTCCTACAACATGTTTCGGTCTTTCCATTCGAATATCATCAGGGACAAAACGCAAAAAAATATGCCATAGAAGAGGCATCTTCTTCAAAATGATTGGTCTCCTATATAGCACATTTTCCACTTGTGTTTTCTACTGATGACGGCAGAATGGAACGACCGAAACATGTTGTGGGACATTAAATAAACGAATGGACGCGGTTCAGATTTTGTGTTTCTGCGGGTTTAAATCGCTACTGTTCCGCCCGCTGTGGAAGAAATAAAATACCCAGTTGACCCTCGGTGATTTGGCTGCTATAGACAAGTCGCAGGGCCAGACAAAATAGCAGCTGAACCATGTGTAAATATTCATTTTGTTACAAAAGTGTAAATTCACGTCTTCTTAGGAACGTCGCCGTGGGTGTCGGTATATGAAGCAAGGAAACAAGACGCTTCTGTACGCAGTGTTTGAATGTTTTGTGTTCTACACACATATCTACAGGGCTGATGATAAGTCCTTAGCCCGACCAGGAACGAAGCAAGCTAATGTTTCTGTCAGAATGTCGTGAATTTCCTTCGGCGCCTTGCCTTGCAGGGAAAAAAAACTTGATGACAGCTCGCGTCTTGATGTTGTTGAAATGTATGATATAGTACAGGGGTGCTGATAAGTCCTTAGCCCGACCAGGAAGGAAGCAAGCTAATGTTTCTGTCAGAATGTCGTGAATTTCCTTCGGCGCCTTGCCTTTCAGTGGGAAAAAAACTTGATGACAGCTCGCGTCTCGATGTTGTTGAAATGTATGATATAGTACAGGGGTGCTGATAAGTCCTTAGCCCGACCAGGAAGGAAAAACGCTAATGTTTCTTCCAGAATGGAGCGAATTTCCTTCGGTGCCTTGCCTTGCAGGAAAAGAAACATGATGACAGCTCGCGTCTCGATGTTGTTGAAATCGCGCGCGTCCCTGACATGTTTCCGAGCTTGTTTCCTTCCTGGTCGGGCTAAGGACTTATCAGCACCCCGGTAAGTAGCTGCAGAACAGTCCGCATTGCGTCGTATCCCACAATAGTGCAACATTTAGTACCGCTCTGCGAACGTACGGTACTACAGCTGTACGGAGTAGCTGACCGCCCTTCTGCGTAGAGTATCAGTGCTGCTCTCAAGGCAAACTGTTTGTACAATCCTTAGATAACAAATTTAATGATCCTCCAAATCATGAGGAATTAAGATAATTCTGTAACGTATCATATTTAAAGCAAGTCTTTAAGGGGGAAAAAAAGTTCTCTGCATAGCTGTGTCTAGTTTTTAGTGCAGAAGTGCGTGCGGAGCGATCTGGTGGGAACTGGGTGGATCGCAGGAGGCAGTGGCCTGGGAAAACTTGTAGTAAATTGGTAGTTGCTGCTTCTAAGCTATTATAAATGTATTTAATACAAGTTCACGCGATCAAAATATTTAGACGCCCCAAAAAATATTTGTTCGTGAGAATAGTGATTATGCGATGCGTGGGAGGTTCGTAGTAGTAGAATATGCTGTCCTGTATTGCAAGCAGGTGTTTCTATTGGTTTATTTTGGTGTTGAAACTCGTCTTGTGCTGTAAGGGGTTGATCTCAATACAATTATTCTCATGTAAACTATTCGAAGGTCAACAACATGTGTTTCTCCCTTCTTTCTTTTATCTCTGTTTCCATAGCATAACCGAGACGCACTGCAGGCCTTAAATACATGTGATCCTTTTGTACCGGTTTTGTGTATTGCATAATTCTGAGCTTAGAAGCTGAGAATATTTGGTTTATAGTTAAGATATATTACTATAATCTGAGGCTGATCAAATCAAGTTTGTTATTACGAGCAGGCAAGTATCCTATATGCGACAGTTGAGAAATGGGTAAAAGTATTAGTTTTCATTTAAGTATTTTGAAAGAAAGAGAATGCTTGGGGGATCTGGGCGTAGATGGTAGGCTGATGTTCCAGAGAGTAAATAAACACGTTAGGAGGGTGAGATGTGGATTCGTGTGGGTCAGTGTAGGAATCATTGGTGGCTGTTGTGTATACGGTGATGAACTTGTTGACTGGATGTGCGACTTCAGGTTTCTGGAGGAGGAGCCAAAGGGAAGGCTGCTTCGGATATTCAGGTACTCCGTACTTGGTGGAATACTTGGCCGTCTGATAAGATGGCGACTGAATTTTTATGTAATTTTTGTATGATTTTGATTATTTTAAGACAGAATTCAGTCCGCACCGCGCAGTAAACACTCTCTCGGTTATAAAACCAGTAATTTAATGCAGTATAGGGAAATAATCGCTGTTCCTTCTAAGATCGTCACAAAAAATGTGTGGGCAGAACACGGAATTTCTTAATGTTAAAACTGGTGGTACATACAGTAACCGGGGGGGAACGGTGTGGCGCAGTTGGTTGAGGCACAGCGCTAGACTTTGTAAGGTCGTGGCTTCGATTCCCGATGGTATCACTGGAATTTTTCATTGACATAAGCCGGCCGCACTATGGACCTGGGATCGATTCAACCTCTTAACAGATACGAGTACCACGAATATTTCGTGTGGGGTAAAGGCGACCGGTGAGTGGGGCTGACAACCTTACCGCGTTCGTTTGTCACTTATCTCAAAATCTGGGAACCACAACATCCTAGAACCCTGTGGGCCTGCAACAGGCCTATACAGGGAATCCTTTACTTTTACATTCAGTAACCGCTGGGCTTTGAAGGGTTAAATGAAAAATATACTGTGCCTGCAGGTAGACTGGTGTCCATTAGCTGGGAATGTTCTTTAGAGGCAAATGTCAAAGGAGCCTGCCAATCAGAAAACATGGGAGAGAATAGAAGAAATAAAGAGAGAGAGAGAGACAGAGAGAAAGAGAGAAATAGAGCGTATTGTCGTGTACGTAGGGTGGCCTATTCATCAGGGTTACTCTCCTGCAACCATGCAATTAGCCTACTCGAAGCGACGCTAACAACAGACAACAACACAGTATGCTGCTGTGCACTGCAGGTCCCGATTTCGCCCCAGCTAATTACAAGCAGCGTACTTAGCAAACACTGCTAGATCTCTCCGAGATAACCATATTCTTCCTTCCTTTATGTTCCTTGTGTAGCTCTTGATGTTATTTATACCTATTGAATTTACAGACATAATTCCTGCGCAGTAAGCTGCTTGTAAGGAATGCTGGCGTTTACAAGAAGTATGCGCCATTTTGTGTCAATTAGACTGTTACATTCGCTATCAGAATGACCTAGCTGCACTGTGCAAAGTGATAAGGCACATTGCTAAGGGAGGGTAACAGTGCTGCGTGAACTGACTTGGTTCATGCTGGGGATCTGCGCTTTTCTGGGGGCTCATGCAGCAAAGAATGGTAGTTTAATTACCGACGTTTCGGGACAACGTATAGGTCCCATCTTCAGCGGTCAGTGAAGATGGGACCGATAGGTTGTCCCGATACGTCGGTAACAGACTGCGTAAAATCTCGGAAGAGTGTAGATCTGATTGGCAACGCGGCTGAAGCCTGAAACAACACTTGGTTCGTGCTTATTCAGTGTTTGAAATGGAAGGGTTCTCTAGAAATGTGCTGTGTGTGTGTGTGTGTGTAGCACTATTACAGCGGATACTACTACTACTACTACTAGTACTACTACTACTATACCACCACTACTACTACTATTACTATTACTACTACTATACTACTACTACAACTACTATACTACTACTATTACTATACTACTACACTACTACTACTATACTATTACTATTACTACTATACTATTGCTACTACTACTACTACTACTACTACCACCACCATCACCACTACTATAGCAGTAGTAGACGTACCACTGATACTCATGATAATACCACTACGTCACACCTAATAACACCACCACCCGTATTTATGCTCTACAAACCGGTGACGTAACGATCAGTTATTTTGTTTGTCGACTAAGCAATCGAATTATTTGAGTTTCAAATTTTTGTTTTGAACATGAAATGTAAAATCGTATAATCAATAAGTTTTATTACCAACATATTGCGCAACAAATTTCACGTATCCACATACACAGGAGACTGCTCCAACATGTTTCGACTATTTCTTGCAGCTATCTTAAGAGAGCATTGGTATTCAAAACATGCAGATAGCTGTATAGGGTTAAAACCTAACTTTGTCTGTAGTAAATGTACAATAAACTGTAAATATGTGATTATAATATCCATGTTTATTTTTGACCATATATGCAGACCCAAATCTTCTCTGCCGGTATGTATGGTAGCCTACATTGACAATTATTACGCATGCTCAGTCGCATTCGAACTGTCGATAGGGGTGACATATCTTACCCTTGTCCTACAGGCCTAGACCAGCTGTGGGGCTCAGCCACCTTCCTATTCAGTGGCTACGGCCGGCCAGGGCAGCTGCTCACTCACCCCTGTCTACTGCCCAGGTTAAGTACCAGTGGAGCTATACTTTATCTCGGGTACACTTTAGAAGTCTGGACACTGGCTAAAGCCGCTGCTGAACACGTGTGGCGCTGCGATCGTAGGAACGTGTCGTGTCGTCTGCTATTGCGTCACCTATTGCGTCATCATTTCCATTACATCACACACCCTCTTGTTATGCCCTGAATTATTTTCTCCACTTTAGGTGAGGTTAGGTGAGGTTTTAAGCTATTCCTATCATTCAAATCAATTTCTTATCTCGTTCATGAAACGTTCGGTTACTTTTTAGGCTATGTGTATAATTAAAATGCAGTTTCGTGGCACACCGTCT
>Ga0123353_10015827_pt1 | contig 10983 bp, 2 predicted proteins | sample TergutLab28metaG_3_FD_92763 | JGI IMG/M metagenome (GOLD analysis project Ga0123353, IMG submission 92763) | Labiotermes labralis P3 segment gut microbial communities from Petit-Saut dam, French Guiana - Lab288 P3 | ecosystem: Host-associated > Arthropoda: Insects > Digestive system > Gut ... | reverse complement strand
AGGCTGAGTGGACCCCGTTCCAGACCCACTACTACTCAAAAAATCTGGTAGCGCCGGGGATCGAACCCGGGACCTCTGTATCTGTAGCCAGAAACTCTGACCACTAGACCACAGAGGCGGTCGACTTTGACACTACAACATTTAATATCACTCTCACAATAAACTGTAATTATTTGCGCTTTATAATAATTTTATTGAAACTTGCGTTAGTACTTCTAAGTCGCAGTAAATAAAACTGGACAATATAAACCAATGTTTTTATTAAGAAAAATATACTTGAAAAAAAATTCTTTGCCGTGACTGTAAACTGCCTGTATTTTTCACACTACTGCCTCCTCCTTTAATTCCTAGAACCTTTGTCATTAAATCTGAGAGAGTTTAATAAAGTTTTAACTCCGTTTTTGCTTATTAACGCTGTAAGCTGTGAAGTGCCATAAGACTTACACAAAATGCATTGCAGACAGATGGCCTCCCTTTCACAAGCCACTCAAATGAAGTAACCCTGCAGAATTCGTCTTCACTGTTGGCACTGTCATATTACAGGTCTTCAAACATTCGAGGTATCTAATCATCCTGCATATGATGACGTCCATATGTCACAGATTGCTTTTTTACAGGTTTTACTGATAATATTTGAAGTAAACATGAAAGGTACCACGAAGAATTAGGTAAGTACCTCTGAAAAAAAAAATAACTCCGAAGATACTGTGTGGCAGTATACGATCAAAGCCTGCTGAAAAGTACCTGGTAACCACGCCTGAACAACATCGCAGCGGGCAGCGGAGGAACACTGATCAAGAAGACGGTTAACATAATTCAGCGCATGCATACAGAGCGAAGATCCTATCTAGGGCTAAGAAGACATTCCGTGTGACTTTGGGAGTGTTAAGCGGTGTCGATTTAGTTACAAGAAAAACAGAAATGCACGCAGAAATACATAATATTAGAGACGGTGGTACGTGTAATTACCACAACAGTTTAAAGTTTCAATTAACATACTAAGATATACTCAAAAGGGAAACGTCCGTCTTTAGTTACGGTTTGTCGCAGTTTAAAATGAGAGTAAGTAATTAATTCTTAGAAGGAGAGTCCTTCTTCACAAGTTGGGCTGGTGAAGGAGTTTCAGCCTTTCTAAGAACTCGAAAACATCCAGAATCCCGTCGGTTGATAGCATCCAGTAGAAAAGAGGGAACTCGCGACATCTGTACACATTACTTATACACTTTGACAGAAAGAAGCTGTAAGGGAAATTATAAAGAAAATACAGGCGTGACGACATCAGGAATATCCCTCCCCCTCTCCCAAGTAAAAATAAGTATCAAGCAAAACAAAATACTGCATCCCCTGAGGCTCGACATTACTCCATGTTCCTATATTCCTGTCTGTAAGTACTAATGTAATCTTACTTTTAACAGCAGCTGTTTAACACCACATTTATTGTGTCTTTTAGACGTCCACATACAGGGTTATTCGAAATGACTGTCGGGGTTTTAGCAACTGCCACCTCGTTCTCCAGATGCAACCCCAAGTGATTTCTTTCTATGGGGTTACGTCAAGGATCAGGTTTATGTTCCTTCTCTTCCCGCAAGTATCCCGGAACTGAAGGTATGAATCAGAACCGCCATTGAAACCATCACCGCTGACATGCTACAAACAGTTTGGAGCGAAATCGATTATCGTGTTGATGTTTGTAGAATCACAAAGGGTGCACATATAGAGCACCTGTACGGTACGTAACGAAAACTTGGAGTGTTGTGCTATTAAATACATATAGTGCTACCTCACGTGTATTGTGTATGACAAGTTGTTAAAACCCCGACAATCATTTCGAATAACCCTGTATTACAAACGTTAAAAATTTGTGGTTTTGGCTTATATACTTTTCATGATAATGTAACCTGAGGCTTGAAACGTATAAAAGGAAAATGTAAACTAATCAAAATGGAGTACATAATTTTCTTTGGTACCTTATTAACCTGAAGATGGCTATTTATATTTTAGCCGAAACACGCTGCACTGAAACGATGTGACATATGACGAGTTGTTGTGACCATGGGTACTATCCCTATTTATGTGTAAGAAGTCAGAGTTTAGGCAGCGTGTCTGGTAAATTTGTGATTGACCATAAGACGCTTACAACTATATTTGTCGGTAATAATTCATGAACGCATATGGACGAGTCTCTCCAAAATGAAAATAAGATAATATTGCCGGCGAAGTAAGGTTGCAGAAGGGTTTATAAACAAAAGAGACAGAATGATAAATAACCATGTAAGACTTTTAAACACTTCCGTTATTTGCTATCATAAACTGAGGATAAAGGAAGACGTAAACAAAGGGAGTAGCAAGCACTTTGATTGGCTGCATAATGTCTACTGCTGTTAACACTGACAGTGGCCGGGCTTCGTGCTACTGACGCACCCACACTTTTTGTTTGTCAGTCAGTTACTGAAGGAGATTAATGTCGACCCTTCAAACAATCAAAATTAAATGGATGTTGGCCTCTTATATATATCGCAATGTTTTGTTATTCTCTAAGCGGCTTTCTGGTGGCAGAATGCCATGTTGATTACTGCAAGCTTACATTTGTCTGATGGCATATCAACGAAATGATAACGGGGCGCATTAGAGCCATGGCAAATTTATCAGTTATGCACGAAGCTCTCCCTCTCCTCTCTCTTCTCATCATGATCAATTCACAACATAGCAAACACATGGTTGCCTCTCCTGTAATAAACGGTCTTGTGGTGAGGCTGTAATTGTACTCCAAGATTATTAACTGGGATGCCAAGAGTATGTTTATGCTGTTCTACATAATGCGTTGTATGTAACGCAGAGCCATATACAATGCTGATTTTCTTGGAGGATAGATAGATAGATGGACAGATAGATAGCTCTGTCTTAACGGACTGCTGTTTGTTTATGTAAAAGACACAAACAGCAATTGGCAAAAGTGGTTACATTTGAAAATTTTTAAGTGGCACTTCCCCGCTATGGAGGTTAATATATAGTTTGTTGAATACAGTTCATGCAAAAAGCACCATGAACATTTCACAACAGTTACTAATTCCTGCCTTCTATTCAGGCCATCATCATACCACGCATTGTTTAGAGTTAAAGAAAGCCATTACGATCGTCTAAATATGAAAGTGGGAAGACATCTCTTTCCCTTGACATAAATCTAATAAAAATGTTAAAACATGTTCGGGGTAGTTTCTGTAGTAAACTCAAAGGGATGCCCCAATTTTTCAAATTTAATTTATTTTAACCTTTTAACCACCGAGTTAAATCTCATCTGCCATTTGCTGGCTTTATTAGGAGCTCACCATATTCTCCAGATTAGCAGGCTAAGGGTTAAATAACACTATACATGTTTCGGACGGTCTTTCCGTCCGTCATCAGGAGTCTAAGACTATACATACAGCATCAGGTATATGTCGTACAGATACGCTCGCAAGCAGTCAGCATAACCTGTATGACATATACCTGATGCTGTATGTACAGTCTTAAACTCCTGATGACGGACGGAAAGACCGTCCGAAACATGTAGAGTGATATTTTAAAATAAAATAAATGTAAAAATTGGGGCATCTCGTTGGTTTCACTATAGAAATATATCACGATGCACGGCTCTATGAACGTCAATTTAAAAAATGATCGGGTAGGTTAAACAAATACATAATATTTCAGATGTTGTTATGCAATTCTGTTGCACCTACCTTATAATGTCCGAACAGGTTTATCAAATGTATGTCCAGAGGACGAGATCTCGTCCCTCTCCTACATCAACAACACTGGTAGGGTGTTTGTTACTTCCAGGTAACGCATAGGCTAGTGATAGCCCGAATAGATGGCTGACACTAGTGATCATTGCAAATTATTGATAGCATTGTTTCATGACACTGCATTCAATAAAGATATAGGTTCAGTTTCTATTACTCGTATAACTATAGACGAACAACTATTTTGTCAGGCCATGACACGTGGTATAAAGTGATGGTAAAATGTCTAACCCAGGTGTAGATGCGAGATAATATTAAGATGGATCTTCTGGAAGTGGGAAGTGGGGGTATGGACTGGATCAAGGTGGATCACGATAGGGACAGGTGGTGGGGACTTTTGAACGCGGTAATGAACTTTCGGGTTCCATAAAGAGCGGGGAATTTACTGACTGGCTGAGAACCGTTTAGCTTCTAACGAAGGACTCTGCTACATGGAGTGAGTGAGTGAGTGAGTGAGTAAGTAAGTAAGTAAATAAGTAACTAACCAGACTGGCAATGTACGTATATAATATTAAATAGTGTACGTCAGACCATTCACTTTATTACTCAAGGTAATTATAAGGCTACATGTTTCGACTATACATTAGTCATACTCGGGCCTATTTTGTCAATTGTGTCACAAGATGCTATGCAAACTTTGGGATCCCATCGTGTTTAGATCCATGGAATACATCAAATTAACATGTAGCCTATGTAATTACCTTGAGTAATAAAGTTATTGTGCTGACGTACACTATTTAATATTATATTAATTTACAAGCACATCGTGATGCTTCCATTAAAAAAATGTACTATAACGTAATATGGAGGTGCATTTGTGCAACCATTGTTGCAGTGGAAAAGCAATAAGTATTTCATACCCTTAGTTTGTGTTTGTAACCTTCGTAATCCAGAGTGCAATGCGCATGCACCGTATTGTCATCTGTGGCCTGTCACGTTCCACAATATTTTTCCACATTTTTTCATAAAGGCAAATTTTCGAAAAAAAAGTTACTAAATAAAAAAGTGTTTTGATATTCTCTATTACGTTTTCCTGAAACATTTCTCATAGTGAGACGAAATGAGCGAGATATGATACTAAATGTGTTTGGGTCTTCGTGTGAATAACCTTTGGGCTTGGTTGAGTTTCATTAAACTTGAATTTTCCGACAGATTTTCGAAAAATGTTCAAACATCAAATTTCACGGAAATCCGTCCAGTGACGGCACAGTATTTCCATGCGTACAGACGGACAGACATGTCGAAGCTAACAGTAGTCTTCCGCAATTTTTGGAACGCGCCTAAAATAATACCATCCCGAGCAACTGCAGCCTACAGATAGTACACAAGGATCAATATCATATGCGTGCCTTGAACTGAAGCATTTCCGTCTTTAGGTGACACATTCCCTTTGTGTTCAGATTAATATACTTATTCAAAAGAGTTCCGTAAAGTACAGGACAGTTATATTTCCAAAGTGACTAATTTCGGCCCACTTTTCGGGCCTTCATAAAATGGACGTTAACCATTAACGATTACCAGTTTCAGTTAGCACTCTGGTACATGGGGACCGCGGTGGCACAGTGGTTAAGGTGCTGTGCTACAAATCGGAAGGTCGCTGGTTCGTTCCCAGCGGGTGTCATTGGATTTTTCATTGATATAAAATCCTTCCGATCGCACTATGACCTTGGGGTCGACTCAGCCTCTAACAAAAATGAGTACCAGGAGTATTTCCTTGGGGTAAAGGCCAGTGCGTAAGGCTGACAACCTTACCACCATCCTGTGCCGTTGTCACGAAATCTGGGAACCTTAATTTCCTTGAACCCTCTGGGCCCCTCCGGCCTATAACGGGACTGATTTACCGTACATAACCTATAATGTTAAGCCGTCAAGAAAGGCATAAGAAATCTTTCCATGTATAGACCCAATTAATGCAGCAAGACTTTGTATAATTAGTCTTTATATCCAACACACGTCGATCAGTTTACGTAGCACGGTTAATGAACTAAAAGTAAAGGTAAAGGTAAAGCAATCCCATTACAGGCCTGGACAGGCCCAGAGGGTTCCAGGAGATTGAGGCTACCAGATTTCAAGACAATCGGCACATGAAGGTGGTAAAGTTGTCAGCCCTACGCACCGGCCACCTTCACCCCCAAGAAATATTCCTGGTACTTATTTCTGTTAGAGGCTGAGTCGACCTCAGGACCATGAACTAAAAGTAATCCTAGTGTATATTGGGTGTTTTGCCCCTACAGCGCTGCAACCCTACGTGGGTCATGGCCTCCTTTTTCTTGAGGTATCTCGAGCACACACAACGTCATACCGTAGACAGTAGGATTCCTCTGGAATTGTGATGTATCAGGAGCAGGAACGTAAAGTTTTGAGATGTATGAAAGTAGAGTAAAGATTGAGCAATATATTAAAGAAAATGGAAGTAAAGCAGGCTTACTGACATAGGATGGAAAAAATGATAAAAGAAGGTTATCCACCGAGAGCCTAAATTCTACGGTCAGTGATGAAAATTAATGTGCCACGTTGCAAGACGGATAAAGTTAGTGGTAAAATCCTCTCTAGAACGGGCCACAAAGGCCCAGAGAGGCAGAAATATATTTCTTTTCTTCCTTCTTCTTCATGGCTAGATGGGTGGTGGGGATCAACCCCACGTCCCGGCCACTTTATGCCTTGAATTTCGACACCCTGTACCCACTGCACAGGAGGCCGGGTGGGCCCCAGGGCCGGTCTGAACGGGTGCAGAATATCTCGCCCCCACAGGGATTCAATCCCTGGACCTTCAATCCCGTAGCGAGTCACTATGCCGACTGAGATATCCGGACCCACAAGTTTGGTACAGTACGGAACTGAACGTACAAAGAGTTCAAAATAAGCAGCAGCTACACCTGTTGTGAACGGAAGTGGGAAGTGAAAGAAAATAATATTAATTAACGGAAGCAAATTTGCGATTTCTCGAACTGCTGGGCCGGGGTTAGGAAATGGAGGACACCGGGGGGAAAATGTATTGGCCGCTTAGCAGGATGCGTATTTAAAAATTCTGTGTGATTATAGAGCAGTCGGTGAATATGCCTAGAGGAAGCACTGTGCTTTAAAAGAGTGAGTATCTGATTTTGCTCTCCGCGGATCCCAAGGGATCCGTGGATACATTTCTGTAATGGCTGAAATGCAGTGAAAGTATTTTTTTTTATTGAAATGGAAGAAATACAGTTTTGTTACAAATAATTGCACAAGATCTCTAATTGGGGATATGTTTTATTTTTTATAGCCTTTAGAATATCTATTTAAGTAACCCCCTGTACCCACGAAGCGAGAGACAGTCAGTTTAATAAAGGTCAAACCATGCCATGCATTATTTGTGCTGTGGTGCGTGTTGATAGCTATCCGAAATCAGTTCTGAGATATAAATTTTGGATTTTGAATACCGATCGTCCGGATTCCCTATATCTAAGTGAGCAAGGATGCGAGGATCCGTGGTTATTTTTCGAAACCAAAAGGGGTCCGCGAGCAAAAAGTTCTGGAAAACATTGTTTTAAACGGCTAACAAGTGAGTGGAAGTAAAAGCGTATTATGTGCCAAGCACGTAATACAAACGTGCTGTGTTATTGTGATGTCTTTATTATTCAGTGGAGTAACAAGAAGTGCAAAAATGCAAAGAGTTTCTAATGAAGTGTGGTTCAGTACGAGAAGAAACAAAGAAGAAGCGCTTAGCGGTGTTAATTGTGGCAGGAAGGGAATATCCCGCGAACGGCAGGCAAGGTTTGCGTGTAAATCGGCGCGGTGCCAAGTGTTTTTGTGACATGGACGCCCGGCTGGACGCCCGCCAGCATTACTAACAGCAGCAGGTAGCCAATAAATCGACCCTGTAATGAAATTTCTTCATCTATTTAGCGCGTTTCCCCGCAAAGCATAAGAACTGTGTGCCGACTTAAGGCACGCCCACTATCCTGAAACTGATATATGCAGATACCGCCGCTTAACAACGTGCCATAGGGATATAGCAATTATACAAAGTAAGGGAACAGCAATAACAAACAGTTTAGTAAAGTCACGTATGTCGTAAGAGCTGTGGCGCTGTGAACCGTATCTGGTATCACGTTTTTCATTAAGTCCACTGTCTTTACCTACTTACTCCATGGTGCAGAGTCCTTCTTGAGCAACTAACTGGTTTGCAGCTAGTCAAGAAATTCCCCACATTTCACGGAACCCGAAGATACATTACCGCACTCACAAGCGTCCTCCACCGTCTTTACCCAGCATATATCGTTGGCTAATATTTAGTTAAACAAGCTACATGTTTCGGCCTTATTTGGCCATCTTCAGGCTTACAGGAGATCAGTATCAATTAAGGTACAAATGTTCGCTGTACCTATGGGATCCCATTGGTTTACATTGTCTTTGCGTCTACTTAAAATTGATACCAATCTCCTGTAAGCCTGATGATGGCCAAATAAGGCCGAAACATGTAGCTTGTTTAACTAAACATTGGCCAACGATATATGTTGGGTAAAGACGGTGGACTTAATGAAAAACTTGGTATATATACACAACGGGAAGGTAAACAATTCAATTCGTATCTGGTATGTTACACCGAAAAATGCGGACAAAGTGCTACGAGATTAGAAAGCTTGCCACGTTTCTTCGGAACAGTTTTGGCTCCGACATATAAATAGAGAATGACGCTGGACATGAACGCCTTAAGGCCTGCAGAGCTTCGTGTAATGTCCGCTATGTTTATTCTATGTTAAGCCCACTGAAATGTTTCGACTTGTTTACGTGCGAAGAGAGGGGTAGGATGTGGCGAAGTAATTAGAGACGTTTGTGGAGTTCTCCTATGCAAATGCTTCACAGAACATGTGAAAAGAAAGAGTAAGAAAGAAATTACGAAGAAGAAGATGATAAAGCATAAATCGGAGAAATGAAGTTATAACAGAGAAAACAAAATCAGAAGAAGAAACAAATAATAATGGATGGAGCGGGAAGAAAAAGGGGATGTCGATGGAATTAAAGGTGAAGAAGCAAAGAGAGATGAAAGGAAAGGAAAGAAAATAAATAAGTGAAAGAGAATGAAGATGAAGACTGGAGTAGCACTGAGAGTGCGTACGAGATAATTCAGCTGTTCAGGCTGTAAGTAATTCAGTGAGGCTGACCGAACACCCAACTTTCCCGTCTGGATACACAGCAAAGGTGGCGGTGGATGAATGATTTTGTTGAGAATCTGATATCAAATATCATTAAAAGCGGTACATAACTTTAAATGTGCCCTAGCGAAGTTCCGGAGGATTCGTATGGCACCAATTCAGATGCGTTTACACGTATTTTATTCAGAACACTGTAACAGTATTTTGTGTGTGTGTATTTCCGTTGAATTTAAGATCATAATAAGATCTGATTTTAAGATAGTATTGACCTTCGCATGAATCTTAATGACATCACAGATATTTAATCTCCACACACATAAAAATACACCATTCTGTAAAAAAAATTCAAATGCGAAGAATACTCACAAATTAAAAAATACTCTACCAAGAATTTTCCGGAATTTATTAAGAAAGAAAGGCTTATTTTACGTCATTACTTTTAATAACAATACTTCCCAGCTATAAGACGGCTTTACGTGCCTTCGAAGAACTCAACTCGGTGTACACTGTATGTAGTCACTTACTGGCTTTTACTGCCCACCGATGAATTTTACATAACTGATACATTCTTATATTTCTTAAAATGCTACAAATAATTTTACACATATCTTAAGACGTTTGCACTCTTTTAGTATCTTATTATGTATGTTGTGGGGCTGGGACAGCTCAGTCGGTACAGCGACGCACCACAGGATGGACGGTCCGGGGATCGAATCCCGGTGTGGGCGCGGTTTTCTGCAACCGTCCAGAATGACCCTGGGGTCCACCCAGACTCCTATACAATGGGTACCGGCCATTTCCGGGAGGGAGTAAAGCGGCCGGAGCGTGGCGTTGACCACCCAGTGACGAGGTAGAAGAAAGAGTAGAGATATACTTCTACTCCCTTTCTGAGCCTTTGTGGCCTGATCTAGGGTGAACTTTATGTATTTTGTAAAGTGTGTGACCCCCTGCCTGTTTGTTGTTAAAATCTGCGTTGAAAGTTCTTAAGAAAAGTCCTGATGATGGCTTAAAAAATCCAACACTTGTCACCTAAACACTTGTAATTTACAGTTGTGTAGGATCTGTGCTTTATACAAATCAATTCTGTAATTCGCCATTTCAGATGGGTAATTTCTACGTTTGGAATACACGCTGTATTAAGTTAGAAATTCAGAAAATTGTGGAGTAAATATAACCATTTTATTTCAATTACATTTGTTAATTTATGTGAACAGAAGTAGATATGGAAATAAATTCGTTTCTGTTACCCCTTCATTTAAGATAACGCCACCCGGCAGAACATAAGAACTCCTTTACTGATGCAGTTCTTACAGATGTTTTTATATTAGGCAATGCTTGTGGCATTTAATTAGCAATTGCCTTCCATGAACAAGCTGCCTTTAAATGCGGCGAGGAAATCAGCAAACCGTCCACACTAAAGAACTGAACTTGTGCTAGTTCAGTGAAATTGAATATATTTGGGTGTCTCTGGAGTAGGAATGAGTGATTATGGGTGTTATTATTCTTATACATGATATTCTGTGCCAGAAACGTCACGCCGTACTAAGCTACAATAAAAAGGAGTAAGATTGTAGGGACTGGATTTAAAACAAACGAATGGAGTGAGATTATAGCTGTTGGATTGTGAAAAATGACTGTTTTCAAAAAAAAATTTTTTAAGACTGAAACCAGGAACGTTCTGCTTACAGTCATGTTCGTTGGTCGTAATCAGTGACTACATCTACATAGAACAGGCGGAAATACCTTATTACGTCTCACGCTTAGGTTACAATACCGTACTTCGTAAGTATGACATAAATACACAAAGGCAGAGATTGTATCTTTATCACAGCAATCTTCAGTTGAAACTGATAAAGCAAGAATCATTTTTGGATCATTGTACATCGTATATATATATATATATATATGTGTGTGTGTGTGTGTGTGTGTGTGTGTGGGTTGGGTAGCTCAGTCGGGATCGAATCCCGGTGGGGCCGAGATTTTCCGCCCATCCAGACCGGCCCTGGGGCCCACCCAGCCTCCTGTAAATTGGGTACCGGGTCTTTCCCGATGATAAAGTGCGGCCGGGACGT
>Ga0123353_10015826_pt1 | contig 10984 bp, 5 predicted proteins | sample TergutLab28metaG_3_FD_92763 | JGI IMG/M metagenome (GOLD analysis project Ga0123353, IMG submission 92763) | Labiotermes labralis P3 segment gut microbial communities from Petit-Saut dam, French Guiana - Lab288 P3 | ecosystem: Host-associated > Arthropoda: Insects > Digestive system > Gut ... | reverse complement strand
GTAGTTGGGAAGTTCCCGTTACAACACTCCGCAGTCGTAAAGATGGTGTGGTCCAACGAGCAGCGCGCATTTGCCGTCGAAACCTACTTTTCGCAAAGTCACTCTATCGTAGCGGTGCAGCGTACGTTCCGTACTTGCTACCAAATTCCCCCCTCGGGACCGAGTACCGGACCGAAAATCCATTCTGTTGTGGGTTGAGAACTTCAGGGAAACGGAAAGTGTGTCTGAAAAAAGATGAGGACGACCACGGACCTCTCGAACACCAGAGAACATCGAGGCTGTCGGGCGGTCCGTTTTGCTGTCTCCCAGGCGCTCTGCACGCAAACAACGGCCACCACTTGCAAGATATTCTTTTTAAGACTATGTGATTTAAAACTTCCCATGTTGTAGTTTCAGAATCCAAAAATAAAATGTTTGTATCTGGAATAGTTTTTTTTTGTTATTCACCTTAAAATTTAGGGAAGTTATTTTGCCCCACCCTGTATTTAATTTTTTAGTTTTTTTTAACAACGTCACTGAACATGGTGTAGGTTGGGGAGTGTCTGTACAAATTAACCCCTACCCTGCTAACGTGGAAAATATGGTGAGCTCCTAGTAATGCCAGCAAATGGCATATGGGATTTAACTTAGCATTTAAAGGGTTATAGTAAATAAAAGACGTATCCAATACAGAGTTCACCCTAGACCAGGCCTTGAAGTCCCAGAGGAAGAGTAGAGGCATTGCTGTAGTGTTTCTTTAACGTCGGCGCTAGTTTGGGTGGGTGGTCAACGCCACGCCCGGGCCGCTATACCCCCGGGTAAGAGATCCTATACCCATTGTACTGGAGGCTGGTTGGGCCCCAGGGCCGTTCTTAATGGGTGCGGAAAATCTCACCCCCCACTGGGATTCGATCCCCGGACCGTCCAGCCCGTAGCGAGTCGCTGTACCGACTGAGCTATCCCGACACACCGGTTACAGGCCAATTAAAGGGCTGGTAACTGATTTAGTGCCGTGTAATATAGAAACGCAGAATTATGTTAGTTGTTAATGTATTCACATTTTGATACCAACGGCAACACACACACACACGTCTTGTCTGTGATTCAGCATTACGTGGTTGCTTGGCGCAAAAACGGCGCTAGGCATAAATCGCATTACGCATTATAAGTCTATGGTAGTTTGGAAACTAACATTTAGTAAGAACGCAGGGAACGGGAAAGACAAAATTGTTAAGATTAGGTCACGGGGTTGCACATATTTTCCAAAAATCTCGGAGCCACCTCAAAATTCTACGCGCTCAAATGGCGGAATGAAGCTAGTTCCGGACTGAGAACCCACAAATATTAGGCGCCACAGTACAAAAATAGCCTCCTGGACGACCCGGCGCCCAGGATTTGTGTGGACCTGGTTGAAACGTCTCGGTGCAGATTATTGGATCACTGAGTGTTGCGCTGACGTTCCCGCACGATGAGAGAATGCACGATGAATCTGAAGAGAAGAGGGAGGGATGCGCGTTAAATTTACTGATGGTTTCTGTTGGGTATACTGAGGAAAACTATGAATGTACACTGACTGAAGAATAAATAGCCTGGTAGAAATTGAAGACGGGTCAGCAGGATTACTTATCTGGAAGCGCTTCGTCTTCACCCCAGTTCGGGCGGTTAGGCGCTATCTTTTCCGTTAAGATCGGGCTCAGTGCGCTGACAAATCTGCACTGGATTTTTGTACATCAAGTGACACTCGCTGTCCTTCAGTTCTTGTACCTCACTCATTTAGCACAGGCCGGAGAAGTGCAAGAAGCTGTAGCAGTCAGCACTACCACCACAACAACCGTACCTGGCTGCTAGGGTCTCGCCTATTGCTATGTATTGTGCAATACACCTGCTGGCACCAGGCTGTATTCAGTTACACTGGTACCGAGGAAAACTGGCTTATTTTGATCGTACGGAACGTTACACTGGAGTATACTGATGACTTAATTATTATGTTTGAAAGAGACGGAGACTTGGTTTTTGTTTTCTGTTAGCGTGCACTTAGTACAACCTCCATGCATTGCCGAGATTAAGAATTGGTGGAGCCTTTCCTCCACTTTTCCTACGTGCCTTCATTGTGTCCGCAGAGACAGATTTACAGTTTTTACCTTTACATTTAGCATAGAAGCCGCCGGCTGTTATCACTCGCACATACAATTAATTTCAAAGAGGAGGGTTGGTTGGTGGTGGTAGCAAGTGAAACTGTGGCGCAGTTTGGATTGTGGTATATAAGGATAACAAAAGAAAAAATCTTCGCCTGAACATAATGGCTGTTTCGACTCTGTCAACCGAAGTTATATTTATTTGTTTTATTTTTATTTTTTCGTACTGTGCATTTTGATATCTATAAAGTTCATACACCAACAAATGCACTTTTTTTTATTAAACTTGACAAAGTTTTAAAATTTACATTAAAATCACTTTGACTTGCTCCTACATGTTTCGGTCTACGACCATCATCAGGGAGCCTTCATTAGAGCCTAGCTAAAGTTATACTTAGCTAGGCTCTAGTGAAGGCTCCCTGATGATGGTCATAGACCGAAACATGTAGGAGCAATATTATGATATTAATAATGTACGTCAGCACAACTGTTTTTATTACACAATGTAATTACATGGGCTACATGTTTCGACTATTGAACAGTCATCTTCAGGCCTATTCTTTACAGGTTAAGTCACAAGATGCTGTGCACACATTGAGTTCCCAGTGTGTTTATATCAGTGAAATACTTAAGCCAGAACATTTGCAAATGTTCTGGCTGTTCAATAGTCGAAACATGTAGCCTATGTAATTGCCTTTTGTAATAAGAACAGTTGTGCTGACGTACACTATTAATATCGTAATACGTATCCATGCACATCGTGTTCCCTTAATTCAAGTACAAATGTAGGAGCAAGTCAAAGTGATTTTCAGTGTAAATTTTAAAACTTTATCAAGTTTAATAAAAAGTGCATTTGTTGGTGTATGAACTTTGTATTATGTTTTATTTTATTTATAGAAGGATTTATGTCGCAGCAAGAGAGCCGATTATTGAACTAGAAAACTAATTTATGCCTCATGAAATTTACATATTCTTGATACATTGCTGGTAACGTCTTCACCTCCATGTGCTGCGTTAGAATGATGTTCTTCAGCTGTGAATTATTCTGTTCTTATTACAAAAGATGTTCATCATTTTCTTGTCTCTTCCTCCTTCGCAGTCGTATAAAGTAATCAGGAGGGAATTATGCAGAGAAAATAAAAACCCTCACATCTTTACTTTTAACTTAAAACAGGGGTGTGTAAATTATTCAAGTAAATTGGAGCTTTCAAAGCATGAACAGCTGGCAGTTTAAAACGATGTTGACAGTGCAGATTCAAGACAAAATGTGGGTCATCATTGAAGTTAGTAATTACTTTGCCTGCTTTTAAGGTACAGGTATTTATATCATGGAATTGGTAAGGTAAAGGCAAAGCAATCCCATTACAGTCTGGACAGGCCCAGAGGGTTCCAGGAAATCGAGTCTCCTAGATTTCAAGACAATCGGCACATGAAGGTGGTAAGGTCGTCAGCCCTACGCATCGGCCGCCTTTACCCCCAGGAAATATTCCTGGTACTCATTTTTGTTAGAGGCTGAGTCAACCCCAGAGCCATAGTACGGCCGGAAGGATTATATCAAAGAAAAATTCCAATGGCGTCATCGGGAATCGAACCCGCGACCTTCCGACTTGTAGCGCAGTGCCTTAACCAACTGCGCTACCGCGTACCCCCATCATGGAATAGAAACCAAACTAATATTTTGCTGAGCGTTATATTGTAGGGGTTGTAGCCTAACTCTTCTTTAATAGCCAGCCCTTTCCAATAAAAGTCTGTGTCAGAAGAACCTGTAGTGAATTTTTCTGCAGCTCGTCAGTCCGGCGACTGAGAGGACGAAGCAATAGTTGAGTCCTTCTGCGAGTCTGATGTGTTGGTTATTATGGTTTATTTTACGGAGCTGTTTGTAGCTCAATCTGAATAGCGTAGAATGTCATGAAGAGTGCATTTTTGTGGATGTGGAGGGGCTGTTACGATCTAATTTCTTTTTCACTGTCCCGGCAGTTTCTTACAGACCGAGTAAAACAATGGAAGTATCTGAAAAGCCGGGATATGAATCCAAGACCTCCTGCATACGAAGCGGAATGCTACCCACTCCATCACGACCTTCCGTGGGCGTGTTATTTTTTTTTCCAAAGAATTTGGTTATTGGAAACAGCATAACTGATACTTTTGTAATGAAAGTCATCCTGCTATGTTTTTATAACTGTCCAGTTTTTAAGATTATTGTCAAACACAACTATATTTGTTGTATTAACAATATTCTGTTAGTAATGAGCTACATGTTTCGGTCCAAACGAGCCATTATCGGGCTTTATATGAAAATAGAGGGGGAAATGTAAACGACTTATGCAGGAGTGAGATCGGACGCTAGAGATACATTTATAATAGTGGCACATATTCATATTTTTGTACAATAATAATAATAATAATAATTTACTGCAATTGGGCTGTTACCCGGTGGCAGTGGTTATTTTACATGTATACAAAATATGAAATCGGTTACTACTGAATTTAAGTCGGGAGGGCTACATGAGAAGCATGTAGTGGCATGTAGTGTAGTAATAATGGCACTTTTGGGCCGCAACACGTAGTTTCTTGATAGTATTTTTCTTTACCAACTTCATGCACAAATTCTTTATTTTAATACACTCATTATACTACTCTACATGTTTCGAGCACTACTGTGCTCATCTTCAGGAGGACAAATTGTATTAATACAGCATCTGGTATCGTCACTGTCATTGGGTGACTGTTCAGTACACAGGTTACGGGAGGAATTCTCTCCTAACCTGTGTACTGAACAGTAGTGCTCGAAACATGTAGAGGAATGTAATAAATGTATTAAAATAAAGAATTTATGTATCAAGTTGGTAGAAAAAGACTATCATTGTATTAGGATGCAGGGTCAACAGAACGTAAAAACCTACTTGCTTGTTAACGTAGCATTGGTATACAATAAATCTGGCTGTACAGTAATATGAACAGCCAAATAGATACAACAATAACAAATTTTATTGATAATTTGTTATTGTTGCATCTATTTGGCTGTTTGTATTATTGTATCAGTGATGCACGGTCACACAAACATCAAAGTCTGGCTATGTTTGACGGTAGTCATTAATTATACAATTAAATGACCAATACTATGAAGGAACCACATATCTCGTAGTTGGATAGTTGCGATACGGGACACGTCGAAGTGTAAAGGCGTGTTCACAATCGTTCTGAGTTTTGTGTACACCCGCATCCATTTTTACAGGTAAAATAAGTAGAAATACTCGTACATGTTCAGATTTTATCTTGGGTTTCGACTTGCATATGAAATGAAACGCGTCATTAAGTCTAACCAGATATATCGGAAATTATAGTTAGGGCAATACAATAAAGAAATTAAAGCAGCCATTATTTATTTCGCAGTGCACGACGGGACATGCCGTGTGTGTCTGCCCAGCGAATTAGCTGCGGTCCGTTACAGAGGCTACGTACTCTATCTTTAATGTCTCGGTGTTTGAACCGCAAATTCGCATTCGCCATTTTAGCGTGTCGTACTTGCATTTGGGGGCCGTGAGGGCGTAATCGATATATCGACGCGTTACGAGCTGGAAAGTCCGCGGGATCGAATCCCGTTGGGGAAGAGATTTTTGCACCTGTTTTGACCGACCCTGGACCACACCCAACCCCCTGTACAATGGGCGCCGGGTCTCTTTTCCGGGGGTAAAGCGTCCGGTGCATGGTCTTAACCACCCACTCCCTTCTAGCGCCGAGATTCAAGAAAGAGCAGCTCTATACCTCTGCTCCTCCTTTCTGGGTCTTCATGGCCTGTTACAGGGTGAATTTCTTTCACTTACAGACTTCGTACAGATTTAAACTGTCACAAGAACCGTTTTCTCTTCAGCATCTTTCCTTCCTAATATATTAAAAGACGCTGTCTCAAGTGCTGGATTTAGACCTCTTCGATTACGCAAGAGAGTCACGATTCCTTTGGCATTTGAACCAGGGGGATGGGCTGTGGAAGGAAACTGTGTTCTGTTTACTGGACTGTGCAAATTTTTCGATGGACGCACTACAGTAAATGTTGCAACCGTATCAGGACAACGTGTCCTCCACCAGATGTCGGACCAGCTAGCGTCCGACTGCCAATAACGAATTACCGCTGAAGTAATCTGCTCGGTTACAGTGGTTACGTCTTTTGGTGACCTTGAATAATACATAAAACATTTGTGCCCTTTGACATTCTGTATCGAATAATTTTATGTTCATGGGACCGTGCATCGCAATTCTGTGTCAATAAATGTCCAACAAGATGCAACTATACACAGTTTATTTTATCTGCAAACTGCTCTAACGTGTTTCGGGTGGTTTCTCAGCCCATCATCAGCAGCACAAATAACTGTATCTACAGCATCTGGTACTAGTCAACCGTTGTTGCTACCTGTCGCTGACTGCAGTCTCACCTCCTCCACGATAGCGACAGGTAACAGTAGTACCAGATGCTGTAGATACAGTTATTTGTGTTCCTGATGATGGGTGGAGAAACCACCCGAAACATGTAGAGCAGTTTACAGATAAAATAGACTGTGTATAGTTACATCTTGTTGGACATTTATTGACACTGTATCGAATAGTTCCGAAGTGGGAAGTATTTCGTAGTTATCCGTCATGTCATGTCATGTCGTCAACTTCTAGCATTATGCGTGATTTCAGGCTTCCGCCGCGAAGTAGATGAGAGGTGCGTTCTTCTTGGTTATTATGCAGTGAGTAGTGGTAATTTCTTGCAGACGTTTCGGGACCGAGAGGTCCCGAAACGTCTGCAAGAAATTACCACTACTCGCTGCGTAATAACCGAAAAGAACGCAGTTCTCTTCAGGTATTACACTATTCCGTCCTGTGAAGGTCTGGTACATGAGCTATTGACGGCATTTCGGAGGAAAACTGAGAAGCCTTCTTTCCTGTGCGTAAGTTTATGTGCTACGACTTGTTCATTACTGGGGAACCGGCGTGGCCAGTCGGTATAGCGGCTAGTTACAGGCCGGGCTTTCCCGGGTTCGAATTCCAGCAGCAGCAAGAGATTTTTCCCTTCTGCAAAACGTCCAGTCCGACTCTGAGGACCACTCGGCCTGCTGTTCGGTGTGTACCGGAGTTCTTTGGTGGGCCGGGATAGCTCAGTCGGTATAGCGACTCGCTACGGGCTGGACGGTCGGGTATCGAATCCCGGTGGGAGGCGAAATTTTCCGCACCCGTCCATACCGTCTGTCGGGCCCACCCAGCCTCCTGTACAACAGGTACCGGGACTTTCCTGAGAGTAAAGCGGCCGGGGCGTGGCGTTGACTACCCATCCCATCTAGCGCCGAGGTTAAAGAAAGAGTAGAGCTGTACCTCTACTCCTCCTCTGGGTCTTCGTGAACTTTACCTTTAAATTCCCGGGGTTCTTTCCCGGGGGTAAAGCGGCCGGGGGGTTAAGCTAACCACTCATATTCAGCTGGTATGGCGGGGTTAAGATTGAGTGGCGCTATACCCTTACTGCCCCAATATTCTTTCACTGAATGAGCGGCGACAACAGACCGCGACTGTTTTTGTGCCGTTTCTTTTAATTTAAGGTGCGCGTGGGCCAATCTGCGACTGTGAAATGAATATCCGTAGGATGAGGTGGTAGCGGGGTTCCGTGGTCGCTGCCTGCGTGGCTGTTGTACTGCCTAACTGCGTGATGTGTGTCGTTCGGTGTCGGCGACAAGCCAGGAAGAGATCGGCATACTGATACGTCAAGCTCATGACATTCGTAAGCTGCTTGTTCGGCATGTCGAAGTGATGAGCGCAAAATGGCTGCCTCTATTATGTCATCAACTGAATAATGACAAAATGGCAGCTGCTACTGTGCCATCAACTGAATAACAAAACACATCTTCAGTCAAGTCAAAGGTCCAAAATTTTTGCTAGCAAAAGGCGATAAACTAAAATCTCATCATTAATAAACCTACAATTGTGGGCTGTTCAGGAATTTGCTTCATTACAGTGTAATTCGACACCATGAATCTGAGCTGTGTAAAGCTTTCAGCAGCCGTGGTAGCTCAGTAGATATAGTGACTAGGCTACGGTCTGGACGATATGGCGTTCAAACACTGGAATGGGTAGGAGATTTTTCTGTACTCTCCAGCTCGGAGGACAACCCAGCCTCTTATTCAGGAGGTACCGAGTTATTTCCTGGACGTAAAGCTGCCGGGATGTGAAGTTGATCGCTCACCTTCATCTAGTGCCGAGATTAAGAATGAGTGGAGCTATACCTCCACTGTCCATATATTATTTCACGGCGCGGAAAGGAAAAGGTTTATTTTTATTCAAAGCGGTATTAAATAAGCAACAGATAAGTGAACATAGTAAACGCTTTGCATAATGCATGAGATCGGATTTTGGGACTTTGTAATAAGGTGTGAGTGGAAGAGTTGAGTGTGACAAAGAGAGGAATCATATTGGTGCCTTCATTTCGTACTAATCATTGTCACCCATACTCCAGCAGTTAGTCTTAAGCTGTAATGCACTCTCGCCACAAAATCTAAGGAACAAATAACAATGTTACTCTAATTGAATAAGAGTCGAAAGATTGTAATGAGACGTGTGAAGGAAATGGTGTTATGCTAAACTAGAGTAATAGTTGACAGGCGTTGTGAAGGGAATACTGTCATCTTGTGACACGTTTCTGAGAAGTCCCGTTTCAAAAGTGATGGCCAGGAAGGTGCAATTAATAGCCAACTGGAAACGTTGTGACCATATAAGGAAGTAGACATAACGTCATTAACAGCCAATCAAATATTAAGGTTAGAAGTCACAAGATTGAGACTCCACCCCGACCAACGCCCAACAAACCGTGTAAATACTATTGTATTAATGTAAAGCCAAGACTAACTTCAGTCAGCTCAGGGGCAAAGGTCACTGGAGCGAGTCTTCATTTTTGGTACCACTTTAATATAATCACTTGCCTGGGGTATCATTTCAACTGTACTTCAACTAGACTCAACTGTAAACACTCTTGTAGCAGCAACCTCCAATAAATCAGCTTCAGTAGTCATCTGAAAACAAAAGTCCGAGTACTGTGACCTACGTCGTGGCCAACTGGTGTCCAACCAGTCCTCGCCCAGTCGCGTTGCACTGCAACTTGGCTGCGTAAAGAAAGTTTTCCCGACGTTTCGGCGAACGTTCCACTTACCATGTTCAGGACGAGTGGTTCAGTGATGTTGCCTGGGGAACGTCAGCGACTCCAACCTACAAACTGGAATAATTTCAGAACTTATCTCGTAGGAGTTAGTTCACTGTATAATACAGTTATATCCTTAGTAAGCGGTAGCTAATGTAGCAGATGTTACATTCTGGCAACTTGCCACATCATTCGCCTTATCCATTTTCCTCAAGTGGCAGGCAGTGAGCTTAAGCCCAGTGTTATACACCAGAAGTTTCACTTAACTTTACGACATCCCTCGGTGAGAAATTTACGTTTGGCTTCAGTCGTCGTTCTGCGAAGTCGTTATCTCTTGTTGGCAAGGCTTTCAATGTTATGGCGCACTGCTTTGGTAGGAGAGCTCTGACAGGACAAGGATGAGGCGCGGTTGTACGTACAGCCGAATGTGGGTTGTTCTAGTGTCTTTCTACAACGTGCCCTTAGGCACAGAGGGGGAGCAGCGGTGTGAATCTCGACGCGAAATGAGGGTGAGTGGTAAACAACACGCCCCGTCCGCTTTACCCCCTGGAAATGAGTTGTCTTCCTGTTTGTGTTTCTTGGAAATAGCTTGGTGGTGTTCGACACACTCTTCGTTTCGGCCATTATTTCGTTGCAGACCATTTTACTGCAGTTCACTCAGCAAGCGCTGTATCGACTGCGTAAGTCATTTATTTTGTACTGAGTCGAGATCACCGATTACTGCTGGTAAAGGTCGGCGTCCTGTCAAATCCGCCTGCAGGAGAAGAGGCCATTATCAGCTGTAATAGACTATTCATTGTTTCTAGCGGGGATCGGGCCGGATATATATGTTTGTATTTAACTCGCCACAGCAGCTTGGCCTAAGCAGGCGTCGTGTTGCTCACTGTAGGACATTAGTGGAAGGTCTGTGTTCAAACCCAGGGATGTTGTTTGAACTTATTGTCTTCGCGTTCACAAAGACGTAAGGACTCTTTCGCCGCCTGCGAATAGTTTGCGAGACATTTCCTGGGTTATAAGCTGTGGCAGCGGTATTGGAACTGAAAAGGACTGCGAACAGGGGATATTTTATGTACGCCTTTTGTGAGACTAGAAGCTCGATGCTGAAGAACAGAAAACTTTTCCTTTTGCCTTGACACTTTTAGCTTATAATAGTTTGAAATATGACCTCTCACTTTGAGGAGAGAATCTAGGTGCCTTACTATAAGTTTGCAAACAAATGCTTGGGAAACTATTCGAACCTGACGATAACAAAGTAGGCTGACGTGGACAAATTAGCCTATTTCTGAAGGCCGAGAAAAGTGAACATTTCTCGTACTATTGTTAGGATGGTGAAATTAGCCACAATAGGCCTTTCATGTAGCCGGAGTTAGACAAATAGACGTACTTAATTTTGAAGTGGAATAACTTTGGAAATGACCATTTAGAAGAAAAAATAATTAATTGAAGGAAAAATATAGGTGGGGGTCGTAGATGGCAAATTGCTGAAATGGGCCGGTACTATTTATAGTGCCTGAATTTCTTACTAGTGCTCTTGATGTACGAGTTTTGTTAGCGCAGATTTACTCTGTTGAGTTAAACTTTTGACCTTACTTACTTACTTACTTACTTACTTACTTACTCCATGGTGCAGAGTCCTTCTTGAGAAGCTAACTGGTTTGCAGCTAGTCAAGAAATTCCCCGCATTTCATGGAACCCGAAGGTTCATTAC
>Ga0123353_10015824_pt1 | contig 10985 bp, 9 predicted proteins | sample TergutLab28metaG_3_FD_92763 | JGI IMG/M metagenome (GOLD analysis project Ga0123353, IMG submission 92763) | Labiotermes labralis P3 segment gut microbial communities from Petit-Saut dam, French Guiana - Lab288 P3 | ecosystem: Host-associated > Arthropoda: Insects > Digestive system > Gut ... | reverse complement strand
GAAGCGCGTTGACATTCGGTTCACCTCTCCTACATTCGATGATGATCTGAAAAACTTGCCTACACTCGTTAGGTAGTGTAGCATTTTTTTTTGCGCGCGTAAAGGCAAACCGCGAAGGAGTGCCATGTTTTTGCCCCGTTTTTTCTGTTTCCTGATTGACATTTGACGGGCGGGGCCGTACAATATAATCGAACATAAGTTCCCGTATGATAAGAGGTGACGGCATGCTTTTCAGGGCAAAAAAGAGCGTTTCTCCGGATGAGAAGGTCGCGCTGATGTGCGAGGACGCCCGCTACGAAATCGCCGCCGACGGCGAACAGTGCGTCCCCGACTGCCGCGCCGCCGAGGTGGTGAGCACCTCGAGCGTGCCAAAGGTATTCCTGTCCAACGACTGCGCGTTTAACTGCGCCTATTGCTGCTGCCGCAGGAGCGTCGAAGGGAAGGTGCGCTACCGCTCCACCCCGCGGGAGCTGGCCGGGCTCGCCTACGCGCAGGTCGCCAAGGGCAGCCCCGGCATCTTTATTACCTCCGCCGTGATCCAAACCCCCGACTATACCGAGGAGCTGATCATCGAAACCCTGCGCATCCTCCGGCAGGAAATGCGCTATAACGGCTATCTGCACGCCAAGGTGATGCCGGGCACCGATCCACTGCTGATCCGGCAGGCAGGCCGGTACGCCAACAGGCTCAGCGTCAACATCGAGGTGGCGAAGAGCGAGGGCTATGCCCTCATCGCAAAGAACAAGAGCAAAGAGAACATCCTCGGCCCCATGGAGGACATTTGCACCCTCATCCGGGCGGCGAAAGGGGAGCGCCGGCCCTTTGCCACCTCGCAAACCACGCAGCTCATGGCCGGCAGCATCGGCGAGGACGACAGGACGATCTTGCGGCTTTCCAGCGCGCTGTATCAAAAATACGGCCTGAGCCGCGTGTACTACAGCGCCTTTCAGTATCAGCGCAGGGCAAGGGGATACGACGATCTCCCCCTCCGGCACACGCCGGCATGGCGCATGCGCAGGCTGTACCAGGCCGACAGGCTCATGCAATTGTACGGCTTTACGGCCGATGAGATCGCCCCGGAGCAGGACGCCTATCTGGAGCGGGATTTCGACCCCAAGGCGGCGTGGGCTCTGCGGAATCCGCAGCGCTTTCCCGTGGAAATCAACGCGGCGGACCGTGAAGCGCTGCTGCGCGTGCCGGGGATCGGCGCCGTGGGGGTGGAGCGCATCCTTGCCGCGCGGCGGCAGGGGCCGCTTTCGTTCGATTCGCTAAAGAGGATCGGGATCTCGCTCAAGCGGAGCAGGCATTTTGTGACTTGCGGAGGGAAATTCAGCGGGAGCTGCGCCGACAGCGAGGTGCGGCGCGCGCTTTGCGACGGGTTTGCAGGCGAGCAGCTGGCCCTTGCGATTTAACCGGCTTTTGGGTATCATGGTTGCGTCCGAGCACGGTGAAATGAGGGCGTATACAAATGCAAGGTTCAATCAAGCCACAAGGGCGCGCCGTTCTGTTGGTTGCGGCGGCGGGCGTCTGTTGGAGTTTTGCCGGTGTGCTAAGCAAATTTGCGCCCTGGAGCGCCCTGTCGTTGGTGGGCTTCCGTGCGCTCTTTGCCGTTTTGCTGCTGGGGCGGGCTCGCCGCAGCTTCCGCCCGGTCCACAGCGCGGGCAATTGGCTGGGCGCAATAGGCGTGGTGAGCACGGCGGTATTGTTTATTTACGCCAACAAGCTCACCAGCGCCGCCCACGCCATCGTTTTGCAGTACGCGATGCCCGCGGTGGTCGTCGTGTTACAGGCGGTTCTGTTCCGCGTCGCCCCCAAGCGAAAGGACGTCATCGCCGTTATACTGGTGATGGCCGGCGTTCTTCTTTTCTTTTTTCAGGGGCTGGGCGGGGGCTCCCTCGCCGGAGACCTGCTGGCCATCCTTTCATCCGTTACGTGGGCCATCGTGTTTCTTGCGGTTCGCATGCCCAATGTGGCCGCCATGGACTATGTGTACATGGGCAATCTGCTGGGGTGCGGCTTTCTGGCCGCCATGCTGTTCGACCCCGGCATCGCCGCCGGAGGAGGGACGGGCTGGCTCGCGGCCACCGCGATGGGGCTGTGCCTGGGAATCGGCTACCTGTGTTTCGCCAAGGGCCTGGAATCCGGGCTCTCGCCAACGGTTGCCGCCATCGTTGCCAACGTGGAACCGGTGCTCAATCCCACATGGGTGTTTTTGTTTCTTGGCGAGATCCCCGGCGCCCTGGCGATCGTAGGCTCCGTGATCGTGCTGGGCACGGTGACATGGCACTCGATTTCCAAGTCATGAGGAAACGGTTCGCGCAAGGCGGAAAGAGCATGAATGGAAAAGCATGAATTTGCAAAGAGCTTGTCAACGGCGGCTTAAAACAGTATAATCGGTACACAGAAAGGCGAGCGCGGCGTTGCGCCGCCGCCCAGGAGGGATTGCTTTGTCGGACCTGCAGCTCAGGAGCGATACCTACCACCGCCTGATGAACAACGAGTTCAATTGCGAAAAAGAGCTCACGCTGTCCATCCTCGCGGGCAAGTACAAGGTGGTTATCATCTGGCATCTCGGCAACGAGCATCCGCACCGCTACGGCGAACTGCAGCGGCTATTCAAGGGCATCAGCAACCGCATGCTCACCAAGCAGCTCCGCGAGCTGGAGCAAGACGGCATCGTGGAGCGCACCATCTATCCCGAATCCCCGCCCCGCGTGGAATATTCGCTTACCGCCCTGGGCTTTACCATCCTGCCCATCGTAAACGACATGTACAGCTGGGGGCGCGAACACATGGTGTATTACGTAAGGCGCCTGCACGAGCAAAATGGCACGATGCCGCCCAAGCGCATCGTGCCGGGTACCGTCATCGCCAAGGACGGGGAGTAGGGACACGCCCTCATTTACGCCAAAACATTTTTGAGTATATAGCTCTTGGGCTGGGTCATCTCCTTGAGCGTACAGCAGATGCCTTCCCTGCCCAGGCCGCTCATCTTCATGCCCCCGAAGGGTTGGTCTACGTTGCGGTAATTGCCGGAACCGTTGATCACGATGCCGCCGCATTGAATCATTGAAGCCGCCCGGACCGCCTTGGCAAAATCTTTGGATATGACGCCGGCCTGCAGTCCGTAGGGCGTGTTGTTGGCAATTTCAATGGCCTCATCAAAGGTATCGAACGCGATGATGGGAAACACGGGGCCGAATACCTCCATGCCCACGGCGATGTCCATGTCCTTTGTTACGCCTGTCAGCACGGTGGGCTCAAAATAGGTTTTGTCGTAGCGCTTGCCGCCATATGCGCACGTTGCGCCCTGGCCCACGGTGCGTTCCACCTGCTCCTGCACCTGCGCGGCGGCTTTTGCGTTGATGAGCGAGCCGAGCTCGGTGTCCTCGCTGAGGGGGCTGCCCAGCTTGAGCTTTTTCAGGCGGGTGATGACCCCCGCGGTGAACGCCTCCAGAACCGACGCGTGCACGATAAAGCGCTTGGGCGCGCAACAGGTTTGCCCGGCGTTTTTTAAGCGGCCCGCAACCGCCTCGGCAACCGCCAGCTCCATGTCCGCATCCTCGAACACCACAAAGGGATCGTTTCCGCCCAGCTCAAGGGACATATGCTTGAGGGTCTTTGCCGCGAGGGAGGCCACGGTGAGGCCCACCTCGGTGCTGCCGGTAAAGCTCACCGCGTCGATGTCTTCCGACGCCGCCAGCATGGAGCCGATCACCGCCCCGCTGCCGGTCACCACCTGTATCACGTTGCCGGGCACCCCCACCTCCCAGCAGAGTTCCGCAACGCGCATAATGGTCATCGGGTTGTCCATCGCGGGCTTGATGATCACGGCATTTCCGGCGGCAAGCGCCGCCGCGGCCTTGTGGTAGCAAAGCTCCACCGGGTAGTTGAACGGGGTGATGCAGGCGACCACGCCCAGCGGTTCATGGCGGGTAAAGATGATGTCGGTTTCCGAGCCGTGCTGGAATTCGGACATGGTTTGGCCGTACAGGTGGTTTGCCATCTCGGCAAATCCGCGAAAGATCTGTGCGCAACAGGCGATTTCCGGCCTGGATTCCGAGATCGTCTTTCCCATTTCCGTGGTGAGCATGCGGGCAAGCTCCTCCAGGTGCGCCTCAATCGCGTCCGCGCACTTGATCAAAATCGCGCTGCGCTCGTATTGCGGCGTCGCGCCCCAACGCTTTTTCCCCGCCTGCGCCGCGGCGATGGCGCGCAGCACATCCTCTTGCGTCGCGGCGGGCACGGTGTCGATTCGCTCCTGCGTGGCGGAATTCAGTATTTCAATCGTGGCGTTGTCTTTGGCGTGCACGTGCTTGCCGTCCATTAACATTTTCACTGTGTTATCCCTCCAGCGATCATCCGAACTCTACTTTACCATAAAGAAACTGGGACGGCCATGCGAAGGCTTCGAAAACGGGCCGTCCCAGCCTGGCCGGTACAGTAGGTTTTACTTCATAAACCCGAAAGGAATGTCAGGATCGTAGTATTGGTCCACATTCGCGGCCGAGATGACCGACGGCGTGGTGTGAATCAGCGACGGGAAGCCGCGCTCGCCGGCGTGGTAGGCGAGGGCTATCTCCACGGCGGTCCTCGCCAATTCAAACGGGCTGTTTAGGCCGGTGGCGCCGTACACGCCTTCCTTGATGAGCTCCAGCGCTTCCCTTTGGCCGTCGATGCCCAGCACCGTGATCTCCCCTTCTTTGCCGGCATTCTTGATGGCCGTCACCGCGCCCAAAGCCATGGAGTCGTTTTCGGCAAAGATCACGTTGATGTCCGGCGCGGCGGTGAGCATGTCTTCGGCCGCTTCCAGGCCACCCTCCGCCGACCAGCCGCCCCAGCCCTGGGTGAGCACGCGGAAGTTTGTGGTGTTGGTGTTCACCAGCTGCGCTTCGGCCAAGCCTTGGAAGAAGCCGGACCTGCGGCCGTATCCCACCATGTTGCCCGGATTGCCGCTGAGCAGGCCGATCCTGATTTCGCCGCTCACATGGTTCCCCACCCAATCGCCTACCATGGAGCCGATGGTTACGTTGTTGGACTGAACCAGCGTAACGTACACGGCGCTGGGGTCAACCGTCGTATTCACCAGGAACAGGGGAATGCCGGCCTCGGCGATGTTTTTGGATATCGCGATAATCGCGATCGGGTCTTGGGAGTCCACGATCAGCAGATCGACGCCCTTCGAAATCAAATCCTCGATGTCCGCCTGCTGCTTGACCATGTCGGCCCCGGCGTTCACGGAGATGAGCTCAAAGCCAAATTCCTTGGCAAGGTCCTCCATGGCCTCGGCCATCGCGATGTAGTAAGGGGAATGCCTGGTTTTTTGGGAAAAGCCGACCACGAGCCCCTCGCCCGAGAGATCGCCCGCCAAGGCGGCGGAGGCGCCAAACACCAGCAGCGATATCAGCAGCAACGAAATAATGCGCTTCATATTAGAAATCTTCCTCCTTTTTTTGCATCCATGTTCCGCTAACAAGCTCCATGCTTCTGAAAACGACCTTTTGAAAACGACCTTCCGAAATGATCTTTTAAAACAACTTTTGAACGGCCGCGATTCCCTCCTTTCATAGGGGCTCGAGTAGCGCTTCATCAGGGTTTCAATGCATCTTTGCGTGCGGCGCCTCCCTCCTTTCCGAACGGGTCTTTTCAGGCCTTAACGTGTCGAGGATGAAATGTCCCTGCTTTTTTTACCCGACTGCAGAAGCACGGCAACGATGATGATCACGCCTTGCAACACCTGCTGCGGGTAGCTGGGCACATTCAAAAGGTTCATGATGTTCCCGATCATGCCCAGCACAAGCACCCCCATGAGCGTTTTGATCACGGTGCCGCGGCCGCCGGCCAGGCTGGCGCCGCCTATCACCACCGCCGCGATGGCGTGCAGCTCCATTTCGGCGCCGGCAAGGGGCGTGCCCAAGCCCACCCTGGAGGCGATCACGACGCCCCCTATGGCGCTCATCACGGCGCTGATGACGTACACGCTGATTTTGTAAAAGCTGGCGTTGATGCCCGAGAGCATCACCGACGTTTCGTTGCTGCCGATGGCCTGCACAAACCTTCCGTACACCGTAAAGCGCTGCACGACCACAAGGATCGCCACCACGGCCGCCGCAAACCAAACGATGTGGGGGATGCCTAGAAAGCGGGCGGTCGCAAAGTTGAGCAGCACCTCGTTGGTGATCCTGGTGGGCATGCCCCGGGAGACGATGAAGGCGATGCCGCGCGCGATGGTCATGCCGGCAAGGGTTACCACGAAGGGCGCGAGCCGCCTCCTCGCCACCAAGTAGCCGTTAAAGGCGCCGTAGGCCGCGGCGATCAAAATCACCAGCAGTATGGTTATGGGAAGGCTGTTGGTTTGCAAAAAGTGGGCGGTAAAAACCGCCGACATCGCCACGACCGAGCCCACCGACAGATCGATGCCGCCGGTTAGTATCACAAACAGCATGCCCATGGCCAGCAGGGTCGGCGGCGTAAGCTGCCGGAGCAAATTGAAGATGTTCTGCGTGGTTAAAAACGCGGAAGAGATGATGCTGGATACGATCAAAAGCGCCAGCATAACGAAGACCACCACGTTGTTTTTCAAGAACGCGACCCCGTCGAATGTTTTGTTTCCGCTCGTCATTTCAAATCCCCCCCACGATCAATTGCATGATGTTCTTCTCGGAAAAATCTTCCCTTTTGAGTTCGCCCTTCATGCGGCCCTCGTTCATCACCAGCAAACGGTCGCACATGCCCATGAGCTCCATCATTTCCGAGGAGATCAATAGGATGGTATACCCCTGCTCCGCGAGCTGGTTGATCAGCAGGTAGATCTCGGCCTTGGTGCCGATATCGACGCCGCGGGTGGGCTCGTCCATGATGATCACCTTCGCGTCGGCGTTGAACCACTTGGCGATCACCACCTTTTGCTGGTTGCCGCCGCTCAAGCTAAACACGTCGGTTTCAATGCTTTCGGCTTTGATCCGCAGCCGCTCCGACAGCGCCGTGGCGATGCCGTTCTCTTTTTTGCCCTGGAGGATGCCGATGGCGTTGCGTATCTTTCGGATGCTGGCCAGCGTGAGGTTCTTTTTGAGGTTGAGCGCCGGGACGAGGCCCTGCTCCTTTCTGTTTTCCGGGATGAGGGCGATGCCCTCGCGAACCGCCTTCACGGTGGAGCCGAAGTTCACCGGCTTTCCCTCGTAGTAAATTTTGCCGGCCTTGCGCCGGTCGGCGCCGAACAGCGCCCGCGCGACCTCGGTGCGCCCGCTGCCCACCAGCCCCGCGAGCCCCAGCACCTCGCCCTTGCGCACGGAGAATGAGATATCCTGATACGCCCTGCCATTGGAGAAGCCCTCGATGCGGATGCCCTCCTCGCCTATGCGCACGTCCCTCTTTGGGTAGATGTCGGAGAGCTTGCGCCCGATCATCAACTCGATGACCCGATTCATCGTGATGTCGGCGCGCCGGTTCACGCCGGTCACCTCGCCGTCGCGCAGGGTGGTGATGGTGTCCCCAATTTTGAATATCTCTTCCAGGCGGTGCGAGATGTAGATGATGCTTACGCCCTTTTCCTTCAGGCGCAAAAGCAGGTCAAAGAGGGTCTGCGCCTCGCTGTCGTTGAGCACCGCCGTGGGCTCGTCCAGTATCAAGATGCGAACGTTTTTGGACACGACCTTGGCGATCTCAACGATTTGCTTGTACGCCACGCTCAGGTTTCCCGTCATGGTTCTGGAATTGATTTCAAAGCCGATGCTGCGCACGGCCTCGTCCGCTTCTCGGTACAGCTTTTTCCAATGGAGCCACTTGCTTTTTGCCAGGCTTTCCATAAAAATGTTTTCCGCCACGGTTAAATCGTTCGCGAGCTCAAATTCCTGATAGACGATGCCGATGCCCAGCTGCAGCGCTTGGCGCGGGGAGGCGAGATTTGTCTCGCTCCCGTCTATGGCAATGGAGCCGGAGTCCCTCTTGTACGCGCCCGCGAGGATCTTCATCAGCGTGGATTTTCCCGCGCCGTTTTCCCCCACCAGGCAATGGATTTCGCCGGGCCTTACGCTGAAGCTCACGTTCTTTAGCGCGTGAATGCCCCCAAAGCTTTTGGACACGTTTTTCATTTCGATTCTGTATTGAGAATCCAATGCTCTTCCTCCTCAAGCGAATGGGTCTCCATGAATTCATCCTAAACCATCTTTTCTTTTTTGTAAAGTACGCACAATTTTGTAATGGAGGAACAAAAATGTGTGTGCGCGAACCGTCAAAAAAAGCGCGCCGGAAACCGCTCTGTTCCGGTTTCCGGCGCGCCTTTTGTATCGCTAAGTCGTACTAAAGTGTGTCTTTATCCCAGTCCAGCAGCACCACGTAAAAGTAGCTCACTGCGCCGTTTGCGAGCAGAATCTGCAATTCATAGGTATCGATGCCGCCGGTCCGTTCGTCGATGTCCTGGTAATGCGCGAGGAGCCAGTCATCGAAGTCGTCGGATACCGCATCCAAAGACGGATGCTGCGCATAATGAAGCGGCAAAGCCGTCAGTTCTTCCGCAGCCATACCGACGTGGATGCCGAAAGGCCCGGCGGTACCCGGCTCGCTAATGCTTATCCTAACCACGGGGTAATTCGCCTGCTGGGCGATTTGCCCGCTCAACATGCTGTGCAGAGATGGGTCGGGCGGTTCCGAAGTAACGGCAAGCGCCAACGCCTCAAATTCCACAAAGGGGAAGTCCAGCGCCTCAAATCCTTTATAGTCATCGCCACGCAGCCCGATTAAACGGATTCGCTCATCGTCGGCCGGGCCCCATTTGTTCCACAACACGTAGAGTTCCGATGCGCTGTAGGAGAAGATATCCCGGCCTCCCAGCAGCATGCGCTCGTCGTCGCGGATCATGTGGAGCGGCGTGTTTCCGGCCAGGGCCGCGCCGAACAGGCAGGAGCACGCCAAGGAAAGGCATAGCAGCAGGCATGTGGATTTTCGCATCATGAATCCTCCTTTTGCAACGGGCGTTTGTCTATTCAACGAATGAGACTTGGAAAATCCTGCTGTTCCATTTTTCATCATTCTGACCGGATTGAGCGCCCTTTTTTTGACGTTGCGAGGCTTGAAAAATGCGCCGAAAAATGGTATACTAATATAGGTAAGAATCCTCCTGAAATTGAGCGCGAAAGGGAAGGTTTTTTTGCTGCTACATCTGGGCGCGGAATGGGCGATACCACGCCGGCACGTGCTGGCGATACTCGATTTGCGCACCGCCGACAGCCCGGACACCCGCGCGTTTTTGCGCCGCGCCCGCGAGCAAGGCGCGGTGATGGCCGTGCCCGGAGGCGCGCCCCGTTCGGCGGTGATCGCCGTGGACGAGGCGGGCGCGCGGCGCGTGTACCTGTCGCCGATTTCGGCGGCTACGCTCAAGCGTCGGAATCTGTTTACCGGCAGTACGGAAAGAGGTGCGGTATGACCGAAGGCTGGCACGAGGGCTTGCAAGAGGGGTTTCATTCGGAGGGCTCTCATTACGACGAGACGCAAATACAGGTGCTGGAGGGGCTGGAGGCGGTGCGCAAGCGCCCGGGCATGTACATCGGCTCCACCGACTACCGGGGGCTGCATCACCTGGTGTACGAAATTGTGGACAACGCCATCGACGAGGCGTTGGCCGGTTTTTGCGACGAGATACGCATCACCCTGCGCGCCGACGGCAGCGTGTCGGTGGTGGATAACGGGCGCGGCTTCCCGGTGGGCATCCACCCCAAGGTGGGGCGCCCGGCGGTGGAGGTGTGCCTTACGATGCTGCACGCCGGCGGCAAGTTCGGCGGGGAGGGGTACAAGGTATCGGGCGGGCTCCACGGGGTGGGCGCGTCCGTCGTCAACGCGCTGTCCGGCCGCATGGAGGTCACCGTGTACCAAGAGAGCAAGGTGCACTACCAGGAGTACCGGCGCGGCAAGCCCCTCGCCGACCTGCGGGTGATCGGCGAGACCGACCGCACCGGCACCACCATCGCCTTCTGGCCCGACGTGCGCACCGAACAGGAGCCCGACGGCATATTCGAAACCGGCGACTTCCAGTTCGACGTGCTCAAGGCCCGCATCCGGGAGATGGCGTTTTTGAACCGCGGCGTCAAAATCCACTTGGCCGACGAGAGGGGCGAACGCATCGAGCGCACCTATCACTACGAGGGCGGCATCCGCGAGTTTGTAAAGTACCTCAACAAAAACAAGGAGGCGCTGTACCCGGAGCCCATCTACATCGAGGGCGTACGAGGTACGACGACTGTCGAGGTGGCGATGCAGCACAACGACAGCTACAGCGAGAACATATTCTCTTTCGCCAACAACATTTCCACGCCCGAGGGCGGCACCCACCTCATCGGCTTTCGTACCGCCATCACCCGGGTGGTGAACGACTACGGCCGCAAGTACAAGATCCTGAAGGACAACGACGAGAACCTGCAGGGCGAGGACATCCGCGAGGGCTTGGCGGCCATCATCTCCGTGAAGCTGATGGAGCCCCAGTTCGAGGGCCAAACCAAGTCCAAGCTGGGCAACAGCGAGGTGCGCACCATCGTGGATCAGTTGATGAGCGCGCAGCTCGCCACCTTTATGGAAGAAAATCCGCAGGTGTCCCGCGCGATGCTGGAGCGCTGCCTGAGCGCCGCCCGCGCCCGGGAGGCGGCGAGGAAAGCCCGCGACCTCACCCGCCGCAAAAACGTGCTGGAGTCGGGCGGACTGCCCGGCAAGCTGGCCGACTGCTCCGAGCGCGACCCCAGCAAGTGCGAGATCTTTTTGGTGGAGGGCGACTCGGCCGGCGGATCGGCCAAGACCGGGCGCGACCGCCACTTTCAGGCCGTTTTGCCTTTGCGCGGAAAAATCCTCAACGTGGAAAAGACGCGGCTGGACAAGATACTGGCCAACAACGAGATCAGGGCGATGATCACCGCCTTCGGCTGCGGGGTGGACGCCGACTTCAATTTAGAGAAGCTGCGCTACCACCGCATCGTGTGCATGACCGACGCCGACGTGGACGG
>Ga0123353_10015823_pt1 | contig 10985 bp, 7 predicted proteins | sample TergutLab28metaG_3_FD_92763 | JGI IMG/M metagenome (GOLD analysis project Ga0123353, IMG submission 92763) | Labiotermes labralis P3 segment gut microbial communities from Petit-Saut dam, French Guiana - Lab288 P3 | ecosystem: Host-associated > Arthropoda: Insects > Digestive system > Gut ... | reverse complement strand
TCGGTTGTAACGGTTGTAAAATGGTGTAAAATAGTGTTTTATCACTCGCACCGAACATTAGAGAATACCCCGTGTTTTCCCGCATGTATCGCTATTTATAGCGGCTGACGACATGCAGGTAAAAATGGCGTGACTACCTTGCAAGGGCAACCAAAGACAAACTATTTGTAGTAAGAAGCATATCAACAAACACTTAACAGACCCACAAAAAATATGAAGAATACTTCGAGTTATCGCTATTTATTCGTTCTCCTTGTCCTCGCTGTCGTTTCCGGTTGTGGAAGCGGTCTCGTTCCTTTGCGCGGAACGATAACTTTTTCGGACGATGGTTCCCCTTTGACGATGGGGGTCATCCTTTTTGACGATGGCAAGACAACAGCAAAGGGAATTATCAAACCAGACGGAACGTATGTCGTCGGTTCCCTGAAACAAAATGACGGTCTCGCGCCGGGACTTTATAAAATCAGTATTCAGGCAATGGTAGCCGATCCTTCGGGAGCACCCCAGATACCGCAACCGATGATGGGAGCGGGACCCGCCATGGTCACTGCTCCTATGCCCCCGCCGCCGGTATCGTTGGTCGCCCCCAAATACAATTCCGCAAGAACTTCCGGCTTGGAGTGTAACGTCGACAAGTCAACGAAAACGTATGACATCGTTGTCGAACGGAACCCGTTTTATAATCCATAAAAATCCAACTGTACGACTATCTTGCACACGGCAGGGGAATCCTGCATAATGAGCAGTTACTCACTGTTGAATCAAAACCCTAACTTTATTGGAGACAAAAAATGTTACATTATATTGAGGACCGCGTTGTCATCATCACCGGCGGTTCACGCGGCTACGGTTTTTCCACCGCTAAATTCCTTCTGGAAATGGGAGCGAAGGTGGTCATCACTGGGCGAGATCGGACGCGGCTGACGGAGTCTCTTGCGGAACTCTCGGCAGTGGCAGGAGCGGAAAACGTCATGGCGCACCCACTGGAAGCGACTATCGGCAAAGAATGGGATGCCCTGCTGGCTGCGACGCTTGAAAGATTCGGAAGAATCGACATCTTGGTAAATAATCATGGTGCCGGAATTAAAATCGCGGAAACCGAGAACATGACCGACGATGATTTTCGGAAAATCCTGGACGTGAATCTGACTTCCGTCTTGATGGGCTGTCGGCGAGTGATTCCGATCATGAAAAGGCAGGGTAACGGGACGATTTTGAACGTTTCCAGCGGTTGCGCGACGAAGGCTTGGGGTTGCTGGGCGGTTTATACTGCCGCAAAAGCCGGGTTGGTTGGGTTCTCAAAATGCCTGCACAAGGAGATGGAAACGTGGGGCGGCAGGGCGATGTGTTTCATGCCCGGAGCGGGTCAGACGGATTTTTGTAACGCAGCAAATATCCCCGGTTTTGACCTGACTGGCTTCCCAACCGCCGACGATGTGGCGAGGACGATTGTATTCTGTCTCGACCAGCCGAACAGTTGCGTGTTAGAAAGCGTCTCCCAGTGGGGGACGAAACAGATAGCGGGAATTACGCCGTGGTGAATTAGTTTCCAGTTTTCAGAATCTGGAAACTCTTGATTCGGTCGGAAACCAAACGATCCATCTCTTTTGGTTTTGCCACTTGAAAATGCGGCTAAAAGGGTTACACTGGAAGGCAACTTATGATACGCCTTGTTTATGTTTTCATCGCCGTTGCGATTTTCGTCCGTATCGTGGTCGCCGATGAACCCGAAACAGGCGACTGGACGGTGCATGTCATTCCCTTCAAGGAGAGATCTTTTGAGTTCAAAACGGTCGCAAAAGGGGCGGCACCCGAACATCCGTTCATACTAAAAAATCCCTTTCAAGAATCGCTTACTATCGAAAATGTTACGTCAAGTTGTACTTGTACCACGGTACACTACGACGAAAAGAAACTTGTTCTGCAAACTTACGATGAAATCCCTATTGCGGCACGGTTTCGCGGGGATCTGTTCGATGGACACAAAAACGCCACCCTCACGGTGGTTCTCGCAGAACCCCATCGCACTGAAATCCAACTCAATGTGTGGGGTGAAATTCGTACCGATTTGAGAATTGTCCCCACTTTTCTCGATTTCGGAAATGTAGATATGGAGAAGGGAAAATCATTACCCTTGACCCTAACCTATTCGGGTTCCCATACCAATTGGCGACTCGTCGATGCCCAATGTGATCATGAGTTCATTCGCGCCGAGATCACCCCTCTCCCCTCCCAACAGTTCGGAACAAAGGTGTTTCGTGTCAACGTCTCTCTTGATAAATCCGCTCCGAGAGGAGCCATCAACACGCATCTGATTCTGGTAAGTAATGATACGGAATCCCGGCGGGAAATACCGATCCCCCTGCGAGCAACGGTGGGAACGGTCATTCGGATAACTCCTTCCCCATTATTTATGGGAGCATTGTTTCCGGGCGAGGAGTCTCCTGTAAAAAATGTAACGCTTTTGGGAACGAAACCATTTCGGATCACGACCATTGAATGTAATAACCCGGCAATGAAAATTCCCTCGATTGATCCCCAGGCACCACTGGCGAGAACGTATGCTATTCCGCTTCAATACCGGAATCCGGTGGACGGCGAAGGGGCTCCAAAAGATGGAGTCATGCGAGCGGAAATTAAAGTTATCACTGACATTCCCGACCTTTCGCCGACGTTTTTTGTAACCATGAGTCTTCGGAAAAGAGCGGCAGAGGAAAACAATGACGAGATATTGGAGCCGTAATTGTTTTTCGTCTCTGTTGTAGGGTGCCTCAAGATTTTGTTGGCATTAACAGGATTAGCGCATTAAAAGAGCCGAAAGGACTGCCCTTTCGGCTCGGAGGAAAAACCACGAGAAAACACACTTCATCAATCAAGGTCTTTCGGATTGAGAATAACCCCGCTGCCCGGTCGGCAGAGACGAACGAAAAACAGTTTGTCCAAGTCATCTCTCAGTGCCCGAACATTCTGATCGCAAAATGTTGCCATCACCACACCCGGATGAGCCGAGGAGGGGCGAGCCGTCCGAGAAAGAAAATTGAACGTGACACCAGAGTTAGATCGACCTTCATTAATGAACAGCGGAGTCTTTTCATTGATCCCGCCTGAGGCAAGTGAGATGTAGGGCGGAATGGTGAGATCATCATCGCCGATACCAAAGGGGAAACAAAAACCGACAATGGCTTCCATATCATCGATGGGATCGTTTGCGGCGATGGGCGGTAGGATATTCCCCCGATCAGGGGCTCCACCGGGGTTGTGCAACGAAGCGATGGGTGTACTGATGCCAGAACCACTTCCATACCAAATCCAGCGACCGGCATTTTCGTTTTCGGAAAGCAAGATCGTCATGCTTGTGCCATCCATCGAGGAGATATTTTCTACTGTTACCTTCGATTTGCACAAAACGTCTGTTGGTAAAACCACATTCCTCCACGGACCAATGCCAGCGAAATGATCAAAGAAGATAGTGTACATTTTAGCATCTTTCTCGTCACGCCCACTATTGCCATACTCTACGTCCACACCATTTTGGGGTCCTGCATTGGCGACATAACTGATACGGTTATCACCGGGTGTAATACCGCCACTCTTACACTGCATTATGGGAAGAACCAAATGGTAGAGAGTATCGTCAATAATGTTACCAGAAGTAATCTGCGACCAAGCCGTGTTCTGCTCCATGAACGGCAGGATGAATGAAACCCAAGTCAACTCAGTGGAGTCTGGATTTAGTGCGCCATCACCCGCAAAGTGGGTACATGGATAACTGGCAGGTTTCAATGGAGCCCGCAGAGCCGGAAAGGAGCCTTTGTTACTCTCGTAGTTCAAAAGGGCAAAAGCAACCTGTCTTTGGTTACTGATACACTGCGTTCGTCTTCCTTGTTCCCGCGCTGCCTGGATAGCAGGCAGGAGTAGAGCCGCAAGCATCGCGATGATCGAAATCACCACCAGAAGTTCGACTAGGGTAAAACCTTGTCGACAATCTATTGTCTTTTTCATAGCACACCTCATCTTTCTCGGATGTTACTTCGTGATTGTTCCTCGGGGCGGTTTTCGCAGGCTCGCCCTATCGTTTATTCTACAATGTGGGTGGTAAAAATGCAAGCAAAAAACGTCATTTTCTCTATTTTTCCCAAACGTGCCGTTTTTTCCCCTGTCAATCGATAAAAACGGCAAAATCATCAGGGGGAAAGGTTAATTACGAATTTTTCATCTTGCGCAATTTCTGCTGCAATTCCAGTAATTGCCGCGTTTTCTCCTCCTCGGTCAGTTCGTCGCCTTTGAGTTTGTTTATTCCATCCCGATGTTCCCGTTCCTTTTCCCGACGGTCGAATTCCGTTATGATTTCCTCGATCAATTTCTCCTTTCGCTCTATAAATTCCGGCTCTTTCCAACGTTCGGTCAACTCTTCCCGCAAGGCGGCTTCTATCTCGTTGTCATCGTCGGGAAAAAACTTTTGGCGACCGGATTCGTCCAATTCGATGAGAAAATTCTTCATCCGCGGGTCGTCAAACACCGTCATTAAGTTTTCGAACGTCGCTGGTTTGTCGCAATGATCGATCAATTCACAGCACTGCTCATAGATCGTACGCGTGATCGGCGAGCGGAACTGGTTCGGCAAAACCTGCTCCCAGAAGGCGTAAATTGCCGTCGGGTCAAGCACCCAAAGTTCGAGCATTTCCCGCTCCAATGTGTCCGGCAGTTCTTCCTTGTTCCAACGTTCGGGCAGTTGTTCGTCGTACTCATCCGGCGGCGGTGTCGCAGGCTCTCTTTGCGTCTTTTGCTGCTTTTCTTTCAACCGGCGGCGAATGTGTTCCTCCGGCATCGTAAATCGCACTGACAGGTTTTGCACCGTCTTCTCAATGCGAGTGCGAATCGGATCATCCGGCGAGGTTCCTTGAAGCGGAGCGTGAGCGATAATGTGGAGGATCGCATCCAAAGCCTTGCTCGAACGAATAATATCGTTTTTCAGATCAATACTGCGTGTCTTTGCCCGAAAGACATGTTCGAGAGCATCGACCGTTTCCGTTTGGAGCAAAACATCGAGTGCCTCCGCACCGTGTTGCTCCAAAAAATCGCAGGGGTCGAGTCCTTCCGGCAACGTCAGCACTGCCATATCGACCCCTTGCGCAATGAAATCAGTCAACACTTGATTGCTTTCGGCTTTCGCTTGTCCCGCTTTGTCGCCGTCGAGCATCAGGATAATTTTTTCCGCACCCATCCGGTCAAGCAAGCGAATGTGAGCGGGACCCAATGCCGTACCCAGTACCGCCACCGCTTCGCCGAAACCGAAATGGTGTGCCGTGATGCAATCGGTGTAACCCTCCATTATCAACGCCCGGCGTGTTTCCTTGATGCGTTGCTTGGCGGTGTCAAGACCGTATAAAACCTTGTGTTTGGAAAAGAGTTGCGTTTCTGGCGAATTCAGGTACTTTCGGTCTTTGTGCCACGGGTCTTCACTGAGCGGTGAATTCGGAATCAACCGTCCGCCGAACGCAACGGTGCGTCCTTGTTCATCTCTAATGGGAAAGACAAGCCGACCGCGAAAAAAGTCCGCCGTATTGGCTTGCCGGAAATTTCCAACAATTTCCAAAATTTTTAGTTTATCCGGTTGGTTTTTGACTTTGTCAGCAAGCCAGTTTCGATCTATCGGAGCGTAGCCGATTCGGAATTTTCGAATAGCATCGGCACTGACTTTTCGGTCTTCGAGATATTTTCGGGCAACGGTGGCTTCATCGGAGTGGAGCAATGCCTCGTGATAGATTTTGGCGACCCAATCGGCGGCGTGGAATAATTGTTTCCGGGAAATTTCTCCCTCTGTTGCACTTGTTGCTGTCTGTTGTGTGCCGTCTGCCGATTCCCTCTGATATTTCGGCATCGCAATACCGGTTTTGTCGGAGAGTATTTGCAATGCTTCACGGAAATCGACGTTTTCGATTTTCATGATGAAGGCGAAGACATCGCCGCCGATGTCGCAGACCCAGCATTTGAACGTTTGTCGTTCGGGATTGACTTGCAGGCTCGGTCGGGTGTCGTCGTGCCAGGGGCAGCGACCGACGTAATTTCTGCCTGACCGCCGCAGAGGAATGTAGTGTCCCACCAGTTCCACAATGTCCACTGCATCGCGGATACGCTCTTTGACGGCAATTTGGTCGTAGGAGTAGGACATGGCGATTTAGTGTATCGGAATTTCACACTTGGTCAATCGCAATGGGCACCGCCGCAGTATCTATGTGGTTTTTGAACTCCAGAAACCGATCCTTCTCAATGGCATCCCTTGCCCTCGCAACGAGCCGTTGATAATACGTAAGATTATGAATAGCCAACAGACTCGGTCCCAACATTTCGTTTGCCATAAAAAGATGCCGCAAGTATCCCCGACTCCGCTTGCATGCCGGACAAGGACATGATTCATCCAGCGGACGGTCATCACGTTGATACTGGGCATTGCGGATACGAATCGGACCTGCATCCGTAAAGGCTTGGGCGTTGCGACCATTACGTGTCGGCATCACGCAATCGAACAGATCAATACCGCGTTCAATGCCGTTCAAAATATCCATCGGCTTGCCGACCCCCATCAGGTAACGCGGCTTGTCCGCCGGCAGGTGCGATACCGAAAAGTCAAGCGTGTCATACATTTCCTGCGGCGATTCGCCGACGCTCAAACCGCCGATGGCGTAGCCGGGGAAGTCAACCTCTGCCAGGGCTTCGGCACATTGCCGACGAAGAACCGGATCAAGTCCACCCTGCACAATGGCAAAAATCTTTTGGTAAGGATGATCGGCAACTTGCAGACACCGTTTTGCCCAGCGGACGGTGCGCAACATTGCATCCGCAATTATTTTGTGATCGTTTGGCAGGGCAACGACATGATCGAGTACCATGGCAATATCGCTGCCCAGTGTTTCTTGAATTTTGATCGCCCGCTCCGGGGAAAGATGAACGACACTTCCGTCGATATGCGAACGAAAGACGGCTTCCACTTCGTTGATTCGCATCAGTTTATCCCGCGTTTGTTTGGCGAGCGAAAAAATTTGAAAGCCGCCGCTGTCGGTCAGGATGGGACCTTGCCAGCCGAAGAAATGGTGTAGTCCGCCGAGTTCGCGGACGACCTCTTCGCCGGGTCGGAGCGAAAGATGATAGGTGTTGCCCAATATCATTTCGGCACCGGTCTGTTGGAGTTGTCCGATTTCGACTCCTTTGACGGTGCCGAGCGTTCCGACGGGCATAAAAGCGGGCAGTTCGACCGTACCGTGTGCCGTGTGGAGCCGTCCCCGGCGTGCTTGGCAACGGCTGTCCTGATGGATTAGAGTGTACACGGGTTCCAGTATATCCTAACTAGGCAAAATATGTATTGGGTAGAGCGGTGTTTTTTGGGCAATTTCCTGACAGTTTCCGGCAAATTCGTGGTATAATCACCAGCACGATGACTTTCTCATTGCTTCTCCGTTCTCTTTGGTATGACCGATGGATCAACACTGCGGTGATGTTCGGCGTGCTCTGTGCGTCGGCGGTCTTGACTGGTGCGCTGCTCGTCGGCGATTCCATGCGGGGAAGTCTCAAAGCATTAATGCTCGACCGGCTGGGAAATATCGACACGATTTTGTTTGCGCCGGGTTTTATTGAATACCCAAAGAGCGGGGGGCGTATGCCCCCCGACTTGGAAGGTGAACCCGTAATCCTTCTCCCCGCCGCCGTGGAATTCAATGGCAGAATCAGCGGTGTGCAACTGCTTGGGCGCGGAACCGAGTGCATTGCCAACCAAACCCTTGCGGACAAAATCGGGCTCAAAAAGGGGGACACTCTTTCGCTCCGCCTGATGCCGCCGCAAAGCATTCCGCCAGAAAGTTCACTCGGTCGCAAAGATCAACTGCTCCGAACGCGAATCAAGGTCGATACCGTCATTCCCAACAAAGGGGAGGGTCGTTTTTCGCTTAAAATGGATCAGCAGGCAGAACCGTTGCTCATCATGCCGATTGAACAGGTTCAGCGTTTGCTTAAAGTCGGCAATAAAGTCAATGCCGTGTTCTTTTTTGATGATTCACCGCGACCGTTTGCATTTGAGCCGACGCTTGAAGACTTGGGAATCGACATCGAAGAGCACGATGGCAAGTGGTACATCAAATCGACACGGATGCTTTTTACAGATGAGCAAGCGAAGGCGATACGGGATGCGATTGAGATGGCAGCAGATGTCGGCTTGCTCTATTTGGCAACTTCGATTCGTACAGATGACCGGGAAACACCGTATTCGACGGTATATGCTTGCGAGTCATTAGATTTAACACCCAACGAAATCGCCCTCAATCAATGGACGGCAGACGACCTTGCCGTCCAAGTCGGCGATGAAATCGAATTGACATGGTTCGATCCGCACGACACGGTAATTACGCATGCTAAAACATTCACCTTGGCAAAAATTTTACCGACGGAGGGTCTCGGTGCCGATCCGCATCTCGTTCCTACGGTCAAAGGTTTCACTGACGAAGCGTCCATTAAGGATTGGGATCCGCCGTTTCCCTTTGATGCAAGGAAAATCCGCAAGATTGACGAAGACTATTGGGATGAATACAAAGCCGCCCCGAAAGCGTTTGTGTCGCTCGCAACGGGACAAGAACTTTTCGGCAGTCGGTTTGGGAAAGTTACGACGTTTGTCGTTAATGAAAGCCGGGAGCGCAATGAAATGGAGCGACCGGATCAACCCGCCGAGCAATCCGGTCACTCCGCTGCGCTACGTTCCCGGCTTTCATTAGACATCTTTGGACTAAACTTCGTTCCGGTAAAAGCCCAAGGACTTGCCGCTTCCGCAGGCACCACACCCTTTTCGGTGCTTTTCTTGGCGTTCAGTTTTTTCATCATCGCCTCGGCACTGATGCTCGTCATGATGCTCTTCCGCCTGTCGGTCGAAATGAAGGCAAAACGCATCGGCATTCAACTTGCCGTCGGCTTGTCCTCCGCTTTTGTAACGAAAACATTGCTCATCGAAGGCTTTTTGCTCTCTCTACTCGGTTCAACCATCGGGACATTCTTCGGCATTTTGTACGCTTGGCTGATGGTCCATGGTCTCACAACTTGGTGGGTCGATGCTATCAGTGCTCCGTTTTTGACGTTACACATCAATTCGGTCAGTCTCGTCATTGGTTTCGTGAGCGGCGTGGGATTGGCAATGTTAACGATTATTTGGTCGGTACGCGGCGTTACGAAAGTGCCGTTGCGAGCGTTGTTGCACGGGATTGTCAACACGCAAGAGCGCGCAAAGAGCGGGGGGCATATGCCCCCCGACGACGCACCAAACGACTCTCTCGACACATCGTCGGGGGACTTAGGTCCCCCGCTCTTGCGCAAAAACGCAGCGCAGCGCAGTACACGGACTGGATGGAAAAAATACGAAATGACTATCGTACATTGTGTATTCATTTCTTCCCTCATCTTGTTATTATTCGGTCTCATCGGTAGCGGACTAACACTCAGTTTTAGTCCTAGTCATTTCGTTCTCTTTTTCGTGACTGGCACATTCGTCCTGCTTTATGGCATTCTTTATGGCTTTGTGCTTTATGGTCAAGCGCACTATCGACCACGAGAATCAGCAAGCATTGTATCGCCACTGTTATTCGCCCAGTCAAGTATTGCGAGAAATCCCAACCGCAGTGTGCTTTGCGTTGCTCTTGTCGCATCAACAACATTTTTGGTACTTTCGATTAGTGCGTTTCACTTGGATGCACGCAATGAATCACGGGGGATTCAACGCGGCAATGGAGGATATTATTTTATAGGCGAGACCATGTTTCCCGTTTTCCATGACATCGGAACACAGGAAGGTCGATCACAACTTGGGATTCAACTTGATGACGAAAAACATATTCAAGAAAAGCGTTTGGGAAAAGACAATGCCAGTCTTATTTCGATTCGTATGAAAAACGGCGACAATGCCAGTTGCTTAAATCTGTTTCAGTCGGGCAATCCGCGAGTCCTCGGTTTGCCGAAAACAATGCTCGAAAATAGTTGGCGATTTCGCTTCGCTCAATATCCTGAACGGGACGGAGACTACCGAGGTTATTGGTCGCCGCTATTACGTCCCATTACGACTGATCCCGACGGTGTGCGACGTGTCCCCGTCATTATTGACGCTAACACGGCAATGTACGCTTTGCATATCTACGGCGGCATTGGTGCCGTGTACGAATATGACGATGCTCCAAACGGAATCATACGTTTTGAAATCGTTGGACTTCTGCAAAACTCGATATTTCAAGGTGAAATCTTGATGAGCGAGGAAAACCTCTTGACGCTCTTCCCCGAAGTCAACGGTTATCAGTTTTTTCTGTTCAGTATGGATGTGTTATCCCTTTATCGGTCTTCGGATCGAGCGAAACGTCTGATTCATGAACTCGACGACCACACGCTCCGCATCATCTACGACCTTCTTGGCGACTACGGCTTTCAGGGGGAATCGACATCGGATCGGTTGCGAAAATTGTTTGCGGTACAGAACACTTATCTTTCGACGTTCCAGAGTCTCGGCGGCATCGGACTTCTGTTGGGCATCTTCGGACTGGCAGTGATCCAAAGCCGAAACGTGTTGGAACGCCGAAAGGAACTCGCATTGCTCCAAGCAGTCGGATTTACGAAGTTTCGTACCATTTTGCTACTGTTGTACGAAAGTTTCACCCTGCTCGCCTGGGGACTAGGTTTGGCAGTCGTTGCCTCCGCCTTTGCGTTGTTGCCCTTCCTCATTGGCGGAGTAGAACAGATCAGTCCGATGTCGGTGCTACGTCAATTTATTGTCCTCGTGGGCGGCTTATTGGCTGTTGGCATTGTCTCGAACGTTGCCGCCGCCCTTGCGGTGCTACGGATACCCGTGGCACGGGAACTGGCGGAAGAACGGTAAACAAAACCGTAATCTTACGATTGCGGCTCTGTTTTGATGTTCTGATTTGATAGTGCCGATTTTTCCAGTTCGGCAGCCAAACGCCCTGTGA
>Ga0123353_10015822_pt1 | contig 10985 bp, 10 predicted proteins | sample TergutLab28metaG_3_FD_92763 | JGI IMG/M metagenome (GOLD analysis project Ga0123353, IMG submission 92763) | Labiotermes labralis P3 segment gut microbial communities from Petit-Saut dam, French Guiana - Lab288 P3 | ecosystem: Host-associated > Arthropoda: Insects > Digestive system > Gut ... | reverse complement strand
CGCCAGATGTTCGGCGCGGCGGGCTACGAGGTGGTGGGGATCAACGACCTGACCAGCCCCAAGATGCTCGCGCACCTGCTCAAGTACGACACGGCCCAGGGCCGCTACGACGGTCACACCGTGGAGGCGGGCGAGGGCAGCATCACCGTGGACGGCGTGGAAATCCCCATCTACTCCATCATGAACCCCGCCGAGCTCCCCTGGGGCGCGCTGGAAGTGGACGTGGTGCTGGAGTGCACGGGCATCTTCACCACAATGGAAAAGGCCGGCCTGCACATCCAGGCGGGCGCGAAGAAGGTCGTCATCTCCGCCCCGGCAGACAAGGAGACCAAAACGGTCGTGTTCGGCGTGAACGAGGGCATCCTCGACGCCAATGACGTAGTCATCTCCGCCGCCAGCTGCACCACCAACTGCCTGGCCCCCATGGCCAAGGCCCTCAACGATTTCGCCCCCATCCAGACCGGCATCATGACCACCGTGCACGCCTACACCGGCGACCAGATGACATTGGACGGCCCCCACCGCAAGGGCGATCTCCGCCGTGCCCGCGCCGCCGCGCAGAACATCGTGCCCAACTCCACCGGCGCCGCCAAGGCCATCGGCCTGGTGATCCCCTCGCTCAACGGCAAGCTCATCGGCTCGGCCCAGCGCGTGCCCGTGTGCACCGGCTCCTCCACGCTGCTTTACGCCATCGTGAAGGGCGAGAACGTCACCAAGGACAGCATCAACGCCGCCATGAAGGCCGCCGCCAACGAGAGCTACGGCTACACCGAGGACGAGATCGTGTCCTCCGACGTGATCGGCATCACCTGCGGCTCCCTGTTCGACGCCACGCAGACCATGGTCACTCCCGTCGGCTGCTGCGACCTCTATCAGGTGCAGGTCGTCGCCTGGTATGACAACGAATACAGCTACACCTGCCAGATGGTGAGGACGATTAAGTATTTTGCGGAGCTGGGGTAAGCACAGGGCTGTAGGGGTGGCCAGCAGGCCACCCGGGCAATACAACAAAATAAAAGGCGCTGGGGTTAGTCCTCAGCGCCTGATTGTATTTTTATTGCCGAAATCAAGGAGGGCTTTTGGGGTCAATATTGTCGGCAGGATCAATAGGGGGAATCGATGGAAACCCACACAGCCGGTTTCACGGGCATCAGGGCAGAGCCATCGTCCTCCGGCAACTCAATTCCATACGCAGCCATTTCTTCCGGAGAGAGCAGGAACAAATAGTTATCGTCCGACGATTTTCGTATATGATCAAATTCCTCCGCAGTGAACAACAAATTACCCAAGAAAATCTTATCGCCGAAGTTAAGCTCATTGTTGAGCCGTACCAGCAATTCGTCGTCATTGCCACGAAAAATTTCAATCGCATCTTCAATTATCAACAGCAATTCGGTCGGCCGCTTTTCAAGCACGATCCACGGCTTGCGGCCGAATATAAGCCTGTCGCCCGCTTCCGCTTTCCGTAGTGCGGGCATTGTCACCTGCTGCGTGGTATATTCCTGATGGGGAAACGTAAACGTGGGCTCTGTAGTCGCTTCCCGGTTGTTCGCGATGTTCATCGAAGTCAATCCGGCAATGATGCATATCGCCACCCCCAGTGCACAGGCCCCTAATACGGTGTTTTGTCTATTGCCACGCGCTCTGGTCCCGGCCCGTGTGTATTTTCCCTCTGGCACACTTTTTTGTAGAACATCAGCCAGCATCGAACTCGTTTTGGGCGTGAGCTCCTCCTTCGGTATGATCATAGCCGGACTAACATTTCCGTCAAAAGCCAGATAAAACGCGTCCTTCGCCTCATGGGCATAGCGTAATGCACTGTATTTCCAGGCATGGTATGCTTCGTACGTACGTGCAACGAAGTCACTTTCCCGGAAAGCGTATTCCCAACGCATCCTGAAAAATTTGTTATAGCTATCATTTTGCAGATGCGGAATAAACAGTAGCATGTAGAGTATCCAAAACGGCCCGAGACCGAAAGATGCGTTGCCCAAAATGATCTCCGTCACCATGTACGCCAGCAAAACCAAGAGCAAAACAATAGTCAGTCCAATGATCGCCGGATGATAACGCCACCAGGCGTGATAGCGTACAAACCGCCGATGCATCTTTTCGGACACGTACGATACTTCAAATTCAACAGGCTGCATGATGAACCCCCCATCTAACATCTAACGTCTATCATCTAAAACCTAATATCACACATTAAATCGCACCAGCACCACATCCCCGTCCTGCATCACATACTCCTTACCCTCCACGCGCACAAGGCCCTTCTCCTTGGCCGCGGCCATGTTTCCACAGGCCATCAACTCATCGAAGGGAATAACTTCTGCGCGTATAAACCCACGCTCCAGGTCGCTGTGGATCTTCCCCGCCGCCTTGGGGGCCTTCATGCCGCGCCGGATCGTCCATGCGCGCACCTCGGGGGCCCCGGCGGTGAGGAAGCTCATCAGCCCCAGCAGGGCGTAGCTGCGCCGCACCACTAGGTCCAGACCGCCGTTTTCCACGCCGATCTCCGCCAGGAACTCCTGCCTTTCTTCAACAGGCAGCTCGGCCACCTGGGATTCCAGCTCGGCGCAGATGGGCAGCAGCTCCGCGTTGTCGCGCGCGGCGATCTCTTGCACAGCCTTGTAGTGCGCATGCTCCTCGATGTCCCCCGCTGCAAAGTCGGCCTCCCCGAAGTTGCATACATAGAGCACCGGCTTGCTGGTGAGCAGTGTGATCTCGGCAATCATCGCCCGCTCAACATCAGAACAGGTGAAATTTCGTGCCGACTGGCCTTCTTCTAAATGAGAGCACAGCCGCTTGCACAGCTCCAGCTCGGCCACGGCGGATTTCCCCAGCACCTTCACCTGCTTGGCCAGGCGCTCGATGCGCCGCTCGAGCACCTCCATGTCCGCCAGAATCAGCTCCAGGTCAATGGTTTCAATGTCCCGCGCGGGGTCGATGCTGCCGTCCACGTGGAGCACGTCGTCGTCCTCGAAGCAGCGCACCACGTGCACCACGGCGTCCACCTCGCGGATGTGGGCCAGGAATTTGTTCCCCAGCCCCTCCCCTTTCGAGGAACCGCTCACCAGCCCCGGAATGTCGGCAAACTCGATGGTCGCCGGGGTGACTTTTTTAGGATGGTACAGCGCCGCCAGGGCCTCCAGCCGCGCGTCCGGCACAGGAGCCACGCCCACGTTGCGCTCCAGGGTGGAAAAGGCGTGCTTGGCGCTCTGGGCGCCCGCGCCCGTCACCACGTTGAACAGAGTGGTCTTGCCCGTGTTGGGCATGCCGACGATACCGAGTTTCATGGGAAATTTTCCTCTCATAAAAAGGTTGACAGCGTAAAAAATAATGTGTATAATGTATATGCAATGTAAAGGAGGTGAGTAATATGGCAATGACTAGCATCAATGTGCGCGTGGATGAACATGACAAGCAGCTGTTCGATAACTTCTGCTCGGCCATCGGCATGAACATGTCCACAGCCATCAATATGTTCATGAAGGCCACCCTGCGCGAGCAGAAAATTCCGTTCGAATTGAAGGCGGACCCGTATTTCACCGGGGCCAACATGCGTCATATTGAAAAAGGCATGAAAGCTTTCGAGGAAGGACAACGCGGTAAATTTTTCACAATGGAGGAATTGGAGGCCAGACTGAATGCGGCATCGAATTGACATTCTCCCTGATTGCTGGGATGACTATGTTTACACCGAACTGAATGACCGCGCCGTTATGAAGAGAATCCATAAGCTGTTGGAGGATATCGACCGCAACGGCAACAAAGGCCTTGGAAAGCCTGAGTTGCTTAAACACGGCCGGTATCACGGCTGGTGGAGCCGTCGCATTACAGACGAACACCGCTTGGTCTACAGGGTAGACGACGAAGCAATCCATATTCTCCACTGCCGCCATCACTATGACGATTGACCCCCCGCCGCTGACCTCCTCGGCGGCGATTTTTTTATTCTCTGTCAATGACCCCAACCTGATATTCATCCTCATAAATGATTGTGCCCGCATTATTCGTATGAACAATATCATAGGGGATTTGGTATTTGTCCAACAATTCAAATATGGGAATCAAGCGCTCGAATATGATCTCTGCATTGGCGTTGTTTTTGAAATAGGTAATCGCGCCGATGGTGTTGGCATCGGGGTTGTCGTTGTTTTCTCCGTAGAAAGGAGGGTAGGGCAAATTTTTTACGAACCAGTCATTGGCCTCTATAAACTTTTCTTTGTCTTCTTCGCTGAATATGCTGTCCCTGACTTTGCGCCAGCAAAGCGAAAAGACACCTACGGGCTTTTTCGTCACCCATGCTGTTTCCCTGCCCTGTATCCGCACATATTTAGGTAAATCCATTTTCATCTTCACCCCTCCAGCAGCCACCGATGCTCCGGCTTAAAATTCCTCTCCGTCCACGGATACCCGTCGAAGTGCCGTATCATCCACACATACATCATGGGGTAGCCCGGGGCGTTCACCTGGGGGTGGTACTTTCCCCCCGGAATCGCCGCGAAGGACCGGTCTTTTATCATGTACGCGTTGTCATTGATGAAGCACGCGCCGAAGCCCGCGGGATGGCCGAAGCGATAGTAATACACCTCCGGCTGGGGGTGCTCGTGGGGCGGGTAGGAGCTCCACCCGCCCTGGGGGATGAGAATCTCGCCGCACACCATGTTGGAGTACGGCGCGGATTCGTAGTCAAAGAAAGTCGTCACGGTACGCAGGGCTTTGCCCTCGAACTGCCCCTGCCCGAAGGTGTCCCGCCGGGTGTTGGAGGGGGTGTAGAATTTTGGCTCGAATATTTCTCTATTCCTTGTGGATTGCACAAGGATTTCACTGGTTTTTCCGCTGTCTTTATCTTCCCAAGAGGTGATATCGCTGATACTCACCCGCACGCCTTTGGGCACATGCAGGCAATAGGCCGGATCATTGATGCAACTGGGCCGACGCACCTGCTCCATCTTCGGCACGAAGCCGTCGTCCCAATCCAATTGCACTTCGCCCTCAATCAAGACCACAGCCAACTCTTGATCCGGCAGATGAAATGATATGCTCTCACCAAACCCCAGACGATGCACCGTAATATTTTGCAGCATGTCGCTTTGATCATCGCATAGACGCATGACGCCGTTTTCGTCGAGCGCCGGATACCCAAATTCCTGCATAGCGCACCTCCTGTAATTAACCCCCCTGCGCCTGCGGCGCTTCCCCCCTACAGGGGGATTTTGACAGCGCCAACGTTAACTGCGCTATACACAACGTTTTCTGTCTCGTCAGAATCCCCCCTCTAGGGGGGAAGCGTGCACAGCACGCAGGGGGGTTCTTAAAATACTTACACCTTCACCGGCAGCCCCGTCTTCGCCGACTGCGTGGCCGCGATGGCGATCAGCACCGCCGCCAGGCCCGCCTGAGCGTCCACGGGCACGGGGGTATCGTTCACCACGGAATCGATAAATTCAGTCACTTCCGTGGCGAAGGCCTGCATGTAGCGCTCCAGGAAGAAATATAGCGGCTTTTCGCCGGTCACGCCGGCGTCGTTCCACACCTGGACGGTGGAGGCTCCGTCGTTGGCGCTGACAGCCGCGCCCTCCGAACCAAACACCTCCGCGCGCTGGTCATAGCCATAGGCGCAGCGGCGGCTGTTGTCGATCACCGCAAGGGCCCCGCTCTTGAGCTTCAGCGTAATTACCGCGCTGTCGAAGTCCCCGGCCTCGCCGATCGCGGGGTCAACCAAAACGGCGGGCTGCACAAAAACAGACTCCACCTCTTCGCCCGAGAGATAGCGCACCATGTCGAAATCGTGTATGGTCATGTCCATGAAAATGCCGCCGGAGCTGGCCGCGTACTCGGCGCTGGGGGGAGCGGGGTCCCGGGAGGTTACCTTCACCAGCTCCACCTTGCCGATTTTTCCGTCTTCCACGGCATTGCGCACGGCCCGGAAGTTGTGGTCGAACCTGCGGTTGAAGCCCACGGTGTACTTGAGCTCCGGCTTGGCCTTGAGAGCGTCCAGCACGGCGTTGATGCGGCCCACGTCCAGGTCGATGGGCTTTTCGCAGAATACGTGCTTATCCGCCGCTATGGCCTCCAGGGAGATCTGCGAGTGGGTGTCGGAGGAGGAGCAGATGAGCACCAGGTCGATGGCCGGGTCGTTGATGATGTCCAGGTAATTCTTCGAGATGTTCGCGATGCCAAGACCCTTCGCCCATTCGATGGTCTCCTCCGTGATGAAGGGGTCGGCGATGGACGTCACCTTCGCCGTGCGGATATAGTTCGCGATACTCTGGGTGTGTACTTTGCCGATGCGCCCCGCGCCGATGATGCCGATGTTAAGCATGATTTGCCTCCTGTAGATAATAATTATTTTTATACTCCGCACTACCCCCTCGGCGCTTCGCACCGGCCCCCCAAGGGGGGCATCTTGACAAAAGGGCAGAATTATCTTCCTAACGCACAACAACCTTTGGCGATCGTCAGGATGCCCCCCTTGGGGGGCCGGTGCGAAGCGCCGAGGGGGTAGTGCGGAGCACTGCGCTTACAGCTTGTGTTTTGGTTCAACCAAAAGATCATTCGTCGTAATAGCCCGGGTGTCTTTGTCTTTTTGTAGTACATCCTCGGGCAGCAGTCGATTGCGCGGGCCGCTTTTTCCGCGGTCCGTGCCGTCGCGCACGAGCAGCTCCAGCAGGGCGGCCAGGATGAAGTTATCCAAGTAGGTTTCCCGGCAATCCTGCGTATGATTGAAGTCGTACTGCGCCACGCGCATTGTTTCGCCCCACCGATGCAGGCCCTGCATCTCTACCAGATTGAGCGCGCGGCCCGCCTCGTCTGTTATGTATGCGTTGAGCGAGGGATCGAGCATCACCCAGCGGCGCTCCTCCGGCAGCCAGGCGTGCACGACAAAATGGCAGGGCGTCATGGTGACGGGCTCTTCGTCCGGGCGATACGTGCGGCTCCCCATTGCGATGGGCATGGCGAAAATTCCCGCCGCCGTGAGGCAGTCGGCGAACACATAGGCCTTGTGCCTGCAATTGATCGCCCTGCGAAAACCCCCGTCATAGGCATATCGCAGGATATGCAGGCTGTCTTCTTTTTTGCCCTGGAAGCGGGAGGCGGCGCGGATCTCCATGCCGTTGTAGCAGGTGTGCGCGCAGAACCAGTCCATGAGGCATAGTGCGCGCTCGAATGTACTCCCCTGCCCCGCGATTTCGTCAAACCCATAGGCCTCAAGCAGTTGATCATGCACAGGCAAGCGTTCAAACTTGTACCGCCAGCCGCTGTCTCCCTCGGAGAAGGCTCCGGCCCGGGCGCTGTTTTGCACCCAATAGGCGGCGTCGGGGGTCGCGGCGTACCTGCTCATACGGGCGGCATAGCCCCCGTGGGAGGCGATGGATTCCCGGTTGCTCCATGCGTAGCGCATGTGAGTCCAAAACGAAATTCTCACAGCCCCGCCGTCTCCCTGATGTACTTCCTCGCCTTGAGCGCGTACTCGAAGGGGTTGGCCAGCGCCGGGTCCTGCTCGGCCTCAACGACAAACCAGCCCTCGTAGCCCGCGTCGTCCAGTATCGCGAACAGGGGCGCGAAGTCCACGCTGCCATCCCCCGGCACGGTGAAGGCCCCCAAGCGTACAGCTTGCAGGAAGCTCAGGCCCTCGGCCTTCACCTTCGCGACGACCTCGGGCCGGATGTCCTTCAAATGCACGTGGACCACGCGATTCACGTGCTTTTGCAGCACTTTGACCGGGTCGATGCCGGCGAAGCTCAGGTGCCCGGAATCGAACAGCAGGTTGACCAAAGCCGGATCAGTGCCGGCCATGAGGCGGTCAATTTCTTCTTCTGTCTGCACAACGGTACCCATGTGGTGATGGAAAGTCAATTTCATGCCGCGGGCATTGGCTATCTCGCCGAGCCTGTTCAGGCCGGTGCAGAGCAAATCCCACTGGGCATCATCCAGCACGGGTTTTTCGTCGAAGACGGCCTTGCTCGTCCCCTGCACGCTGAAGCTCTGCTCCGAAGCCCCGATGCATTTCGCGCCCAGGAAAGACAGGAAGTCCAGCTGCTCTTCGAATTCCTTCGCCACTTCCTCGAAGGGCTTGCCGGCAAGAAAACTCGAAAACCAGCGATTGCAGATGGTCAGTCCGCGAAGGTCCAGGGCGTGCTTGAGGGCGGCTCTGTCTGCGGGGTACTTGTTGCCCACCTCGCAGCCGGTGAAGCCCGCCAGGGCCATCTCGCTCACGCACTGCTCGAAGGTGTTTTCGCCGCCGAGGTCGGGCATGTCGTCGTTGGTCCAGGCGATGGGGGCAATGCCGAGGGATACATTTTGGAATGGCATGGTTGTTCTCCTTATATCATCAATATTTTTTCGCCTTGCGCAGATTTTCTTCCCTTTCGGCGTAGGCCGCCGCGCCTGTTTCGCTGACATTCACTGCGGAAAGGCCGCAGTTCCACCAGCCGCCATAGCCGTCGGTCATGGTTTTAGGCAGGACCTTCATGTCGATCACGGTGCACTTCGGCTGCCGTTTGGCGTCCTCCAGGGCGGCGACGAGCTCGGCCTTCGTTTTCACGCGGTAGCCCACAGCGCCCATAGCCTCGCCCATGCCGGCGTAGTCGATGTTCAGCATGGGGCCGTTCAGGCCTGTTTCGCCGCGGAACCGGAACTCCGTGCCGAGGCTCCCGATGCCGCTGCCCATCTGCAGGTTGTTGATGCAGCCGAAGCCCGCGTTGTCGAACAGCAGCAGGTTGATCTTTTTACCCTCCTGCACGGCGGTGACCAGCTCGCTGTGCAGCATGAGGAAGCTGCCGTCGCCCAGCATGGTATAGCACTCCTTGGCCGGGTCGGCCAGCTTGCAGCCCAGGGTCGCGGCGACTTCGTAGCCCATGGTGCTGTAGCCGTACTCCATGTGGTAGCTGTCGCGGGCGTCGGTTTCCCACATGCGCTGCAGGTCGCCGGGCAGGGAGCCGCTGGCCCCCACCACAATGGCGTCCGGGGCAATGTGCTCCCGGATGGCGCAGATGGCCTCGGTCTGCGTGAGGGCGCCGCCGAGGTCGCGCACGAAATCGGCTATGCTGCCGGGGTTCTGGGCGGCTACGAGGGTCTTGAAACTCTCATCGTATTGGTAATCAGCCAGGCGGCGCATCTCGGCGGCCCAATCGGCTTTGGCCTGGGCGACGGCGCCGCCCCACTGCGCCTGATACGCGCCGAGCAGGGCTTGCAGCGCTTGCAGGGTGGCCTTTGCGTCGCCGAGGAGGCAAGCGGCGTCGAGCTTCTGCGCGTGGAATTTGTTCAGATTGATGTTGAGGAATTGGCAGCTTTCGTCGAACAGCCACTTGGAGGACGTGGTGAAATCGGACAGGCGGCTGCCCACGGCGATCACCAGGTCGGCCTGCTTGGCCAGGGTGTTCGCCGCGCTGTTGCCCGTGACGCCGATGCCGCCCAGGTTGTACGCGTTGCTGGCGGGCGCGGCGGATTTGCCCGCCTGGGTCTCGGCAAAGGGGACGCCGAAGGCCCCGCAGAAGGCCGTGAGAGCCCCGCCCACCTCGCTGTAGCGCGCGCCGCCGCCGCAGATGATCAGGGGGCGCTTCGCGGCCCGGATGAGGGCAACGGCCTCCTCAAGGGCCTCGCCGGTGGGGAGCGGCCTATCTATCCTGTGCACGCGGCGGGCGAAGAAGGCCTCCGGCCAGCCGTAAGCCTCGCCTTGGACGTCCTGCGGCAGGGCGATGCACACCGCGCCGGTGATGGCCGGGTCGGTCAGCACGCGCATGGCGTGGACCATCGCGCCCATGAGCTGCTCAGGCCGGTTGACGCGCGCCCAGTACTTGCACACGGGGCGGAAGGCGTCGTTGGTGGTGATGGAGTCGTCGTATTCCTGCTCGAGCTGCTGGAGCACGGGGTCGGGCTGGCGGGTGGCGAAGGTGTCGCCCGGAAGCAGCAGCAGGGGGATGTTGTTCACGCTGGCGCAGGCCGCCGCCGTGACCATGTTGGCCGCGCCCGGGCCGATGCTGCTGGCCGCCGCGATGATTTTGCGCCGGTTGTGCTGCTTGGCAAAGCCCGCGGCCATGTGGGCCATGCCCTGCTCGTTTTTGCCCTGGTAGTAGGCCAGGCCGCCCGGGTCGGCGTCCAGGGCCTGGCCGAGGCCCAGCACGATGCCGTGGCCGAAGATGGTTGCCACGCCGTGTACGAACTTTTCCTCTTTGCCGTCGAATTTTACGTATTGGGCGTCGAGGAATTTGATAAGGGCCTGGGCGGTGGTTAATTTTATGGTGGTCATGGCGGGGCCTCCTAACTTAATGCAGATTCCAGATTTCGCTCGGATAAATATGTAGAGATCCCGTCCTGTACTCCTTGGACAGCATCATCATTCGACCATATGTCTATCTGTAGGGAGCCAGCCGCCCTTGCGGGCGCTGCGTGCCATCAGGTTCCCAACATTGCCCTGAAATAATCCAGCGGGACGCCCTGCAGGGGAACCAGGGGATATACCAGCCACATGAAAAAGCGCGCGGTGGAGCACGGGGTCATAATCCACGAATTGATATTTCACGGCGCGCACACCCGCAGCTCATAGTCGACGCCCTCCCGGGCCCCGGCGGCGTCGAAGGCCGATTTCGCGCTGGCGTAGGCCAGCTGGGGGGTGTTGTTTTCGCGGCTCAGGTGCGCCAGATAGAACCGCCCCGCGCCGGTGCGCAGCAGCCCGGGCAGGAAATCCGCGCAGGCGGCGTTGCTCAGGTGGCCCGTATCGCTGAGAATGCGGCGCTTGAGAAAGTAGGGGTACGGCCCGTTTTGCAGCATGGTGACCTCGTGGTTGGATTCCAGCATCTCCGTGTCGCAGCCGCGCTGGGCTTCTTTTACGTTGTCTGTCAGATAGCCGGTATCCGTGGCGACGGCGTATTTCTCGCCGTCTTCGGCTTCGCAGGTGTAGCCGCAGGGGTCGGCGGCGTCGTGGGAGGTGGCGAAACAGCGCGCCAGCAGGCCGTTTGCCTCCACCCCGCCGGCGG